>CEPV01015365.1_pt1 | contig 91327 bp, 83 predicted proteins | sample 530451 | NCBI WGS metagenome assembly CEPV01 (sample SAMEA2620097, study PRJEB7988) | marine metagenome | isolation source: saline water (ENVO:00002010), including
ATAAACCCTATAAAATAAGGCGTGAGGGTAGCTTTGTTAATGGGTTTAGATAAAGGGGGCAACATGGGCTTACTTGATTTTATTTTTGGTAAAGACCCAGAATGGGTGGAAGTAACAGAAGATACTTTTAGCATTGGAGACACCCAAAAATATAGTAAGGCTGAGTCAAAAAAATTACTTAAATTATATCTTGATAAATTAGGGTTTAGCAAAGAAGACATAAGAGATGAAGTTGAGCTTTATACGGAAAGTACAGAAGATGATGAAGACTCTATGAAGGTTGATATTACTGATGCTAAAGAAGAATTAAAAAATGCCACAACAAAGCTCAATAAATTTAATAAAACAAAAAAAAATGATGAAGGAAAAGAATTATCAGGAGAAGAACTACAGGAATACATTGAAGATTTAGAGTCGGACATTAAGGCCTGTGAAGAGGATTTAACTGACCAACAAAAAGAAAAGGAAAAGCTTAAATTCACCTCTGCTAAAAGCAAATTCCTATCCCTGGCCCACTCCCCACCCCTTCTCTGATCGTGCGACCCGGTCGCTATCAGCGATAACGACGATTTGTTACTGCAACACATTGAAAACACTCCTCCCTGAAGCTCCATTTCGATCGACCAGCGACAGGCGATAGGTGCCGGGTTGGGTGATGGTCATGGCAAGCTCTTTTGGGTTGTTGATGATCTCCAGGCGGCTCCCGTTTATTGTCCTGACGATGGGATAGCTGGCGTTCTTCAGGGTGAGTGGGATAAGGCTTCTTCCCTTTCGCTGCTTGATGGTGGTGCCGGAGGCCGGGAAGAGAATCTCCATTTGGAGTCGTTGGAGGTCCTGGGCCGATGATTCCAGCCTTGCCAGCAGCGGGGGGGCTTTGTCAGGCCGCGCCAGCTTCAGTTCACCCTCATGATATCGGTCAAAGAGCCGGTGGAGGAGGGGGGCGGCGTTTCGAAGACCCCGGTTGCCTGGAAGGGGTTCTCCTGTCACTGTGCCTGTCCAGACACCGATAATGTAGCGGCCGTCCGTGCCGATGGCGAGGGCATCGGAGCCCCCCGGGCCGGTTCCTGTCTTGAAAGCGATCTCCCGCTTGCTGGCAGTCCCTCCAAGGCGGTGGGCCGGGGTTCCTGTTTTGGCCAGGGCCCAGTTGATGTGGCGGGTGCTTGTTTTGTCGAGGAGTCTCCTGGGCTTGCCTTGCTCTTTTCCCATCAGGAATCCGATCGGCTGGACCTCCCCCTCTCGGGCGAGGGCAGTATAGAGCTCGACCAGTTTCTCCAGGGTGAGGCCGGCACCGCCGAGGGCGATGGGGAGTCCCTTGCCATTCTCAAGCACGATCCCCGCCTGTTCGAGGCTCGAGGTAAAACGGCCGGGGGAGAGGCGATCAAGTACCTTGACGGCAGGGATGTTGAGGGAGAGTCGCAGGGCATCGGCGGCGGTGATCTCCCCCCGGAAGCGGTAGTCGAGATTCTCCGGCCGGTAGCCGGCATAGGAGACAGGCTCATCGGTAATCAGGGTGTTGGGGTGGATCAGGTGGAGGCTCTCGGCCAGCCCATAGATGAATGGTTTCAGGGTCGAGCCGGGTGAGCGGACCGCTGTTGCAAAATCAAACGCACCGGCATTCCTGCTGTTGAAGTAGTTCTTTGAACCGACATAGCCGAGCAGCTCACCACTGGGGGCATCGGCAATGAGGATGGCGAGATTGGTGCCGTCGGGGAGGGGGGTGTCGAGGGCGATGCGCTCCAGATCCTGCTGCAGGTCGTGGTCGAGGGTGGTCTGCACCCGCTCACCCTCTCCCTTCACCCGCCAGGCGAGGTGGTGGGCGATTCTGGGTGGGGGATGCTTTTGGGTAGGGATCGGAGAGAGCATGGCGGAGTGCATCTCGTCATCGCTCAAGACCCCCCGATCCCTGGCGACACGGAGGATGCGGTTTCGGGCGCTTTGCGCTCTGTTCGGGTGGCGGTCGGGGCGCAGCCACTCCGGTGACTGTGGGAGGGCGACCAGGAGGGCGGCCTCGGCCGGGGTGAGATGGAGCGGCGGCTTGCCGAACCAGGCTCTTGAACCCATCTCGATCCCTTCTACATTGCCGCCGTAGGGGGTGAGGCCGGTATAGAGGGTGAGGATTTGCTCCTTGTTGAAGCGTCTCTCAAGGGTGATTGCCCGCTGCATCTCGTTGAGCTTGCTGGCAATGGTGCGGGGAGCGGGATCAAGGAGCTTGGCGGTCTGCATGGTGAGGGTGGAACCCCCGGAGACCAGGCGGCCGTTGGCCACAAGCTGCCAGAAGGCACGAACCATTCCCGGCCAGTCGACCCCGCTGTGGTCGTGGAAGCGGCGGTCCTCGTGGGCGAGAAGAATCCTGAAATAGAGTGGATCAATGCGCTCGATAACGCTCTTCAGCCGGTAGCGCTCGTCCTCGGCGAGAAAGAGATGGAGATCCCTCTCCTCCCGGTCGGTGACCACGGTCGACCAGCTGACTACCCCGGTATCGATCGGGTTGTCGACCAGATAGAGCCAGCCGATGAGCAGCAGGGGGCCGAGGATCACCCCTCCCGCCAGGGAGAGGGCGATCGGTACGGCTCGCTGCGATCTAATGTTCACTCCCGACGCACCACCTTGACCCGCCGCTCGGCGCTGCTGCCGTTGATTTTGGGTCGGTACATGTCCTCGACATGGACGGCCGGCAGCCGGAAATGGCCCGGGGTGACAGCCCGCATCAGATAGCGGGCGGTAATGCCAAGCTGGTTCCTGATGATTTTTGAGTAGCCGCCCCTCTCCAGGGTATAGGCGGCCATGAAGCGGTCATCCCTCAGCTCGACGAAGGTGGCCCGGGTGGTGGATAGGCGGTTGTCTTTTGCCGATTCGGGGATGTCAAGGCCACCCAGCCGGCCGTTCTCGATCTCGAAGCCGGCGGGGAGGGGGTCGATGAGGGAGAGCTCTCTGTCCCGTCTCCCGTTTATCGGCAGATGGAGGGTCACCTCGAAAAGATCACCCTGTTTGGCCGTCACCAGAGTGGTGGTCTGGCCCGTGGTCACATTGAGGATGCTCTTGGTGATCGAGAGGCCGTTATCCGTTCTCAACTGGGGCCGATCCTCAACACCCGAGGCGGTGAGGGCGAGATAGAGAGGTTTCTCGCTTTGGTTGGTGACGATCATCTTCCTTCCTGCTACCAGTGAATTGAGGGCTTCGTTCAGGCTCTCCGGCGTCAGGGGGGTGTCGTATAGGGTGAGCTGGCTTGCCAGGGCCTCATCAGCGCGCCCCTGGAGATGACGGCTCATCAGCACCAGCCACCCCTTCTCCTGGGTGTTGAGATACTCCCGCTTGAGGGCGGTTCTCACTACCTTTGCCGCCAGTTGGAAGGCCAGCCCTTCGATCTCAGGGTCGGGTGATCCTTCGAGCATGAAGGTGGCGAGGGCTGCCGTCTCCTGCAGATCGGAGGCGTAGTTGATGCGCTGCCACAAGGTGGTGCTTCTCGCCTTCTGGGCCAGGCTAAAGGCCTCCCGGCTGTGTTCGGCATCGCCGATCATGCGGAAGGCGGCCCCCAGCTGACCGAAGAGGAAGCGGTAGTGGCCCTTGTCTCCGTCTTCGGCCATATCACGTCGGGCCTGGTCGAGGGTATAGCGCAGGGTGCCGGCATCGACACGGCCCGCCTTTGCCTGGAGATAGAGGGCATAGCCCCGAAGCTCCAGCCAGGCGGCGTGGAGGAGGGCGCTTCCGATCCAGACGTGAGCCCGCTTCAGGGTGTTGTCATCAACTTCATATCCTTCTGCCCGGGCCTCCATCAGGAAGTGGGTGGCATAGGCACTCAGCCAGCGCTGTTTCTGGTGTCCCCGTGGCCAGAGGGTGAAGGCGCCGGAGCCGGTCTGCATTGATTCGATCCGGCGGATTGCCCGCTGGACCCGTATCTTGTTCTTCTCCTTGAGCTCCTCGGAGAGGGGACCGAAGCGATCTAGATAGAGCAGTGGAAAGGCCCTGCTCGTCGTCTGCTCCAGACAGCCGAAGGGGTAGAGATCGAGTTCATCAAGAAGCCATTCAACGTCGAGGAGCGGAACCCGGGCGAGCCGATGGGTGAGGGCGATGGACTCGGGACGCAGGTGGTTGACCAGGTTATCCCCGACCAGGGTGGGTCGGCCGGGCAGCAGCTGGACTATCCGGCTTCGAAAGCGCCTGGTTCGCGTCTCCCTGATGGAGAGGGGCCAGTGGAACTCGCGCACCTCACCATCGGGGGCGGTAATGGTGAGGTTGAGCCGGGTATTGCCGGGCATGCCACCGGTGATGAAGTTTCTCTGGGTGGCCGAATCGCCCTCTTCGAGAACCACCTTCTGGGTGGCACTGCCGATGAAGAGCCCCCCGTCGCTGCTCCAGCTGAGGCGGTATTCGCCGGACGAGGCCTCCACATTGTGGAGCCGTACCCCGATCTCGGCGATGTCGTCAATGGCGACAAAGCGCGGCAGGCTCGGGTGGATCACCAGGGGATCACGGACCACAAGGGGCCGAGAGGTGCTGGCCAGCCGCTCTTCGTCAAAGGCAACGGCCATCAGCCGCAGGCGACCATTGAAGTGGGGGAGATCGAGTGGGATGTCGGCCTCGCCCGATTCATCAAGCGCTACCACTCCAGAAAAGAGGGAGACCGGCCTGACGATGGAGGTGGGCGGGGCGGGAGGTGCTTCCTTGCTGGGAGCATCGCCGCCGAAGTGCATCTTCAGCTGCTCTCCTTCAGAGCGCTGCAGGAGATGGCCATAGAGATCATTGATGCGCAGCCCCAGCCGGCGTTTGGCGAGAAAATGGGCGGAGGGGTCGGGGGGGGAAAAGCGGGTGAGCCCCAGAATCCCCTCATCGACGGCGGCCAGGGTGACCCTGGCTCGACTGCTCATTTTTCTGGTCTTGATGCGGACGGTGACCTGCCCCTCTGAGCGCACCTTCTCCGGGGCCTCGATCTCGATCTCACCATGGAGATCTCCCTTTTCGATAGCGAGCCGGGCGATGCCGATCGCCCTCGCCGGCCCCGGGTTTTGGGACCCCGGCCGAAAGACGTTCACCAGCAGGTGGACTTCACCCCCCCAGGCGGCATTCGGGGTGATGGTGATATCGGCCCCCTCCTCGGAGATTGCCAGGGCGCGGTTTTCGAGGATTCGGTCTGAGGCGATGACCAGCTGTGCCTGTCCACCAAAGGGGGGCTTGATGTGAAGGTTTATCGGAGTGCCGGGGGCGGCCGACGGTTTTGAGAGGGCGAGCTGGACGTTGTCCGGGGCGGCGCTGCGGCGCTCATCGCTCGCCCACCAGCCGATGCGAAAGCGCCGGTTGGTAGTGGAGCCGGTGGCCGGATCACGGAGCTCGATCCGGTAGTGGCCGTATCCGAGGCCACTCAAGGCGAGGGTGGCGAGCCCATTGCTGCGGGTCTTGATCTTGCCGGCCTCGTGGCGGGCGACATCGTAGCGGCTGATCTCGTAGGCCCAGCGGCCGCGAGTGGGGCGATACCAGTGGTAGTCCCACTCCTCTTCAACAAGGCTGTACTCCAGGGATCGTGAGGGGAGGGGGTTCCCCTCTTTATCGACACTCACGACTTCAAAGCGGGCGATCCCGTGGTCCGGGAAGGCGATCTTGCCGTCGTCGACGTCGATCAGGGGGCGGATGCCGCTCCAGCTGCTGTAGGTGGAGATAAGGTGCCGCGTTCGCTTGCGGGTGATGCGGCCGTTGGGTTCAACAATCCCCGCCTGCAGGGTGAAGGTGAGGGGGACCGGGTACAGTGGGGTGGCGGGGCCTGGTTCATCACTGCCGATGGTGATTTTTGCCCGGCCTGAAGAATCGGTCTGCGGTGTCGAATGGATCTGTTGTCGCCGCTGGACAAAGTCGTGGTCCTCTTCACCGAAGTGAAAGCGCTCCCACCGCTTGAAGGGTGAGTGATCGGCGCTGGCGGTCATGAAGGCCTCGGTGGGCAGGTTGGCGGCGGGGGCACCATAGAGATAGTCTCCCCTGATCTCGAAGTGAGAGGCGGAGTCGAAGCTGAGGGGGCCCTTCTCTTCGGCCTCAAGCTCGACCTCGATGGTGGCGGGGATGTAGTCCTCGATGAGGAACTTGACCGAACCCAGCGGCTTGCCCTCGGCATCGAGATAGAGCCGGGCGGTCCACTCGCCGGTACGGGCCGAGGTAGGAATATCACGCCGGTAGCTCAGGGCTCCCAGGTCGTCCGTAGTGATCACCCGGGTATCGGTCTCGACCCCATCCGGCCGGAAGAGCTTCAGGGTGAGGGGGAGGGCGCCGGGGGAGACGAGCTTTCGGTTTCGAACCAGAGCGGTCAGGTTGAAGCTCTCCCCGGGGCGGTAGACCCCTCGCTCCAGGTAGAGATAGGCCGAGAGCAGGCCCGGGTGAGGGGCTCCAGCGACATCCCGGTCACCCATGTCGAGGGGGTGGCCGGTGAGCTGGAGAAAGGTAAACTGGTGATCAGGCTCTCCCGCCTTGCCCCGGTAGGCAAAGAGGGCGACTGGCTGGCGGGCATTACTGCCGTTGACAAGCGGCAGGGGGAAGTGGACCCGCCCCTCGCTGTCGGTAGTGGCGCTGCCGAGGAGATCGAAGTTTCGTGCCATCAGTTCAACCCGAACCCCTTTCTGGGAGAGGCCGCTCTCGAAAGAACGGACAAAAAGATCAAGCCCCTCGTTGTGGCGATAGGTGGTCAGCCCCAGATCGGTAAGGATCAGGAACTGGGTCGCTCGGTTCTCCCAGCGACGTTCAGTCCCTCCTTCCCGTTCTGCAACAAGAATATAGGCGGCGGCCTCTCGTCGCTGGATGAGGGTGTCGAGGTCAAGCTCTATCCGTTTCTCCCTGTTTTGTTCAAGCTCGAGATGGATATTCTGGGTGCCGAGGAGCTCCGCATCCTTGATCAGGCGGCTCTCCATGTCCCAGCGGTCAACCGGGTTGTTGAAGCGGTTGTTCTGGAGGTAGGTCTGGACCATGGTGGGGTTGATGCGGTAGGCGAAGACCCGGGCATCGGGGGTGTTGAGCACCTTGAGGGTGACCGCCTGGGTGCTCCTGACCGGGAGGATGAAGGCATCGTCGGTGAAATCGAGAGAGGCCTTGCGGTGATCGACGAAAACTGAGGAGTTGAGGGTCTTGTGGAGACGTCGGCCCTTCTTGAAAGGGAGCCCGTCGAGGAAACGGATCTTGTATTTTTCCCCGTTGACAAGGCCGGTGATGCAGAGCCTGCCTTCACCGACCAGAACCGCTGCTTCGGCATAAGGGTGCTCCTCCCCCCCCAGTTGGCGGAGACGGAAGAGACCTCGACATAGTCGTTGTAGTCATAACCATCGGTGAAGAGGGGGAGAGACCACTCATAGCAGGCCCGCGGAGAGAGGTGCTCGGAGATTATCGTCTTCTCGGTGATGGTCGGCAGCCTGTGCTCGAGGTCGCTCTGTGCATGAGCGACCGGAGTTAAGAGAAGGGCAAGAAGAAAAGCGGGAATAAGGCGGGAAGCAGGCGATGTTGTCATGGACGGGCTATCCTGTGGTGGGAATACCCTGATTGGACCATCTAAAAGTGGTGGTCAGCTTTGCAACCCATGGAGTAATAGTGGCGAAGCGATGGCGATTCCTGCATTCGACTTCTGGTCTCTGTCAAAGCAGGATGTTTTTGTCATCCCGTCTGCCTGCGACGGTCGGAGGCGGGCTGGAGCCCGGTCGGGTGTGGAGAATTGTGACTGGCGAGCCGTTCCCCGGGTGATGCCGGTTCGACTCCGGCCTCGGGCACCATATATATAATGTCTATATTTCAATTAATTATAGGCTTTCTTGCAAAAACCCTAATTTGGGGTATCGCGAGAAAAAGCGCTGTCGCTACGTTTTTGCTTCACAACAAACTACAGATTTAATCCCTTTACTTTGAAGCTTTATGATCATATTAAGCGTAGTGTTGTTGGTCGACTCCATGCAAAGTGCACTAAAAGGTCTGCAATTGAATGATCTGCAATTCGTCTCTAATAGAAGCCAATTCGTATAAAATGTGATCGTTATATTCTCCAACAACCTGTTCTACCTTCTTGACCTCCTTGGAGGTCGCACAGGTGTTGGCATATACTGTTTCTTGTGCAGATACAGTTGATGGTGGTGGAAGAAAAAGATAGACCAAAACACCTCCAATAAGAGCAAACAGAAAACCGATAGAGGTAGATGGGATATTTAGTTTTTTCATTTCTATTCTCCATGTTTTGACTTGATCGTTGTGTGTGTTCCGGGTATAGATTTTCCTTCTTTGAAACGCTACTTGCTCATCACTTGAGAAAGTATTAAGGCACAGAGAGTAACATTTCCAAGTATTTTGGCTGAATAACTGAAAAGCAAACTCAATGATAGCCCTGCCCAGAATTCTACAAAGAGAATTTGATCAAACAAATGAACATGCGTTAGGTGATCTTCACCCTGTCCTGAAGCGAATCTACCTCTCAAGGTCGATCACCTCTTCCAAAGAACTAGAATTGGGGTTGAACCAACTCATCCCGCCAGAGAAGTTGGCCGGGATCGAAGATGCCGTGGAGATACTGGTTGAGGCCATTAGTGCTGATGCCTCGATTCTGATTGTTGGTGATTTTGATGCTGATGGGGCGACCAGTTGCGCACTCGGGGTTCTTGCTCTTAGAGCGATGGGAGCCCGGCATGTCGCCTACATCGTCCCTAACCGCTTTGAGTTTGGTTATGGCCTTACACCTGAAATCGTCAAGTTGGCCGCTCCTGCTCAACCCGATCTGATTATCACTGTTGATAATGGAATATCGAGCCATGAGGGGATCGAAGAGGCCGCTTCCTGCGGGATCTCAGTTTTGGTGACGGATCATCACCTGCCAGGAAAAGAACTTCCGCCCGCTGATGCCATTGTCAACCCAAACCGACCCGACGACACCTTTCCGAGCAAGGCACTGGCGGGTGTGGGCGTCATTTTTTATCTGATGATTGCATTGAGATCAGGGCTTCGCGATCTCGGATGGTTTGAGAGGATGAAAATTGATCCTCCCAATCTGGCTGAATATCTTGATCTTGTTGCGGTGGGTACAGTGGCTGATCTTGTTCCGCTTGACCATAACAACCGGATTCTCGTTGCCCATGGCCTGAAACGAATCACTGGGGGTAAAAGCCGACCGGGGATTAATGCGCTCCTTAAAGTAGCGGGTCGCGATATAACCAGAACAGTCTCATCAGATCTTGGCTTTGTGGTGGCACCCCGGCTCAATGCAGCGGGCCGCCTGGATGATATCTCTACCGGCATCGAGTGTCTTCTCAGTGAAACCCCCTCACAGGCAAAGGCCCTTGCCAAACAACTCGATGAACTCAATCGCACCCGACGTGAAGTAGAAGCCGGGATGCAGGCGAGAGCTCAGGAAGCAGTTGCAAAACTGGATCTGGAAAACGACGATGATCGGGCCAGGGGTTACTGTCTCTTTGATGAGCATTGGCACCATGGTGTTGTCGGGCTGGTCGCCTCTCGAATCAAGGAGTCTACTCATCGGCCTGTTCTTGCTCTTGCCCCTGCCCCTGCAGGAGAGGAGATGATCAAAGGGTCAGCCCGCTCTATTCATGGTCTCCACATTCGAGACCTTCTTGAAACAATTGCAACCCGTGAAGAGGGTCTGATTGATAAATTTGGCGGACATGCCATGGCCGCCGGGTTGTCTCTTAAGCGCTCCAAACTTGATCAGTTCACCAAAATCTATGAGAGAGAAATAGAGGCTGCTCTCTCCACCATGGATTTAGATGAGTCAATCCTTACCGATGGCGAGCTTGGTGTTGATGAGATCAATCTGCAGCTCTCAGAGATGCTGCGAAGTGGTGGGCCCTGGGGTATGGGCTTTCCGGAGCCCCTTTTTCATGGTCGCTTCCGGGTTACCGAATCCAGTGTTGTCGGTGAAAAACACCTCAAAATGACCCTCTCTCCGGAAGGGTCTGGCAAGACCGTCTCCGGGATTTGCTTCAATCAGGTTTCACCCGGCGATCAGCCCCCTCAGTTAAACCTGATTCGGGCGATCTATCGTCTCGATACCAATCAATTCAGAGGACGTCAAACCCTGCAGTTGATCATTCAAAGCGTTGAGCCATGCTATGATCAATAGCATGAAAACACTCGAATCCTATGTCGGGAATACACCTCTTGTTAAGCTTCGCAACCTTGTTAAGGGAAGCTCAAACACGGTGCTTGCCAAGCTCGAAGGTAATAACCCGGCCGGTTCAGTCAAGGATCGACCGGCCCTCAATATGATCAAAGCTGCCGAAGAACGAGGTGAGATCTCTCCCGGCACCACTCTGATAGAGGCCACCAGTGGCAATACTGGAATCGCGCTCGCGATGGCTGCGGCAATAAGGGGCTATCCAATGGTGCTGATCATGCCCGAGCACTTGAGCGAAGAGCGGCGAGTCACCATGCGGGCCTTTGGTGCCACCATTCTCTCAGTCACCCGGGAGGAGGGGATGGAGGGGGCTCGAGACCTCGCCATCGAGATGGAAAAAGCAGGAAAAGGGGTTCAGCTTGATCAGTTCTCCAATGCTGACAACCCGGATGCCCACTATAAAACCACCGGACCGGAAATCTGGAGTCAGACCGAGGGCAGAATCACCCATTTTGTAAGCGCCATGGGGACAACGGGAACCATAATGGGTGTATCACGCTATCTAAAGGAGAAAAACCCCCAAATCCGGATTATTGGTGTCCAACCCGAAGAGGGGGCCACCATTGCTGGAATCAGGCGCTGGCCCAAGGCGTATCTGCCCAGGATCTATGAACCCAGTCGGGTCGATAGGGTTATCGATGTTGGCCAGGATGAGGCTGAGGCGATGGCGATTAAAATGGCAAAGGAAGAGGGCATCTTCTGCGGCATCTCCTCTGGAGGCGCGATGGCCGCAGTAAAGAAGCTCGACAACGATATTGAAGCGGGTGTGATAGTGACCATTGTCTGTGATCGTGGGGATCGTTATCTGAGCACAGGCGTCTTTCCCTGATTGATTTTTTCGGCTTTACAGGGTTGTTGGAATCGGTTGAGTGAAGTAGCAAAACCGAGCAATCTCATTTACTAACGACAACCTATCCAGGACCATGGCCCGAAAACGCAAACCACTGCCCGAATCAGAACTGCTCATTGGTGACCTGAGTCACGATGGTCGCGGTGTCTCCCATCTTGATGGCAGAGTGGTGTTTGTTGAAGGGGCGCTCCCGGGTGAGACGGTCCTGTGTGCAGTCAAACGCCGGCGAAAGGGAATTTTTGAAGGCCAGGCGGTTGAAATCATAGATCCATCGGCCCATCGGGTTGAACCCCGCTGTCCACACTTCGGCGTCTGTGGCGGATGCATGCTCCAACACCTTGACTATCAACAACAGATAAAAGCAAAAGAGAATGTACTCAGGGAGAGCTTGAAACGAATTGGCGGTGTCGAGCCTCAAGAGTGGTTTGCTCCGCTTTTTGATAACCCATGGGGATACCGAAGAAAAGCCCGATTAGGCATCAGGGATGTGAAAAAAAAGGGCGGGGTGTTGGTCGGATTCAGGGAGAGGAAGAGCAGTTACATCACCTCCCTGAGGGAGTGCCCGATACTGGACCCTAAAATATCCGCATTGCTGCCCGCTCTGCATGAGCTTATCTCTGCGCTTGCCTGTCGCTCAGAACTCCCTCAAATTGAAGTTGCCACCGGTGAGGATGCACAGTCACTGGTGTTTCGAAATTTAATTCCCACCACCGACAGAGATGAACTCCTTTTGACCCGGTTTGCAAAGGAGCATGGGGTAAATCTCTACCTCCAGCCTGGCGGGATTGAATCTGTGGCATTGCTCTGGCCTAACTCTCCCAAACAACTCACCTATGAAGTGAACCCTGATATCAATATTTCCTTCAGCGCAACCGACTTTATTCAGGTCAATACCATGCTCAATCAAATCCTGGTTTCTCGGGTACTGGAGTTGGTCGATTCTTCCAAAAAGGGGGTGATTGTTGACCTCTTTTGTGGCCTCGGCAACTTCACCCTTCCGCTGGCAAGGGGGGCCGGCGAGGTTGTCGGTTATGAGGGGCAACAGGCACTGGTAGACAGAGCAATCGAAAATGCCAAACAGAACAGCATCAATAATGCCCGATTCAAAACGGTAGATCTCTACACCAAGGAACCGGTAGCCATCCCCGCGATGGGGCAAGCGGAGTGCCTTCTTCTAGACCCTCCCCGATCCGGGGCCAGGGAGGTGGTCGAACAACTCAACCGGCAATCCCCAAAGCGAATTCTCTACATTTCCTGTAATCCAGCCACCTTGGCAAGAGATGCCGGAATATTGGTCAATGAGAAGAGATACAGCCTCAAAGGATCAGGAATGATCGACATGTTTCCCCATACCGCCCATGTCGAATCGATAGCCCTGTTTGAACGCCAATAACGCTCGTTATCTCGAAATCACTCCCGATGACCTCAGGTCATCGCTTTGAACACCTGATGTGAATCTGGTTAGGACTCAGGGCTGCGGTTCTGGTTGGTCTCTGGGGCTGCAGGAGACTTCTGCTCTGGCGAGGGGTTGCGTTGATTCCCATCAACTTCAACCGCCTTGTTTCCATTAGGTTCTTGTGAGGGCTTTGCCGTCCTCTCCTGTTGTTGTGCAGGGCTTGTTGATGACCTTCGTTGTCCTTGACTTGTTGAGGGCCGTTGCGAACGACCTTCTCCCTCACCCTGTTCTGATTTGGCTTGAGGGTTTTGCTGACGGCTACCACCCCCTCCACCACGCCTGCGGCCGCCGCGGGTATTGCGCCGGTTTCGATTTCCACTGCTTTCAGTTTGTGTCTTCTCATCTGAACCCGGCTTATCGCCATCATTTACCGATTGTTGGTTCTGATTTCGACGATTCTGTTGGTTCTGTCTGTTCTGGCGATTGCCTCCATCCTTCTGCTGGCCACTACGTCCGCTCTGAGCCTGGTTCCTGGAGCGACCCTGGCCCTGGCGACGTCCTCTCTGATTGCTGCGTTGCTGACGACCTCTTTGCTGAGACTTGTTCTGAGACTCGTTTTTATCACTCTTCTCATCGGCCTTGGTCTTCTCCTCCTCTTCAGAGGACGAGAACAAATTGACAATACGCTTGAAAATACTTCCCTCTTTTGAGTCAGGGAGAGGAGGTTTTGTAGGTGTCTCCAGGTTTTCGTAAGCCACTACCGGCTGTTCAGAGGCTAGTTTTTTCTGGACGCTCTTTAGATTGAGGTCTGGCTGATCGTCCTCGTATTCGATCAGATAACTTGCCGTTTCAATAGTTTCGTTGAGCTCTTCACCTCGAAGTCGCTTGATATTGAAATGAGGCGTCTCCAGCTCCTGGGTCGGGATGATCACAATCCGGGTGGCCAGCCTTTTTTCAATTACATTCAGCTCATGGCGCTTCTCATTCAGCAGGAATGTGGCTGTTTGTACCGGAAGATGGGCATGAATAACTTCCGTATTCTCCTTTAACGCTTCCTCTTCAAGAATACGCAGAATGCTGAGAGCAGAGGAGGGCACACTTCGTATATGTCCGGTTCCATCACAACGGGGACAAGAGATATAATTGGCCTCGCCCAGTGATGAGCGGAGTCGTTGACGTGACATCTCCAGCAGACCAAAGCGTGAAATGCGTCCAGTCTGAATTCTAGCCCGATCTACCTTGATCGCTTCCGACAGTCGCTGTTCAACCGTTCGCTGATTTCTGGTAGAGGTCATATCGATCAGATCAAGAACTATCAGCCCTCCCAGATCCCTAACTCGAAGCTGGCGTGCGATCTCATCAACAGCTTCAAGATTGGTCTGCAGAGCTGTCTCTTCAATATCAGCACCTTTTGTCGCCCGTGCTGAGTTGACATCAATGGTGACCAGGGCTTCAGTATGGTCGATGACCAGACTTCCACCGGCAGGGAGCCTTACATTTCGAGAGAACGCCGACTCAATCTGATGTTCGATCTGAAATCTTGAAAACAGGGGAATGGTGTCTGTGTAGCGCTTGAGTTTGGTCAGATTCTGGGGCATTACCTGTTCCATGAAGCGTGATGCCCTCTGGAAGATCTCTTCATCGTCAATCACGATCTCAGTAATATCACTGCGCAGATAGTCACGAATGGCCCGAACCACAAGATTACTCTCCTGGTAGACCAGGAATGGAGCAGTGCGATCTTTGGAGGCTTCTTCAATCGCCTTCCAGAGATGGAGCAGATAGTCCAGATCCCACTGCATGGATTCAAATGTTTTGCCGATGCCTGCGGTTCGGGCAATGAGGGCATGTTCAGTGGGCACCTCAAGTTTGGACATCACATCCCTTAGCTCAGTACGCTCTTCACCCTCGATTCGTCGGGAGATCCCTCCTCCTTTTGGGTTGTTGGGCATGAGAACCAGAAAACGGCCAGCAAGGCTGATGAATGTGGTAAGGGCAGCCCCTTTATTGCCTCGTTCGTCTTTCTCAATCTGTACCAGAAATTCCTGCCCCTCTTTGATGACATCCCGGATGCGAACCTGAGCCATCGGCTTGGAAGGGGAGAAGTTTTTAAAGTAGGCACGCGAGATCTCCTTTAAGGGGAGAAACCCATGGCGTTCAGCACCATAATCGACAAACGCGGCTTCGAGACTGGGCTCGACGCGGGTGACGGTTGCTTTGTAAATATTGCCTTTCTTTTGATCCCGGACTGCGGACTCGATATCTAAATCGAGTAACTTCTGACCATCAACGATGGCCACACGCAACTCTTCCGGATGAGTTGCATTAAACAACATCCGTTTCATTTTATTTCCTTATGGATCAATGAGTTCCGAGTACATCCATGATACACGTGTCTTACACTGCATGGATGAAATGACGATAGATCAAACCGATTGTCGGCGACCCGGTAGATTCGGGAGGGCACTTGCCTTCTCAACCGAAGCGGAGAACATCAATCCTAAACTTTTGCTTTCCTCCAAAATCAGGGTGAAGAAAGCGAAACCCTGGGCTTGCAGTATTCAGGTGATGGCATAAAGCTATTGTTGTGTTGCCTGATCTGCTTTGAGAGACGGTCAACCCGTCTCCTGATAAACCTTTTCGAACTGCTTGGGCACAAATTCTAGGTGTCACTTATCAAGCAGTAATGAGACTATAACAATGTAACCACTTGTCAGCAATTAGTTTTTTACGATGTCACTTAAGGTAGAAAAGGTTCGTTTGATTGATGTTGATGCCGAAAGCTCGGGTCAGCGCATCGATAACTATCTCATGCGTCACCTCAAGGGGGTGCCCAAGAGCCGTATCTATCGTCTCATCAGAAAGGGGGAGGTACGCGTTGACGGTGGGCGAATCAAGCCGAGTCACAGAGTCACTGCTGGCGAAAAAGTTCGTATCCCACCCCTTCGTACAGCACAACAGAACCAGATAACCATTCCGGAAGAGCGTATAAGCCAGGTTGAAAACTGGATTATCGATGAGGATGATGATTTGATGATTCTGAATAAGCCGAGCGGAATTGCAGTCCATGGCGGGAGCGGGCTGACCGGCGGTGTTATTGAAGCGCTTCGGCTTGCAAGGCCCCGCACGGAGTACCTCGAGCTTGTTCACCGTCTTGATCGCCAAACTTCCGGGTGCCTGATGGTGGCCAAAAATCGCAAAATACTCAACACTCTCCATGACCAATTAAGGTCTCATCGCAGTGAACGCCAACAGGGTGGAATCTTGAAATACTATCTGGCACTGGTGAGAGAATCCTGGTCCGGCGGAAAAAAACGCGCGAAGGTTGCTCTCGATACACGCGCCAGTCGCTCCGGAGAGCGGCTCACTGTTGTTGATCAAAACGGCCGTTCCGCTGAGAGCCATTTCTCACCCATCCGTTGTTTCTCAACATCCACTCTGGTTGAGATAGAACTGCTGACCGGGCGAACCCATCAGGCCCGCGTTCATGCCGATTACCTTGGAATACCGATAGCAGGAGATAGTAAATATGGCGATCGTGAATTTAACCACTGGCTCAGGGATCAAGGGTTGAAGCGGCTCTTCCTCCATGCTTCAAAACTGGTGATTACCAGCCCCAAGACGGGCAAACAGCGGTTGGTTGAAGCTCCTCTCCCGGATGAACTCAAAAAAGTGCTGGAACGGCTTGAGAAGTAGGCTCTCGTTCTAGAGGATGGTATACCCTTCTGCTGTGAGCATATTGACCAGCTCAATCAGGGGAAGACCAATCAGGGCATTGGGGTCATCTCCTTCCATTTTCTCAATCAGGGCGATACCGAGAGCTTCGGATTTAAGGCTGCCGCAGCATTGGTAGGGTTGCTCCCGATCGAGATAGCGCTCAATCACTTCTCTATCCAGGTCCCTGAAATAGACTTTAAACGGGACAACACTGCTCTGTACCCGTCCGCTGTCACTCTCTACCAGTGCCAGTCCCGTCAGTAGCGTTATCGATTTGCCAGATGCCGATTCAAGCTGTCTTATCGCCTCATCACGATCGGCCGGCTTGCCGACGATCTCTTGCCCATGAAGCGCCACCTGATCCGACCCTATGACCAGTGTTCCAGGATGGTTAATGGCGACAGCCCACGCTTTTTCAACCGCCAGCCGAAGAACCAGTTCTCGGGGACGTTCCCCCTTGCGGGGGCTCTCATCGATTTCTGGGGATTTGACCGAAAAAGGGATCTCAAGTCGTTCCAGGAGCTGTCGACGAAACGGAGAACTGGAAGCAAGAATCAACGGTTTATTCATAAAATTGAGGCTTTTGGCTGATAATACGGGGCATCTAAAGGATAATAGGGCAATTCTAACGGAAGAGAAGCTGGTTTTACGAATTCCCTGGGATTTCGAGCTGAGCCACGATTCTTGTGAAAGAGCGCATTTGAGTCCCGCTATGGCTATTATTTTTTGACATCAAAACCGACCATCTATATGATTCGACGTCGCTTTTCTAAGGCTTTGCCGAGCCGAATGAATCCATTTCAACCAGAGTTTTAAAAATACTGATAAAACGGTTTTAAACTAACGAGGAAACAAAGATGGCTGTCCAAAAGAGTCGTAAAACGCCTTCAAAACGAGGAATGCGTCGATCCCACGATGCCCTCTCCAAAGAGACCCTCTCGACCGATCCTGTCTCAGGTGAACTGCACCGTCGTCACCATATCACCGCCGATGGTTATTATCGTGGAAAACAGGTTATTACCAGCAGCGAAGAAGAGCAATAGCCACCCACATTCAAACCACTGAAGTTCTGGAACAAGTCTGAATTTCCTTACATAGGGCAAGATTTTGACTGTAACGATAGCTCTCGATGCCATGGGCGGTGATTTTGGGCCGAGTGTGACTGTTCCTGCTGCAGTTGATGTAGTGGGCCAATTTCCAGAGGTTGAGTTGATTCTGGTTGGGTTAAAGGAGCAGCTTGAGCCTGCTCTTCGGAAGGTGGGCTACAACGGATCGCGTGTCCGCATCCACCACGCCAGCCAGGTCGTGGAGATGGATGAACCGGCCGCCCAGGCTCTACGGGGGAAAAAAGACTCCTCCTTGCGTGTCTCAATCAATCTTGTCCATAGTGGTGAGGCCCAAGGGTGCGTCAGTGCAGGTAATACCGGTGCACTCATGGCCACGGCTCGATTTGTCCTAAAAACCCTTCATGGTATTGATCGCCCTGCAATTGTGACCACATTGCCCAGTCGTCGAGGGCATGTCCATATGCTTGATCTCGGTGCTAATGTTGATTCACCGCCAGAAAGACTGGTCCAGTTTGGCATTATGGGTTCAGAATTGGTTCGTGCATTGGATGACATTGCTGAGCCAAAAGTCGGTCTGCTCAATATCGGTGTTGAAGACATCAAGGGAGATCAGGTCATCAAAAAAGCAGCTGAGTTGATGCGCCTGAGCAAGCTCAATTTTCAGGGGTTTATCGAAGGCGATGGAATCTATCTTGGAGATATGGATGTTATCGTCTGTGATGGTTTTGTTGGCAATGTAGCACTAAAAACCAGCGAGGGTCTGGCCCAGTGGCTGATGGGCATGATGCGAAGTTCATTCAAAAAGAACATATTCACCATGTTGGCCGGATTTATCGCCCTTCCGGTTGTCAGAGGCCTGCGTAAACACGTTGATCACCGTCGATACAATGGCGCTTCTCTGGTTGGATTACGTAAAACGGTGATCAAAAGTCACGGTGGGGCAGATAAACTGGCTTTTAAACACGCTATCTGTGAAGCTATCGCAGAAGTAAAAAAAGATGTGCCCACCCGAATCGCAGGCAAGTTAAAAGCGATTCATGAACAAGGTGTTCTTTAATTGACTATTTTTGCGCGTGTTGCCGGAACAGGATCTTCACTTCCGGATCGAATTCTGACCAACCAAGAACTGGAATCGATGGTTGATACCAGTGATGAGTGGATTCAGAGCCGAACTGGAATAAGTGAGCGACGGATAGCGGCAGAAGGCGAAACTACCTGTGATTTGGCTGAGAAAGCCTCTCTTGACGCATTAGATGCCGCTGGGGTTGATCCGCAAGACATTGATCTGGTTGTTCTGGCTACCACCACACCCGATCAGGTCTTTCCAAGCACAGCCTGCCTGCTTCAGGAGCGCCTTAAGATAAGCAATAACTCACCGGCATTTGATGTTCAGGCGGTCTGTTCAGGTTTTATCTATGCCCTTGACCTTGCAAACAAGTTCATCACTGGAGGCAATGTAAAGTGTGCTCTGGTAGTCGGTGCAGAAACTTTTTCACGAATTATCGACTGGACCGATCGAAACACCTGTGTCCTCTTTGGTGACGGAGCCGGAGCAGTTGTCCTAAAGGCTGATCAAGAGTCCGGAATAACCTCTTCCATTCTCCATGCTAATGGTGCTTACAATAGACTCCTTCATGTCCCTCACGGGGTTTCAAAAGGGTTTGACCGGGTCCAGGCCGGAGGCGCCTTTACCCAGATGCAGGGCTCTGAAGTCTTCAAGTTTGCGGTCCGTGCTCTGGGTGATATCGTTGATGAAGTTCTCGAAAAAGAGGGGCTCAGTAAAAATGATATTGACTGGCTGGTACCCCATCAGGCCAACATCAGAATCATCAGCGCTTCAGCAAAGCGTCTTGGCATATCTCTTGATAAAGTCATCGTTACGATAGAACGACACGGCAACACTTCAGCGGCTTCAGTTCCTCTGGCTTTTGATGAGGCGGTGAGGGAAGGGAAGATCAAACGGGGACAACGAGTCATCATGGAAGCTCTGGGTGGTGGGTTCACCTGGGGAGCGGTCCTCATGGTCTATTGATTAGCGAAAGGAAAGAGCAATGAGTCTTGAAAATCAGATCTGTTTGGTAACCGGTGCTACTCGAGGGATTGGCAAGGCCATCATTCTTGAACTTGGCCGACTGGGTGGAACTGTATTTGGTACCGCAACGAGTGAGAGCGGTGCCGAGTTGATCTCCAATACACTTCTTGAGAACCAAATCGAAGGCCAGGGGATGGTTCTCAATGTCACTGATCCTGATTCACTGGCCGCGGTCATTGAACAGATGAAAGAGAGTTTTGGCATGCCTTTGGTGGTCGTCAATAATGCCGGCATAACTCGTGATAATTTATTGATGCGAATGAAAGATGAAGATTGGGATGCCCTGATGGAGACCAACTTAAAATCCGTTTATCGAGTGAGCAAAGCCTGTCTGCGGAGCATGACAAAAGCAAGATTTGGCCGCATCATCAATGTTACCTCTGTGGTCGGAGTCAGTGGCAACCCCGGGCAGACCAACTATTCAGCAGCCAAAGCGGGGGTAATTGGATTTACCAAGTCTTTAGCTCAGGAGGTCGCAGGGCGAAACATCACCGTCAATACGGTTGCACCAGGATTTATCGATACCGACATGACTCGCTCACTGGGTGACGATCAGCGTGAGGCACTGCTGCAGCGAATTCCTGCAGGCCGACTGGGTCAGCCCGAAGATATAGCATCTGCGGTAGGCTATCTCGCCACCCCTGAAGCGAGTTACATTACTGGCGCGACCCTTCACGTCAATGGCGGGATGTATATGCAGTAATCGTCAAATCTCGCCATTTAGGAAAATGTTTCTTAATAAAAACAGAGCGTTAATTTTTTTACTCTAATCTCATCAATTTTCCATCAGATTGTTGTAAGATTGGGTGATTGAGAACAACCAGAGATATTGTTGAATTGAAACACAGCTGATCTTTACATGAGTTGGCATCTATTAAACCCTGATTAGGAGGAAAATAAACCGATGAGCAGCGTAGAAGAACGTGTCCGTAAAATAGTCGTTGAACAACTTGGTGTCGATGAAGAACAAGTTACCATAGAAGCATCTTTTGTAGATGACCTTGGCGCAGATTCACTCGATACCGTAGAACTGGTCATGGCTCTTGAAGAAGAGTTCAACACTGAAATCCCTGATGACGAAGCAGAGAAGATAGCGACAGTTAAACAGGCCGTCGACTATGTTACGGCCCACTCAGCAGAAAGTTGAGTTCACATTTAATCTCATAGAGGCCGCCTGATAGATTAATCCAGGCGGCTTTTCTGTTATTGGAATTATTGGCTATCTGAAATTAAAATGGACAAAAGACGAGTTGTAATTTCTGGGCTCGGTGTTATCTCGCCCATTGGTCGAGGAGTTGATCAGAACTGGGATAACGCCCTTGCTGGAAAAAGTGGAATTGGCAAAATCTCTCTTTTTGATCCCGATCGATTTGCTGTATCAATTGCCGGCGAGGTTGATGATTTCAATCCTGTCGACTATCTCCCTTCCAAAGAGAGCAGGAAGATGGATCGTTTTATCCAGTTTGGTATGGCCGCTGGAATGGAAGCACTCATCGACTCTGGACTTGAAGTTACCGCGGAGAATGCAGCGAGGATAGGCACCTATATTGGCTCTGGAATTGGGGGTGTAGGGACTATTGAAGAGATGTCCGGTGTGCTGCAAGAGAAGGGGCCACGACGCATCTCCCCATTTTTTGTCCCCATGAGCATCATAAACATGATCGCAGGAAACCTCTCGATCATGTACGGACTGAAAGGTCCCAATGTCGCAACAGTTACAGCGTGCACTACGGCTACCCACGCCATTGGTGAGGCCAGTCGCCTGATTGAGTATGGTGATGCCGATGTGATGGTTGCCGGGGGAGCCGAAGCTCCGATCACCCCTGTCGCACTGGCTGGATTTACAAATGCCAGAGCATTAAGTAAGAACAATCAGGATCCGGAAGGAGCGAGTCGTCCCTGGGATAGTGGCCGTGATGGTTTTGTAATGGGTGAAGGTGCTGGAATAATGGTTCTTGAAGAGTACCAACATGCCAGAGCCAGGGGAGCCCGCTGTTATGCTGAGCTATCTGGCTTCGGGATGAGTGCTGATGCCTACCATATGACTCAGCCATCGCCAGAAGGGGAGGGTGCCTCCCGGTGTATGGATAGTGCTATGAAACATGCCGGGCTGAATCGAGAGGATGTGGACTATATCAATGCCCACGGCACCTCCACCTTGTTGGGTGATCTCGCTGAGACCCTGGCCATCAAGCGCTCCTTTGGAGACCATGCTTTCAGGTTGTCAGTGGGTTCAACCAAATCCATGACCGGACACCTTCTTGGTGCTGCTGGAGGAATTGAGGCAGTCTATACCTGTCTTGCCCTCCATCATCAGAAACTGCCTCCAACCATTAATCTGGAGGATCAGGATCCCCAATGCGATCTTGATTTTATCGCTGATGGACCAAGAGAGGGATCATTCAATGCCGCTCTGAGCAACTCCTTTGGATTCGGTGGAACGAATGGAACCCTGGCTTTCAAGCGTCTCTGAATCCGCTTTGATCTTGTTTGAACCGGTCACCAGATAGGGCTGTCAAGTGGCATTAATGACCGGAAGGCTGGTCGTCGTTACCCTTGCCGGCCTGGCGCTTGCATCAACCGTAATCATTGTCTCCCGCTACCTTCAGGCAATATCCACTCCGATCAATGGAACTGACCAACCCTGGGTCATCGAACCTGGGGAGTCTCTGTTTGATTTCTCTGTGGAACTGGAGGAGCAAGGGGTGATTCCAGATGGTTGGACATTACAGTTGCTTGCGGCAATTCGGGGCGATAGCCGACGGATCAAGGCGGGCGAGTATCGAATTACCAAGGGAACAACACTGTCAGAGTTGCTCGATCAACTGGTTCAGGGTGACGTCATTCAACGAAGAGTTACCATCCTTGAAGGCTGGACCATCAGAGATCTTTTCAAGACGCTAAAAACCACCCCGGAAATTAGATGGAACTCCTCTTTAAAACCAGAGTCCCTCCTTGAGCAACTCGGTCAACCCTCAGCCCCTGCTGAAGGGTGGTTCTTTCCTGATACCTATCTCTACACTCGAAATCGTAATGCCCTTGATCTTTTAAAACAGGGATACCAACGCATGATCAAAGAACTTGATCAGGCATGGGAGAGAAGAACGCCTGAGTCTCACCTGTTAAAGACCCCCTATGAAGCACTCATCCTTGCATCAATAATCGAAAAAGAGGCGGGAAGAGACGATGAGCGCAACCTGATTTCAGCTGTTTTCCATAACCGCCTTGATAAAAAGATGCGGCTGCAAAGTGATCCGACAGTCATCTACGGGTTGGGAGATCAGTTTCAGGGTGATTTGACGCGTTCTCATCTGAAGCAAGACACTTCCTATAACTCATATACACGTCAGGGCCTCCCACCGACTCCTATCGCTCTTCCCGGGCAAACTTCTCTGCTGGCTGCCGTTCAGCCTGCAGCGAGCAAAGCCCTCTATTTTGTTGCCAAAGGAGATGGGTCCCACCATTTCTCCGAGAGATTGGATGACCATCTGGCGGCAGTCCGACAATTTCAGACAAAAAAGCGATGACTCAACAGTGAGGTTCTTCGGCTATCTGGGTAAAATAGAATTATGAAAAAAGGGATGTTCATTACGGTGGAAGGCTCGGATGGCGCTGGGAAGACAACCCAGCTCAATCAGCTGGTCGACTATCTTCGATCAGAAGGCATTGAGTTCATCACCACCAGAGAGCCTGGCGGCACTGATGCGGGTGAACTACTCAGAGAGATTGTTCTTAAACGTACTGATATCGAACTCTCCGCGGAAGCTGAAGCACTGATGGTGTTTGCCTCAAGATCGCAGCACCTCAGCCAACTCATACTGCCAACACTCAACTCCGGGAAATGGGTAATCTCAGACCGTTTCACCGACGCCACCTATGCTTATCAAGGTGGGGGGAGGGGGATTGGTGATTCAAAAATTGAGATATTAGAAGAGTGGGTACAAAAAGGGGTAAAGCCTGATCTAACGCTGTTGTTTGATGTTCCACTGGAGATAGGGATCGATCGCACAATGAGTGAGGGGGGTGATCGCTTTGAAGATGAAAAGCAAGAATTCAAGCAGTTGGTAAGAGAGCAGTATTTAAAGCGCGCCAGGGCCGAACCACAACGAATCAAAATCATTGAGACTACAGCTAGCAAAGAACACGCCCATAATGAGGTGCGCGCCCTGTTGAAGCCAATTCTCGATCAGTGGAAGAATGGCCGATAGCATGAATTCAAACCTTCTGCCCTGGCACCGCAGTATTTGGACAGAGCTTGGTCTCCAGGCTGACAGGAAAGCCCATGCTCTTCTCTTTAGCGGGCCCTCCGGAACAGGAAAGAGAGATCTTGCGCTCCACCTTGGAATGTACCGCTTCTGTGAGGCCCCAACAGACCTGTCACCTTGTGGAGTCTGTCATCAGTGTGCCCTTGCAGGGTCAGGATCTCACCCCGATCTTCACGTGCTCATGCCTGAGTCTGATCTGGAAGAGGGTGGTCGGTTGGCTCAAGCGGGGCTCCGTTACCGTCCAGAAAAAAGTTCCGAGACAACAAAACCAAAAAGAGGAATTGTCGTTGATCAGGTTCGCAGGCTGACAGGTGCGCTCTCCACACATCCCCGAATGGCTTCGGTGCGTATGGTCGTTGTCGCCCTTGCAGAAACGATGAACTTGAATGCCGCCAATGCCTTTTTGAAGATACTGGAAGAACCCCCTCCGAATACCCAACTCATTCTTGTTTCTACCGATGCCTCACGGCTCTTGCCAACACTGCGAAGCCGGTGCTCACCACTGGAGTTGCCACTGCCCTCTCTTTCACAAGGGGTTGAGTGGCTCTGTCAGCAGGGTGTCGAAAAACAGCTTGGGGAATTACTCCTCAGGGCAACAGGTCGACAACCTTTGACAGCACTTAAGTGGAATAACAACAACTGGATTGAGTTAAGAGAAGAGCTCTTTATGCTCCTGCTTCAGATGATGGAGGGAAAACAAACTCCACTCGAGGTTGCAAAAAAACTGACAAAGTACGATTCCAGCATGCTCATTAACTGGATTGTGGGTTATATCGAGTCGATGATAAGAACTGAGGTGTTGAATAGCCAGGAAGAGGGCGATCTGATGGTTCCTGCTGAAAGTGTACGAAAGAGGTGGCCGCCACGTTTTACCCTCAATCTCTTCAGGGTCTATGACTACCTGCTCTCGCTTTTAAATAAGATGGAGGGCCCCGGAGGACTTGATGAACAGTTGGTTCTTGAAGACTCTCTTTTAATGTTAAATAAAATAAAAACCGCATAACCTACTAAATATATAATGATTATTGACTCACATTGCCATCTCGACTTTTCACCTCTGGGTGACAATATTGATCAGGTGGTCTCCCGAGCCTCTGATGCCGGGGTGTCGCACATGCTCTGTGTTGCAGTTGATTTTGAAGCCATACCGTCTATGGTCAAAAAAACAGAGCCCTTTGACCAGATATCAACGTCAGTGGGAATTCACCCCAACTCATCCCTGCAATCACCCGATCCCTCTCTGGAGCAACTCCACCAACTCACACAGCAGAAAGGTGTTGTCGCTATTGGAGAAACAGGCCTCGATTATTTCCGCAGTAGCGGCCAGCTTGACTGGCAACGCGACCGTTTTCGACGCCATATAGAACTTGCAAAAGAGACAAAACTACCGCTTATCATTCACTCGCGTGACGCCCAGGATGACACCATAGCTCTGATGAAGAATGAAAAAGCGCAACAAGTAGGCGGCGTTATGCACTGTTTTACCGGTGACTGGGAGTTTGCTAAGAAGTCTCTCGATATGGGTTTTTATATCTCCTTTTCAGGGATCGTCACTTTCAGCTCAGCAAAAAATATCCAGGAGGTGGCGACAAAGGTACCTCATGACCGGTTCATGGTTGAGACCGACGCTCCCTATCTTACCCCGGCGCCTTACAGAGGGAAGACCAATGAACCGGCCTATGTGACCCATGTGGCTCAATTCATCTCCACACTTCGAAACTGTTCCTATCAACAGGTGTGCGAAGAGACCTCATCCAATTTCTTCAATCTCTTTACTGCCGCCGCCGATTAACCTCTCTTTTCGCAAGAAGAAGTGGATTAACCATCCATACACTTATGCGCATAATGTATATTATGTAAAGTAATAGATTATCGCCCACTTCTCCTTCTCTGACCTTCCTAAGGGAGAGGAGATGGCAATATGATGGTTTTGTAACACTTTTGTATTTATTTTCAAGGTGTTTAGGGTATGGTAAGCCCTATTGAATGTGGTGTGTATTTTACTTTCTTTAATGGGGGTTTTTATATGTCGAGAGTGATCGCTATTGTCGAAGATGATGTTGATCAGCGTGATAACTATGCCGATGCTTTAAGGAACCAGGGTTATGAGATCATCACATTTGGCAGCCGTCCTGAAGCGCTTGCGCATTTTCAGAACTCAGGTTCACAACTTCCTGACCTTGCCATACTTGATATTATGCTGGAGAAAGAGATGGACGGTGGTTTTGATCTCTGTCGAGAGCTAAGGGCGTTGAGTCCAAATCTTCCGATAATCTTTCTGACTGCTCGAGACAGCGATATTGACAGGGTATCGGGGCTACGGCTTGATGCCTGGGATTATCTGACCAAACCGCTTAGCCCGGAAGTTCTCGGTGTTCGTGTCGCCACCCTCTTCCGGATTGTCGAATCCCTGAGCAAAGGGGGAGTGACCAGTAATCCAAGTGAAGGAGTACTGCATCGTGGAGATCTTGAAATTGACCCTAACAGTATGTCTATCAGTTGGAAGGGTGAACACCTCAACTTTACCCTGACAGAGTTCTGGTTGGTTGAGGCGTTAGCACGACGCCCAGGAATGGTGAAATCCTATGATAACCTGATGCAAGTGACCCGACAGACCTATGTTGAAAGGAATACAATAAACGGTTATGTGCGTCGTGTTCGGCGTAAATTCAAAGAGATCGATCCCTCATTTGAGTACATCCAGACTGTTTTTGGAGTGGGTTATCGTTGGCAGCCTGCAGAGTAGTGGCCCTATTCTCTTCTTCTTCCCCTATTGATCACTTTATCTAATGGCAAAGAAACAAAAACGACGGCTTTTTGGTATTCAGGGTCGTCTCCTCTCTCTGGTTTTTGTTCTCTTTCTGGTGCCCTGGCTCGGTTATACCTATGTCAACGAGGTCACTGAACTGATTAGTGATACCCAGGAGAGTGCCCTGCTTCTCAATGCCCAGGCAATTGCCACTGTGCTTCATGGCAAAGAAGAACTCTTTAGTGAGCACTCCGATGAGCTCAGGGCTCTTAAAAGCGGCAAGAGCGGCTATACCGCTCCCACTCTGGAAAATGACATCACACTGGATGGTACTTTTGATGACTGGGGGGAAGAGATTGAGCTCTCATCAACCCTTTATACGGGCATCACCCCCCTATTCTGCGATCTGAAGTCAGATGTTACCTCTCTCTACTTTCGCCAGACACTTGGCATTAGGAATGACCGGCTCTTTGTCGCATTTGATGTTCAGGACGACCTGGTAGTTCTCCGGGATATGGACCTGAAGGCAGTCAATAACAGTGACCAGCTTCGGTTTACCGTCCGTTCCTTTAATGGTGATATCCGTCGTTATCTTCTGGTAACTCAGAAGCCGGGCTCAATGAGCGTCTACCTCATGGAAGAGGATTGGGAGACATTGGTCACCGGTAAGCACGAACGCGACATTCAGGCCTATATGAAGATTGACCAGGGAGGGTATAAAGTTGAGTTGAGGGCTCCACGCTCCTATGCCTCTGCCTCTTCTCAAATAGGGTTTTCCATTGTCGATGTTGATGAGACAGAGGGTCGTGAAATCAGGACTGTCATGACCACTGCACCTGGCGATGCAACAGAGCAACTATCAGGCGTGATACAGAAATCTCCGGGAATTGCCAAAATCCTGAATTCACTCGAACAACCCTGGTCGAGTATATGGGTTGTTGATAAAAATGAGTTGGTGAGAGCTCATAAGGGGGTTTTGCAGCATTCAAACTGGAGTGAGAGCGGATCAGATGCATTCAAGTGGAACAACTTGAGGACATGGCCCCTTCTTAGCAGCCTCATCTTTGAACTTGAAGAGCTGATAGTAGGAGATAAGACTGGGTTCTTTGAAGATTATCCCCAAGCCACCGAAGAACGACGAGAGCCCATTATTGCCAGGGTCATCAACAATAAAACTCCGGAGACAAAGCGTCGACAATCTGTCGACGCTAAGGCCGAAGTGGTGATGGCGGTTCATCCCGTCTGGTCCAGAAATAAAGTGATTGGTGCGGTCATCATTGAACAGAGCAGCAGTGCAATGCTTGCCAACATTCAAAAACCCCTTCAAACAACCTCTCTGATTATCCTTGCCGTAATTCTGTTTATTGCTTTTGCACTTCTTATCTTTGCCTACCGATTGACCATGAGAATTGGAAAACTACGCGATGCAACTGAGAAGGCAATTACTCCTGAAGGACGGATGCGCAGGCAGAAGCTTCAATTTACCTCGAATGCCAATGATGAGATCGGTGACCTAACCCGGAGTTTTTCTGAGATGCTGAAAAGGCAATCTGAATACACCCACTACCTTGAAGCAATGCCAGACACCCTCGCCCATGAAATAAAGAATCCAATCAACGTTATCAATTCATCGTTGGAAAACCTTGAAAAAGAGATCCCCGTTGTCAAACAGAGCCGTTATCAAGAGCGTGCGCGAAATGGACTGCAGCGCCTTGGTTCAATTATGACCCGCTTTACCGAAGCCGCTAATATTGAAGGCGCCCTGAATGATGAACTGCGTGAGCGATTTAATCTCACTCATGTTGTCAGTAGTTTTGCCGATGGGTTCCGTATGGTGCATGCAGACAACCAATTCATTATCAACATACCTAACAAGGAGATCTGGATAGACGGATCAGCAGATCATATTGGTCAGTTGTTAGATAAACTGGGCGATAATGCCCTGGATTTTGGTGATCCTGGAACAGCCGTAACCATCCAGCTTGATTATGATGAAGAAGATGCCATTATCCAGATCTGGAACCAAGGGCCGGTTCTTCCAATTGAAATCGAAGGTCGGCTTTTTGAGCCTATGGTCTCTTATCGACAGACTGATGCACGAGAATCGCATCTTGGCCTGGGTCTCTATATTGTTCGGCTGATCGCTGAATTCCACTATGGAAGAGTTGAGGCCGTAAACCGATATAGTCCTGATGGAGTAGAGATAAGAGTGATAATCCCAATGTCCTTAAGCCGTACATTAACTCACCCTCGCCGGCCTCGACTCACCATGCTTCCTGATGATGACCCTGATTCAAACAAGCGTCAGAGATATCTTTAGTCTGATCTTGTTCACAACAAGAGTCCCCTTACTTGATCATCCATTATCTGTCTGGAGAGGAACGCCCTCCCCGAGAGAGAGGGACCTATCTGATTGGCCTCACACTATCCGTGAAGAGGGATATTTCGATTGGCCGATTAGGCCGTTTTGTTTTTTATCCTGGAGTCTACTGTTATATCGGAAGTGCTTTCGGCCCGGGTGGACTCCTGGCGCGTGTAGGACGACATCAGAGAACCAATAGTTCGAAACACTGGCACTTCGACTATCTAAAAACATGCACTCAAATCGACCACATCTGGTATACCTTCAATTCGATTGAGCATCAATGGGCCAACCTCTTGATTGGTGATCCCAACCTAGCTGCCCCGGTGCCTGGCTTTGGGGCTTCAGACTGTTCCTGCCGCAGCCATCTCTTCTATCTAAGTAGTGGCGAACTCCTGTCCACGATTGAGAGGGTCAGTGGAAAACTCTGTGGCTAGAGATCAAGAGAGGTAATACTTGCTCATCAGCTTTTTCGCCGCACGATCATGTTGATGACGAAGTTGTTCGAGATCGATGCCAATAATCTCTCCACTACTGACTCGCCATTCACCCTCAATCATTACCCGGTCAGCCCGACTGACGCCACTTTGGACAATAGCAGCCAGAGGGTTCTCTGCGCCAGAAAAGCGGAGTTCATCCAGGCGATAGAGAGAGAGGTCGGCACGAGCGCCCACTTCAATCTTCCCAAGCTCTTTTCTCCCAAGACAAGCCGCCGAACCTTCTGTTGCCAACCGAATGGCGTCGGAATGAGTCATGCTATCGGGCCCTGAGTGCAGACGTCCCAGTAACCACGCCTGACGCATCTCCTGGGCGAGATTACTGCAGTCATTTGATGCCGAGCCATCAACACCCAGTCCAACGGCAACGCCCGCTTCTTCAAGTTCTGAAACAGGACAAAACCCAGACCCAAGCATCATGTTTGAAGTTGGGCAGTGACAGATAGAGATGCCGTATTGACCTAATCTAATAATCTCATCGGCATTAAAATCTATCCCATGCGCCAACCAGACATCATCCCCGATCCAGTCACAGGATTCGAGGTAATCAAGAGGTCTCAAACCAAAACGGTCAAGACAGAAGTAGGTCTCATCTTTTGTTTCAGCAAGATGGGTATGGAGGCGAACATCATGCCTTCGGGCAAGTTCAGCAGTCGATCTCATTAAATCACGTGAGACTGAAAAAGGGGAACAGGGGGCGAGTGCAACCTGGCACATTGAACCCTTCCCAGCCTGGTGAAATCGATTAATCGCCTGTTCACTATCGAGCAATATGGCCTCTTCCGATTGGACAACAGATTGAGGGGGGAGCCCACCCTCCTCGCTGCCAAGGCTCATAGATCCACGAGTAATCATCAGCCTGATTCCCAGCTCTTCACCTGCTGCCACCTGAATCCCAATTGCCTCTTCCATCCCGGATGGGAAGAGGTAGTGATGATCACTCGAAAGAGTGCATCCAGAGAGAAGGAGTTCGGCAACAGCAAGCTTAGAGGCAAGAGATAACATCTCAGGTTCAAGTTGGGCCCAGATCGGGTAGAGGCTTTTAAGCCAGTCAAAAAGCCCCTTGTTAAGGCCATGGTCAGAAGAGCGGGTCAGGGTCTGGTAGAAGTGGTGATGAGCATTAATAAGACCGGGAAGAACGACATGCTCACTCGCATCAAAGACTTCCGCTTCTGCCGATGGAGTCTTGCCGCTCTCGATCAGGTCGATGATCCGCCCCTCTCTTACCACGATCCCTCCCGAGGCATCATCGGCAGCGATAGAGAGAGGGTTTTTTATCCAGATGGCAGAAGAATCGATCATTACCCGTTGCTAAGTAATTATGTAATTATAGTTCATTGAATCATCATGTCCTTATTTATCCACAAATATTATTTTTTCCATTCTGTTCCACATTTAAAGTGTGGACGGATGTGTGGGCAATGAATCCAAGATAATGTCTTATCTGAATTGTTTGACAATCCTATCAAGGGTGTTGCTCATTATTCCTTGTCACTTTTCATGAATCCCCATATGACCAACGCTCCAACCATCTTAGATGCTGTCATTACAATCACATTAATCGGACTTAAAATGCCAATCATTGCAGTGAATACAATTGAATCAACTGGAGTGCCAACCGCTGACGAGAATAGAATCCTGTCGCGCAGTGGTCGTTTGGTGACGGTGTAGATAATCCAATCCAACCCCTCAGAAACCAGAAATGCTGTGACTGAGGCAATAGCTACAAATGGGTCTGCCATAATGTATGAGATTGCGCCACCGACAAGCATCACCGGGAGAACCCAATGCCCTATTTTCCTTTGAGCCAAATCACGGAAAATAAAAACTAGACCGACAATCACTGATGTTGGCTGCCATACCCCAATTGTGGGAATCACATTGAAAAGCCAATTTACGGCAACAATGCTTATTACATAAGCGACTGCCCACATATCAAAAACTCCTTTTGTATTGAAATTTTGTTGTTCCAGAGAGCAACTTCTTGTGGTGTAAGCGCTGAAGTAGTGCTCACTCTATCAGTATTGCAACCTATCGTCTTTACTCATCCATTCAGAAAATACTTTCAGCGCTTCATCGTGAAGCAATTGTTGGGATGGGATCTGTCTTGACTCCATCGGGAGGGTCACCTCGTGGTAAATCAAAGCATCATCAAATCCAATGGCAGCAGCATCTTTACGATTATTGGCATAGATGATTTGATCGAGCCGGGCCCAATAGATTGCTGAAAGACACATAGGACAAGGTTCACAAGTGGTAAAGATCGAATAACCCTCCAGGTTAAAGGTTCCAAGTTGTTGGCAGGCTTCGCGAATTGCGACAACCTCAGCATGAGCCGTCGGATCATTACCGCTGGTGACCTGATTGTAACCCTCGGCGATAATTTTACCCTCGGTAACAATAAGGGCCCCAAAAGGACCGCCAAAACCCGCCTTCATCTTCTCTCTGGAGAGTGCGATAGCTCGCCTCATCAATTCGGTATTAGTATTAATCGAGTTCGACATCTTTAATATCTCCTCAACTTGTCCGGCTGCCCATAACTATTTTTCATTGGTCATTGTCACATTGAAAGCACATTATCATCATTAGATTCTGGTTGGATCAAAGCATGGGCTCTTTGCTCGAACTCAATTTGGAGCTGTGCCGCAGTTCCCAAGGCAATCGACGAAGGTCTTTTATCTCTGATTGAGTCCAGCCCAATCGGGCAGATCAAACGTTTCAATGTCTCATCACTCATTCCAGAGTGCCTTAGTTTGTTTATGAAATTTTTTCGCTTTGAAGAAGAGCCTATCAGACCTACAAACTGGCTCTCGGTCAAATCAAGAATTGCTTTTACCAATCTAAGGTCGAGGCTGTGACTGTGCGTCATTACCAGAAAGAAAGTATCTGGTGAAGAGTGTTTAATCTCGCTCACAGGATCCTTAGCCCTACAAGGAATAATATTGTCAGGAAGGGAGAGAGGAAACAGGCCGGAACGAGAATCAATCCATCGTACTCTGCAATCAAGCGGTGCCAGCGCCTCAACCAGGGCTTTCCCAACATGGCCTGCACCAAAGAGTACAACATCCATCAGATAGGGAGTCAATTGTTCAATCAGCACGCGATCTCTTCCTTTTCCCTCAAGACGGGCTGAGGCATTAGAGGTCGGTAGAAGTCGGGTGACCGTGAGGTCCTCAATAGAAGTTATCGTCTTTTCACCCGTTACAAGGTCAGTAATGATCTCAACGGAGAATCCATTTTTTAGTGTATTGCCCACTTCTTCAACCCAGGTCAATTCTGAGGGTGGAATCAGCTCTACTACGAGATATACGATACCTCCACAGCACTGATCAAGGTCCTTTCCAAGTGAGAGTTTGACAACCTCGATTGAGGAATGGGTAAAACAAGCCAACCGCTCCCTGACTTCGGAGATGGCCACATGCTCAAGATTTCCTCCCCCTATGGTCCCTCTGGCCTGACTCATAGAGACAACCATCTTGGCACCCGGGTTGCGAGGTGAAGAGCCTTTCTGTTCAGCTACCGTTACCACCCCAATGGGGCCATCCCATTTGGGGCTGAAGAGGCGTTGCCAGGTATCAGACACTGGCCAAACCCAACTTTTCAACTCTCTGCACAGACTCAAGGATATGCTCCGGGGTTGCCGGAACATTCAGCTGAGGACAAATACGGTAGTTTGCAACACTTGAGATGGCATCGGAGAGCGCATGGAGGACTGATATCGATAACATCAGCGGTGGCTCACCAACGGCCTTTGATCGATAGATCGATTCAACCTGGTTGGGGGCATCGCGAAGAAGATCAATATTGACAATAGAGGGTCTCTCTCTACAGGTTGGAATTTTATAGGTTGACGGGGAGTGAGTTTGCAGTACCCCCTGATCATTCCAGACTAACTCTTCCATGGTAAGCCAGCCCATACCCTGGATAAACCCGCCTTCGATCTGCCCTTTATCAATCTCCTCATTTAGGGATTGACCCACTTCGTGGAGAATATCAACCCGATTCACCTTATGCTCGCCGGTCAACAGATCAACCTCAACTTCAGATACGGCTGCGCCATTAGCATAGTAGTAAAAGGGAGAGCCTGTGAATGAGTCTGGATCAAAATTAATGTCTGGAGTTCGGTAGAAACCGGTTGCAAAGAGAGAGACTCGTTGGAGATAGGCCTCATTCACAAGCTCATTAAAACTCATTATGGGTTTATCCCCAGTATGTAAAAACCCATCTGAAAGACTCAACTCTGCCTCAGGAAGATCCAGTCGATGACTTGCAACTTTAATTAATCGATCATGCAAGACAGTGGCTGCACTGGCAGCGGCCATGCCATTAAGATCGGTTGCTGCTGAAGCTGCAGTCGGTGAAGTATTGGGAATCTTTTCTGTATTGGTCGCCATTATTCGGATATCACTGCGTTCTATTGTCAGAATATCCTGGACGATGCGGAGGATTTTGGTATGAAGCCCCTGGCCCATCTCAACTCCTGCATGGTTGAGTTGAACACTCCCGTCGCGATAGATATGAAGAAGCGCTCCCGCCTGATTGAGATGAATTGCAGTAAATGAGATCCCAAACTTAACCGGAGTTAGAGCGATCCCTTTTTTGATAACTGGACTGCCTTGATTAAATCGCCTGATTTTTTTCCGGCGAGAACGATACTCGGAGTGTTCAGTCAGTTCCCCGATGATTCGAACCAGCACTTTAGAATCAAACTCCTGTCCATAGGGAGTTACTGATCTGTTTGGAGTCCGATAGAGGTTGGCCAGTCGAATATCGAGGGGGTCCTGCTGGAGGGTGAAGGCAATCTCTTCGATCACTCTCTCGATCCCGAGCATGCCCTGAGGCGCACCGAATCCGCGAAATGCAGTATTTGATGTGGTATTGGTATGGTATCGATGAGAGGTCAGGGTTGCATTTTCCAGATAGTAGGCATTGTCCGCATGAAGCAGAGCACGATCATTGACTGCTTTTGATTGATCGAGGGAGTGGCCACAACGAGAGGCATAGTCAAGTGAAACCCCCCGTATAAGCCCATCGTTGTCAAATCCAGCCTTATAGTCAATCCGAAAATCATGACGTTTTCCTGTCATTATCATGTCCTGATCACGGTCCAGTCTGACTTTGACAGGCTGAGATGTCAGCTGTGCAGCGATAGCCGCAACACCTGCACAGAGTGATCCCTGACTCTCTTTACCGCCAAATCCGCCCCCAATCCGTCTGGTTTGAACGGTGACTGAATTACTTGAGACCCCTAGAAGAAGCGCCAGGGTTGACTGGATTTCTGAGGGATGCTGGGTTGACGCAATCACCGTCATTGCCCCACTCTCTTTGGGTATGGCAATCGAAATCTGGCCCTCAAGATAGAAGTGTTCCTGCCCTCCGGTATAGAGAGATCCATTAATCTGGAAAGCAGAATTATCAATAGCCCGGGTACTGTCCCCTACTTTAATCTTTCTTGAAGGTGCAATTTTGCTGTCGGCATCAATCGCCTGATTAATTGTAATTACGGCAGATGACGGTTCAACCTCGACTACAGCGAGCTTTGCGGCTTGTCGGGCATTATCAAGTGAGTCTGCAATCACTGCAAAAACAGCCTGGCCTTCACTCACAATCTCTTTTTCAATAAAAAGGGGTTCGCCCCCACCGTCAGGAAGATGACTCAGATCGTTGACACCGGGAACATCAGCAGCAGTCAGCACGGCCACTACACCAGGACTCTGCCGCACCCTCTCAAGATTAAGTGCACAGAGCGTGCCTCGAGCCAGGGTTGACGCTTGAACACAACCATGAAGAAGGTTCCCAATATTGGAGATATCATCTGCATAGAGAGCGGCACCTGTAACATGTGCTCTACTGCTTTCATGGTAATTACGATCAGGCATGATCATTAACAATATTGTCAGGATAGTAATTAATCCGGTGAGGTATTTCCGGATTGGCCTGTTCGAGCCAAAAGCGATGGAGTAAATTCACCGCAACCCTGCTTCTGTATTTTGCCGAACCCCTGAAATCATCAATAGGTGAATAGTCATTGCTTAACTGCTCTGCGGCCGAAGCGAGGATTGCCTGACTCCAGGGTTGTTGATGAAGCGCTTGTTCACAGTTGTCAGCCCTCTTCGGGATCTCCGCCATACCTCCAAATGCAATGATCACCTTGATGATGATCCCCTGGTCAATATCGACTCTGAAGGCTCCCAGCAGGGTTGATATATCCTGATCATGGCGCTTGGATACTTTATAAGATGAAAATCGACTATTGGCGGGAAGTCGAGGGATGAAAATGGATTCGATCAGTTCACCACTTCTCAGGGCTGTTTTTCCATATTCGATAAAGAACTCTTCAATCGGCAACTTGCGGCTTGCCTCATTTGTTCTCAGTGTCAGAACAGCATTGAGGCACATTAACAGAGGAGAGAGATCACCCACTGGAGAGGCATTGGCGATGTTCCCCCCAATGGTGCCGGCGTTACGGATTTGTACAGAGCCCACTCTTTCAAGTGTGGCCAGGAGATGAGGGTGTATTTGGTCTGATATCCCCATCATTTGAGAAAAGGTTACCCCACTGCCTAGAGTCCAACCCTCATTACTCTTACTGATGCTTTTTAAGTGCTCAATCTGTCCTAAATAGATGATCTTGTCTAATCGATCAAAACGTTTGGTAACCTGTAATGCGATGTCCGTCCCACCTGACAGAAGAGTGGCATCAGGATAGGCTTTAACAAGACCGAGTGCATGTTCAAGAGTCGTTGGGGCAAAGTAGAGTTGGTGGTGAACATCCAGAGCAACCCCCTTCTTTGGCCTGATGCTTTCAACAAGCGATGTTGTCTCCTGAATGTTCTTTTCAACCCAACCAGATCTCTTGGATGAAAAAGCATCATAAGCGGCAGAGACAATTGACCCGTATCCCGTACACCGACATAAGTTGCCTGCAAGGGCATCATCGATCTCTTTTCTGGTGAGCCCTGTATTGCTCCTTGATTTTTCAAGGTAGAGCCCAAAAAGGGAGATAATGATCCCTGGTGTGCAAAAGCCACATTGGGAACCATGATGCTCAACCATTGCCTCCTGTATCGGATGCAGGAGTTCGTCACTCATCAAGTCTTCAATGGTTATAAGGTGGGTGCCATCTAGCGTGGGGAGAAAACGAATACAGGCATTGACCGGGCGATACTCCAATTTCCCAGAATGCAATGAGCCCACAAGTACGGTACAGGCTCCGCAATCACCTTCAGCACACCCCTCTTTGGTGCCGGTAGCGCCCTTTCTCTCTCTCAGCCAGTTAAGGACTGTGAGGTTGGGGAGAGGTTGGATGACCTCCTCTATTCGCCCTCGAAACAGAAATTGAATAACATCTTTCATCTGAGTAAATTATGGTATTTAACCTGCGTTACAAAAGGTGATCAGTTGTTGGTTAATATCGTAGTGCGAAACCTCTGTATTTATTTCATAGAGAAAGCCGGTGTTATACATATGGACAAAACAGTAAAAAGAGTCTGTTTCATCTCGATCAATTATCTCAGATCTGAACTCTATTTGAACGCTAATAGAGTACCAATACTTGACCATATAGTCATCAGGATGATCTTGGCCGGTTCAGAATATTCCGGAATTTATTGGAGAGAAAGAAAAAGACTTGAAACAGAGGGCAACTAACGGTTGATACTGGAGAATATGCTCTCTATTCCGGGTTTGTTCTCGATCAACTCTTCTTTGCTGACACCATCAAGTTCATGAGGGAATACCAGCCAGCGATCAGTTTCATGTAGGTAATAGTCAGGAATTCGACCCGATTTGTTATTTCCGGGTTTAAACCAGGGTGTCGCGATTCGAATATCATTAGGCGTGTTTTTTCGAGCGCGGGCGGACAATGTATCAAGAACCGCTTTTACACTTAAACCAGAGTCATAGACATCATCAACAATAAGAAGCCGATCCTCTGCGTTAATTTTACGAATAAGGTAGCCCAGTCCATGAACCATTACGCTGTCACCGCGATCCCCAATTCCCCGATATGAGGATGTCCTGATGGCAATATGATCAGTTTTGAACCCATGATAGTCGAGAAGCTCCTGAACAGCGATGCCGACAGGGGTTCCCCCTCTCCAGACTCCGATTATAAAATTAGGTTCAAACCCACTGTTAATAATTTCAGCACCAAGGCGAAAAGAGTCGATAAGCAGATCTTCAGCAGTAATATATATTTTATCAGTCATACCTATACCATCTCAGTAGAGCACTACTCCATCCCTCTTAGTATTATTTCCTTTATGGCATCAAGCTCAGGTTTTACGGTTACCGGTTTTTCCCCACATTGAGAGATGGCGGTATCAGGGTCTTTCAGGCCATGCCCGGTTAATGTACAGACAACCTTGCTGCCGGAAGGAATATGTCCATTCTTGATATCGTGGATCGCACCAGCGAGAGATACTGCTGAAGCAGGCTCACAAAAAATCCCCTCTCGCCCGGCAAGCAATTTTTGAACTTCGAGTATCTGATCATCTGTTCTGGGGGCAAACCACCCCCCTGACTCCTCTTTTGCACTCTTTGCCTGATCCCAGGATTGAGGGTGACCAATACGAATTGCTGTCGCAATCGTCTCAGGACGGTCAATCATTTCATCGCTCACAAACGGCGCTGCACCAGAAGCCTGGTAACCGACCATTGTCGGTCTTGTTTCAGTCAGCTGATCATTAAAATACTCCTGATAGCCTCGCCAGTAGGCAGTGATATTGCCGGCATTTCCAACAGGGAGACAATGGAAATCTGGCGCCCTCCCCAGATCTTCAACTATTTCAAAAGCAGCTGTTTTTTGTCCTTCTATTCTGTTGGGGTTGACAGAGTTAACCAATGTAACCGGAGCTTCCTGTGACACCTGTTTGACAAGCCTCATGCCGTCATCAAAATTCCCCTCAATCTGAATGACTTTGGCACCATGCATCATCGCCTGGGCCAGTTTTCCCAATGCAATTTTGCCCTCTGGAATTATGACAAATGAGACAATGCCAGCCCGTGCTGCATAGGCTGCAGCGGCTGCAGAGGTATTACCGGTCGAAGCGCAGATGATCGACTGGCTTCCAGTCTGGACTGCCGCTGTCACTGCCACCGTCATTCCCCTATCCTTAAACGACCCCGTAGGATTCAATCCTTCATACTTTACAAATATCTCAACTTCACTCTCCAGTAATCCGGGGATATTTTGAAGACGGATCAGCGGAGTGGCCCCCTCACCCAGAGAGATTACCTGGGCTTCGCTCTTAACCGGAAGGCGATCCGGGTAACGAGCAATCAGGCCTGTATATCGATTATGGTTTTCTGATGTTGAGTTCATTTCAGTGTCTCTACTCTTATTCTGACTATTTTGCCATTCACATTATCCAGCTTTTCAAGCTCAACAAGCGCCTGGTCAAGACGAAACTCCTTGGTGTGCTGAGTCAGGATGATAATGGGGACAACCGATTCATGATCTCCTCTGTCTTTTTGAAGAATGCTCTCAATACTGATCTTCAGATCACCAAAGATTCGAGTCACTTCAGCCAGAACACCGGGACGATTGACAGCATTCATCCGCAGATAGTACGCCGTCTCTGAACGTTCCACAGGAAGTATCTCCGGCGATCCAAGTGAACCGGGCTGAAATGCCAGATGAGGGACTCGGTTATGGGGGTCAGAGGTTAATGTCCTGGTAACATCCACAATATCCGCAACAACTGCCGATGCGGTAGGCTCTGCCCCGGCACCGGCACCATAGTAGAGTGTTGGACCTACAGCATCCCCTTTTACCAGGATGGCATTCATTACACCGTCCACATTGGCGATCAATCTACGTTCGGGGATGAGGGTGGGATGCACACGAAGTTCAATTCCCTCATCAACTCGTTTGGCAATTCCCAGGTGTTTTATTCGGTATCCAAGTTCAGTGGCATACTCAACATCATCTTGTTCAAGGGCGCTAATTCCCTCAACATAGACCTGGTTATACTGCAGGGGAATTCCAAATGCGATGGAAGCAAGGATGGTTAGTTTATGGGCGGCATCGATTCCATCCACATCAAAAGAAGGATCAGCCTCTGCATATCCCCGTGCCTGTGCTTCCGCGAGCACATCTGAGAAATCCCTTTTTGCATCCCGCATTTCGCTGAGAATGAAGTTTCCAGTTCCATTGATGATGCCGGCCAACCACTCAATGCAATTGCCAGCAAGTCCTTCTCGAAGCGCTTTGATGATAGAGATTCCCCCACCGACGGCAGCCTCAAAGGCAACCGTGACGCCTTGCTCCTGTGCCGCTGAAAAAATCTCATTGCCATGGATTGCAATCAACGCTTTATTTGCAGTTACCACATGTTTGCCATTCCTGATGGCTCTTAAAACGATCTCAAGAGATAGGCTTTCACCTCCAATCAGCTCGACAATAATCTCGATTTCTGGGTTATCCACGACTTCAAACGGGTCAGTCGTTAAGGTGATGTCTGAGAGATCACAACTCCTCTCTTTTTGGGGATCTCGAACAGCGGCATGACTGACTTGAATCGAGCGGCCCGCTCGTCGACAGATCTCATTTTCATTTCGTCTGAGGACTGATACTGTCCCGCACCCTACTGTACCTAGCCCTACGAGGCCAACGTTTACAGGCTTCATCACTCTTCCTTCTCTTTTAATACTAAATCCGGGTCAATCCCAAGAAATTGTTTTATCGAACGAACGGCCTGACGGCTTCGGTGTTCATTCTCTATCAAGCTGAATCGAACATGATCATCACCATAGTGGCCAAAACCAACACCTGGTGAAACCGCGACGTTGGAATGCTTTAAAACCAGCTTTGAAAACTCCAAAGAGCCAAGATGACGGTAGGGTTCAGGTATCTTTGCCCAGACAAACATGGTGGCCTTTGGGATTGCAAGATCCCACCCAGCAGCGATGAGACCATTACATAATACATCACGCCGAGATTGGTATGTGTCTCGGATAGCTTGGGGCCACTCATCAGGCCCATCAAGGGCGGTAATGGAAGCCACCTGGAGGGGAGTAAACATACCATAGTCAAGGTAGGATTTTATTTTTGCAAGTGCCGAAACCAGGGTGGGATTTCCACTCATGAATCCGATTCTCCATCCCGGCATATTATAGCTTTTAGAAAGGCTGAATGACTCAACAGCAATGTCCATCGCACCCTCGATCTGAAGGATTGAGGGTGCCTTATAACCATCAAAAACAATGTCCGCATAGGCCAGATCATGGACAATCCAGATATGGTGCTCCTTCGCAATTTCAACCACTCTCCTAAAGAAATCGAGATCGACACATTGTCCTGTCGGGTTGCTCGGAAAACTGATCACCAGGATTTTTGGCTTGGGCCAGGAGAGCTTTATCGCTTTAACCAGTTCATCAAAAAAATCAACACCCGGAACAAGCGGTACATGGTGTATATCGGCCCCTGCAATGACAAACCCCCAGGGATGAATTGGATAGGAGGGGTTGGGCACTAATACGGTGTCTCCGGGTTCAACGGTTGCAAGCGCCAGGTGAGCCAGCCCCTCTTTTGAACCAATAGTGACAATTGTTTCGGACTCGGGGTCCAAAGAGATGCCATAGCGTCGTGAATACCAGTCTGTTATAGCCTTTCTGAGTCGGGGAATCCCCTTTGACTGGGAGTAACGATGAGTCGTATTTCGTCGAGCTACCTCTGCCAGTTTGTCAATGATCGGCATGGGTGGAGGTTGATCAGGATTTCCCATTCCAAAATCGATAACATCATCACCACGACGACGAGCCGCCATCTTGAGTTCATTGACTTCATTAAAGACGTATGGCGGCAGACGAGAAATTCTTGGAAATTGAGAGATTTGCTCCATAATTGATCACTTCTGCTTTGAGAAAGGTTATCGTTTATTAATCCGGTAGTTTAACCAACACCTCATTTAATTGATATCTTATGTGCTAGCAAACAGTGGTGCCGAGATCACAATTGATCAACAAAAATCATAATGGGGTTGAAGGTCTAACCCATTGATTTTGAAAGGGGCTAATGGACTGATTTCGAATGGCGAATCCAGAGCAATGGTAGGGAATCCAGGCTGTTTCTAATTTTAATAGGGTTATAATCAAGCACCAACCCATGGGGTTATTTAAAAAGCGCTAAAGAGTGAACAGCATTTTGGAAATAGAGATCGTTACCAGTAATAAGGGTGATCCAATAACCACCTTAGATCAAAATGGGGTTGTTATGGGTGATCAACACTATGATTCAAGTTTCATCATCTCCCCCATGGGGGAAATCAGCCAGTGGGCTCTTGATAAGTTTGAAGATCTCACCATCGAAGATTTCAGACGTTTCGAGAGTCATAACCCAGAGTTTGTCATTCTCGGAACCGGCAGGACACACTGTTTTCCAACCCCTGATCTCTATCGTCCACTGATTGAGTCCAACATCGGACTCGAGTGCATGTCGACGGCAGCAGCATGTCGTACCTACAACCTTATCTCGAATGACGGTCGTGATATTACTCTGGCAGTGATCATTCAAGATCAATCTCAGGATCTCAATGAGGCCTAACGCTATTCTTTATAATATGGTGCTATTTTATTGTTTATAATAGATTACAACAATGATTCCATGAGATGCCCTCGACGATGAAGTATCGCTTTCAAGTGGGAGAGAGCTTCAACCTGAATCGCCCACACTCGTTCACGGGTGATTCCAACTTCCCTGCCGACCTCTTCAAGGGTTGCAGGATCATAACCATGCAGACCAAATCGTCTGTTTACAACCGCTAGCTGCTTCTCATTCAGGCTTGTAAGCCACTCTTCAAGGTGTTCAACGACTTCTACTTTCTGAAGAAGTTCCTCCGGATCAATGATTTTCTGGTCTTCAATCGCATCAATCAGAGTACGATCTCCATTTTCACCAATCGGTGTATCCACTGAGATAACATTCTCATTCAGATCAAGCAATCGCTTCACCTCATCAATCGGAGCATCAACCATCTGGGCAATTTCTTCAGCGCTGGGTTCGTGGTTTAGACGCTGAGCGAGCTCTCTGGCAGCACGATGATAGATATTAATCTCCTTAAGTATATGGACGGGAAGACGAATTGTTCTTGCCTGATTCATCACCCCCCGCTCTATTGTTTGACGAATCCACCATGTCGCGTAGGTTGAGAACCTAAACCCCCTTTCAGGATCAAATTTTTCAACTGCTTTCAAAAGCCCTAAATTACCTTCTTCAATCAGGTCAAGAAAAGGGAGTCCTCGATTGAGGTATCGACGAGCAATTTTAACCACCAGACGCAGATTGGAGACTATCATTCGATGTTGAGCCGATTGATCTCCTTTTATCGCCAGACGCCCGTAATGAACCTCTTCCTCAGCAGTGAGAAGCGGGGTGTAGCCTATCTCACGGAGATAGAGTTGTGTCGCATCAGAGTAGGCGTCGCGATCACTGTGCAGACCATGTTTTTCAGTTTTATCTTTTTTTTTCATCGCCTCTGGCTTATCGATTACTACTTGCGCTTCGGAAGAACCGAGAGTGGGTTTATCGGTTTTCCATCATAACGAATTTCAAAATGAAGTTTTACTTCTTTAGACTCGCTCTGACCCATCAGGGCTATCTTCTGTCCGGAAGAGACACTATCTCCCTCATGGACAATAATAGAGCTGTTGTGCGCATAAGCACTCAAATAATCGCTGCTGTGCTTCAAAATCACTAACTTACCATATCCTCTGAGGCCTGTTCCTGCATAAACCACCATTCCTGAAGAGGCTGCACGCACAGGGCTTCCCAGACTTCCGGAAATATCAATTCCTTTCTTCCCTTTGGCTACAGAATAATAGTCAACAATTTTGCCTGCTGCAGGCCACTGCCAGCGTTTTATCTTTTTCGATCCAGTATTTCCTCTCTTCTTTATTGAGGATGATGCTTTCCCATTAGTGGAGTTGGCAGAACCCGAGGATTTAGACTTTGCGCTTGTAGAGAATGAACGAGTGGAGCCTCGTGAGGCCGTACTGGACATCATGATCTTCTGTCCGACAGTGATAAGGTCCGGGTTCTTCAGTTTGTTCCATTTGACCAGATCACGATAGTCAAGACCATTTGCCCAAGCAATAAGGTGGAGAGACTCACCTCGCTGAACGATGTGGTAAATCCCCCTATTGGACCCAACAGATTGATCAATTATGGTAACGGTTGTCGGCTTGGCGCAGCTAACCATAAAAACCAGAAGAGAGAAGGTCAGTAAAATTCTGTACATTCAGCTGTTATCCATTTATAAAATAAAATAAAGAACAGCCAACAAGCCAACGGTAATCCAACCCAGTACGTCAATCCATTTGCGCAACACTCTCTCAAGTGGGGCGCCCCCCCAATACAACAATCCTGCAACCAGAAAGAACCTAGCACTCCTGCCCACGAGTGATGCCAGAAAAAAAGAAAGAACCGGCATCAGCATCAGGCCTGAAGTGATGGTGAATATTTTGAAAGGAATTGGTGTAAATCCTGCAATAAAAACGATCCAGACTCCATAATCAATGAACCACTCTTTGATCTGAATAAATGATTCTTCAGCATGGTAGAAAGAGATCAATGGCTGACCAAACTCTTCGAACAGAAACATCCCTATGAGGTAACCAAAGAGGCCTCCAACCACCGACATGACAGTAGTAAGCGTCGCAAAAAAAAAGGCTCGCTCCCTATTTGCCAATACCATGGGTGCAAGCATGACATCAACCGGCACCGGGAAAAAGGAAGATTCTGCAAAACTGACGAGTGCCAGATATCGGGGTGCCTGATGATGAGCAGCCCATTCGAGACCCCGATCATAGAGGTATCCAAATATCCGCATTACTCCGATCCCTCCAATAGTGGTACAAACTCAACATTGCAACCTGAGTAGCTCTGCAGACCTTCCTGATGACGAATAAAAAGACGCAATGATTGTTGACCTGAAGGACCAACCGGCATTACTAATCGTCCATCAGTGGCCAACTGTGTAACCAGTTCATCAGGCACTTGTGCCGCACCGGCGGTTACAATAATGCCATCATAGGGCCCATGTTCTTTCCAGCCAAGGCGTCCGTCTCCATGATGAAACTGAATATTTCTGTATTTCAGCCGATAGAGTCGATTCATTGCCGGTTGAGCCAGCGCCCTGATTCGCTCAATGGTATAAACCTGATCTGCCAGTTGAGCCAGAATGGCCGTCTGGTAGCCACAACCCGTCCCTATCTCTAACACTTTCCTGGGGAAGCCCTCTTTTCTTATTAACATCTCGGTCATCATTGCCACCACCAGCGGCTGAGAGATGGTCTGTCCGCTCCCTATCGGAAGTGCTGTATTGTCATAAGCCCTCGCTGACAGAACGTTTTCGACAAACAAATGGCGGGGAGTATTAGAGATAACATCAAGAATCAGACGATTACTTATTCCCTCTGATTTAAGTTTTTTTACAAGACGTTGGCGTGACCGATGAGAGGTCATTCCTACGCCCTGAACCGCCGTTTTGGTTGCATTGTTCAATCTATATTCAGCCAACTATCAAGTTGAGTAATTGCTGAGTGCCGTGTGAGGTCGACCAGGACCGGGGTTATCGAGACATATCCTTCGCGGATCGCATGGAAATCAGTCCCTGGCCCTGCATCCTGTTCTGCCCCAGCGGGACCAACCCAGTAGATATCTCTATTATGAGGGTCTTTTGACTTAATCACTGATTCTGCTTTATGGCGATTTCCAAGTCGGGTTGCTTTGAATCCCAAAAGATCTTCAAACGGGAGATTAGGAACATTAATATTTAAAATAGTATCCTGGGGCAGTGGATGTTTTTGCAGCCGCTCAATGAGTATTGTTGCCACTTTTGCCGCAGTGTCAAAATGATTTGCACCTTGTCCCACCAGGGAGATTGCAATTGCCGGATACCCAAGAAACCGCCCCTCCATTGCAGCAGCTACCGTCCCAGAATAGATCACATCATCGCCAAGATTGGCATCATGATTGATTCCAGCGAGCACTATATCAGGTTCTTTCTCCATTAAGCCTGTCAATGCAAGATGGACGCAATCGGTCGGTGTTCCATCAACACAATAATATCCATTCTCAGCTTTATGAGCACGAAGTGGATTGTGAAGGGTTAATGAGTTGCTTGCCCCACTCCTATTACGGTCAGGAGCGACCACGGTAACGGTTGATGCTTCCTTGAGGGCGTCATGAAGCGTTGTGAGACCTTCGGCAAGATATCCATCATCATTGCTAAGCAAAATGTGCATTGGTAGAAAATCTTCCTGGAGTTAATAAGTTCAAGAGCAAGAATATTGTATGATCATTATACTGTACTCTTGGATGAAGCTGGAAAAGAAGATTTCAGCTGATAAAAAAGGTCATAATGGATTCAGTTCCATATCCATTAATAATATGACAGACCGGAGGTGGGCTGAGCCACCGTCCGGTTATACCACCACCGACCCAATGAAACTCTTATCTACCGATAGAATTTTAATTTGGGTCTATCTGATCGAGCCAGACCGTTTTATTTCTTGATCAACAGCGTTTCGAGTTTTCCACCTCTTTTCAGATGGTTCTCAACCCATTTTGGTTTTCGTCCTCGTCCGGTCCAGAGATTTGATTTATTTTTTGGGTCTTTGTATTTAGGTGGTACTTTCTTACGTGTTTTTTTAACCACTTTTGCTTTACGAGTTGTTTTAGTGCCAACGCCGGAGGATACCAATGAGGCAACTTCCTTTGGGGTCATTCCACTTTTCTTAGAGAGTGCTTTTATTTGACGGACAAGTGCCTTGATTTCTCTTGATGCTCTCGTTAGCTTGTTTTTGGATATTTTTTGAAGTTTTTTGATCTCTTTTTCCAATTCTTTTATCTGGTTACGTTTTGCTTTTATGTTTGGGTTGCTTACTCTTGGCATGAACCTTACTCCTATGCGTTTTATCAACTAAAAAATGAAAATGTTATATATATATAACCACCAAAACGAGAAAATATTATATTTTAATTAAAAAGTCAAAACTATTTTATACTTTATGATAATAAATAATTCTTAATCATTGTTCAGAAACCTGATTTTAACATTCTTAAATTGATTTATATCAGATATGACGATCTGCTCCCATGATCATCAATAAGGTTACGGGTAGAAAAAGATGGGTGCTGTTCACAACCCGCGCGAGTATACTATTTCCCAATCAGTTTCAATGACAAGGTCAAACTTATGAGACTAAGCCCCTTCGCGTACTGACATTTGTTCTGTTCTATTTCCTAATTACCAGTCTCTTCGCAAATGATGGAGCCTCAACCAGGAATCTTTTTTTATTATGCCGCCCCATAACCTCAAACAATTGATCTCATCAACTAAAACCGCAACAGTTATCTATATTGAGAAACCTGAATGCCGTTTTTGTGAATTACTCCATCAAAAAGTTTTAAAAATCCATCGATATTCGAACTTGCACGTCAGTTACTCTCTATTCAACTTGATATCGAGTCACAAGTGATCTTAAAATATGAGAAAGGCCAAATAACGAAGACTTCTGATCGGATAACACTCCGACAAATCACTTTTTTACCAACACTGCTTTTCCTTGGACCCCGGGCGATGAGATCATTCACGTCAATGCTCCTCTTAGGGATTTTCATACCCAGTCTGTGTTTGATTATGTTCTTTCGGGCCAATGCAGAAAGGAGCCCAGTTTTTAATGCTATCTGTCCAGACGGACTGATGAATTAAAAGTCAATGGAGTCGACGTTGATATATGGAGATATATGCAGGTGGGGATAGAAAGAGTAGCCACTAATGGAATAACCACGGCCTTTGAAATATCCGGCAGTCCTGAATCACCGGTCATGGTGATGAGCCACTCTCTCGGATCATCGATGAGAATGTGGGATCAACAGTGGGACGCCTTAAGCTCATCATTTCGGCTGATTCGTTACGATACGCGAGGACATGGTGAGTCAACTTCTCCACAAGGGCCGTATTCACTTGATCAGTTGGGTGATGACCTGATCTCACTGCTTGATGCGCTTGAGATCAACTCCTGTGTCTTCGTTGGCCTCTCGATGGGAGGGATGATTGCGCAAAATCTTGGCTTGCGCTTTCCAGACCGGTTGAGGAAATTAATACTCTGTGACACTGCTGCAGTCATCCCGGATGAGGCTCAACCTCTCTAGACCATGGAGCGATGGTTTACCGCCGAGTGGATATCTAAAAAACCTGTTGCCATCGACGACATCAGAGAGATCATGCTCTCTACAAAGGTGGAGGGTTACTGTGGTTGTGCTGCTGCCATTCGACAGCTTGATTATATTGACCAGCTCAAAAACCTTACACTACCTACTCATATTATTGTCGGAGAGAGTGATGCTTCTACTCCAGTAGCGGCTTCCAGGGTGATTCACTCTCAAATCAGGCACTCAACCCTTTCGATCATCCCTTCTGCATCACATCTTTCAAATGTTGAGCAACCCGCTCTATTCAATCAACTGGTGGGCACAATGGCCTCATAACAAGGGGCCAACCAAAATCAAAGAGGGATTTGCTATGGTTCGGTTTTTTCCAGAGAATCCATCAGGGTCACTCCCCAGGCAGAGAGGTCGTCGAGAAGTGCCCTCTGCTTTTCATTGAGATCATTGCTGGTTAAGAGTTGATCTGTTTTCTGAACAAAAGCATCATAGTTGAGATCTTGTTTGTCCTCTCTGTTCTTAAACTTATTTATGCAATAATCGCACCATCTCTCTGTTTCTTCGGCACTTAATGATTCTGGCCAATTTCGTGCTCTATACCGAAACAGAAGTTCTGGGAGTCTTTTGTCCTGAAAATCAAAATCAACGCCTGCCAACTCTTGAGGTGTGTGTGCACGCACCTGTTCACACAGGGCTCTGTCATGCTTGCCAAAAAAACCACTATAGATAGCCTGATCAACATCATCCCCAGCGTCAAAGCCATTCGAACTGTAGGCAGATGCTATATTACGAATAAACGACGGGCTTGAAAGAATCTGTTTTCGGTACAACTGGGATTGAAAGAAGTCTATATCAAGGTTTTTAGCAACCCGTTTGTCGAGAATATTCTGTGGAGCTATTGCTGGTGACTTATTGATCTTGATCGACTTCACCGGCAGTCTGTTAACCCCCTCCCCCATCTCCTGGGTTGAAGTAAACAGCCGGTAACGAAGGGTTTCAACATCAAGATTGATAAACTCACTCGGATCGTGGCGGAGATCATAAACCAGATAGGAGTTTTTGTTCTTATGTTCAACAACCAGCGGCACAACAAGTGCTGTACAGCCAGATTCTGATGAGTACATCCCTGATGTATGGAGCAGTGGGGCATGGTTTTTAAGGTCAATGTGTTGTTCCACCTCTCTTTTGAAGCGAAGAGAAAAATACCAGTCGTAAAGCCGTGGCTGTGCTTTTTTCAGTATTTTAGCCAGGCCAATGGTAGCGCGCACATCTGAGAGCGCATCATGAGCAGACGTGTGGGGAATGTTGTTTTCAGCAGTCAGTGCTTCAAGCTTAAAGCTGGGTCTTCCATCCCGTTGTGGCCACTTGATCCCTTCTGGTCTAAGGTCATGCGTCATCCTTGCAAGGTCAATGATATCCCATCTGGAATTGCCATCCTTCCACTCACGTGAATAGGGATCATACAAATTACGATACAACAGGTGACGCGTTACCTCATCATCAAAGCGAAGTGAGTTATAACCAACACCGCAAGTGCCAGGAAGTGACATCTTCTCAAAGATGCTCCTGGCAAACTCATATTCAATAACCCCTCTTTGTTGTGTAAGTTGGGGTGTAATTGAGGTAATTAATGCCGCTTCCGGATCAGGGAGTTGGTCCTGTGGAGGTTTACAGTAGAGAACCAGGGGATCTTCTATTTCATTCAACTCCTCATCGGTACGAACGCCTGCAAATTGTGAGGGACGACTCACCCTTGGGTATCGCCCCAGGGTTTCGTAATCATGCCAGTAGAGAGTTGGAGAGGCCATGGTCGATCAGATCGAATCAATAATCATTCAAGTAAAGCCATTAAAGAACGATGAGAACCTACAGCGGTCATTGATAGAGTGCCTCAATCTCATCCAGATAGAGCTTCTCTATCTGTTTTCTTCTGACTTTCATCGTCGCTGTCACTTCCCCATCATCATGGTCTAGCTGCTTGCTCAACAGACAAAACCGTCTCACCTTTTCAACATCAGAAAGAGAGCGATTTGCCCTGCTGACTTCGCTCTGTATCAATGTAATGACATCGTCCATTTGAGTAAGATTTTTAAAGGTAGTATAGGATAGTTTTTGGTTTTCTGCCCAGTTTGAGACAATCTCAAGGTCGATCTCTATAAGTGCAGAGATAAATCGACGTCCATCTCCTATCACGATGCATTCATGGATAAAGGGGCTTGATTTGATGCTGTTTTCAATCACACTGGGGGTTAGATTCTTCCCTCCTGCAGTGATCATAATATCTTTCTTTCGATCAATGATGGAGATTGAATCATCAGCATGTTGCTGAGCAATATCTCCGGAATGAAGCCAGCCCGCCTTTAGAGTGTTATGGGTCTCTTCCGGCTTCCTGTAATAACCAAGAAATACATTATCACCCCTCATCAGCAGTTCCCCGTCCTCAGCAAGAGAGTACTCCATTCCTGGAAGGACAAAGCCGACCCTGCCCTCACAATGGCCGTAGAGTGGCTGAACAAACGAAGCTCCTGTTACTTCTGTCATCCCATAGGCCTCACGAACAGGAATCCCCAACCCGCGGAAGAAGGAGAGGATATTCTCCGCTATTGGTGCTGCTGAAGAGAGACAGAAACGTGCTCTGCGAAGGCCCAGGATGTTTTGCAGTGGTCTTAGCAACAACAGATACCAGAACCAGTAACCCAAGCCTCTTTGAAGCTTTTTTGAGCGTCCGTAGTGTTCAATTTTCTTTAGCCCTAAAGAAAGGATCCATCGCCTGGGCCCGCTGCTCTCTGCTGTTTTGATCAATACACCTGAATGCATCTTCTCCCAAATACGGGGCACTCCAAGAAAAAGTGTTGGAGCGATCTCACAAAGATCGACCTGAATCGTTCTCAATGATTCACCAAAGCTGACGATATAACGCGCCTCAAGCGCCAGAAATACAGAGAAGACCTGTTCGGCGACATGGCAGAGTGGGAGGTATGAGAGAACTGAATCTTTTTGGGTTAGAGTAACAAAGAAATCGGTAGCCCTTGCACTCGCAGCAATATTTCTAAAAGAGATAAGAGCCCCTTTCGGTGGGCCTGTTGACCCTGATGTAAAGACAATCAATGCAACATCATCGGGAGCGTGTCGACGGGTGAAGTCATCGATCAGGCCTGGTGATGTTTTTGCTTGACTGATGCCCGCTTCACAAAGTGCGGCAAACGAGATAATGGAAGGATCGCTGTAAGAACCAAGTCCCTTGGTATCAAAAACAATGATCTGTTTTAGGTCGGGCAGCTTGTCTCTGATCTCAAGCACCTTGTCCACCTGTTCCTGATCTTCACAAAAGATCGCTACGGCATCACCATACTCAAGAAGATAAAAAATCTCATTTGCAGGGCTTGTCGAATAGAGGCCCGCCGGAATACCACCAAAAAAATTGACCCCAAGTTGGCTGCATAGCCACTCATGGCGATTCTCACTCAGGATGGCAACATTATCACCCACGCCCAGCCCCAAATGGGACAACCCATTAGCGACCTGAATACAAGTATCGGCATATTGCTTCCAGGTAATTGACCTCCAGATTCCAAAATCTTTTTGGCGAAGGGCGATCTCATCGGGGTACTCTGTTGCGTGATGTAACAGAAGGCGCGGAAGGGTCTGGATCTCATCATCACCAAGATGCGATATGACAAAACGCGGGTCAACCGGGCCTTTGACACTCTCTTGCCGGTTCAGCTCAGCCATCGCTTTCGCCGTTTATAGTGTTTGATCTCCCTATAGGATTTATGTTGTTCATGACCCCCAATCCCAAGGTAAAACTCCCTTACATCTTCATCTTCTGAAAGGGTCTGCGCACTCCCCTCAAGAACTACCTTTCCGTTCTCGAGTATAAAACCATAGTCTGCAACTGATAGCGCCATCATTGCATTTTGTTCGACCAATAACATTGAGACTGACTGTTCCTGATTGATCTTGGTGATGATAGAGAAAATCTCTTCAACCAGCTGCGGAGCAAGCCCAAGAGAGGGCTCGTCGAGAAGAATTAATCTGGGTTCTGCAACCAATGCCCTGCCGATAGCCAGCATCTGCTGCTCACCTCCAGAGAGATAGCCCGCAAGTTGCTTCCTGCGATCTCTCAGTTTGGGGAAATAATGGTAGATTTGTTCAAAATCGGTTTTGACCCGTTTCCGCCCCACTAAGGCGTAAGTGGCTGCCTGAAGGTTCTCTTCGGTTGTCATGTCCACAAACACCTTGCGCCCCTCCTGGATATGAAAAAGACCGGCACGAACGAGCTCATAGGGTGGAATTCCCCTGATATCAACCCCGTCAAAGTGAATTTCTCCAGCCGATACCTCTCCGTTTTCAAGCGGGAGGAGTGAAGAGATGGCCTTCAGAGTGGTTGTTTTACCTGCACCATTGGCGCCTAAAAGAGCGACGATCTGGCCACCAGGTACCGATAGAGACAGACCATGAAGCACCTGGATAACATGATGGTAAAGCACCTCAAGGTTTTTTATTTCAAGCATATTTCAAACAAGTGCCTGCTCTTTAAATAATGATGTGGGTAGGGATGTTTCAACAGATCCTGAAGTACTGATTGTTTAACCCACCCTTCTCCAGGGGAAGGAGTGTGAGATCTGTTTGACTCAACAGAAGTTGGGGGGCTGGGACAAATAGTGTCCCAGCCTGTTCTCTTTGCGTTTAAACTTGAATCCAGTCTGACTTAGGCAGGAAGAGTTTGTTCTCAGTGTTGTAGGCGTAGACTCGACCTTGTGGTATTTTGTTTGAGACGACACTGACAGGATTTCCAAAGAAACCGCCACTATCCCAATCTTTAATGGATGCCAGCGATGTCATCAGGTTGTCGCCGTTAACTGGCTTGTCTGCTTCAATGGTGATCTCCATCGCCTTTTTCCACAGATTCATAGTCATTCGCACCTGCAGATACCAGGTGACCAGATAACCCGGGTATTTTTCATTGTTTGCCTTGTTCCAGGCATCCAGTTCCTGATAAGCAGGAGCCTCTTTACGATCATAAAAATAACGATAAGGAAGAACTCCCATATAGCCATTGAGCGCATCACCCACTTTTGCACTGATTTTGTCAGCAATGACCTTTTCCATCGCCCAGAATGTGCCAAGAAATTGGGACTTCATTCCAAAAGCTCTGGCGGTTGCAATGATGGCTGGCCAGACACCGGTCACATAACCGTGCATCAAAATGAAATCAGGGTCGGCCCGACGAAGCTGAGCGACATGGGATTGGACCTCGGCACCTGATGCTTTGGTGATCTCTTCATGGACCAGTTCAATTCCAAGCTCTTTTGCACGTTGGCGACCATAAGCGATCGGATCTTTGCCAAATTCAGTATCGCTATAGACAAAGGCAAGACGCTTTCCACCCTTGTCAGCAACGTGTTGTAACAAAATTCCAAACATATCCTGATAGGTTGGACCGGATACATATTGATAGGGATTCGTTGAAGGGTTGGCGAGCTCTGAAGCAAAGGAGGTGCTTCCTGTCATGATCTTGTAACGGCTGTTTAACTCAGGCGCCACCAGTTTCATGAAGCCTGTTGAGTCCCCAAAATAACAGGCAAGATCAGGTGCTTCTGCGAGTGCTTTTTTGAAATTGGCAAGCGCCTTGATGGCCACATAACCGGAATCTTCAAGAATGCCCCTTATTTTCTTTCCACCAATCCCTCCGCTGTCATTGGTCATGGCAATAAAGTCGATAATCCCCGGCATCCCCAGCTGACCGGCTGTGGCAAATGGGCCGGTAAGCGGCAACGAGGCGCCAATGACCCACTCCTTGGCTTGTGCTTGAACGATAGCCGGGAATCCAAATGATCCCAATGCAGCGGCCCCCGCCGCGCCGGTGGTCTTGATTAGAAAATCACGTCTGCTCCTGTTGGTCATCAGATACTCCTTTTATTGTTTTGGTGAAGGGCCTCTGATTTAGTCAGAAGCCATTGAGGCACAATTAGCGTGCCTTAAAAAAACAGATAATTCAATCCTTCATTTATAATCAATAAAGAGATAATAATGCAACCTCATTAATTTTGTCGAACAACAACGATAACAGTAGATCATCCCTTCTTATAGACTTTCTATTGTCTACCAGTTACCGGGTAAAAGGCCAGCGATCGATATACCTCCATATCCGAGCCCAGATTGCTGAGAGGCCCATTGGTTCAAAAATAAGAAATCCGATTATTAACAACCCATAAATTATTTCAGTTATTGGCGCTGTGGCCTGTAGTGCAAGAGGATAATACGGGGTAATCAATCCGGCAATGGCTCGCAGTGTTTCAGGGACAAGGATAACAAAGACGGCGCCAAACAGGGGGCCCAGTGTTGTCCCCATGCCACCGATAATCAATGCCGCCAGAAACAGAATCGATTGACTAAGATTGAATTGGTTCGGTGTAAGGGCAGTAAAAAAATAGGCCCACAAGCTGCCCGCTGCCCCGGCATAGGCTGACCCAATGGCAAAGGCCGTTAGCTTGTAGCGAATAAGGCTGATGCCCATGATCTCGGCAGAATAATCCTGTTCACGAATCGCAATAAAAGCCCTGCCGATCTTGGTCCTGAAGAGGTTTTGAGAGAAAAGAACAAATAAAAGGGCGAGCGGTGCAATGACAAAATATTTCTCCAGTTCAGATTCAATGGAAAAGCCAAACAGGATTGCCGGTTCAATGTTGATCCCGCGGTCACCATTGGTGAGCCACTCCAGCTTTCTTATAGCAAAAACAATGATTACATTTGCTGCCAGAGTGGCAATTGTCAGGTATAGCCCTCTTACCCGAAGAGAAGGAAGGCCAAAACCAATGCCAATCAGTGCGGTCATAATGATCGAGAGCGGAAATGTTGCCCACGGCGGAAAACCATACCCGGTTGCCAATACCGCTGTGGTATAGGCACCAATTCCCATAAATGCCCCCTGGCCGAGGGAGATAAGCCCGGTATACCCTGTCAGAATATTAAGGCCGGCGATGGCAATGACAAAGATGCCCAGCTGGCTCATCAACATTAAATGATAGGGCCCTACCCAAAAAGGGAGGATCAGGAGAGAGAGAATAATCAGCAGCATGGCTCCCTTGTGAGCCGGACGTTTCCACATGACTTCGTCAGCCTGGTAGGAGGATCTTGCATTTCCAATATGCATTTCTATCTCAACTGTTGTTTCATCAGATTCGTTCTACTTCTTTACTGCCAAAGAGGCCATAGGGTCTGATGACAATAATAAGGAGCACGACTATATAGGGCATCACTTCACGGTAATCACCACCAAGGAAGTGGCCTGTCATTGCTTCCAGCCAACCAATCAGAAGTGCGGCGATAAGGGTCCCGAGGAGTGAGTCGAGCCCACCTAGAATAATCACCGCAAGAACACTCAAACCAAGGTGGCCAAGGGAGGGTGTCAGACTGTTCAGCGGAGCAAGAAGAATCCCGGCGAGGCAGCCTGTCATGGCAGCCACCATCCAGGTCATTCCAAACACCCCAGGAACATTGATTCCCATTGAATAGGCGGTCGCCTGATCAGAAGCGGTTGCCCTCAAGGCAACACCAATCCGGGTAAGGAAAAGTACAATTGAGATCAGAACAAAGAGTGACAATCCAATGACAAAACCCCAAAACAACTGCATATTGACAGCAGCTTCCCAGATAAAGGAGATTTGAAGCGGAAACAGACCCGGTGGGTATTGTGCATCTGATGTCCAAATCAGTATTGTCAGCCCCTCAAGGACTGAGATTAAGGCCACTGTGACCATTATCATTGAGAACACGGACTGTCCCAAGAGAGGCCTCATCAACACCCGCTCAAGAAACATCCCAAGGAGACCGGTTGAGAGTAGTGCCAATGGGACAGAGACCCAAAAAGAGAGGCCTAGCTGCTGGACAAGAAGTGAAAATGAAAAAAAGAAGTAGGTCCCAACCATCATGATGGTCCCATGAGCAAAATTAACGACCCGGGTGGCTTTGAAGACCAACACCATTCCAACAGCCATCAGGGCATAGATGCCTCCGGTAAGCAGGCCGGTAAGACTGTCTTCAACAATGTAGAGTAGTTCGTTCATTGTGTTTTAATATGTCGGCTGATGTCAGACTTCTCTCTTCCAAGATAGGCCTCAATTACGGCTGGGTCTGATTGAATGATTTCAGGCTTGCCGGCTGCGATCAGTTCGCCAAAGTTAAAAACAAAGACCTGATCTGAAATATCCATCACCATCCCCATATCGTGATCAACAAGCAGAATGGTTGTCCCCCACTGCTCCTGGATATCAAGAATAAAGCGAGCCGTATCCTCTCTCTCCTCTCTATTCATACCAGCAACCGGTTCATCGAGTAACATCATACTGGGCCTCATCGCCAAAGCCCTTGCCAGTTCCACTCGTTTTTGTAATCCATAAGGGAGACCGGAGACAGGCGCATTTCGGATATGGTCAATTTCCAGAAAATCGATAATCTCCCTTTCAATCGTCTCTCTGAGTTGCAACTCTTCATGTTGAGCAAGTCGAATGTAAATTCCGGCCCCGAAGACCCCTGTTTTCAAATGGCTATGGGCCCCTAGCTTTATGTTGTCAAGAACCGACATCCCTCGAAACAGAGCAATATTCTGAAAGGTCCTTGCAATTCCAAGGGCACCCCGTTTATGGCCAGGGAGTGAGGTGATTGACTGACCACGGAAGAATATCTCGCCCCCGGTGGGTTGGTAGAAACCAGAGACCAGATTAAAGAAGGTTGTCTTCCCTGCACCATTGGGGCCAATGATAGAAGAGATGGTTCCTGATTGAATCTCGAGTTCAAGGTTATTGAGTGCTTGGACCCCACCGAAGGCAATACTCAGAGAATCAACCCTGAGCAGAGGCTCCCGATCTTGATTTGTTTTTACCTTTGGCTGAGTAGAATTCACGAGATTATCAGCACACCTAAATCAATCTAAAGTATTGTGACTTATGAGATCTCAGGAGAGATCATGCTCTCAACATCCTCGACAAGATGTTTATGAGGACCACAAAACACTTATGATTTGTGTTGTATTCTGTAAACGAGTCTACCTTAAGTGTGACACTTCTGAGAACAGTTTGATCAATCATTTCAGATCCGGGGGTTAGGTGATCAAGATGAGATCTTTCAAATTCTCATATGTGGCTTAACACTCTATCCAGCATTCGGAAGAAGAGTAGCCGACGCAAGGTAGAAAGTAGATAGGTCGGAGAGGAGATTAATAGGTTGGCGTGCAGTAAATGAAGTGTTGGGTTCAACACTATTTCACCCTCCGTAAATGATCACTGCTATAGAGTAATAGTGCACTCCAAATAAATCCAAACGCGAACAGGTGTGATCCATCAAGCACCTCATTAAAGACCACAACGGCAAGAATAAAGTGTCCCGTCGGGGTTATAAACTGAAAAAAGCCCAATGTTGAATAGTTCATTCTTTTTGCTGCGCTCACCAGCCAGACCAGGGGGAGTACCGTAACAGGCCCTCCTAGAATAAGAAGAAGATCAATCGAATCAAGTGGGAAGCCAAAGTTCAACAAGCCATTAACAGAGAGGATTATGATGGCGGTGATGACAAGGGGGGCAAGCAGGATCATCTCCATGGTCAAGCCAAGTATTGAATTGACCTGAAGCTGTTTTCGGACCAACCCATACAAGCTAAAACTGAAGGCGAGAACAAGGGCAATCCATGGGATTTCAGATGCACTCAGGGCTCTAATCAATACTCCGATTGCGGCCAAACCCACAGCAACCCACTGCACGGTTCGTAATCGCTCTTTAAGCAGGACAACGCCAAGAAGGATATTGACCAAAGGACCTAGATAGTAGCCAAGACTTGAATCAAGAATTCGATTACTGGAGATGGCAAAGAGAAAGGTAAGCCAGTTTACCGAGATCAATGTTGCAGAAATACAAAGAGTTAATATAACCTTCTTATTATCAAATAGTTGCTTTATTTTATTAATGTTGTCCGTTAATAGTAAAAACAGAACCACCACAGGCAGTGACCAGAGTATTCGATGGAGCAGGATTTCAATTGCAGCGACACCGTCCAACTGGGACCAGTAGTAGGGAAACAGACCCCATACTCCATAGGCCAGAAGGGCAAAAAGTGGGCCAGAGCTGGAATGGTTGTTGCGGGCAACACCCATAGAGCTGCTTCTTTATATTTATAATAGATCATCATAGCATTATTTGATTTTTAATATGTTTGGTGCCGATTGATTTGTCTGTTCCTGAGTGTTGTTTCTTTTCTCTTCCCGGCACTGCCGCCCTCTTGTCGACTCACCCAAAAGCCTGCCGGAACCACCACTAATTTGATCAGCGATGGTGTAAAATGGATCTGTTGCAGGACACCATTTTGAACCTCTCTGTTTCAGAGAGGGCAACCGTTACCGACCAACTCTCTGACCGGGTGTATCGTATGAAAAGCAGATCAATCAAATGGGTTGGCGCCCATGTAAGTGCTGCAGGGGGGGTTCAAAATGCACCTCTCAATGCAGATAAAATTGGTGCCAGGGCTTTTGCTCTGTTTACCAAAAACCAGCGCCAATGGAGTGCCAAGCCTCTTACCGAAGAGCAGATCAGTGAATTCAAAGCCAACATGGTGACCTTCGGGTTCACACCTCAGCAGGTCCTGCCACATGACAGCTATCTGATCAATCTTGGCCATCCGGAAGATTCCCCTAGGGAGAAATCTCTGAATGCGTTTATCGATGAACTGAATCGCTGCAATCAATTAGGACTCGACCGGCTTAATTTCCACCCTGGAAGTCACCTCCGGCAAGTCACTGAAGAGAAGTGTCTGAACCTGATTGCCGCCTCCATCAATCGTGCATTAGACGCTACTTCCGGAGTCATCGCTGTGATTGAAAATACCGCTGGACAGGGGTCAAACCTTGGATACAAATTTGAACACCTCGCTTACTTAATCGACCTTGTTGAAGATAAATCCAGAGTAGGCGTCTGTATTGATACCTGCCACGCGTTTGCAAGCGGTTATGATATTCGTACTGAAGAGGCTTTTTCAGAGACTTTCAGCCAGTTTGACGAGATTGTTGGATTCAACTACCTAAAGGGGATGCATCTGAATGATTGCAAATCTCTTCTTGGAGGGCGTCTTGATCGCCATCACAGTATTGGTGAGGGTGAGGTGGGAACAGGAGCATTCAAGTTCCTGATGAATGATTCCCGATTCAATCAGATCCCGATGATTCTGGAGACCATAAACAGTGATCTCTGGGAAGAGGAGATCAATCTCCTCTATGGTTTTGAACAGCACTGAGTTGCAATAGTCAGTGAGATAAGCTGGCGAAAAACAAAAAAAGGGGTACTTGCGCACCCCTTCCCCACATTTAGTGATTGATTTCTACTTTCCTGGTGAAAGGGTCGGCAGTGCTATTCCCACTTTTCAGTAGAACGCTTGGATGTATTGTGCATCGGTTGGAGCGATCTACCTTCCCTTTCACTATAAGGGTAGACCATGAGAGCAACAATGCAAGATTTTCGCTGATTTATTTTCCCCTGCCTGGTCGCCAGGGCCCGGAGGTATTGAGATCCTGACTCCTGCCACGAGAACTGGACTCTTATCAAGAGACCGTTTCCAGAAGAGGGTTTTCAGGCAAGGTCAATCAGTGAGTATCTACCCTAAGCTCATTAAACTAAAGGAGTATCCATTAATAACCCCCAGAGATATAACGGACCAACTGCTGAATCTCATCCTCTTTCTCCCGGACAAGCCAATGGGCAATATCACCCATGGAGATAACGCCTAACAGTTTGCCCTCGGCGACCACTGGAAGATGTCGATGCCTTCGCTCAGTACAAACACTCATTGCCTCACTGACAGTCAACTCCGGTGAAACCACAGCAACCTCTGTAGACATCACTGTTGAGACGGGGGTAAGGGTGAGATCGAGCCGCTCTTCTGCAACCTTTAACAGAATATCCCGCTCTGTAAAAATTCCTTGCAACCCGTCTTCATCTGCCACGACCAGTGCGCCCACCTGGTTTTTTTTCATTATCTCAACACACTCAATAAGTGTTGCCTGGGGTGGAACCGTATAGACCTCCCCTCCTTTATCATCAAGAAGTCGCTTTAGATTTGCCTCCATTTGAAATCTCCTTTGTATGAATCCCTGATTTTGGGGATGATCTACTATAATAGTCAAAAAAATGGAAGTCGAGGGTCAGGAGGCATTAAAAAAAGGCCTGAACGAGTCAGGCCTTGGAAGGCGCTTTGATCATCGCTTCATAACCCGCATCTTCAATGGCTTGAATGAGCAATTCTGCTTCGATAACACCCTCAACCGTTGCTGTCTGTGTCGCATAGTCTACAGCAACACTCTCTACCCCTGTAACAAGCTTTACTGCATTTTCGACTGCAGAGGCACAACCCCCGCATCCCATGCCGCCAATGGTCAATTGAACAGTATTACTCATCTAAAGAGATCTCCTCAGACTTCTATCGTTTCACTGCATTGATTTCGGCACCATTATAATCATATCTGAGTTTATAGCCCCAGAAGATAACTCCCGCAAATATAGAGAGTAGCTGCCGAGAAGGATGCACCAAGCATCAGTTCCTTGATTAAAGGGTGTTTTTTGAATGAGGGCGGTGAGCCCCCTGTTTGTGGTGCATCTTCTCGGTCATTGACTCTTTCCAGAAAGGAACTTATTGGTCATGAATCAGAGTTATACAGCACTCTTGTCCTTGGCAGCCTTTACTGCTTTTTCGACTTCGTCCTTGCTGATTGATGCGACCTTCTCGGCATTGACTTTGGCATCTGCTAAAACCTTATCAGCAAGACCAGTGAACTCGTCCTGGGCACTCTTGAAGATGTCAGCAATCTGGTTGACGTTTGCGGACAACTGGTCAGCAAAAGACGTTGCAAGCTCAGACTGGGCAGTGATCGCTTGATTGATATCATTGATGTCCTTGATGTCCTTGATGTCAGTCAGGGCAGCAGACTGCTGAGCACCTGTTTCTGCAGCGTTCTGTACGATCTCCACCTGCTTGGCAGCAAGGGCTTCAAAGGTTCGCAGGTTAAGTTCACCCACTTCCTTGATTGTGGCAACGCTCTTTTCAGCGATCTCAGTAAAAAGATTAATAGTTTCGTTTGTCATGGTTAAAATCCTCTTGATTAAATAAATTAGTAAACACAAACAGGACAATAAATTGTTGCGATGCACCATTTGTTGCAGCGCACAATATTACGTTTATCACATACTGTCAAGTTTATTTTATATTATTATTGAACTTAAATATATTTTTCTTTAATTTCAGCCTGTTATTGAGGTATTGAGCCATTTTTGAGCTCCAGCACTACTTTCCCACCCCTCGGTGCTGTTGCAGTTGACACCAACCTGTAAGAGGTTGCGCTCATTTTCTGGGTCTGGGGGCGACTCTATTGCTGCTTCAAGCATATCATTAAGTTCTGCACCACTCTGCACGACGGGTATAAGTAGATTCAGCGTTTTCTACCGAATGGGATAAATGTCAACAGCTCGCCTCTATTGATCCTGGTGTTTTCCGGTATGACTGCCAATCCATCTGCCCAGCAGAGCGAAGTCAATACACCCGAACTCTGGTTTGGGTAGAGTTCTGCTTTGACCACCCCATCCTCTCCCACCTCTCCAAGCCGAACCCGAACAAACTCTCGTCTAAACCCAGGTTTTAGCCAGTTAAAATTTGCCCTGACTCTGGACATGGTCTCAGAGGTTCGAGTTATCCCCTGCATCTTCTCTATGTACGGCTGGGTAAAGAGTATGAAGGTGACAAAAGCGGAGACCGGGTTGCCAGGCAGTCCAAACAGTGGGGTTCCCTCTATCTCTCCAAAGGCAAGGGGTTTTCCGGGTTTGATGGCAATTTGCCAAAGATCAAGCGAGCCCAGTTTTTCAATTGCTTTTTTGACATGATCCTCTTCACCTACGGAGACCCCTCCTGAGGTAATAATAAGATCTGCAGAATGGGCCGCTTCGACAAGAGCCTTTTCAGTGGCTTGTGGAGTATCGGCAACGATACCGGGATCAACAACCTCACACCCCAGCTGAACCAGTCCGCCCAGCAGGGTAAAGCGGTTCGAATTGTAGATCTGACCAGGGCCGATAGGATCCCCCGGTTCAACCAGTTCGTCACCCGTGGAGAGTACGGCAACACGCAGTCTTCGAAAGAGCTTGAGCTTCCCAACTCCCACCGAAGCAATCAACCCGAGATGCTGTGGCCGCAAAACGGCCCCTGCAGGAATAATGGTTTCACCCTTGGTAATATCATTGCCTGTTTGACGAATATGATCGCCCTCGCCCACCTCGGCCTCTATCTCCACCTGATTCCCGATCACCGTGCAGCTCTCCTGCATCACCACCGCATCTGTCCCATCAGGAATGGGTGCTCCGGTAAATATTCTGGCAGCAGTGCCCGATTTGAGGGGTTGGCCATGGGTTCCTGCCGGAATACGCTGGCTCACCTCAAGCCGAACAGGTCCGCTTCCACTGAGATCTCTTGTTCGCACTGCATAACCGTCCATGGCGCTATTGTCAAAAGGGGGAACAGCAAGGTCAGATTTCACAGGTTGAGCACTGACTCTCCCAAGAGCAGATTTAAGTTCAACATCCTCCTCTTCACCAACCGGAGTGACATTAGCAAGTAACCGCTCTTTTGCCGATTCAAGGGTGGCCAGGGGTTTTGCAGGAGATCTCTCGGTTTTCATCAAACATCAACTCCTAAAGATTGGGGTCCAAAATGGTGAAAAAATTAAATAAAAATAACAAGGAGAATGATCGCTTCCTGATGTTTACCCCCAACCATAATACCCCCTATTGTAAAATAAGAGGCTAATCCCCTACTACTTTTCTTCTAGATATAATTATGGAATGATGACTTGGTCAAGGAGAATACTTTCAATGCAAAGACGCCGTTTTTTAAAAGGTTCACTTGCTACAAGTGTGGTCGCTGTTGCTTCAGGTGCAGGACTGTTCCTGCCGCAATCCGTACTTGCAGCAGCCTGGCCATCAACTGCTTTTCGCGCGCCCACTCTTGAAGGAGCACTAGAAGCGGTATTTGGTGACATCCCGGTTGTTGATGTCGCAGCCGATGATGACATCATTAAAATTACCGGTCTGCTCAATGCTGAAGATGGTGCTGATGTCCCCGTTAAAGCCGAAACCACACTCCCTGATGTCGAATCAGTCACCATCGGCGTCGCAAACAATCCCGTCCCATTGGTTGCCCAGGTTGACTGTGGTGATGCCGGACTGGGGTTCTTTGATCTTCGCATCAAGATGGCACAGACGGATGATATCCAGGTCTTTGTCAAATCCGGCGGGAAACTCTACCGAAAAACCTGGCGCACTGTCGTTGTAATCGGTGGTTGTCTCGCCAGTAACAGCGACTCATTATTAATAAGAGGTGCCAATCAAATAGCAAGAAGAACCAAAATGCGAGTTAAGGCGCGGGCAGGATTCCTTGATGTGAAAGGGATGATCTCTCACCCTATGCAGGGGATCAAGGCTGACCCTCAGGGCCTTGGCCACTACGTCCAAAGCATGACCTTTCTGATCAATGGAAAAGAGGCCTGCCAGGCCAACCTGGGATCAGGGGTCTCCAAAAACCCCAGAATTGGTGTCCGCATAAAGGGCAACAAGGGTGATGAAGTGACCATGAACTGGGTGGACAACAAGGGTGAACAGAACAGCGTGACAGCCAAAGCGCGTTAGTCAAAACCAGACCGGCATTATTCAGTTGAGCGAGAGGGGTTAGTCAATGGCAGATGTGAGATCACTTATTGCATTAGACTTCAATCTGCGAGAGAGAATAATCATAAAATTCTTTTATGACATCATCAATTCTTCTTATATCCTTGAGTCAAACTGGACAGCAGTTAAGAAGTTAAATTATCATGAACTTTTCGTGGTTTTTATTAAGTTCACGATAAATTGATCATAATTTTAATGACGCCAATCAGGAGGAGAATATGCCCAAAACAAAACAGATAGCAGCCACTGTAGTTGCAGTGAGCCTGATCGGATCTCTGGCCGTTGCCAGCGGCGTCCAGGCAGCTGGGTTAAGTCTGGGAGCACTGGTCGCCTCCCAATGCAATACCTGCCACGGCACAGATGGTGAAGGGGCCCAGTCGGTTCCAAGGCTTGCTGGTCTGGATGCAGATGAAATCTTCGAAAGCATGAAGGCCTTCGCTTCCGGTGAGGATACTGCATCCATCATGGATCGTGTCGCCAAGGGATATTCCGACGAGCAGCTCCATGCAGTTGCCAACTACTACTCTGAACAGTAAGGGAGCATGGAGATGAACAATATTAATCGTAGAGATTTTGTAAAAATGATGGGTGCTGCCGGTGCAGCAACTACAGGGGCCATACTGCTTCCCTTTGAAGCCTATGCCGGAGCGAACGGTCATGTCGTCGTGGTTGGCGGCGGAACGGGCGGTGCCACCTGTGCCAACTACCTCACCCGCTGGGCTCCCAATGCCAAGGTGACCCTGATTGAGAAGGATTCCAAGTACTCGACCTGTTTCTTCAGTAATGAAGTGATCATGGGCATGGCGACTATGGACTCGATCACCTATGGTTACGACGGTCTGAAGAAGCGCGGTGTCAATGTAGTTCATGACACTGTGACCGGTATTGATACCGGTGGTAAAAAAGTAATCACTGGGAGCGGTTCCATCAGTTATGACATTCTGGTTCTCTCCCCGGGCATTACTTTTGACCATTCCACTGTTGACGGCTCTTCTGATGCCGTTGCCGAGCAGATGCCTCACGCCTGGAAGGCCGGTCCACAGACCTCTCTTCTGGCCAAGCAGATTGCCGGCATGAGACAGGGCGGTCTGTTGATCATTGCTCCGCCAGAGAACCCCTTCCGTTGTCCTCCTGGCCCTTATGAGCGTGCTGCATTGGCGCTGGCGCATTTCAAGGAGCACAATCCGACGGCTCAGGTCGTCATTTTGGATGCCAAGGAGAAGCACTCCAAGCAGGGCGCCTTCCGTGAAGGGTGGACCCGTGTCTATGGAGGCGAAGCGACTGCAGAGGGTAACTTTGAGGGACCCAACCTGAAGTGGATCAAGGGTTCCAACGGCGGCAAGGTGGTTGAGGTGGATGGTGCAACCAATACGGTGATCACCGAAGACGGTGAAGAGCACAAGGGAGATGTAGTCAACTACATTCCGAAGCAGGTAGCCGGTGCCATCTGTAAGGACGCCGGGTTGGTCAATGCTACGGGATGGTGTGATGTAGATTTGGACTTCAAATCAAAAGTGTGCGACATTGTATTTGTAATTGGTGATGCCAGTGTTGCTTCACCGATGCCCAAGTCCGGTCACTCCGCTTCCTCTCAGGCCAAAAACGTGGCAGCGACAATCGCCGCGCAGATGGCAGGCGAAGAAGCCCCACCCTGGACCGGATCCAACACCTGCTACAGCTTTATCAGCGAGAAGTACGGTATCTCCGTGGTCGCCATCTATGCAGTTAAAGATGGCAAGCGGGTCAAGGTCAAAGGTGCAGGCGGGGTTGCCTTTAAAGGCAAATCACTGCGTCACCATGCCAAAGAGGCCAAGTACGCAAGAGGCTGGTACAAGGGAATTACCAGCGATATGTTCGGTTAAACCCCCTGCTTTTTGTTCCTGTTTAAAGGGCGGCCGGTGGCCGTCCTTTTTTTCTTTCTTGATCCCCAAGCGGAATCCTCTTACAGAGGAGTTGAGCCTGGGTTATCCAACCCTTTAAGAGGCTATTCACCACGTTCAGAACAGTTAAGACCTTGGCACTATCTCCCTCCTTCTGCCTGCCCTCAACCTCCTTGCTCATAACGCTATAGAGCCCCCAACACTGTCAGAGTCCTTACATTACCTGTTGTTAATAATAGGGTTATTGACTGGAGAAAATACTGTTTCGAAGGTAGAGTAGAGTGCTTTGGAGTAGCCTTCAAAGAGCGGTGGTCAGGGCTACTCCACGCCACATCAGTAACCTGTTCTGCCCTTTTAGTATCGCTTAATGGAAGAAAACAGTTTTGAGCTTGAGATATCCGATCTCGCCTGTACCCGAGGGTATCGAGAGTTATTCAATGGTATAAATGTAACGGTATCGGCCGGTCAGGTGCTACTGGTTGAAGGTAAAAATGGCTCAGGAAAAACCAGTTTTATTCGAATTATCTCAGGTCTTGCACTGCCCTCACGGGGTGAGGTGAAGTGGCAGGGCCTCAATATCTTCAAGTATCGCTCAGAATATCAGCAAGCGGTCTCCTATATCGGTCATCGAAATGGCACCAAAGCTCACCTGACACCGATGGAAAACCTCCTCCTTGACCCTAACACCGCCACGACCTCAAAGGATGCTGCGAAGAGAGCTCTGTCAGAGGTAGGGCTTGATGGTTTTGAAGATCAGCAGTGCTGCAATCTCTCCGCAGGACAGAACCGTCGAGTGGCTCTGGCTCGTGCTTTGGTTGCCAGAACCCAACTCTGGATTCTGGATGAACCACTCACCTCAGTCGATGTGGCTGGAATCACTCTGCTTGAAGGGCTTTACAGTAATCATATACAACTGGGTGGAAGCATCATCATGGCAACCCACCAATCGATGAACCTTCCCGCCAACGGTGTCAAACGACTTGATATCCCGACCACGACCCTCACCGAAGAGCGCTTCTAATGATCGGTGAATCCAGTATGACGAAAGCAAGCTATCGTCTACTGGTGCGAGAGCTCAAACTCTCCTATCGACATCGCCAGGAGGTTCTCAACCCACTCGGTTTCTTTGTCATTGTCGTCACTCTCTTCCCTCTGGGCATCAGTCCCGATAGCGAGATATTGAGAACCATCGCCCCCGGCATTATCTGGGTGGCCGCCCTTCTCGCCTCCATGCTCTCACTGGATACCCTTTTCAAAGGTGATTTCGAAGATGGCACCCTTGAACAACTGGTGTTGAGCGAGCACCCCTTGCCACTTCTTGTTTTGGTCAAGGTGTTTGCCCACTGGCTGGTGAGTGGGCTACCGATCATTCTCTTCTCACCCTTATTGGGAGTCAGTCTTCAGCTTCCTGCAGAAGCGCTCCAGACACTCGTGATTACTCTCCTGCTCGGGACACCGGTATTGAGTCTTGTGGGTGCCATAGGGATGGGGCTGACTGTAGGCCTTTCCAAGGGAGGGCTGCTCCAGTCTCTACTTGTTTTACCACTCTATATTCCGGTATTAATTTTCGCTGCCGGAGCGGTTTCGGGAACAATGGCAGATCTCCCCATCATCGGGCAGATCTACATTCTGGCCTCAATTCTGCTTCTGGCGATTTCACTGGCACCCATCGCGACTTCCGCTGCCTTACGCATTAGCATAGGATAAGTTATGTTTAAAACTATTAAGAACTGGTTTCATCTGATGGGTTCTCCCCGTTCTTTCGACCGGATCGCGGGCAAGATAATCCCATGGCTTATTGCAATCTTCACCCTTCTCACTCTAACCGGCCTCTATCTGGGTCTTGTCGTTGCCCCAACTGACTACCAACAGGGAGAAAGTTATCGCATTATCTATATCCATGTACCCACAGCATGGATGTCAATGCTGATCTATGTCCTGATGGCCATCGCGGCGACGGTCGGATTGATCTGGCGGATCAAAGTGGCGGATGCGATTGCCAGTGCAAGTGCTCCCATCGGTGCCGCCTTCACCTTCATTGCCCTGGTCACTGGCTCTCTCTGGGGGAAACCGATGTGGGGAACGTGGTGGGTCTGGGATGCACGGCTCACTTCAGAACTCATCCTCCTCTTTCTCTACTTTGGTTATATGGCGCTACAGGCAGCCATCGATGAACCCCGAACTGCCGCCAGGGCCAGCGCACTGCTTGCCATTGTGGGGGTTGTCAACATTCCCATTATCCACTACTCCGTGGAGTGGTGGAATACGCTTCACCAGGGAGCAACCGTTACCAAAATAGACAAGCCCTCTATCGATATCAGCATGCTGGTACCACTCCTGCTGATGACTTTTGGGTTTAAGTTTTACTATGCCGGGGCCGTACTGGCACGAGCACGAGGCCTGCTGCTTGAACGTGAACAAAATACCAATTGGGTCAAGGAGATCATTGCCAATGACTAATATTGAACAACTCTTCAGCTTTCTTCCATACGGGAAATACGCCTTCTATATCTGGACCTCCTATGCCATCTGCATACTGGTTATGGGCTATACGCTGGTCCGCTCCTTGAGAATGAGAACAACACTCATCAAGCAGCTCAAGGATAATCTCAAAAGGATATTCCCGGAATGAGACGAAGACAGAAAAGAATGGTGCTTGCACTGCTGGTAGTGATGGGTGTGGGAGCTGCGGCAACACTGGGTCTTCGTGCCTTCAAGGAAAACCTGCTCTACTTCTACTCCCCGAGTGATATTGCTGCGGGTAAAGCACCCACCACACAAAGCTATCGGGTGGGCGGGCTTGTCGGTGTTGGCTCACTTAAACGTGATGAAGATTCATTAAAAGTCTCTTTCGACCTTACCGATGGCGCCAGTTCATTTGCCGTTCAATATACCGGAATTCTTCCTGATCTATTCCGTGAAGGTCAGGGCATTGTTGCTACCGGAAAGATGCAGAACAATCATTTTGTTGCTTCAGAGATTTTAGCCAAACACGATGAAAATTACATGCCTCCTGAGGTCAGTGACGCCCTTAAGCGTGCGGAAGGAACAACAGCGATGCCCCATGAATTTGGAGGACCTCCCACCGCGACTGAAGCAGAAGAAAAAACCCAGTGATTCCTGAGATTGGCCACTTTGCACTTATCCTTGCTCTTGCGCTCGCCGTTGCTCAGGGTGTAGTGCCTCTCTTAGGCGACTGGAGTGGGAACTCAAAACTGATTGCGGTTGCAAGACCCGCTGCCTATGGGCAATTTCTGTTCATTGTTATTGCCTTTGGCATTCTCATCTACGCCTTCATTAGTGGTGATTTTTCCGTCAAATATGTCGCCTCGAATTCCAATACTCAGCTACCGATAATCTATCGGGTCTCGGCGGTCTGGGGTGCTCATGAAGGTTCACTCCTTTTATGGACCCTCTTCCTCTCTGGATGGACCGTTGCAGTGGCACTCTTTAGCCGTTCTCTTCCTGATCAGATGGCTGCCAGAGTCATTGCGATCATGGGTCTTGTCAGCATCGGGTTTTTTCTCTTCATGCTCTTTACCTCCAACCCGTTCGATCGCCTCTTTCCGATTCCACAGGAAGGGAGAGAGTTGAATCCGCTACTCCAGGATCCCGGTCTTGCCCTCCATCCTCCAATGCTCTATATGGGTTATGTTGGATTCTCAGTTGCATTTGCCTTCGTCATCGCAGCACTAATAAGTGGTCAGCTTGATGTTGCCTGGGCACGCTGGTCCCGACCATGGACGGCCATGGCCTGGGTCTTTCTTACTGCGGGTATTACCCTTGGGAGCTGGTGGGCCTACTACGAACTTGGTTGGGGGGGATGGTGGTTCTGGGATCCGGTTGAGAATGCATCATTCATGCCCTGGTTGGTTGGGACCGCACTGCTCCACTCACTCGCTGTTACAGAAAAACGCAATGCCTTCCGACACTGGACCGTTCTCCTCGCTATTGGTGCTTTCTCACTGAGTCTGTTGGGAACATTCCTCGTGCGCTCTGGGGTGCTGACCTCAGTTCACGCATTTGCTACTGATCCCACCCGGGGCTCTTTTATTCTTGCCTTTCTCGCTATCATTGTTGGAGGTTCGTTTACCCTCTACGCCTTGCGTGCGCCCCAACTGGCAGGGGGTGGTCGATTTGATCTTGTCTCAAGAGAGTCACTTCTTCTATCGAATAACATTCTCCTGGTGGCCGCTACGGCAACTGTCCTTTTGGGTACGATCTATCCTTTGGTCCTGGATGCACTTGGCGAGGGTAAAATCTCTGTAGGCCCGCCCTATTTTAACTCAGTCTTCGTGCCCATCATGGTGCCCCTAATTCTGTTTATGGGGTTAGGCCCCATCTCTCGATGGAAAAAAGACTCAACTCAACGGCTCACAAAGCAGCTTCGTCTCCTTCTGCTCCTCAGCATTGTAGTTGCCGCAATCGTTACCCTACTTTCCGGAACATCCAGCTACTGGTCCATCAGTCTTGGCGTAGTGCTCGCTGTTTGGGCTTTTTCAACAGCACTGAAACCCATCTTTCAACGCCTTGGCTTAGGTGGCAAGGGGCCGAGCGAACGCCGATCCATTCCCCTTTCGGTCTGGGGGATGTCGATCGCCCATATTGGAATAGCGATCTTTATCATTGGCGCCACTTTTTCCACTCTCTTCGGGGTTGAGCGTGATGTGCGAGTTGAGTATAACAACCCGGTTGAACTTGCTGGTTATACTTTTGTTCTTAAGCGGATCAACTCCTTCCGAGGACCCAATTATGATGCGGTCGAGGGGGAGGTTGAACTCTTGAAAGAGGGTGTGTTGATTGAGGTCCTTAAACCGCAAAAACGAAACTACAGCACCGGGATGCCGATGAGTGAAGCGGCGATCGATCCTGGCGTTACCCGTGACATCTATGTTGCCCTTGGTGATCCGCTTGATGAAAACGCCTGGAGTATGCGCCTCTACTACAAACCCTTTATTCGCTGGATCTGGTTTGGAGGTGTTTTCATGTCATTGGGTGGCCTGCTGGCCGCTTTTGATCGACGATATCGTCTCAAGCGACTCCGTCGTCAACCTAATCGAGAGAAATAGATGTTAAAGCGACTCCTCCCTCTTTTTCTATTTGTGATTCTCGTCATCTTTCTCTATGTTGGCCTGGGACGAAATCCGCGGGAGCTTCCCTCCCCCTTGATAGATAAACCAGCACCCGGTTTTGTTCTCCAGGATCTTTTCAACCCTGATCTCTTTATTGATGCTTCAGTAGACTTTAAAGGCAAGGTGGCGCTGGTCAATGTCTGGGCTTCATGGTGTGTCACATGTCGTAGAGAACACCCCGCACTGATGCGCCTCTCCAAAGAAGGCAAGACACCCATCTATGGAATCAACTATAAAGATACTCGACAAGAAGCAAAACAGTACCTTGCCGCTCTGGGAAATCCTTTTGCAAAGGTGGTATTTGATCCAGCAGGAACCGCAGGGCTGGATTGGGGGGTTTATGCAACGCCTGAAACCTTCATTATTGATAAGGAAGGCATCATTCGTCTCAAACATGTGGGCAACCTGACTGATGAGGTTCTTAACAGCAAAGTGCTTCCCAAATTAGTGGAGCTTCAGAACAAATCATGATTACAAGTCGCCTTCAGGTTCTTCTTTTCAGCCTGACCCTGCTCACAGGTGTTGGCACTGCGAGCACCATTACTGTCCAGTCATTTGATACTGAGATCCAGCAAACACGCTATAACCGCCTGATTTATGATCTACGCTGCCCGGTTTGTCAGGGCCAGAACATCGGTGAATCCAATGCGGGACTGGCAAAGGATCTTCGGGATCGAGTACGGAGTATGATTCTTGCCGGACAGAGCGATGATCAGATTGCTGCCTATATGGTCTCCCGTTATGGTGAGTTTGTTCTCTACGAACCCCCTGTTCGCCCAGCCACTTATCTCTTGTGGGTAATTCCTTTCCTCGTTGCACTGATTGGATTTGGGTTTACCGTCATTGCGATCAAAAAAAGAGGTCGTCGATCACTCAACAACCTTCAGACCGCCTCAAGAGCAGATGAAACCAAACGAGCGGATGAGCTGTTATCGTCAATCAAGCCCAACTCTCCTATAGATGAACGAGATATAACATGATCTGGCTTGTTTTTTCTCTAATGACGTTACTGGCAGTCGCCTTTGTAGTGCTGCCCCTTGTTGGCAATAAAAAAATCACCCCTCCCACTTCTCAAAATGATCTCAACATCACCTTGCGTCGTGATCAACTCGGTGAACTTGAAGAAGATCTTAAAAATGGACTTCTCGATAAAGATCAATATGACAATGCAGTCAGTGACATCAAGCTTGCACTCACCGCTGAGGTCAATGACGGCCCCACAAAAGCCAGAGCCCAAACCTCTTTTGCAGAATCACCTCTGATTGTAATCATTCTTCTTGTTTTGTTGATTCCAATAACCGGCTTTGGTCTCTATCAGCTCTTGGGTGAGCCCAATGCCGAGATACTGTTGACACAAAAGTCCGCTCCTGCATCTCCCTCTGTTGAAGAGATGATGGAGATGATCGAGACCCTGGAAGTGAGAATGGCTGAAGACCCGACCAACCACCAGGGCTGGATGATGCTGGCAAGGAGCTACAATGCACTGCATCAGGAAGATAAAGCGATCAAGACCTACCGCAGAGCACTCCAGTCGATCGGTGATGACCCCGCCCTACTGGTCAATCTTGCAGATGCACTCTCCCAAAAGAAGGATGGGAATTTAAGTGGCGAACCACTTGAACTCATCAAGCGAGCAGTTGAAATTGAACCCACCCATCTCGACTCACTCTTTCTCCTTGGCAAAGAGGCCTATGACCGGGCGGCCTTTGAAGAAGCTCTGACCTACTGGGTGAAACTTAGAGGACTGGTCAATGAAAATGACCTGAATCCGGTTAATCAGGCCATTAATGCGGCACGCACTCAACTCAACCTTCCCCCCCAAGAGCAACCCGCAGCCAGTAGTATTTCAAACTCTGCCATTTCGGTCACACTCTCTGTCGATAAAACACTGAGCGAAAACCTCAACCCAGACACTACCGTTTATATCTTCGCCAGAGCGAAAGAGGGACCCCCTATTCCACTGGCAGCAGGAAAGGTAAAGGTTTCAGATCTTCCAACAACAGTTATTCTCGATGACTCAATGGCCATGTCTCCAGAACTTACACTCTCTAATTTTTCTGAGGTCATTATTGGGGCACGTGTGGCTATCGGTGGGAGCGCAAAACCCACCCCAGGAGATCTGGAGGGAACGCTCACCACGACAGTATCTGCTGACACCCAAGTTACTCTACTGATCAACCGTGTCGTCCCCTGAGGACCGACCCTCCCTACCTTATGACTGACAACGACCATCAATCTAAAGGCTTTTCGATCTTCCACACCAAGGAGATGGGGCTCGACCCTGAGCTCTTTCTTTCTACACTGCCCAGGCTGGTCTCACCCTCAATAACCACTATCAATGGAGACCAGATCACCATCAAAGAGAGCGAACTAACCACTCATGTTTTCCTTAGACCGCTCTCACCGCGAGTTCTGGGTCATCTCTCCATTCCCAGAACAGAGGTTTCGTTCTCATTCTCCCCGGAAGATCCTGATCTGATCGCTGATTTTATCCACCGCTTTGATTTTCATTTCCGACGTGGGGGCGGTTGATGTTTCACCGAATCAAACCTCAATCGAAAGAAGATCACTCCCCATCACTATACTCCCAGAATAGTCTCTCGATACCTCTTGATGGAGCTGTTTGAGGTCACAACCAGGGGGGACAAAATGGGTTAATACCAAAGTGCCGACGCCTGCACGTTGTGCCACCTTTCCAACGTCTGATGAGAGCGTATGATAGGCCGCCACATTGGCAATGGTCTGTTCCGTTCGTATGATGAAATCCGCTTTAAATGCGTTATGAATGAAGACCTCATGCAGCAGAAGATCAGCTCCCAACGCCGCTCTTTCCAGAGCACTGCAGGGTCGGGTGTCTCCAGAAAAGACCATTTTCTTTCCACCGCTCTCGATGACAAAACCCAATGCATGATAGAAAGAATGATCGACTTCTACAGCCGTTACATCGATAGATCCAATTGTAATTATGCTTCCCTGTTGTATCTCTTCCACCTCGACACTCAGGGCTGATGTCGAGGGCCGCTGTTCATACTCTGTTCTATGTACAACTTCCTGTTGCCAAAGAGCCATCAGTTGTTCGATATGGTGTTGTGTCCCCTTAGGGCCAAAAATACGCTGGGGCCTGTCTCTCCCCTGGTGCCAGGAAGAGATGATCAATTGAAACAGGTCAACGATGTGATCTGAATGGAGATGGGTGATAAAGATTGCATCCAATTGAGCGCCATTACACCCAGCTCCCAGAAGTCTCTGGGTCACTCCCGATCCACAATCAATCAGAACTGTGTGCTCCTGATCCTGAATCAGCTGGGCAGGCCCAAAGCGCTTGGCTGATGCGACAGGACAGCCCGTTCCAAGGAGTGTGAGTTTCACAGCTCTAATCGGAGCGTTGGGGGTTATCCCCCGGCGATGGGGGGCCAGACGCCCACCACATCACCTTCGATGAGCTGGAGTGATGCCAGCTCCTCAACCGGGTGATAGATGCCGTTGACCAATGTGAGGTGAACTTCCTCGACAGGCAGTGGCACCTCTGAAAAGAGATCGAGCACCGAAGAGCCCTGGTCAAGCTCAAACACTCTACCACCATCAAGTCCTACATCAAGATAGTTTCTTAAGCTTGCGAATAATTTGAGTTTTACATTCATTGTTATATCCTAAATCCCGGTTTTGACCACTCCAGATAGATCTCCTTAAGACGCTCAGGCTGCTCTTTCAATTTCTCTTTCAATCGACCAAGCGATGCTTTGGACTGGATCAACCCCTTGATGATCCCCAGATCATGAGATCTTCCAACGGTTGTTGCCCCAACAAGACGATCCCCATCAAACTGATAACAGAGATAACGGTGGTGGGTTGAATCCATTATTTCAACACTATCGCCACCTTCGACCCCCTCCCAGGCACCGAAAGAGGCGGTGATCAAACCAAAGGTATCGAGAATATTCATCGCAAAGTGAGAGCTGTACTCGACCTCTTTTCCGCTCATATTGAGGGCCGCAATCCGCCCCTGTTCAACCGCCAGAGGTTGAATGGCATGATGGCTGACGAGCTGGTGGCTGAAGCTATCGGGCGCAACCGCAACGTCACCGGCAGCATAAATATCGGGATTACTGCTTCTAAGATGAGAGTCAACAACAATCCCGCCCTCCATTTGGATCGCTGACCCCTCGACAAAACTACAATTGGGTTCAGCCCCTGTGGCCACAACCACCCTTTCTGCAGGAATGACCTCACCTTCTCGGAGATGGACAAGCAAAGATCCCCCCTCCTCAACTTCTGTAATCTCCTCTACAACCGATGAAGTGTAGAAAACAACCCCATTCTGCTCACACCAGTTCCTGATCAGCGCCGACGGCTCTGGGCCCACCATCCGTGGCACTATTCGCTCTCCCTGTTCGATTACGGTGACCTTGGCCCCCTTCTCTATCAAGGCTTCAAGGATAATGGTGCCGATAAATCCGGCTCCAATGAGGACAACCTGTGACCCATCCTTGAGGTGGGCAATAAGCAGGCGAGCATCTTCGAGTGTCCAACAGTTTTGAACCTGTGGAAGGCTGTTGCCAGGAGTTGGAAGCTGACGAGGCTTTGCCCCCGAAGCGATAAGCAGCTTTTGATATTGGATCGGCTCACCCCGGTTAAGAAGAACGGTCTTTGATCCGAGATCAAGAGCAGCCGCGCTGTCATGGAGGAGCGTTATATTCAATTGATCAAAGTGTGATTCATCCGGTCGAAGGGTAATCCCCTGCTCATCAACTTTTTCGGTTAACAGGTAGGGGATGGCCATTCTCGAATAGGGGAGACCGGGGTGATCGCAAACAAGCATAATCTTGGCATCGGGAGATTGTTTTCGCAGTGTTTCAGCGGCCGTAACCCCTGCCGGGCCGGCACCAATAATCACATAACTCATATCTGAATTCCCTGCGCGACTACTCTTGGAAATGATGACTTGTCGAACAACAGGATTAGCCTGAAAAGACCCATCAGGTCTTTTCAGGCTGCTGTTGTTTTTTTGGGTAGGCCTAAGTTCTTCTCTGGTTCCTAAAGGCTTAGTCGACTCAGTGTCTCAGCTGTCGGCACCCCGTCATCACTCCACCCTCTGAGCTCATAATACTCCGGAAGCATCTTATCAAGCTCATTCACCCTCCCTTTTGCAGGCCCGGATTTAGCGGCATCTTTCAACAGTCGTTCGGGCAGTGTATCGTCTTTTCCGGTAAACCCGGCGGCAATATTGTATTGGCGCTCCATATTCCAAATACGTTCACCGACCTCCATCAGAGACTCACTCGACCACTCACCCACACAGGCCGCATCGACCATTGGGGCTATATCATCAAGGGAGAGGGCAAAGGTGGTAAAGATACAGGTTCCACTCGAGTCGACTACAGCGGTCACATCCTGAAAGGCCATAACCAATCCAGCCTTGCCATCAGTGGTGTGGGGATCGGTCTTCTCCGGAAGACCTAAAACCTCGGATGAGACGGTATAGCTTCTCAAGTGACAGGCCCCCCGGTTTGAAGTGGCATAGGTTAACCCCATTCCCTGTATTCCCCGCGGATCATAGGCTGGAAATTCCTGACTTTTGACGGTCATTGAAAGCTCAGGGTGACCGTATTTATCACACAGACGTTTTGAACCCAGCGCAATATCCCTCCCAAAGCCTTCACCCTTTGCCGTTGCCTCAAGTATTTCGACAAGGGCTTTGGCAGAACCAAATTCAAGTTCGATTCCATTGGTATCCTCAGAAGTGATCGCACCCATCTCATAAAGCTCCATTGCGGCTCCAATGGTTGAACCGCAAGTGATAGGGTCAAGACCCTGCTCATTACAGAGAAAGTTAGCGAATGTGAGTGCTTCAAGATCTGAGACTCCCGTAGCCACACCGAGCCCCCATGCGTTCTCATACTCTAACCCGCCGCTGACAATCTGATACTGGGATTTCCCTTTGACAGTAAAATGTTCAGGATCAATCTTGGAATAGCGGCCGCAAGAGATGGGGCATCCAAAACAGGCGTGGGTCGAGACAAGATTGGCCTCCCCATCACTCTTTCTGGGTTCGGTCATCGCTTCACCACTGACCAAATGAGCGCCTTCAAACTGAACTTCTGTGGCATTACGAGTGGGAAGTGCACCAAGTTCATTTATCACATTCATCAACACCTGAGTCCCATAGGTGGGCAGCCCCTGGCTGGTTACCGCATTCTCAGAGATAGCACCTTTTGCCGCACCAGATGCTTTCATCAGCCCCATGGGATCATCAACTGTGACGCCTACTGTGCCTCTGACCGCAACAGCCTTGAGGTTTTTTGAGCCCATTACAGCGCCAACCCCTGAACGACCTGCTGCGCGGTCCTTGTCGTTGACAATGGCCGCAAAGAGAACCCCTTTCTCTCCTGCAGAACCAATTGAGGCCACCCTGATATCATCATCTCCACGAATCTCCCGCAGTTTGTCTTCGGTCTCCCAGACACTGGTGCCCCACAGTTGAGAGGCATCCTTCAATGAGACCTGATCGTTGTTGATGTCGAGATAGACAGGAGCTTCAGCACGACCCTCAAAGATAATCATATCCCAGCCGGCATTCTTCAGTTCAGCGCCAAAAAAGCCCCCGGAATTTGAGCAGGCGATGGCTCCGGTGAGTGGGCCTTTAGTGACCACCGACCACCTCCCTGAAGTGGGCGCAATGGTGCCGGTCAGCGGACCTGTGGCAAAAATCATTTTATTGTCTGCAGAGAGAGGATCTACACTGGGGTCTGTCTCTTCAACAAGGTATTTTGTTGCCAGCCCTCTCTGGCCGAGATACTGTCGTGCCCACTCCATATTAAGTGGTTCACTCTCACAACTTCCCGTTGTTAGGTTTACTCTTAATATTTTCTTTGTCCAGCTCATTGTTTTCTCCTCGGATGGTGGTTTTGTAGCTTAAATTAGATTCATGAACAGGTTTACAGTGTTTTATGCGCTACCTCCCCTGCTGAAGTATGTGACTTTTCAGCATGCGTTTGCATACGGTCACTGTTAAGGTTATCAGCATCGACATAGGTGAGGGCATTGGTCGGACAGACCTCCACACATGCCGGTGTTCCATTACAGAGGTCACACTTGGTGACCACACCTTTGTCAGAATTATAGTTGATTGTACCGAAGGGACAAGCGATGGTGCACACTTTGCAGCCAACACACCTCGCCTCTGTAACCACCTTGGCCCCCGTTTCGGTATTGAGTGTAATAGCGCCTACAGGGCAGACCATCATGCACCAGGCTTCATTACACTGGGTACAGGTATAGGGCACTTTCACCCCCCCCCCATCAAAGGTAAATATCTTTATTGCTGATTTTGATGGATTGAATGCGCCTACCTTCATGTAGGAGCACGCCATCTCACATTGCTGACAAGCGGTGCAGTGAACAGGCTTTATGAGCAGCGCTTTATGCACAGCCTTGTTTCTCCTCTGATGGTTTTATACACACCACTTAAGTGCTTCTACACTCAAATAGTATTTAACCCATTTATATTTATTGGCTACTAAAGCCAAATATTTACATAGATCAGGCAATTTCGGCAATACCTTTTTGAGCTATCAACTGAACTTCAAATTGAAGGCCAAATGGGCATAGAGAAGAGCGGTCTGAAAATTGCCGCCAACTCATAGTATGCTTTATTCACAGCTTGTGAACCCCCAGCAATAATTCAACCCGTTCTGGATATATTTTATTGATTATTATGGCTATTTATTGGCCGCTATTGTGGTTATCCAGAATCTTGTGTCGGCAGATTTTTTATTTGAACTAAGCTATGCTCATACCGAACCAACACCCACACCACGAGTTAAATCAATCATGAACCCTGCCTTAATCATTAATCCTTCAGCTGGCCGTGGGATCAGTAGCAGGGTCGTGAAACAATTAGCCGAAGTGACTGCATCCTGGCCTGAGCCTCCCGATCTAATCTACACCGCAGGCCCGGGTGATGGAATGACTGTGGCGGCACAACTCAGACAGAGGGGTTGCCCTCTAGTGGTTGCCTGTGGAGGTGATGGGACTGTCCACGAGGTGGTTAACGGACTCTTTTTGTCGGAGAGCTCTTCCCCACTGCCTCTTTTTTCATTTATTCCCCTGGGAACGGGCTGTGATACTGCCCGTTCACTCCATCTTCCCAATAATCCATACACAATCCTCCGACAACTCCCCGCAGGGCGAGTGGTCCCTATAGATGTTGGCAAGATTACATTTCAGACATCCAGAAAAAGAGAGCGGAATCGTTATTTTATTAATGACATCAATGTGGGGCTGGGGCCGTTAGTGGCCAAGAGGGCAAAACACCCTCTCCTCTCCTGGATGGGAGGATCGGCCTATACCATCGGAACAGCGATTGAACTGCTCAAGCCGTTATACTTTCCCCTTAAGTTACAAGTTGATGATCAGCCCTGGCAGGATTTTGATACGTTTAATCTCTCTATCTGCAATGGACACTATTTTGGAGGAGGCATGAAGCCCTGTTCAGAAGCCGGCTTAACAAGCGGAAAAATAGAAGCGCTTCATATTGGCCCGATAACAACACTGGAGGGGTTCAGATATATGAAACCGATTATGTCCGGAAGAGAGGTCAACCACCCTGCGATCCGTATATTCAGTTTTAGCTCGCTCCAGATCGAAGGGGCAGAGGTTGAATTTGAGACCGACGGTGAAATTCCCGGCAACACTCCAATGAAGATCACCCTTATACCTGGAGCGTTAAGGGTTAATATAGGTTAAATGAGGCGTAAACAGGCCAACAGGAGACGTCAGAACGACACTGTTTTCCCCTGAGCTTCCGATAATCTAATCCCAGTGATTCCTTGATGAAATTCAGATTAATTAAGCAGAAATTATTGAGATTATCAGGTTTTGACGTTATTCTTTATTTGAACAAGTTATCTAAACATCAGCTATGCAAAGCTCTCAAATTACAAGTCTGAATAAAACTGGAGGATGATCGGACCCTAATGGGTACAGAGAACACTAGCTACGTCCAATTCAAGGACATACAAAAAAGCTATGATGGGGAGACACTGGTTATCAAGGGCCTCAACCTTGATGTCGCCTGTGGCGAGTTCTTGACTCTTCTTGGCCCCTCCGGTTCTGGCAAAACCACCTGTCTTATGATGTTGGCTGGCTTTGAAACGGCCACCCATGGTGAGATCATACTCGACTCCCAGGCGATCAATAACGTTCCCCCACACCATCGGGATATCGGGATGGTGTTCCAAAACTACGCCCTCTTTCCACATATGACGGTTGCGGAGAATTTGGCATTCCCCCTCCAGGTCAGAAAGATTGAGAAGACAGAAATTACACGTCGCGTTCAGAACGCCCTTGAGATGGTGCAACTCGGGCAATTTGGGAATCGAATGCCTGGCCAGCTCTCAGGCGGTCAGCAGCAGCGCGTTGCGGTGGCACGTGCACTGGTCTTTGAGCCCAAACTGGTCCTGATGGACGAGCCGCTAGGTGCGCTTGACAAGCAGTTGCGTGAACAGATGCAGTATGAGATCAAGCATCTCCATGAGCAACTCGGAATCACCATCGTCTATGTCACTCATGACCAGACAGAGGCACTAACCATGTCAAACCGCATAGCGGTCTTTAACGATGGAGTGATCCAGCAACTGGCGCCTCCAGATGTGCTTTATGAAAAACCAGAGAATGCATTTGTTGCTCAATTCATTGGTGAAAATAACCGCCTACTCGGAACCCTCACTGAGACGACTGATGACACATCATGTTCGGTAAGGCTTGATAGCGGTGAGGTTATCAAGGCACTGCCTATTAATATTGGTAAAACAGGAGATCGGTCTCAGATCTCATTGCGACCTGAACGTGTATTTATCAATACAACTGCTGAGAACTGCACCAATCAGGTCAGAGGGGCGGTTGAAGAACTGATCTATCATGGAGACCATATCCGGGCCAGAATTAATGTATGCGGACATGATGATTTTATCGTCAAGGTACCCAATTCCGCCTCCCACTCTCTAATGCAAACTGGAGAATCGGTAACCCTGGGGTGGCAGGTAGAAGATTGCCGGGCATTAGATGACCTGGCTTGAGGCTGTCAACAGCCAAAAGACTTTCTGCTTTCAGGCAGGAGAAATAATTACAGGCAATGCCTGTTTCAAGTCGGGAGACCGACACAACAATAAGAGGAGTTAAATAATATGAAATTCTTTACACTAAAACCCACTGCTGTAGCCGCTGCATTTGCGGTTGGCGCAATGGCCTCAGGTTCTGCTGCCCAGGCCACTGACCTAGTGGTCGTTTCCTGGGGTGGCGCCTATACGGCCAGTCAGCAAAAAGCCTATCATGAACCCTATATGGCCGCTAATCCCGGTATCAAGATCCTGAACGATGACTCTGCTGCAGAAGGTGTTGCCAAACTCCGCGCAATGGCTGAAGCAGGAAACACCACCTGGGATGTGGTCGATATGGTCGCCTCTGATGCCATCCGCGCCTGTGATGAAGGGCTTGTTGAAGAGATCAATTATGATCAGGACCTTGCTGCTGCACCGGATGGTACCCCCGCTTCCAAGGACTTTGGAGACATGTTGGTATCACCTTGTTACATCCCTCAAATTGTCTACTCTACAACTTTTGGTTATAGAACAGACCTGGTCAAATCAGCACCAACCACAATTGCTGATGTCTTTGATCTTGCCAAAAATCCAGGAAAACGTTCATTAGAGAAACGACCCATCAACAACCTCGAATGGGCGCTGCTTGCTGATGGAGTGGATCCAGATAAGGTCTACGATGTGCTCAGTACCCCAGCCGGCGTTGATCGTGCTTTCGCCAAGTTAGACACCATTAAGGACCATGTTGTCTGGTGGACAAAGGGTGCACAGACCCCTCAACTGCTTGCTGACGGCGAAGTCGTCATGGGCTCAACCTATAACGGCCGACTCTTCTCTTTGATCGCCGAAGAGAAACAACCTGTCGCAATGTTGTGGGATTGGCAGGTCTTCGATCTTGATGGATGGGTTGTTCCTTCGGGCGGTAAAAACAAGGCTGAAGTAATGAAATACCTCCGCTTTGCAACGGACACCCAACGCCTTGCCGACCAGGCCAAATACATCTCCTACGGTCCCGCGCGTGCCTCTTCAGCCCCACTGGTTGGAAAACACGCCACACTGGGGATAGATATGAAGCCTCACATGCCAACAGACCCGCACAATGCCAAACACACTCTGATGTTTAATATTGAGTGGTGGGCTGACCATCGGGATGAACTCGACCAGCGCTTCCAGGCCTGGTTAACTAAGTAACCACTTGAACTGGCCGGGCGCAGAGGATTGCGCCCGGTTATTTTCGATACCTTACTGATGTCGACTGAACAGGCCATTTTAACCACGGCAGATGGCACCCCGCTCAAAATAAGCCTTCAAAGGGCAATGCGCCGTTCGCGCCTGAAAGCCCTTGGCCTGGTAGCACCCCTGTTTGTTTTTATCCTTGTCTCTTTTCTTCTCCCCATAGGGGATATGCTGTTACGAGGTGTTGAAAACCATATTGTTGCTGAAGAACTTCCCCGAACAATCCCCCTGCTCAGTGAGTGGCAACCCGACTCGGCCACCATCCCCTCTGAGGCTGTTTTTAAAGCCCTCGTTCTTGATTTTCAGCAGGGGGCAAAAAATAAAACCATAAATCGACTTGGCAGCAGGCTCAACTATGAAGTTGCCGGCATCTCCAGTCTTTTCCGCAAGACGGCACGAAAATCCAGAACGTTAACTTCTGACCCTTATCAGGAGGCAATGATAAAAATTGATAAACAATGGGGTTCAATTGAGACCTGGAAACTGCTTAAAACCTTTAGCTCCAGATATACTCCTGGCTACTATCTTGCTGGTGCAGACCTTAAACTTAATATTGACGGTGAAATTCAACGACAGCCCGAAGAGCTCAGGGTCTATATGAAGCTTTTTTGGAGAACCTTAAGACTAAGTGCCATTATCACTCTTCTAACTCTGGTCCTGGGCTATCCCATCGCCTACCTTATGGCGTCCCTACCCACACGCACCAGCAATCTTCTGATGATCATGGTCCTTCTCCCTTTCTGGACCTCGCTCCTGGTGCGCACAACGGCCTGGATTGCTCTCCTCCAGCAAGAGGGAATTATCAACGACTTCCTTGTCGTCATAGGGCTTCTTAACGATGGTGGCCGTCTGCCGTTAATCCATAATGCAACGGGCACCATTGTGGCCATGACCCATATCCTTCTGCCCTTCATGGTGTTACCTCTCTTTAGTGTGATGAAGACGATATCACCAACTTATGTCAGAGCTGCCAAATCACTGGGTGCCACCCCGTTTCAGGCCTTGATTAAAGTCTATATGCCCAACACGATCCCGGGCATGGGGGCTGGGGGTATTTTGGTCTTCATTCTTGCCATTGGTTACTACATCACCCCGGAACTCGTGGGCGGGATATCAGGAACCTTTATCAGTAATCGAATCGCCTACCATATCTCTTCCTCTCTTAATTGGGGATTAGCTGCCGCACTGGGCGCCTTTCTCCTGCTCATCGTTCTCGCCCTCTACGCCCTCTATGACAAACTGGTGGGCATCGACAACATGAAGCTGGGTTAACCATGGCCGGCCTTCCCCCTTATGCTTCAACACCAGAACGAATCTGGTACTATCTCTTTCGATTTCTCTGCGGACTGATCTTCTTCTTTCTGATCTTCCCCATTGTCGTCGTCATTCCCCTCTCCTTCAATGCGGTCCCCTTCTTTACCTTCACACAGGAGATGATCACACTCGATCCGGCAGGTTATTCTCTCAAATGGTATGAAGATTTCTTTACCAACCTTAACTGGCAAGGTGCGGTGAGAAACAGTGTCATCATAGGCATTTTCTCAACTCTGATCGCCACATTCCTTGGAACACTGGCTGCCCTGGGATTAAGCCGTCCTCATATTCCCTTCAGGACTACGCTTATGGGAATCCTCATTTCACCCATGATTGTCCCGCTGATCATCTCCGCTGCAGGGATGTTTTTCTTTTACTCGCGGATAAATCTCCAGGGAACCCATATCGGTGTCATACTTGCCCATGCCGCACTTGGAACCCCATTCGTCGTGATCACCGTCACCGCGACCCTGGTTGGTTTTGACCAAAACCTGATTCGAGCTTCGGCCAGTCTTGGTGCCACACCGACGAGGACCTTCTTTAAAATTATTGTGCCATTGATACTCCCCGGAGTCATCGCAGGGGGATTATTTGCCTTTGTCACCTCGTTTGATGAAGTTGTTGTTATTCTCTTTGTCGGAAGTTTTGAACAACGCACCATTCCATGGCAGATGTTCTCAGGTATTCGAGAGCACATTAGTCCTACAATTCTCGCCGTTGCAACCATCCTGGTCTTCATCTCTACACTATTGCTCACTGCCGTCGAGTTACTGCGCCGTCGCAATGAACGGCTTCGTGGTATCCGGCTAACCTGATCAGTTCAAAGGAGTGGACTTGATCACATTATAATCAGGCCCAAACGGGAAACTGGTTATATTCTCAGCACCTTCTTCAGTGATGATCAAGATGTCATGCTCTCGATAGCCACCCGATCCGGCCATCCCTTCAGGAATCATGATCATCGGCTCCATGGAAATCACCATCCCAGGCTTTAGTACGGTTTCGATATCCTCTCTGAGTTCAAGCCCGGCCTCCCTGCCATAGTAGTGTGAGAGGGTGCCGAATGAGTGTCCATATCCAAAGGTGCGATATTCCAATAGATCATGTCGGAGGTAGATCTGATTGAGTTCCAGGGCAATGTCCATGCATCGGGCTCCCGGCTTTATGAGTTCCAGCCCCCTTCTATGTACTTCACAGTTGATCTCCCACAACTGGAGGTGAGCATCACTCGCATGGTCAAAAAAGAGTGTTCGCTCCAGTGCCTGGTAGTAGCCTGAGATCATGGCAAAGCAATTCAATGACAGGATGTCTCCCTTCTCCACCTTCCTTGTGGTGACAGGATTATGAGCACCATCAGTATTGATTCCTGACTGAAACCAGGTCCAGGTGTCCATTAGCTCAACATCGGGATAGAGATGGGCGATTGCCCTCACCATCGTCTGGGTGCTGTGGAGTGCAACCTCATACTCAGGAACTCCTTCAGATACCGCCTCTACCAGCGCCGACCCACCCAGATCGCAGACTCGGGCGCCATCCCTGATCAACGCGTGCTCCTCTGGTGATTTGATCATTCTCATCTTCATAGTCCCTGGGGCAATATCGACAAACTCACACCCGGACAGCGATTCCTTGATGGCGTCCATCACCTGGAGGGTGAGGTGATCAAACTCTACGCCAATCCGTCGTTGGTCTTTGATCAGCATTGAGAGCGCGTAGAAGAAGTTGCCTCTCTGCCAATCGGTATAAACCAGATTATCGTTACCAAAGGTCTCTCTTTTGGGCTGCCCGCCATCAATATTGGCACTTAATGTGGTCAGCTTCTCCTGAGTGACGACCAAACCATAGTTACGGCCAAATGAACAATAGACAAAATCAGAGAAATAATTGATGTTATGTATGGAGGTGAACAGGCAGGCGTCAATCTCTTCTCTCTCCATCCATTGGCGCAATCTTTTTACTCTATGATCCATCTCCTGTTCACTGAATGTGGGCACAGAAGGTACGCCGTTATTGATCTCAACTGTCCTTGGCATTTCAATCACTTCTCTCTCCTGTTGGTCTGATCTGGTTCTGTCGAATGAGACGGACTCTACTAAATTACATTGAATCACAGATTGTATAAACAATCGCCATCAACCAAAAAGATGATCTTCACACTGTACGACCTGTTTGTAGCAACCCGCGCCATGGCAGTGTAATCTGGCGACCCCAACTTAATGAAGCTTTATAATTGAGTTATCTCTTTTTATGATGATCCTGGATTAACAAACCAACTCTTATAATCGATGACGTGGAGAAGATCATGAAGTCAACGGCTCGTGTAGTTGTAATTGGTGGCGGTGTAGTCGGTGTCAGCACCCTCTATCACCTGGTCAAAAAAGGGTGGAGTGATGTTGTTCTTCTTGAACGTTCAGAACTGACAGCCGGGTCAACCTGGCATGCTGCCGGCCTCCTCCCTCTCTTCAATATGAGCTATAGCGTAGGCCAGATCCATAAATACAGTGTTGATCTTTATAAAAGACTGGAGTCTGAGACTGGCCAGAATGTGGGTTTCAAGGTAGCTGGCAACTTAAGGCTGGCCACCTGTCGCGACCGCATGGATGAGTACCAGAAATATTGTGGTACAGCCAATACGATTGGTGTTCCGTTTGAAATCATCACCCCCTCTGAAATTGCCAAACTCTGGCCTCTATGCAACACAAATGGACTTGTTGGCGCCCTCTATCATCCACAGGATGGGTACATCCAGCCTGCAGATCTCACCATGGCTTTTGCCAAAGGGGCGAGAACTGGTGGTGCAGAGATCAACCAGCAGACTGAAGTAACGGCCATCTCCCATCAACCCAGTGGTGAATGGAAGATCGAAACCAATCAAGGTGAGATCACCTGCGAGCATGTGGTCTGTGCGACAGGCAACTATGCCAGGCAAACCGGTCAAATGGTTGGAATTGATGTCCCCTCTATCCCTGTTCAACACCAGTTTATTGTTACAGACGAAGTGCCTGAACTTAAATCCTACAAAGAGTCCGGGGGGGGTGATCTTGCTGTGCTTAGGGAGTCTGATTCCTCTTACTACTTTAGAGAAGAACGCAATGGCTGGATTCTAGGGCCCTATGAAAAGGGTGCCCCGGCCGTTTTTGCTGATGGCGTTCCTTCCACTTTTGGCAAGGACCTTTTTCCTGGCGACCTTGAGCGCTTGATGCCCCACGTGGAAGCTGCGATCAAGCGGGTCCCCTCATTTGAACATGCCGGGATCAAGGACATCATCAACGGGCCTATAGCTTATACCCCTGATGGCAGCCCTCTGGTCGGGCCCGCCTGGGAGCTTCCCAATTTCTGGCTGAATGAAGGACATAGTTTTGGCATCACTGCTGCGGGCGGTGCAGGATGGCAGCTTGCTGAATGGATTGTCGAGGGTGAGCCCTCGATTGACATGATGGGTATTGATCCTCGTCGATTTGGCCCCTATGCAACAAAAACATTTGTTACCAAAAAGAATGAAGAGACCTATGAAAATGTCTTCACCATTCATTACCCAAATGAAGAGCGACCCGCCTGCAGGCCCGCAAAGACCAGTCCCATTCACGATCGGCTTGATGCCTTAGGTGCAGTTTGGGGGCAACGATATGGCTGGGAGCGACCGAACTGGTTTGCCCCTTCAGGGGTTGAAAGAAAAGACCAATGGTCATTCAGACGGACAAATTATTTCAAACACGTTGGTGATGAACATTGCCATCTTCGAAACCATGCTGGGCTTATTGATATTACAAGCTTCAGTAAATTTCTTGTTTCAGGAACGAATGCCGAAGGTTGGCTTGATTCACTGGTTGCCAACAAACTCCCTTCAAAGACAGGACGAATCGGGCTCGTTCATGCGCTTACTAAAAACGGTGGTGTTCGCAGTGAATTCACCGTACGCCGAGAAGAGAACAACCGTTTCTACGTGGTGAGTTCTGGTGCTGCTGAACGATACGACTGGGATTTTCTCTTTAAACGGCTTCCAGGAGACGGGAGTGTTCAGCTTGTCAATTTGACCACTTCATACGGAGTACTCGTATTGGCGGGGCCCAACTCAAGGAAGATTCTACAATCGTTGGCTGACTGCGATCTTGAGAGCGCCGCCTTTCCCTGGCTTTCGGGACAAGATACTCATGTCGGCATGGCACCGGTTCGTCTAATGCGAGTTAATTTTGTGGGTGAACTGGGTTGGGAGATCCATCACCCGATTGAATACCAACGCCATATTTTCGAAAACCTGATGCAAAGCGGTGAATCGCATAATCTTGGACTGTGTGGAATGCGTGCCATGGATTCACTTCGAATGGAAAAATCATACCGCATGTGGGGCCAGGATCTTTCACGGGAGTACTCACTCTTTGAAGCTGGAATGGATCGTTTTATTGACCTCGACAAGGCCTTTACTGGCCGGGACGCTCTGGTAAAACAGCAGGAGTCCGGAATACCAAGAAGGCTGGTAACCCTCGAAATATCGAATATTGAAGATGCCGATCCTCTCGGGAATGAGCCTCTCTGGAGAGAGGGAAAAATAGTCGGTCGGGCTACAGCAGGCGCCCATGGGCACTTTATTGATCGCACCCTAGCTCTGGCTTACGTTGAGGCTGGGTTCAATGACCTGGGAACAGAAGTAGAGATCGAGATTCTGGGTAACCATTATCCTGCTGTGGTGATCCCAGATTCACCCCATGATCCCCAAAATCTTCGACTGAGAGCGTAACTCATCACTCCCGGACTTTTTCCTTAAGGTCAGTCATGGGGTAATTGATAGGGGCCAGCTGTTGATTATTGGGTTGAATGTTTTGTTGCAGGGACGCTTTAATGTTTGGGTGCTGCAACACAAAGGGCTTGGCAGGATCAAATGGCCGGGTTACCCACTCTAGCCTCGACAGTCCCAAGATCCGTGCAGGCCAGAACAGATGATCAACCCCATTTGTGGTGAGTCCGGTTAATGTTTTGCCCCCGGATATACCTCTTTTTTAATATTTCAGGTAATCTATCGCCTGGCCGTAGAAATTACTTCTATCCAATCGACTTTGCCTGCAGGGGTTCTCATTGTGGCTTCTGACCCATTATCTCGACTTACGACACGTTTAGGTTTTTTTATTGTTGAAGATTTTTCAATGCTACCCTTCTCAGCGGCCATTGAGCCGCTTCGTATGGCCAATCGAATCAGCGATCAAGCTCTATATCACTGGTCGATCATTAGTGAAAAAGGCGCCCCAGTCAAAGCAAGTAATGAGAGCAAGATAGATGCCGACTACTCTATAAATGAAGCACCCGGATTTGATATTGTCTTCATTTGTGGCGGAATTGATGTTGAGAAAAAAATCACACCAGAGATTCTCAACTGGTGTCAACACCTCTCCAGCCAACACATAATAATGGGTGCAATATGCACTGGAAGTTTAATTCTTGCACAAGCCGGGCTGCTTAAGGGATACCGCTGTACTATCCATTGGGAAAACATGCCTGGAATGCAGGAGGCTTTTCCCGACACTATCATCTCTCAAGAACTATTCGTCATTGACCGAGATCGCCTCACCTGTGGCGGAGGAATTGCCCCGCTTGACATGATGTTGACCATCATTAGAGAAAACTTTGGCACCACATTGGCAGCAGAGATCTCTGAAGAGTACCTTTGTGATCGAATAAGAGATCAACAAGATCATCAAAAAATCCCTCTTAGGCATAGATTGGGCACCAGCCAGCCCAAACTTTCAGAAGTCGTAGAGCTGATGGAATCCAACATTGAAGAGCCCATCTCTCTGGATGAACTGGCGGGTCATGTCAATCTCTCTCGTCGACAACTTGAACGTCTTTTCAGAAAACACCTGGACTGTGTTCCTACCCGCTATTATTTAGAGATCCGCTTGCGTCGAGCTCGCCAGCTGCTCCATCAGACCAATCAATCCATTGTCGAGATCGCGCTCGCATGTGGTTTTGTTTCGGCACCTCATTTCAGCAAATGTTACCGTGATCTTTTTAAGGTGCCACCAAGAGAAGACCGACGACGCCATGAGTAACAATAAAAATAAACAGTCTCAAGAGAGAGACCTCTGGTCGTCCACTATTTTTTTGACAACTCTTGCTCCGGAGGAGTGCAACCTCAACCCTCTGTCATGAGGCAGTCACCCTCTTCTCCTCCGCCTTGAAACAGGCTTATCCCTGCGATCAGGAAGTGCGACTACCTGATTCAGGTTTACAAAGGGATCAGTTGAGTGAGGAATAGCCATCGCATCAACAAACAGCTCCTGGAACCCCTCCGCGATTGCCGTCTCTATCTTGGTTATCTGCTCTACAACTTGTTCAATCTTATTTCGGGAGTGGCTGTCGAGAAGGGCCACTCTAGCCCCCGTACCCGCAGCATTGCCTGCAGCACTCACCTGGTCGAGTGGGCAATCAGGAATCATCCCTAGAATCATTGCATATTTGACATCGATCTGCCCTCCAAATGCCCCTGCAAGCCGAATTCTATCGACCCGATCACACCCATAACTTTCCATTAACAGTCGAATACCAGCATAGAGTGCCGCTTTTGCGAGCTGAATCGCCCTGATATCTGTCTGGCTGATGGTGAGTGTAATACTGTCATTCTTATAGAGAAGGTAACGATAGGTCTTTCCATCCAAGATAATACGACTGCTCCGCTGTCGTGATTGCTCATTGAATCGACCGTCAGCACCAATCACATCTGCCAAATAGAGCTCTCCAATCACCTCGATGATCCCGGATCCGCAAATGCCGGTTACTTCTGGCAGATCCAGATCACTCTGGGGATGGGCATCACTAGTCCAGGATTGAGATCCAATTATTTTGACTGAGGGTTCGAGGGTTTTGGGGTCTATACGAACTCGCTCGATGGCACCAGGAGCTGCCCGTTGCCCAAACTCAATTTGTGCGCCCTCAAAAGCAGGGCCGGTCGGGCTACTGGTGGCAAATAACCTGCTCTGGTTGCCGAGAACAATCTCTGCATTGGTGCCAACATCAACCAGTAAGGTTATCTCCTCGGACTCCCAGGGTGCCTCAGCAAGAACCATTGCTGCAGCATCTGAACCCACATGGCCGGCGATACAGGGAAGCAGATAACCCCTTGTTGCAGGATGACACTTCAAATTAAGGTCTTTGCACTTTAAAACCATTGAATCACTGGCAATCAACCTGAAGGGGGCTTGTCCCAGAGAGAGCGGAGTTATCCCGAGAAAAAGATGGTGCATTATGGGATTGCCCACAAAGGTCAACTCCAACAGCAGTGAAGGGTCAATACCTGCTCTTTCACATACCTGATCAATCAAACTCTGGATTTCCGAGCGAACCAGTGACGTAAGCTTGTGAAGACTCTGTTTATGCATCATCAGGTAAGAGACCCGGCTCATCACATCTTCACCATATTGGACTTGCGGATTTATACTCCCGGCCTCTGCAACGATATCGCCACTATTAAGTTGGCAAAGCTGAATTGCCAATGTGGTTGAACCGATATCAACAGCAGCGCCATAGCAACTCTCCTGCTGTCCTGAATAAGCAGCAATCACCTCACTCTCATCATACACAGCGAGAGTGATCGAGAGGTTGCCGCTTTCAAGAATACCTGGAAGCAATTGAATAAGATCAAGATCAAACCGAACTGACTCAAGACGCCAATGCGTTTTAAGCAGTTGACAGAGGTGTTCTGCTTCACCCAACTCTGATTTAGAATCAAAGAGGGCGGAGTCAATATAATAGAGTTTAATCTTCGAATTAAGTGTGGTCTTATGGATTCTAGCTGGCTTGCAGACATGTGGTGGATGGACCTGGCTCTCTCTGGGTACGTTGATGACTACATCACCGCTCAGAGTGGTTTGACAGGCAAGCAGCCGTCCCTCTTTTAAGGGAAGAGTCGTCTCTTCAACCAGATCGCGTTGTTTGAGATGGGATGAACACGATTTGATGCGCTCTTTAGGAAACTCACCCTCAATGATCTCTACCTGACAGTGTCCACACGCCCCCCGTCCGCCACATAGTGATTCAATTTCAACTCCCAGTTGATCTGAAGCGTCGAGTAACGATGTTCCAATGGCTACAGCTCCACGCCTGCCAGAAGGAGAAAACAAGACTCTTACATGGTCTGATTCCATTGATTTGAAATAGTGCTTTTTGACCAGTGTCTGCTAATCACGTCTTCGTCTTCGACGACGGCCGGATGCTGGAGAAGAGCCCTCCTCACTCTTGCGATTGAGTGAAATCCATGATCTGCAATCCTGATCGTGGCCGAGAAGAACATCAGCCGCTTTTACCGCCTCGACTTCATTCACCCTCAATGGGTTCATAATGGCCGATGTCAGGCCGGCCTCCATAGCCATGGGGATAAAGGCACCATTAATGCCGTGTCGATGGGGCAGACCGAAACTGACATTGGATGCACCACATGTTGTATTTACTTTAAGTTCTTCCCGTAATCGTTTGATTAAATGAAAAGCTTGTTTTCCGGCACTCCCTACCGCACCGATGGGCATCACCAGCGGATCCACCACCACATCTTCTTTGTTGATCCCATAGTCAGCGGCACGCTCGACGATTTTCCGGGCCACATCAAATCGAATATCAGGGTCCTCGGAAATTC
>CEPV01006296.1_pt1 | contig 84210 bp, 81 predicted proteins | sample 530451 | NCBI WGS metagenome assembly CEPV01 (sample SAMEA2620097, study PRJEB7988) | marine metagenome | isolation source: saline water (ENVO:00002010), including
GGCACGGACAAGGTGATCTGAGGATGCCTTGCTCGCAGAGTAGGGAGAGTTCGGCTGATAGGGTGACTCTTCGTGAAACAGGCCGCTCGGGCCTAACGCCCCGTACACCTCATCGGTCGAAATATGATGGAACCGCACCCTCCGCCGCCCTTCGGCCCGGCCCTCATCCTCAGCGCGGACCGCCTCAAGGAGATTGTAGGTGCCTTCGATATTGGTACTGATGAAGTCGCCCGGCCCATCGATAGATCGATCCACGTGAGACTCGGCGGCCAAATGCATGATCGCATCGGGCCGGTAATCGCTCACCAGCTGCTGCACCTTGCGGGCGTCCCGGATATCCGCATTTTCATGGTGGTAGCCCGGATAGCGGGCCTCATTGACCAAGGTAGCCTCGTTGCCGGCATAGGTCAGGATGTCAATATTGATAATCTGCGCGTATTGTTCCGCCACCAGGTGCCGGATTACAGCCGAGCCGATAAAGCCGGCACCGCCCGTAACCATGACACAACAGTCCTTCGCGCCGGGTAGCGCCTCGGATGCCACTGCGTTCACAGAATCTTCTGTCATCTTCAAAACCTAGGTGGCCCTCAACGCCGTATACAAGTGTGCAGCATAGCGTCCCACCCCTTCGTCGACGTCGGTCCAGGGGCCGGAGCAACCGGCCGCTAGCAACTTGTCAATTGACGCTTCCGTGAAGCTTTGATACTTGCCCTGCAGAGCCTCCGGCATTGCAAAGTAGTTCAGGCGCTTGTCACGTTGCGCCTGATCAAGAGTTATCGCGCTTTCGCCGTCGACATGCCGGCAAGCGTTGATGACCGCCAGCGCAACGTCGTTGAAACTGCGAGCCTTGCCGGTTCCTACATTGAATATTCCACTCAGGCCGGAGTTTCTCAGAAAAAAGAGATTCGCCCGAACCGCGTCGTCAACATGGATGAAGTCGCGCCGTTGCTCACCAGGACCGTAGCCGTCGCTGCCCTCAAAAAGACGTACCGAACCGGTTTCAAAATATTGATGAGTGAGATGCCAGGCGACCGATGCCATTCGTCCTTTGTGCGCCTCCCGGGGGCCGTAGACGTTGAAATAGCGCAGTCCAACCAACTGCGTCGATGTGTCACTGTGGTTTTGAAACGCGTAACGGTCGAACAATGTTTTGGAAAACGCATAAGCATTGAGCGGGTGCTCGTTTTCCGCTGATTCCACAAAAGGGCCATCTGAACCATATACCGATGCCGACGAGGCGTAAATCAGCGGTATCCCTGAGGCCGAACAGGCTTTCAGCACTGTCTTTGAGTACTCATAGTTCACATTCATGAGGTAGCGTCCGTCAGACACCATGGTGTCTGAACAGGCGCCCTGATGGAAAACGGCTGTTACCCCCGAGGGTAATCCCGACCTCCTCAGTTCCTCACAGAAATCGTCCTTGTCGAAAAAATCCGCAATCCTGAGATCGTTGATATTGGCGATTTTGGCGGTGTCAGACAGATCATCAACCAGGATGACCTCCGTTCCACCAGTCGCATTCAACGCTGCAATCAGGTTCGACCCGATGAATCCAGCCCCTCCGGTGACGACGAACATACCGATCAGCCCTGTGTTGAAGCCAGATTAAGGTCAGACTTACGGACTACGCTGGTGCCAAACCGGCCGACCACCGCACTGGCGCCGAGTGTTGCCCAGTTGATGCATTCGGCCCACCCGAGTTCCAGGGCTATCCCAACCGCCACGACTGCAACGACGGTATCCCCTGCACCGCTGACATCAAACACCTCCCGGGCGGCAGCATCCTGGTGCAGCACCTCTCCCGTAGAAAGAAACAGGGTCATACCCTCTTCGCCCCGGGTTACCAGGAGTCCGGACAGTTCAGCTTCTTGGACCAGTTCCCTGGCGGTGTCGGCAAAACGCGCATCCTGGGTGGATACGCCCGTCGCCAGCGCAAATTCATCACGATTTGGCGTTACCAGAGTGGCGCCCCGGTACCGAGCATAATCCGCCCCTCTCGGATCGACGATGACCGGAGTCTGACGCTCCTTGGCCGCTTCGATCATCTCTTCGATATGGGCAAGCCCGCCTTTCCCATAGTCTGAAATAACCACGGAATCCACACCCTTGCTGATCGCTCGAAAGTCGGCAACACTCTGTTCCAGCAACTCTACGCTCGGGCGGAACTCAAAATCAGCTCGCAGTAACTGCTGATTGCGAGCGACAATGCGCAACTTCTCTGTCGTTCGCCCCCCTGCATCAATATGCAGATGTCGGTCGACGCCTGCACGTGCGAGTATTTCGCTAAGCCGACGCCCCGCGTCATCGTCACCAACAAATGAGAGGAGTTCGCAGCGAGCACCGAGTGAGGTGATATTGGCAGCGACATTTCCCGCACCCCCTGCACACTCTTTAACGTCAGCAACATTGACGACCGGGACCGGTGCTTCGGGTGAGATTCTGTTGACCTCTCCTACCCAGTAGCGATCCAGCATCGTATCGCCCACCACCAGTGTACGCAGTGAGCGGATTCGATCGAGAATTTGCGTGTCCATAATCAATCGGGCGGGGCTAACAGGGCAGAATGGGCTGGCGGCCGATGCTGTAGTAATCGAGGCCGTTGCGACTCACCAGCTCCGGATCGAAGACATTGCGTCCATCAAAAATGACCGGGCCACGAAGCATGTCATGGAGTCTCTGAAGATCGGGACTTCGGAATGCCTTCCACTCTGTCAGCAGTAAAAGCGCATCCGCCCCCTCGACCACGCTGTAGAGGTCAGGACCGAACACCAGCCCGGGAACATCAGCAAGTTGCCCCCGGGCTTCTTCCATCGCGATCGGATCGAAGGCGCAAACTGTTGCCCCCCGTCGGCACAACTCCCGGATTATCACGCCGCTGGGTGCCTCGCGCATGTCGTCAGTATTAGGTTTGAAAGCAAGGCCCCACACGGCAAAATGATGCCCGCTGAGATCCTCTCCGAATCGGGAAATGACTTTCTCTATGAGGCTGAACTTCTGGGCGTGGTTGACGGCCTCCACCGCATTTAAAATCTTGGGTTCAATGCCATTGGCGTCTGCCGTTCTCGCGAGTGCCTGAACGTCTTTGGGAAAACAGGATCCTCCGTAGCCGCAGCCCGGATAGATAAAGTGATATCCGATTCTGGGATCGGAGCCGATGCCCACCCGAACTGTTTCGATATCCGCACCGACCCGCTCAGCGATGTTTGCCAGTTCATTCATAAACGAGATCTTGGTCGCCAGCATCGCATTGGCCGCATATTTGGTCAGTTCCGCCGACGGAAGATCCATAAACAGCAAGCGGTCGTGGCTCCGGTTAAACGGTGCATAAAGCTCTCTCATCAGTTGCCTGGGTCGATCATCGTCCGCACCGATAACAATCCGGTCCGGCTTGAGAAAATCCTCAATGGCCGCCCCCTCTTTGAGAAATTCCGGATTCGACACCACTGAGAAATCGACCTGGACACCCCGAGCGTGCAGCCGGGACTGAATCTCCGCGCGAACCTTAGCCGCGGTCCCTACCGGAACTGTGGACTTGTTGATAACCACCCGGTATTCGGTCAGGGCATCACCAATACCGCGGGCCACGGCCAGAACGTGCTGCAGGTCGGCCGCTCCATCCTCACCCGGGGGCGTTCCGACCGCGATAAGTAGCGCCTCCCCAAATGCAACCCCGTCGCTTAAATCAGTGGTGAACTGAAGTCGCCCATCCGCTATGTTTGCCGTGATGAGTTCTTCCAGGCCGGGTTCGTAAATCGGAATCCTGCCGCTCTTGAGACTTTCAATTTTCTCTGCGTCCGCATCCATGCACAGGACGTGATTGCCCACATCGGCGAGACACGCGCCCGACACCAGGCCAACATAACCGCTGCCAACGATAGTCACTTTCATAGAGCGCAATCCCTACAGGTCGGAAAAAATACCCACCAAAAAGAAAGGGTGCCCTCTCAGACACCCTTCCCCAATTCCAGTTTCGAATTTTATCAGTTTTGATAGGCTTTTCCATCCACGAGCAGTGTCTTTCCGTTTTTTTCGAGGATTTTCGGACCCACACCGGGAACCTCCAGGAGTTGCCCGGCTGAGGCGAAAGAACCGTTCTCGAGCCGATAGGCAACAATCGCCTCGGCTAGGACGGGGCCGACGCCCACGATGTTCTCGGCCAGGCTCTCGGCATCCGCAAGATTGATATCGACCGGATCGGCTTTCGCCAACTGGCCAAAGGCCAGTGTGGCTGCGAGAAGTGCGCCGGAAATTGTTTTGAAGTTGAGTTGAGACATTGTCTACGCTCCTTGTAGTCGTGTGTTTCAAGAAAACTGCCGCTTTGGACGCGGCGCTATGCATCTTCCGTTTTCTCTTGAACGACTTCAAGGTAAATACTTCACAGTACGCTAAGACCATTTCGTAGTGGCAAGCCTTGGCACCGTGGTATCCCAATGCTTGCATCCTGGACACTGCCAATGCAGCGACTTGCCCTGAAATCCACAGAAACGACACTCGTAACCGGTACGCTCGGCAAGCAATTTGCCGGTTACTCTTTGCACCAGCCGATAGTCCTGCCTTGAAACTGCATCGGCGTCCTCGCCAGTACGCATTTCCAGAAGCCGGTGAACTCCTGGCAGGCTTGCGTTTTCATCAACCCAGGAAAGCAGGTGGGTCTCGGCCTCTTGCGCACGGCCTTGGCTGGAAAGATAGTCCACCAGCAGAAGTTGGAGCCGCTCATCAGCGCTCGCTGTTAATGCGCGATTCAAAAAGTCGATATACAGGGCCGGTTTGCCGAGACTCTCGGCACTGGTTTGCACCAGTCGGGCAACCTCGTGAACCATATCCGGATGTTCCTCACAAAGACGCATCCAGGTACTGACGGCCTGCCGATGTTTGTCGGTCAAGGCTTCCAGTCTTCCGAGCAGAATAATGGCCCGCGCACAATTTGCGTAACGCTTCAATGCCTCGTCGGCCCGACTCTTTGCCGCCGCGTAGTCACCGGCACTAAGATCGCGCTCGCCTAACTCACAGTGGTACTGGGCGACCACGGGGCTGCACGCCTCAGCCGTCAGGCTATCGAGCCGGCTTGCCGCGGCAATAGCACTTTCCCATTCGCGCTCACTTTCGTAGATCTGGATCAAAAGCCGCAATGCGGGTTCGCGCAATCCGTCGCCCGCCCCGAGTTCGAGCAGCAGGTTCTCGGAGCGGTCGAGCAACCCTGCCTTGAAATAATCGTTCGCGAGTTCAAAGAGCACCTGACTCTTCTGCTCAGGCCGAAGCCCCGGCCGGGAAATCAGGCTCTGGTGAATTTGCGTGGCTTTCTCAATCTCTCCCCGGCGACGAAACAGGGTGCCCAAGGCGAGCTGAATTTCCAGCGACTCGTCGTGGTCCTCCAGGGCTTTCGCCAACACATCCAAAGCTTTGTCATGCTGATCGTTCGCCAGAAAATTAATGCTCCGAAAATAGGTTTCCGAGATGCCTTTCGGCGCCGAAGGCTGCCGAGGCTGAGGGCGTGCCCGGCGCGCGGCGAGCCAGCCGAAGGTCACCGCCAACGGCAACAACACCAGTAACCAGGTCGGATCCATTTGCTTATCGTCTTGCTCGGATTTCTTTTGATCCCTGGGAGGATGGACTCGACGACGAGTCGCCCGAGGGAGAGGTCAATCCAGCAGACGCGAGCTTTCGCTTAAGCCGGAAGATGCGCAGCAACAGGGGCGCCGCGCCGAGGAGTACGCCGACTGCCAGTGCAGCAATAAGGGCAAGCACCAAAGGGCCTTCCCAGGCAAGATCGAAGTAATACGCAATCGAGATCGCCTGGGGATTCTTTGCGGCGAACGTAATTCCGGTCACAATCGCGATCAGAACCACGACTGTCGTTAGAATTTTTTTTAGCATTTGCCGCCTTTGCCCTACTCGTTCCGTCGGAACGCTCGGAACAGCAAAATTGGGTCAGTCAACCTCAAGATACGACGAATGCGCAGTGCGCTCGGCCGGGCCTCCCTGATTGACTCTCTCACGGAGCAAACGCCCGGGCTTAAAGTGTGGCACGTACTTGCCTGGCACGCTGACAGACTCTCCGGTTTTGGGGTTCCTTCCCGTTCGCGGCATGCGATACCGGAGCCCGATACTGCCAAATCCGCGAATCTCGATCCGATCTCCCGCGACCAATGCTTTTCGCATATGGTCGAGGACCGCATTCACAGAGAACTCCACATCCCGTGGCGGCAGGTGGGGCTGCTCACGCGACAGTCTCTCGATAAGCTCTGATTTGGTCATTGTCTTCATCTGGTACTACCGCGCCAGTATCACCCAGATCAACCTCAGGTGTCCTGTTTCTCGAACTCTTCCTTGAGTTTGTCCCCCAGAGAGGTCTTCGCCGATACCTGCCCGCTGTACTGTTGCACAGCCTTGCCTTCGATCTCAGTTTCAAGCGCCTTGATTGAGAGTGTAATGCGCCGGGTCTTACGGTCAATGCTGGTAATCTTGGCCGCTATATCGGAGCCCGGGTTAAGCACTGACCGTGCATCTTCCACATATTCGCGTGACAGTTCCGTCGCGCGCAGGTAACCCTCTACGCCTTCCCCGAGTTCAACCACAGCGCCTTTCGCGTCGACGCTGGTGATAACACCCTTCACAGAAGCCCCTTTGGAGTGCGCACCGACATAAGCGTTAAATGGATCCTCCTGCGCCTGCTTGATTCCCAGAGAGATTCTCTCCCGCTCGGGGTCGACCGACAGCACAACAGCGGTGATCTGATCGCCTTTTTTAAAATCGCGGACCGCATCCTCGCCTTCCCGGTCCCAGGAGAGATCGCTCAAGTGGATGAGTCCATCGATGCCGCCTTCCAGGCCGATAAAGACGCCAAAGTCCGTGATCGATTTGATCTCACCGGTGATCTTGTCATTGCGCTGGTGAGTTGCAGCGAATTCCTCCCAGGGATTCCCGGTGCATTGTTTCATGCCGAGAGAAATCCGCCGCCGGTCCGAATCGACCTCGAGGACCATGACCTCGACTTCGTCCCCAAGATGACAAATCTTATTCGGGTGGACGTTCTTGTTTGTCCAGTCCATTTCAGAGACATGAACCAGACCCTCGACGCCTTCCTCGAGTTCCACAAAGGCGCCGTAGTCGGTGATGTTCGTTACTTTCCCGAAAATTCGCGTTTTTTCCGGGTACCGGCGTGCAATATCCGCCCATGGATCTTCACCGAGCTGTTTCATACCCAGCGACACGCGATTTCTCTCGCGATCAAACTTCAGCACCCGGACCGTGACTTCATCTCCAACATTCAGCGCCTCGGAGGGATGCTTGACACGTTTCCAGGCGATATCCGTAATGTGCAGCAGGCCATCCAGTCCGCCGAGATTCACGAACGCGCCGTAATCTGTAAGGTTTTTGACTACCCCTGTGATGATCTGACCTTCCTCAAGATTTTCAAGCAAGGCGCTTCGCTCTTCCTGCATCTCCTGCTCGACCACAGCACGCCGGGAGACAACCACATTATTGCGGCCCTGATCCAACTTGATCACCTTGAACTCAAGTTCGCGGTTTTCAAGATACCCCGAATCCGTTACCGGACGAACATCTGCCAGAGAGCCGGGCAGGAACGCTCGGACCTCGTCCAAGGAAACCGTAAATCCTCCTTTCACCTTGCCGGTCAGAAATCCGGTGACGATGGATTCATTATCGAACGCGACCTTTAGCGTCTCCCAGGACTTTACCCGCCGGGCGCGTTCCCGGGATAACCGGGTGTTTCCGAAACCATCCTCAAGCGCCTCGATTGCGACTTCGACATAGTCACCAATCTCTACCGAGACCGCTCCGTCGGCATCCCGAAACTGTGTTGCGGGGATTTCGGACTCTGACTTCAGTCCGGCATTGACGACAACGTAGTCTCCGTTGATCTCAACGACTTCCGCCGAGATAACGGCACCGGTCTGCATGACCGAACCTTTCAGGCTCTCTTCAAGGAGTTGTTCAAAGTTTTCTGACATTTTCTGCAGGGGCCGCTGGAACGTCATGCGGCGTGGTTAAAGGTGAATTTCAACTGGTGGCGCACCAGTTCCCGGATATTCTCTAAGAGCGTGGGGTCTTTTCAGGATCCAACTGTTCATTGACAAACTGCATGACTTCAGCGAAGACCTCGCCGATATCCTTCTCAGAGGTGTCGAGAACGATTGCGTCGGCGGCAGGGACCAGAGGCGAGACTGCCCTGTTCCGGTCCTGATCGTCACGCTCTGCGATCTCCCGCTCAAGGGCGCGCAATGTAACATCAAAACCCTTTCCCTTCAACTGCTTATAGCGTCTTTGTGCCCTAACCGCTGGCGAAGCATCAAGGAATACCTTAAGGAAAGCATCCGGAAAGACCACAGTGCCCATATCACGCCCGTCGGCAACGAGACCCGGCGGACGCCGCATGGACCGCTGCCTTCGCAGCAGTGCCTTGCGGACCACTGCAACTTTCGCGTAAACGGACGCATTTCTTCCTCCGGATTCACTGCGAACCTCGTCTGTGATATCCCGGTCGCCGACAAGGATCTTTACCCCATCGAGTTCTGCGACAAACTGGATCACACTCGACTGTGACAACGCCTCCAACCCTTCAGCATCACCGGGATCGATACTGTTCTCAACAGCAAGGAAAGCGAAGGCGCGATACAAAGCTCCGCTATCCAGGGTCTGCCAGCCAAGATGCCTGGCAACCCGGCCTGCAATCGTCCCTTTGCCGGTGCCGCTGGGCCCGTCGATGGCAAGCACGGGTGCTGTTGTATCCGTGACCGGCGTCACGAAATTTCTTCCAGGCTGAGGCCCGCTGAGTTCATGAGCGGCACAAAATCAGGAAACGATGTTCGAATATTGTCCGCTTCACGTATTTCCACGGAACCTTCTCCAATACATCCGGCAACCGCAAAGGCCATTGCAATCCGATGATCGCCGAAACTGTCAACAGACCCGGAAACAAAGCTGCCCCCGGTGATATCCATTCCATCCGGGTATTCCACGGCATCGACACCCAGTTGTTGAAGCCCCTGAACAACAGCAGCTATCCGGTCTGATTCCTTAACCCGAAGCTCCGATGCGCCTCGAATCCGGGTGATACCCGACGCGCCCGCCGCTGCAACAGCAATGACAGGAAATTCGTCAATAGCATTCGCGACAAACTCTGCAGGAATATCGATGCCGTGCAGCGCCGCGGACCGGACCCGAAGATCGCATACCGGCTCGTTTGATTCCACTCGTTCCCGGGAGACCTGGATATCTGCCCCCATCAATTTCAGAATGTCCAAAACCGCACACCGCGTGGGGTTGATGCCTACACCCGGTAACAAAAGGTCGCTGTTGCGGCGAAGCGACGCGGCGACCAGGAAGAAGGCCGCGGAAGAGATGTCGCCCGGAATGGTAAGGCTCTGTCCTGACAGCACGACAGCGGCATCGCTCGCCACCGGGCCCTTTCGATCCCAGGACGCACCGGCAAAGCCAGACAGCATCCTCTCCGTATGGTCCCGGGTACTTGTCGGTTCAATGACCGTGGTTCTGCCGTGTGCGTACAAACCCGCCAACAGGATCGCAGATTTAACCTGGGCACTGGCTACGGGCAGGTGATATCGAATGCCTTTAAGGGTGTCCACGCCATAGATGTCCAGCGGTGGCCGGCCGTCGACGGTCTCCACGCGCGCACCCATCTCCTGCAAGGGAACGACAACGCGGTTCATCGGCCGGCGGCGCAGCGATGCGTCTCCGGTAAGGCGGCTGTCAAAGTGCTGTCCTGCCAGAAGTCCTGTCAGCAGCCTCATCGACGTACCGGAGTTGCCGAGGTCCAATTCCCGGCCGGCGGCCTTGAGTCCACTGCTGCCGACACCGGCAATCCGCGCCTCGCCCTGCTCAGGCCCCTCTATCTCAACCCCCATATCCCGAAAGGCGCTGACAGTCGCCAGAACGTCCTCGCCTTCCAGCAGATTCGAGACCTGGGTAACGCCATCCGCAATCGCCCCGAAAATCACCGATCGGTGACTGATCGACTTATCCGAGGGCACTTTCACCACCCCCGCGAGAGCTTCGCTTGCCGTCGAGACGATTCTGCTCATCTCCCCGCAGACCGACGCTTCCTTTTAACTCCCTGAAGACCTGCTCGCAGGTCTTTGGCCTTTTCAAACCATTCCTTGAGACCGGCAGAATCGTGATTTCGTATGAGATTTTCCAGATTCGCGAGCACCTCCCGGTACTCGCGAATCAGGTTCGCTGTATTTTCACCGTTATGCACAAAGATGTCGCGCCACATAACGGGGTCACTGGACGCAACCCGGGTCATGTCAAGAAAGCCGCCTGCCACCATAGCTGAGCAGTCGTCAATTTGCTGCTGGTCTGCGAACTGTGCGACCAGGGCATAGGCAACAGCGTGCGGAAGATGACTTGTCATACCCAGAACCTGATCATGCAGGTCAGGATCCATCAGTCGTACCTTCGCGTCCACGGTCTCCCACATCTGCCTGACGGCGGCAAGGGCATCCTGATCGGTTTCTTTCGTCGGTGTCAGGACGACCCAATGATCACGAAACAGGTCCGCATCGGCCGCCTTCGGCCCACTACGCTCCCGGCCTGCAATCGGGTGACCGGGAACAAACCTGGCAAAGCGCTCACCCAGGGCCAGCCTTGCACCGTCAACGATCTCGCGCTTGACGCTTCCTGCGTCCGTAATTACCGCATGTGGCTGCAGATGTTCGGCCAGGGCCGGAAACAGATCAATCAATGCTTTGACCGGCGTTGCGAGAAGAACAAGATCCGCCTCGGCGACCGCCGCAAGCGGATCTTTGGTATAGCGGTCGATCAGCCCACGCTCAAGTGCGGCCTCAAGGTTCTCGGTGCTTCTCCCGCAGCCGATAACGGAATCGGCCGACTCACGCTTCTTGAGTGCTCCGGCAAGAGACCCGCCGATGAGGCCTACCCCGATGACCGCCAGCGTACCTACCGGTTGACGCCCGACCGTCATGGTATCAGGAGCGTCCAGACTCTGTGAGCGCGATCTCCATGGCTTCAAGGGCCCTGGCGTTTTCATGGTCCAAGCCGACGGTGATGCGAAGATGCTCTGGTAAGCCGTAGTTGGCCACCGGCCGCACGATCACACCTTGTTGCAGCATTGACTGATAAATCCCAGCGGCGTGAGGGCCCACATGAACACAAATAAAATTCGCCACCGATGGGATCCATCCAAGGCCGAGTCTTGCAAATCCCGAGCCAAGCTGCTCCAGGCCTTTGCGGTTTTCCAGGACGCTGTCACTGACGAAGTCATCGTCGGCGAGAGCCGCCTCGGCGGCGGCAAGCGCCAGCGAATTCACATTGAACGGGTGCCGGACCCGGTTCAGCACTTCGGTAATCGCTTCTGATGCGATCGCGTACCCGACCCTGAGCCCTGCCAGCCCATACGCCTTGGAAAAGGTCCGGGTGATCACGAGCTTCGGGAAACGGGAAAGCAGCACGGTACCGTCCGGGTAGTCTGCTTCGTTGACGTATTCAAAGTAGGCCTCGTCAAGGACGGTAATCACGCTGGGAGGCATGGCAAGCAGAAAACGTTCTACCGCTTCAAAGCCGAGATGGGTCCCCGTGGGATTATTTGGATTCGCCATGAACACCACTCGAGTCCTATCCGTGACCGCTTTGGCCATGCTGTCGAGGTCATGACCGAACTCCCGTGCAGGAACCGTTACCAGTCGCGCGTTGACACTCTTGGCGGCAAGCAGGTAGACCGCAAATGCATGTTCCGAGACAACCACTTCCTGGCCTGGATCGACAAAGGCCCGCGCAATGAGATCAAGCACATCGTTCGAGCCATTACCAAGTGTGATCTGCTCTGGGCTCACGTCGAGCCGCTCGGATAACGCCTGTTTCAGCGAATGCCCTGAGCCGTCCGGGTAACGGGCAACGCCGCTCAGCACCTTGCCGACCGCGTCAGCCACCAAGGGGCTGGCACCGCGCGGATTCTCGTTCGACGCGAGCTTGATAATCTCTTTGATGCCGAGTTCGCGCTCCAGAGTCTCGGCGGGCTTGCCGGGCTGATACGGCTGCAGGCCCCGAACCCCACTGGCAATCAATTGTTCAATGCCCGACATGATACTCACGATGCCTGGGGATATGACCCGAGAATACGCAGGTAAGCCGAAGCGCTTTCAATTTCCTTAAGCGCGGCTTCGACTTTTGGCTCCGCAACATGACCCTCAAGGTCAATAAAAAACACATACTTCCATAGACCCGAGCGCGTCGGCCGGGATTCGATCCGGGTCATGCTGATGCCCGCGCGGGCGAGCGGCTCCAGGAGTCGCAGCAATGATCCGGCCTCGTCCGAGTTCGCAACCACGAGGCTGGTCTTGTCTTTGCCACTGGGTGCCGCCGCCTCGGCTGCCAGCACCAGAAAACGGGTGGTATTGCCGGGAATATCTGCGATATCCCGCGAAAGGATCTCAAGCCCGTATAGAGCAGCCGTCTCAGACGAAGCGACCGCCAATGTCCCGGGGTCACCCGCAACCGCACGTGCGGCTTCGGCCGTGCTTGTTTGTGGGGCCAGCACCACACCGGCGTAATTGTTCCCAAGCCAGTTTCGGCACTGCGCCAGGGCCTGCTCATGGCCCGCAATTTGCTCGGGCTTGGTCGCATCCGGGTGTGCGAGCAGGCAGTGCGCGACCCGCAATTCCACCTCATTACAGGCCTTAAGCGGCGTTTCCACGAGCAGATCCAGGGTCGCATTAACACCACCTTCCGTTGAGTTCTCGACCGGCACCACCCCAAACTGGGCATCACCGGACTCGGTAAGTCGAAAAACTTCCTTGATGCTCGCCGCCTCGACAAGCATGATCTGCTTTCCGAAGACCTTATGTGTTGCCTGTTCGCTGAATGTGCCACGGGGCCCGAGCGCGGCTACCCGAACAGGTGCTTCTGCACTGCGGGCACAGGAGATAATCTCCCCAAAGATCGCCCTCACGGCATCGTTACTCAACGGGCCGGGATTCAATTCGAGTAGACGTCTGAACACCTCCGCCTCGCGTTCCGGGCGATACACATCCTCACCCCGGGCCGCCTTATCAGCGCCGATCTCTGCTGCTGTTTTTATCCGATCATTGATCAGATCGAGCAGCTTGAGGTCAATCTCATCGATACGGCTGCGCAGTGTTTCGAGGGTTTTTTCGTCAGGCATGATGTAAAGCGTGCACGGTCATGAAGGGGGCGTCTCGTCAGTCTCATTCGCTTCTATGGAATTGCCAACGGCCTCAACCACCTTGCCGACGCTGACCAGGGTCTCTTCTTCTCCAAGACGAATCAACCGGACACCCTGGGTGTTGCGTCCGACAACCGGTATCTCGCCGGCACGAATCCGTACCAGATGGCCCCCACCGGTGATCAGCATCAACTCATCATCGCCGTCGACTTCCTTGGCGCCGACCACACGGCCGTTCCGGCCATTCACCTTGATCGCAATCACGCCCAGGCCGCCCCGATTCTTGACCGGAAAATCCGAGAATTCGGTCCGCTTTCCATATCCGTTTTCCGTAGCCACCAGGACCTTGCCGCGCTGCTCGTCAGGGCTGCAAATCAGCATCGCGATCACTGACTGGTCGGCTTTGAGGTTGAGTCCCCGAACACCGCGGGCACTTCGGCCCATCGGCCTGACCTGTTTTTCGGAAAAACGGATAGCCTTGCCGGCAGAACTGAAGAGCAGGATATCCGAGTCACCGTCGGTGAGGCTGACCTCGACCAGTTCATCGTCACCCACCAGATTCACGGCAATCAGACCGACGGAGCGCGGCCGGGAGAAACTCTCCAGCAGGCATTTCTTAATGACGCCGCTACGCGTCACCATACAGACGTAGTGACCCGTATTCTGTCCGTTCAATGGCAGCACGGCAGTAACCCGTTCGCCTTCTCCAAGCGGCAGCAAGTTGACTAGCGGTTTGCCCCGCGCCTGCCGACCCGCGTGGGGCAGTTGGTAGACCTTCAGCCAGTACACCTTCCCGAGGTTTGAAAAACACATCACGGTATCGTGGGTATTCGCCACAAACACCGTTTTCACAAAGTCCTCTTCTTTGGTCCGGGTTGCAACCCGGCCCTTGCCGCCACGCCGCTGGGCCTGATAATCAGTGACCGGCTGAGACTTGGCGTACCCCTCATGGGACAGGGTCACCACCATATCCTCCGGGGTGATCAGATCTTCGTTTTCAAGGTCTTCATGTCGATCGATGATCTCGGTACGGCGAGCATCGCCATACTGGTCCCGGATCTCGACCAGTTCGTCGCGGATGACCTGCATCAGTCGATCGGGGTCTCCGAGGATGCGAAGATACTCCCGGATACGGTCCAGCACCTCCAGATATTCGTTGCGGATTTTCTCCTGTTCGAGCCCGGTCAGGCGGTGCAGGCGAAGATCCAGAATCGCCTGTGCCTGGGTTGCTGACAGGCGATAACCGTCAGGGCCCGGACCGCAGCCGGGCTCTGTCTCACCCAATGCCCCCTCTTCCAGATCGGATGTCTCCAGCATCTCGGTGACCACGGCCGATTCCCAGGCCTGGCCCAAGAGGCCTGCCCGCGCCTCGGCCGGGTTCGCAGCCTTCTTGATCAGCGCAATCACCGGGTCGATATTGGCCAGCGCTACCGCGAGTCCCTCGAGCAGATGAGCCCGTGCACGGGCCTTTTTCAAATCGAAGATTGTCCTGCGGGTCACTACCTCCCTGCGGTGACGGATAAAATCCTCGAGAAGTTCCACAAGCGTGAAGAGGCGTGGCTGGTTATTGCGCAGCGCAACCAGATTGATGCCGAACACCGTCTGCATCTGCGTATGCTGGTAGAGGTTGTTAAGAATGACCTCGGGGTTTTCGCCTTTCCTGAGCTCAATCACTACGCGCATTCCTGACTTATCCGATTCATCGCGAAGGCCGGAAATACCTTCCAGTTTTTTATTGCGGACAAGTTCGGCTATCTTTTCGAGTAACCGGGCCTTATTCACCTGATACGGAAGCTCTGTTGCGACCAGCGCCTCGCGCTCGCTTCCGGGAAGTGTCTCAACGGCTACCCGGGCACGAATGTGAACCCGGCCCCTGCCGTTCTGATAGGCATCCCGGATGCCACGACTGCCGTTAATGATCCCGCTGGTCGGGAAGTCCGGGCCAGGCATAATGCTCAGCAATTGATCGAGCCCAAGCTCAGGGTTGTCAATCACCGCGAGACAGGCGTTGATCGCCTCGGTGAGATTATGCGGCGGAATGTTGGTCGCCATGCCGACCGCAATCCCCGCAGATCCGTTCACCAGAAGATTCGGGAAACGCGCCGGCAGTACTGCAGGCTGCTGCTCGGTTTCATCGTAGTTCGGGATGAAATCGACCGTCTCACGATCGAGATCATTGAGCAGTTCGTGGGCAATCCGGTCCAGCCGAATCTCGGTGTACCGCATTGCAGCAGGGGCATCACCGTCAACGGAACCGAAGTTACCCTGGCCGTCAACAAGGGGGTAGCGCAGAGAAAAGGGCTGGGCCAGCCGTACGATCGCGTCATACACGGCGGTATCTCCGTGCGGATGATATTTGCCGATAACATCGCCGACGACGCGGGCAGATTTCTTGTAGGGCTTATTCCAGTCGTTGCCAAGCACCGACATGGCGTAAAGGACCCGTCTATGTACCGGCTTCAGCCCGTCGCGCACGTCTGGAAGCGCGCGGCCAACGATTACACTCATCGCATAATCGAGGTAGGACTGACGCATCTCCTGCTCGAGATTGGCGGGAAGCGTTTCCTTGGCTATCTCATCCATAACGGCTCCGCTGCCCGGTCAGAAGCGGATCAAAGGCAAAGTGAAAGAAGACGCACCCTGACGAAATGCGGGCGCGAAAACAGGTTTCTTGACAGTGGAATTTTACCACGGCCAGGGGCGGTTCCGCACCGTTTCAGCCCACAAAAAAGGGGTTGATTGGGCGGGCTCAGGGGCGCTTGCGACGAGGTTCAGGAAGCTCCGAAATTCGCCAGTGACGCGCTCACAAAATCCATCACCTGGCCGATCCACGGGGTGATCACGAGCAACAAAACCGCGTTGCCGCTCAACGCCCAGATCATGCCGCGCCGGTAGCCGTGCGCTGAAACCTTGAGTGCCCCGGGTTCGGGATCGTCAAAATACATGAGCTTGACTACCCGCAGATAATAAAAGGCGCCAATCACGGCAAGGACCACCGCAGCAACGACGACCTCAACAAACCCCGCATCAAGGGCAGCCTGGAGCACCAGGAGTTTGGCAAAAAACCCGGCCGTGGGCGGTATACCCGCGAGAGAGAACATGACGATCAGCATCAGCAAGGCCAGCCAGGGATTACGCTGATTAAGCCCCCGGAAATCATCGAGGGCGTCCGACTCAAAGCCAGACCGGGTCAGCGCCAGGATAATGCCGAACACAGCGAGCGTAGTCACCATATAGACGACGGAATACAGCATCGCCGCCGAGTATCCTGCAGCAGTTCCCGAAAAAAACCCGAGCAACAGGAAACCCATATTTGCGATTGTTGAGTAGGCCAGCATCCGCTTGATGCTTGTCTGTGCGATCGCCACCACGTTGCCGAGTGCGATAGACAGCACCGCTGCAATGGCCAGCATATCCTGCCAGACCTCGATCCAGCCGCCGAGCCCGGAAGAAAGCAGGCGCAGCAGGATGGCGAAAGCGGCCAACTTCGGGACCGCGGAGATATACAGCGTCGTGGAGGTCGCCGACCCGTCATAAACGTCCGGCACCCACATATGAAAGGGAACCGCCCCGAGTTTAAAGAGCAATCCGACCACAATCATCACGATTGCCAGGATCAAGGGAAGACTGTCAGATGCCAGCGCAGCAGATGCATCCGACACGAGCTCAAGGGACAAAGACCCCGTTAAACCGTACAGCAGCGACATCCCATACAGCAGCACCCCGGATGCGAGCGCACCGAGGATGAAATATTTCATGGCCGCTTCCGCTGCACGTACCGAGTCACGCTGCATCGCGATCATCCCGTAAAGGCATAAGGCCAGCAGCTCGATGCCGACATATAGTGTTAGCAGGTGAGCCGCTCCAATCATGGTCATCATGCCCACCGTGCCGAAAAGCGAAAGGACGAGGTATTCCCCGCGCCAGAGATCACGTTCCTGTGCATAGTCACGGGCGTAAAACAGCACACCAGCAGTACCCAGGCAGGTTCCCGCCTTCAGTACATCGGCCACACCGTCCCGGATCACCAGACCATTCAGTGCAAGCTGTGGCGGGTCAAAAAGTCCCGCCACAGACAACAGCGCCCCGCTAATGAGTGTGGCGAGTGTCAGCGGGTACGACAACGCACATGGCCTCGCGGAACGAAAGTACAGATCCACCAGCAGCACCAGACACGCCAGCGATGCAACCGCAATCTCGGGCGCTATTGCCCAGAGGTTAAGTGAGGCCAAGGTCATCATAATTTCGATACCGCCACATGCGCCAGCAGACGGTCTACGCTTGCATCCATCACCTCGAGCAGTGGCGCCGGCCAGACGCCGATGATCAGAACGCCTGACGCAACGATCATCAAAACTGCAAACTCACGCCGGTCAAGATCTTTGAGCTCGGCCACCTGCGGATTCTCGATAGGGCCAAAAACAACCCGCTTCACCATCCACAGGGTGTAGGCTGCGCCCACAATCAGCGTCAGTGCCGCAATTGCCGCGTACCATCCATTCACTGAGAAGGTGCCCAGGATAACGAGAAACTCCCCAACGAATCCGGAGGTGCCGGGCAAGCCGGCATTGGCCATGGCAAAAAAAACGATGAACAAGGCAAACACGGGCATCACCTTAATCACCCCGCCGTAAGTCGCAATCTCCCTGGAATGAAGCCGGTCGTAAAGCACCCCGACACACAGAAACAGCGCGCCTGAAACGAAGCCATGTGAGATCATCTGAACGACCGCACCCTCCATCGCCCGCGTCTCAAAAACAAAAAATCCCAAGGTGACGAATCCCATGTGTGAGATCGATGAGTAGGCGATCAGCTTTTTCATGTCCTGCTGCACCAGAGCCACCAGCGCGATATAGACCACCGCCAGCAGGGACAAGCCGATGATGATCGGCGCAATCTGGTGCGCAGCATCGGGCGCTATCGGCAGGGCCAGCCGAAGGAAACCATATGCGCCCATCTTCAGCGTGATTGCCGCCAGAATCACCGAGCCGCCAGTCGGCGCCTCGACGTGCGCATCCGGCAGCCAGGTATGAACCGGCACCATCGGAATCTTGACCGCAAAAGCGGCAAAGAACGCCAGGAACACCAGCGTCTGCACGCCGGCAGCGAGCGGTAACTGATGGAAGGCCAACAAATCAAATGACCCCCCGGAGGCACGATACAGATAAAGCAGAGCCACCAGCATCAGCAGCGAACCCAGCAAGGTGTAGAGAAAAAACTTGATTGCCGCATAGACCCGGTTCGGACCACCCCAGATGCCGATGATGAGGAACATCGGAATCAGCATCGCCTCCCAGAAGAGATAAAACAGAATTCCATCCAGCGCACAAAACACCCCGATCATCAGACCTTCCATGATCAGGAAAGCTGCAAAATACTGGGCAACCCGGTCCCGAATGACCTGCCACCCGGCCATCACCACGACCATGGTCAGCAAAGTCGTCAGCAGTACCAGCGGAACGGAGATCCCATCCACGCCGAGGGAATATTCGATCTGAAAGCGTTCTATCCACGGGAGGCGTTCGACGAACTGCATGTCGGCGCTGGCCCGGTCGAAGCGTGACCACAGCGGTATGCTGAGCAGGAAGGTGGCCACCGAAAAACCCAACGCCGCCCAGCGGGCGGTGTCGGCCCTGCGGTCATTTCCGGCTGCCAGAACCAGGATCCCGCCAACGACAGGAAACCAGATCAGAACGGACAGAAGATGATGGTCTAACAGGGTCACCCGATAGCCCCTAGCGGAAGAGGAACCATGACATCAGGCCGACAAGCCCAATAATCATTGCGAAAGCATAGTGGTACACCAGTCCGCTTTGGATCCGGCGCACCAGACCCGCGGTTCGCGCAACAACCCCGGCTGCTCCGTTTACCATCCAACCGTCGATCAGGCGCCGGTCTCCCCATTCCCAGAGCACACGCCCGAGTCCCCGGGCGCCGTCCGCGAAGACCCACTGATAAAACTCGTCAAACCCGTACTTTCTCATCAGCAGGCGGTATAACCCGGACCAGCGTTCCGCTGCCCTTACCGGGAGTTCGGGTCTTAAGCAATAACACACCCAGGCCGCAACGATTCCGATGATTGCAAGCCAGAACGGCCAGGCAAAAGGCGCATGGGCGAGCATGCCCACCGCCGTCATATCCAGCCCTTCTGGTTTCGAGCCCGCAACCACGCTGTTGCCAAAGAGGCTGCCGTCCATTGCCGGGTTGACCAGCATCAGCCCTGCCAGCACGGATGGCAGGGCAAGTGCAATCAGGGGAACGGTAACGACCCACGGCGATTCATGAAGATGGGAACGGGTCTTCGCATCCATACGTTCCTCGCCATGGAACGCCATGAACACCAACCGGAAGGAGTAAAAGGCCGTAAGCACGACCCCGATCAGGACCGCGACATACGCAAAACCCGCCCCCGGGGTGGAAGAATGATGAACCGCCTCGATGATTGCATCTTTGGAGAAAAAACCGGCAAACGGCGGAATTCCGGCAAGCGCAAGGCTGCCAATCACGCAGGTCACGTAGGTCACCGGCATCAACTTGCGCAGACCCCCCATGCGCCGCATATCCTGCTCATGATGCATCGCGATGATCACTGAGCCGGCCGCCAGAAAGAGCAGCGCCTTAAAGAAGGCGTGCGTCGCGAGGTGGAAAATCGCAACCGAATAGGCTGACGCGCCGAGCGCGACCGTCATGTAACCGAGTTGCGACAAGGTCGAGTACGCCACGACTCTCTTGATATCGGTCTGGACCAGTGCGACAAAGGCCATGAGCAGTGCAGTCAACGCGCCGATCACCAGCACCACCGTCAGGGCTGTGGTGGATAACGAAAACAGCGGCGACATCCGCGCCACAAGAAAAATGCCTGCCGTCACCATGGTGGCGGCGTGGATCAGGGCTGAGATGGGCGTAGGCCCTTCCATGGAATCCGGAAGCCACACATGCAACGGGACCTGCGCCGACTTGCCCATTGCGCCGGCAAATAACAACAGACAGATAACCGTCATCCAATGCCACTCGGAACCAAACGGCCCGCTCACTGTGGTCCCGGCGAGCGTGGGCGCTGCGTCGAAAACACTTTGGTAGTCAAGGCTGCCGAAGAGCGCAAGCACTGCGCCGATGCCAAGGATAAATCCGAAATCCCCAACCCGGTTAACCAGAAACGCTTTCAGATTGGCGCGGATCGCACTCTCCCGCTCGTACCAGAATCCAATCAGCAGGTAGGAAACCAGCCCAACCCCTTCCCACCCAAAAAACAGCTGCAGGAAATTGTTCGACATCACCAGCATGAGCATCGCGAAGGTGAAGAGCGCGGTATAGCCGAAAAACCGGGTGTAGCCGGGATCATCAGCCATGTAGCCAATCGTATAAATGTGCACCATCAGCGAGACGAAGGTCACCACTACCATCATGACTGCGGACAGCGGATCAATCAGGAAACCAATCTCAAAATGCGTTCCACCGCTGACGGCCCAGGTATAGACCGGACCATTAAAGTGATTACCTGAAAATACGTCCCAGCCGACCACACACGACAGGATAAACGCGAGTCCGACGCCGCCTATGGCAGAGCGGTGAGCATTGACCCGCCCGATCCGCGATCCCAAAAAGCCCGCAAGCAGTGCTGCCGCCAGGCAGGACAAGGGAATAAGCAAATACAGCAGTTCGCGACTCATCTTCTTTCCTCAGCCTGGTCAGCCCCTGAGCCGATCCAGGTCCTGCACATTGATCGACCGGCGGGTTCTGAACAGCACGATGAGGATGGCGAGCCCGATCGCCGCCTCGGCAGCCGCTACGGTCAGAACAAAAAACACAAAGACCTGACCCGAAAGATCCTGCAGATAATGGGAGAAGGCGACAAAATTCATATTGGCTGCAAGCAGGAGCAGTTCTATCGCCATCAGGATAATCACAAGGTTTTTGCGGTTCAAAAAGATCCCAACGACACTGACTGCGAAAAGCAGCGCCCCTACGATGAGGTAATGCGAAAGCGGGATCATGGATCCTCTCCCGGCCGCGACGGCATCCGCACAATTCGGATGCGATCTTCTTTCCTGACTTTGACCTGCTCTTCCGGGGCCTGGTAACGGGTCTCGGGCCGCCGGCGAAGGGTCAGCGAGATTGCCGCAATGATCGCGACCAGCAGGATCACGGCAGCCAGCTCAAAAGCGAACACGTAGTCGGTGTAGACGAGCCTGCCCAGCGCCTCGGTATTGCTGTAATCCGCCGGTTGCCCAACGGGGCGAGGCAGTTCAGCATCGCCGAACTCCCCGGACAGCATCACCAGGGTCAGCTCGCCCACCATCACCAGCGCCACAATCAACCCGAGCGGCAGATAGTTGGCAAATCCGGCGCGCATCTGGGCAATATCGATATCGAGCATCATGATCACGAAAAGAAACAGCACCATCACCGCCCCGACATAAACGAGGACCAGCGTAATCGCGAGAAACTCCGCTTCCAGGGTCAGCCAGAGGCAGGCAGCGCTGAAAAATGCCAATACCAGAAAAAGCGCCGCCCGGACCGGATTGCGCACCGTCACCACGAGCAGGCTGGACGCGATCAGCACCGCCGAAAATACGTAGAAGACAATTTCAAGAAAAGTCATCAGTTAGCGATACCGGGCGTCTGCCAGGCGTGCCTTGGCGATCGCCTGCTCATGGGCGTCGCCGATGTGAAGCAGGTCTTCTTTGCTGATGGTTCCCGAGGCGGCGGTTTCGAAATGGTATTCATGAAGATCAGTCAGTACGATCGAATCCACCGGGCAGGCCTCTTCACAGTAGCCGCAGTAGATGCACTTGAAGAGATCAATATCGTAACGTGTCGTGCGCCGGGTGCCGTCGGCGCGCTCTTCAGATTCGATGGTGATCGCCAATGCCGGGCAGACCGCTTCACACAGTTTGCACGCGATACAACGCTCCCCGCCGTTGCGATAACGGCGGAGCGCATGCAGTCCACGAAAGCGAGGCGATTTTGGTGTTTTCTCATCCGGATACTGCACCGTGAACTTCTTGCGAAAAAGATACCGGCCGGTAACGGAAAGACCCCGTATAAGTTCAGGCAAAAACCAGGTTTTTACAAATCTTGCCAGCATGGACCCGCTACCCGAACCAGTGGCCGATCGGGGTGAAAAACCTCGCAACGCCGATCACCGTGATCCAGACGAGGGTTACTGGGATAAAGACTTTCCAGCCAAGACGCATGATCTGGTCGTAACGGTACCGCGGGAAGGTCGCACGAAACCAAAGGAACAAGAAGGCGACCGCAGCGAGTTTCCCAAGAAACCAGACAATGCCCGGGACCCAGGTAAACGGCGCGATCGCGAACGGCGCATGCCATCCTCCCAGAAACATGATTACGGTCAGCGCCGAAATCAGGATCATATTGGCATATTCCGCGAGAAAGAACACGGCAAAGCCCATGCCGGAATAATCCACGTGGAATCCCGCCACAATCTCCGATTCACCCTCCACCACATCAAACGGTGACCGGTTGGTCTCGGCGACCCCGCTGATCAGGTAAACCAGAAACAGGGGGAACAGCGGCAGGAAAAACCATTGCTGAATTCCGCCTGACTGCACGAGGACGATCTCCCGCAGGTTAAGCGAACCTGCGGCCATCAGCACGCCGACCAGTGCGAATCCCATCGCGATCTCGTAGGCAACGATCTGAGCCGCCGAACGCATCGCACCGAGGAAAGCGTACTTCGAGTTAGACGCCCAGCCCGCGATGACGACACCATAGACCCCCATCGATGTCAGGGCCAGAACGTAAAGGAGACTCGCATCGATGTCTGCCAAGACCAGGCTGTCGGTGAACGGAACAACAGCCCAGGCGCCCAGCGCGGGCGCCAACGCGAGGATAGGTGCAATCAGAAACAGATACCGATCCGCATGGGTCGGAATGATCATTTCCTTGAACATCAGCTTCACGGCATCCGCAATGGGCTGCAGCAACCCTCTCGGGCCAACGCGGTTCGGCCCGATGCGCACGTGCATATAAGCGATCACTTTGCGCTCGGCGAGGGTGTAGTAGGCAACGGCACCGAGCAACGGCAACAAGATCGCGCCGATCTTGAATCCGAGCTGCAGCAACAACGGCAACTCGTTCCAGAGTGTCAGCAGCGCCTCTATCACGCTAGTCCACCGCCTTGATGGTGAGCGCCACGTCTGCACCGAATGCCGCTGTCTCTAATGTGCCGAGAAACACCGAGATGCACCCGGGCGTCACGCCTGAATCGGCAACGACTTGCAGCGTTGCTCTATGATGCCCGCCGGCAACCTGGATCTCGGATCCCTCGGTGAGCCCACGGGCAGTGAGATCTTCCGGATGGAGTCGACATGACTTTGCTGTCAATCCGTCACGCGTTTTCGCAAGCGCCGGCGAACGACGCACAACGGGATCCGTTTGATAGATCGCCAGTTCTCCTATGAGAGAAAACGCTTCTTGCGCTATTGCGCGTTCGTTCGCGCTCTGGTTCGGGTTCTGCAAGTCAGTGCTGGCGGGCCGCATCGTGACGGCCGGCGGAGTCTTAAGCGCCTCGCTAACCTGCGAGATGTCGTCGTAATCGAAATCGGGTAAAGAGAGGAAATTGCCGAGCACGCGCAGGACCTTCCATCCCGGACGTGAATTACCCCGCGGCGCAAGGGCTGCTCTTGAAAACTGCATCGCACCATTGCAATTGATAAAGGTGCCCGAAGACTCCGTGTACGGCGTAATGGGCAACACGAGATCCGCCTGATCCGGCACGGCGGATCGAAACGCGCTGAATGCAATCACCTTCTGAGCCCGCTCGAGCATTGCATTCAGGCGGACCGGGTCTGCATGATCAATTGCCGGCTCAAGGCCATAGACCAGGGCCGTATGAACGTTGTGATCGGTCATCTCTAAGGCATTCGCGCCCGTGCCCTTCGAAGGAACGCCCTCAGGCAGCCGGTGCGGGACCGCGCCCGCCCACCAGGCACCGGCGCTGTTAGCGGGGGCCAGCACCCCGAGGCGCATACCGGTCAGTTGCGCGAGTTTCGCGGCCGCAAGACGAAGGGCTGCACCATCCGCATGATTGAGTGCGTTCTGGCCCAGGATAATTGCGCCATCGCTGCCAGCCTGTGTCAGCAGTTCCGCCAACGCATGGTCTTGCGGGCCATCCCCGTTCACATTCTTGGCCGGATGCGCTTGAAGAGCAGTTGCGAGTTCGGTATCAGTCGCACCCAGTTTTTCGACAAGCCGCAAAAGAGCGCCCGGCAGACGGGAGGGATCTACACACTGCTGTACTGCAACATCGAAATTTGCGTCCAGGGCGCGTGGACCGACCGCCCCGACCATACCCCCTTGAGACACCATCTTCCGGATTCGAAGCGCAAGCAGCGGCGCTTCTTTTCTGGGATTACATCCCACCAGGAGAAGACCCTTGAGCGGCTCGATATCGGTAAGCGGCACCTCAAGTCCCGGGTAGGCGGGTGCAGCCGGGTCATCGGAGAAATCCCTTTGGAAAAGTCGATGGTCTATGTGATCAGATCCAAGGCCGCGCATGATCTTCTGCAATAGAAAGCACTCTTCGACGGAACTGATCGGGTGAATCAATGCGGCAAGACCCGCGTCCGCCGACTCAGCGGCTGACTGCATCGCGGCCGACGCCTCGCGCAGGGCCTCCTCCCAGGATGTTTCCGCAAGGCCTTCGCGGCGGCGGACCATCGGCTCGGTCAATCGGTCATCACACTCAGCCCCCTCGTAGGCGAAGCGGTCCCGGTCCGATATCCAGCACTCGTTGATGCTTTCGTTAACGCGCGGCATGACCCGCTTCACCGCATGGTGCGCCGTCTGAACTGTGATATTGGTCCCCAGGCTGTCGTGGGGACTGACCCCGGAGTGACTGAGCAACTCCCACGGACGGGCCGTAAAGCGGTACGGTTTTGAGGTCAGGGCTCCGACCGGGCACAGATCAATGATGTTGCCCGAAACTTCGCTGTCCACAGAGCCGTTGCCGTTGAGGTAGGTCTCGATGGTCATCTGTTCACCTCGACCGGTGGCGCCGAGCTCGATGGCGCCGGCGATCTCACGGCCGAAGCGGACACAGCGCGTGCAATGAATGCATCGCGTCATCGCTGTTGCCACCAGTGGGCCAAGATCGAGCGGCGCTTTTGCGCGCTTGCCCTCCCGGTAACGGGAAAAGCCCTGCCCGTAGCCCATCGCCTGATCCTGCAAGGGACACTCCCCTCCCTGATCACATACCGGGCAATCGAGAGGATGATTGATCAGCAGGAACTCCATCGTGCCCTGCTGCGCTTCCACTGCCGTCGCCGACCGCGTCTGAACGACCATCCCGTCGGCGACCGGCGTGGCACATGCCGGCAACGGCTTTGGCGCCTTCTCGACCTCGACAAGACACATCCGACAGCTCGCGGCAATGGAAAGCTTGGGGTGATAACAAAACCGCGGGATATAAATCTCGGCAGCATCTGCCGCCTCAATAATCATGCTTCCTGGCCGCGCCTCAACTTCGCGGCCATCGATAACGATGGTGACGGTTGCCTGGGCGTCCATCAGGCGGCCTCGCGGCTTGGAATCATCGCTTCAAACTCGTGCCGGAAGTGCTTGAGAAAACTCTGTACCGGCCAGGCCACAGCGTCCCCCAGGGCACAGATGGTACGACCCTCAATCCGGTCTGCGACCGACTTGAGCCGGTCGAGGTCCTCATCGGTACCCGCACCGCTTCGAATCCTTTTGATCATGCGGTAGAGCCAGCCGGTCCCCTCCCGGCAGGGCGTGCACTGTCCACACGACTCGACGAAGTAGAAGTACGAAATGCGCTCCAGTACCTCAACCATGCAGGTGGTTTCGTCCATGACGATGACGGATCCGGCACCGAGCGCAGAACCGGCCTGGGCGAGCCCGTCGTAATCCATGGTGCATTCCATGATGGTGTCGGCCGGCACGACCGGGACCGACGAACCCCCGGGAATCACGGCCTTCAGTGCACGGCCCTCCTGGACTCCACCGGCAAGCACCAGCAGATCCCGAAACGGAATACCCATGGGTACCTCGTAGTTCCCTGGCCGGTTGACATGCCCGGAGACAGAATAAATCTTGGTCCCGCCGCTGTTCTCCACGCCGATCTTTGCAAACCAATCGGGTCCATTACGCACAATAGGCGGGATCGATGCGAGCGTCTCGGTGTTGTTAACCGTGGTCGGCTTTCCGAAAGCACCCACCTGGGCGGGGAACGGCGGTTTGAACCGGGGCTGTCCCTTCTTCCCCTCCAGGGACTCCAGCAGAGCAGTCTCCTCTCCGCAAATATAGGCGCCCGCGCCGCGTTGGCTGTGCAACTCAAAGGCAATGCCCGACTCCATGAGATCGTCGCCCAGAAGGCCTGCTTCGCGCGCCTCAGCAAGCGCCGCTTCGAAACGCTGCCAGGGTTCGTAATATTCACCCCGGATGTAATTGAACCCGACGGTCGCGCCGATGGCATACCCGGCGAGCGCCATCCCCTCAATCACCTGGTGGGGATTGAACCGGAGGATGTCACGATCCTTGAAGGTGCCGGGCTCGCTTTCGTCGGAGTTACAGACAATATACTTCTGGCCCACTCCATCCCGGGGCATGAAACTCAATTTAAGCCCCGTAGGGAACCCGGCCCCGCCGCGCCCACGCAGACCCGAAGACTTGATGGTTTCGATAATCTCTTCCCGGGGCGTCTGGTTCCTCAGCACGCGCTCCCACGCTTGGTAGCCGCCGCGTTCGCGATAGGACGCGAGCGTCCAGGGTGAATCGACCCCCTCGGGCGGCAGGCAGACCCGGATTTCACAGATGGGGCTCATCGGTAGCGCTCCAGGATCGCATCGAGATCCTCCGCGCTGAGATTCTCGTGGTAGTCATCGGCCACCGACATCATCGGAGCTCCGCCGCACGCCCCCAGACACTCGGCCGGGAAGACCGTGAAGCGGCCGTCTGCCGTGGTCTCCCCTGCCTCGACATCAAGGCGCTCACACAACGAATCCATGATGCCATCGGCGCCGCGAAGCAGACACGACACATTGGTGCACACCCGCACCGGAAACCGGCCCACCGGTCTGGTGTAGAACATATCGTAAAAGGTAGCGACCTCGAACACCTCGATGCGTTCCAGATTCAAGACCTCGGCCACGGCACTGACCACGTCCTCATTGATCCAGCCATGCTCCGCTTGCGCATATCGCAGCGCCGACTTCACGGCAGCGCGCCGGGTTGGGTACTTTCCGGCCTCCGCTTCGATCTTCTGAAGTACCGATTCTGAAAGAATGGCGCCTGGTTCCACCGTCATCGATCGACCTCTCCAAACACAATGTCCTGGCTTCCAATGATCGCGACAACATCGGCCAGCATGTGCCCCCGGGCCATTTCATCCAGTGACGCGAGATGTGCAAAGCCGGGGGCCCGGATCTTCAGGCGGTAAGGCTTATTCGCACCATCGGAAACGATATAGATGCCGAACTCTCCCTTGGGCGCCTCTACTGCCTGGTAAACCTGGCCGCGGGGAGTGCTGTATCCCTCGGTAAACAACTTGAAGTGATGAATGAGTGACTCCATGCCCTCTTTCATGTCGCCACGCTGGGGGGGTGCCAGCTTGTGATCGTCAATCATCACAGGGCCCGGATTCTGGCGTAACCAGTCAATACACTGGCGGATGACACGGTTCGACTGGCGCATCTCTTCGACTCTGACAAGGTAACGGTCGTAGCAATCGCCGGTCACCCCGACCGGAATATCAAAATCGAGTTCCGGATAAACCTCGTAGGGCTGTTTGCGCCGAAGATCCCATTCCACCCCTGATCCTCTCAGCATCGGCCCGGTAAAGCCCAGCTGCATCGCCCGGTCAGGGCTGACCACACCGATATCAACGGTTCTTTGCTTCCAGATACGGTTGTCCGTCAGAAGGTTTTCATACTCGTCGACGCAGCAAGGGAAGCGCTCAACAAAAGATTCGATGAAGTCCAGTACCGAACCCTCCCGGTTGATGTTCTTCTCCCGCGTTTCGGTTTCGGTATGCACCCTCGACGCCGCATACTGGGGCATCTGATTGGGCAGATCGCGGTACACGCCGCCGGGCCGGAAATACGCCGCATGCAGGCGCGCACCGGAAGTCGCTTCGTACACATCACACAAGTCTTCGCGCTCACGAAACGCATAGAGAAACACCGCCATCGCGCCGATATCGAGCCCATGGGCCGCAATCCACAGCAGATGGTTACGAATCCGGGTAATTTCCGAGAACATCACCCGGATGTACTGTGCGCGAAGCGGCGGAGTAACGTCTAGCAGTTTCTCGATGGCAAGCACATAAGCGTGCTCATTACACATCATCGACACATAATCGAGACGATCCATGTAGCCGATACTGTGGTTATAGGGCTTGCTTTCGGCGAGTTTCTCCGTGGCGCGGTGCAAAAGGCCGATATGCGGGTCAATCCGCTCCACAACCTCTCCGTCCATCTCCATCACCAGACGCAGCACCCCATGGGCGGCCGGGTGCTGCGGCCCGAAATTCATGGTGTAGTTGCGGATCTCGGTCATTCCAAGGACTCGTGACGAATAACGCGCGGCACGGTCACCCTCGGATCGATAGAAACAGGCTCGTAAACCACACGTCCCTTTTCTTCATCAAAGCGCATCTCGACATGCCCACTCAGCGGGAAATCCTTGCGCATCGGATGGCCGATGAATCCGTAGTCTGTCAACAGGCGACGAAGATCAGGATGCCCCTCAAAGAGAATCCCGAAAAGATCAAAAGCCTCTCTTTCGAACCAGTTGGCACAGGCCCAGATCGTGACCACGCTCGCGATGAGCGGGTTGTCATCAGGCAGGTAAGCGACCACCCGCAGCCGCCGGTTCCGGCTTATCGACAACAGGTGATAGACAACGGCAAAGCGCTCCGGACGGGCATCCGACAACCCGGCATCGTCACCGTAGTCCACCCCGCATAAATCAATGAGCTGCTCATAGCGGGTGTTCGGGTCATCCCGCAGCGCCCTTAAGAGGCTATATGCCTCGGTACGATCTACGACAAGTGTCTGCTCGCCATAGCCCGAGACCTGCGTCGCTTCAAATCTGGCTGCCAGTCCCGAAAGATAACCACCCTCGGGATGTTGGCCGCCCTCGGTGTTTGCGCTATCAGCGGGCGATGGTGTCGTCACGCTTGATCTTCTTTTGCAGCTGGATAATGCCGTACATCAGAGCTTCTGGCGTTGGCGGACAGCCCGGCACATAGACATCTACCGGAACAATGCGGTCACAACCGCGGACCACCGAATAGGAATAATGGTAATACCCTCCCCCGTTGGCACACGACCCCATTGAAATGACCCAACGGGGCTCGGGCATCTGGTCGTAGACCCGTCGCAGGGCCGGCGCCATCTTGTTGGTCAGTGTCCCGGCAACAATCATCACGTCAGACTGCCTTGGGCTTGGTCTGAAGATTATTCCGAAGCGGTCCAGGTCATAGCGGGACGCGCCAGCGTGCATCATTTCCACTGCACAGCAGGCAAGACCGAAGGTCATCGGCCACATCGACCCGGTCCGCGCCCAGTTAATCAGGTCGTCGAGTCGGGCGGTTACCCATCCTTGCGACATGACGCCTTCAAGAGACATAAATGATCACTCCCATTCGAGGGCGCCTTTCATCCATTCATAGACGAAACCCACCACGAGGACAGCCAGAAAGATCATCATCGCCCAGAAACCGAACACGCCAACTTCATCAAGGACGATGGCCCATGGAAACAGAAAGGCAATCTCGAGGTCAAAAATGATAAACAGGATAGCCACAAGGTAATAGCGGACATCGAACTTCATCCGGGCGTCCTCGAACGCCTCGAAACCGCACTCGTAGGCCGAAAGTTTTGCGGGATAGGGGTTACGCGGACTTAACACCCGGCCTGCCGCAAGCGCGACGACGCCAATCACTATTCCGGTCAACAGGAACAGCAGTACAGGAAGGTAATTTGCAAGCACTCGACGGGGGAAAATCCGCTAAAAGCAGCCGAAAAAGGGATGCCGGGATTTTAGTCGCCCCCATGTAGCCGGTCAATCAACGACCTTTGCCAAAACGACTTGTCCACTCAGCCGAAGACCTGCCAGGTCAGGCTGACTTCTACCCGATCCAGAGCGACACCCGGATCAATACCCAGGCGACCAAGATCAATCACAAACCAGGGATCATTACCCTGAACCTCCAGCAGGACCCGCCCGTCCCGAGCCTCAACGTGCAACTGATGCATCTGCTCCGGTTGACATGCATGAAGTGCCGGCAGGAGGTCAATACGGCTCGAATCACCGGCTGTGAGCGCGGCTAATGAATCCAGCACTACGGTTTGCGCGGCCCCTTCAAAATCATGATCTGAGAGATCGAAACGCACTGACATTTCCACACCGATTGGCTCTGGTAGCGTAAAGACCAGCGACTGAGTGCCCTCAAGTGCGCACCTCACCACACACTTTCGTTCCTCGGAAAACCCCTCGCCGGCGCTCGCCCAATAGACTGCAGGATAGGTAAACCGGCCTGAAGGTCTGTCTTCGCTCTGACTCTCCCGGCTGAGCCGGTCGAACACCGCCTGCTTCAGGGCGTCATACCCTGCCCAGTCCCCGATCTGGGGCAGACTGGCAAGGTCGCTCCTGGCAAACCCGAAAAAACCTGCTATCGCCGATTCTGCCCACGCCAGAACGTTGCCCCTCGAATCCTCATCCTCGGCATCCGGCCAGGGAAAACCCTCGGCCAGAATGGCGCCATCATCACCAACCAGCAACGCGCTCGCCGGTGCTGATTTCCCGCTGCCGGCTGCACTCCTTGCGTGATCACATAGCAGGTTCAAAAAGGCCTCGCGATCGGGACTTGCCGCCGCGCAGCGCAGCCAGTATTGGAACAACGGCTCTCCTTTGGGCAGTGGGAGTGCCTGGTCTACCGACCCCATTTCTGGAAACGGCATGGCTGCATTGCCATCTTTTTTAAGGCAGATACCACTCTCGGCACCCGTCCCGGGGTAATCAAACACGACCCAGTCGTGCGGCATTGCCTCTTCCAGCGTTTCATCAGAACGCCCCAATACGATGCCGAAGGAGTCTGCACACATCGGGAGCAACCCGGCCCGGTATAAAGCGGTCTGCTGAAGCCTTGACGGCACAAGAGGCACTGCGGCCGGCGTCCGGTTAACCGATAGATGTCTGCTGAGCACGGAGTCAACGCCCGGCGCATTAGCCCCGCTGTCACTGACGAAGGCCCTGGGCAACTTGTAATCCGGAAGCGGAAAGAAAAACCGGTGCTTCAAGCCGAGCTCACCGAAGAGACTTTCCCATTCCGACATATCGAATGTACGAATGCCCCCGGGTATACCGCCCGCCGCCGGATATCCGGCGATACCAGACCAGGGTGTCCCCAGGTGGTCCTCAGCCCACCCTGAAAGATACTTGGCGCCAAGGCGGTTCTCGATCGCGATGACCACCCTGCCCTTTGGCGAGAGCGCAGCCATCGCCTTGTTGAGCATTTGTACCACGGCTTCTGTGGCTGAAACGCCGACGGGAGCGAAACGCTGTGCGTATTCCAGAACCCCGATGAAAAGCGCCAGATCATAACTGCCATCCGCTAGACGCAACTGGTGAAAGTTGCCATGGATAACTGCAACCTGATCCAGCCCGGCGCAGCGTTTGCGCGCTAGCCTGGCTCGCGCAGCACTGCCTTCGATGGCGTCAACCCGGCAGCCCAGGTCACCCAGATACCGGGTAATGGCGCCGCAGCCCGCGCCGACTTCGAGAACCTGATCCGAACCTGCAAGACTGAGTCCACGAAGGATGTTGGCGCGCAACGGTGAAAGGTGATACTCCAGCACCCAGTTGTCGAACCGCGGGCCGAATGCGGAGGAATCCCAGGAAAGATCCTGCGTCTCGTCGAGTATCTGCTCCAGAATGGCCTCTTCCTGCAGGCCATCGCTGTAGTCGAGGTTTGATGCGCTGGCCTCGTCACGCCAGATACCGTCCTGACAGGCCAAAGCGTTAGCGGTCTCCAGGATCGGTGGGCAGGTTGTCTCGTTAGAACGCATCAGGTATGGCCCCTCGCATCTTGCGGGCCCCGCTCGGCAGCAGGATGAACCTTGTCAGCGGCTTCTGATCTTGGTGCCGAAGGCCGGACTCGAACCGGCACGGCTTGCGCCACCGCCCCCTCAAGACGGCGTGTCTACCAGTTCCACCACTTCGGCAAGCTGATCAGAAGCATCAAGGAAACACCTTAATTTTATTCCGGGGCCGTCAGTCTGTGCTCGGCGCTGCGGGGATATCCGACTCGGATTCGGAGTCACCACTCACCGTGGCTCCACCGGCACTTGGGACGTCGGATGACTCAGTGGCAGTCTCCGTAGCCATCACACTGCGTGGAGTAGCGCTCTGCTGGGTATAAATATAGGCAAGACTCAACCCGGTGATAAAGAAGACCACTGCGAGTCCCGCTGTCACTCGACTGAGGAAGCTCGCTGAGCCACGACTGCCGAAAACAGAACTGGAAGAGCCGCCCCCAAAAGCGGCACCCATATCAGCACCCTTCCCTTGCTGAAGAAGGACCAGTGCGACAATCGCGATGGCCGCAACGAGGTGAACTACGGTAAAGATACTGGTGAGCAGGTTCATGAGGTCGCCGCCTTAATAATACCAAGAAAGTCGGCGGCCTTGAGTGAGGCGCCGCCGATCAATCCGCCATCGATGTCGGGTTGGGAGAAAAGCCCCGCCGCGTTGTCCGGCTTGACACTACCGCCATACAGGACACGCGTGCCCGCTGCAGCCTGCTCACTGGCATCGGAAAGCTGCGCGCGGATCAGGGCGTGAACCTCCTGCGCCTGGCTTTCAGATGCTGTCAGGCCGGTGCCGATCGCCCAGACAGGCTCATAGGCGACAAGCGCCTTCGGGAAGATGTTGATCCCGGCAGTTTCGATAACCACTCCGAGCTGGCGGCGGACCACCTCGGCGGTTACGCCGTCTTCCCGCTCTTCCCGTGTCTCCCCAACACAGACAATCGGGATAAGACCCTTGGCGGACGCGGCGCTGACTTTTTGTCCGACACGCTGGTCGGTCTCCGCGTAGAGGCTGCGCCGTTCGGAATGCCCCACAATGACATAACGACAACCCACATCCAGCAGCATATCGGCCGCGATCTCGCCCGTAAATGCGCCCGGCTCGTGGACATCAAGATCCTGTCCGCCCACTGAGATTTCCCCTTCACCCACCAGCTCACGGCACATGTCGAGGTACACATACGGCGGACAGACAACGACATCGGTGCCGCACTGGCTGGGCAGGTCAGCGGCTATCCCGGTCACGAGTGCTTTTGTCATCTCGCGACTTCCGTTCATTTTCCAGTTTCCCGCGACCAGCGGCCTTCTCATTCGCTTTCTCCAACAACATCAGGAACAACGGATTGCCCCGAACGACAGGGCAAAAAAGGGCGTGAATGGTAACGGCCGGGGGTTATCGACGCAAGCAACTGCTCAATTGATGGCTTTACCGCCAGAACGGGGTCCGATGCCATCACACTCTTCCCCGGCCTCAGGCGGCGGCGGAAACAATGGCCTCAGCCAGTCCCTCGGCAAGTTTTCCCACGCTGACAGCATCCTCGCCCTCCACCATGACCCGTATCACCGGTTCCGTACCGGAGGCTCGCAGGACCACCCGTCCCCGCTCGCCCAGTTCACGCTCACAGGAGGTTACCGAGTCCGTGATTCGCGGGTGGGACAGCAGTTCTGCTGGTGTTGCGTGCTCGACCGAAACATTGATTAATTTCTGGGGAAATATCTGCAGGCCGTTGACCAGATCTGCCAGCGCCGTACCGGTCAACTGCATAACCTCAAGCACCGCAAGCGCTGCCACCAGACCGTCGCCCGTTGTGGTTCGATCCAGCGACAGAATATGTCCCGAAGTTTCTCCGCCGAGAAACCATTGCCGTGTCAAGAGCTCCTCCAGCACATACCGGTCTCCCACCTTGGCCCTGACAAATTCAATCCCCTTCGTTCGGCACGCAAGCTCGACACCCAGATTCGTCATCTGCGTGCCTACCACGCCCTTGCAATCGCCGAGCTGGTGACGATGCTGACTCAGTACGAACAAGATGCCGTCGCCGTCGACCAGGCGTCCCTGAGCATCCGCGAGTACGACCCGGTCGGCATCCCCATCAAAGGCGATCCCGATATTAGCGCCGGATTCACGAACCAGACTGCAGATCGTGTCCGGATACATTGAACCCCCGTCCCGGTTGATGTTAAAGCCATCAGGTTCAATTCCGGTACAGACCACTTCGGCTCCCAGTTCGCGCAGCACCAGGGGTCCTACCTGATAGGCGGCGCCGTTAGCGCAATCCACTGCGATCCTGAGCCCATCGAGCCTGACCCCGGGAGGGAGCGTGCTGCGGCAGTGCTCGGAATAACGGGGCAAAGCATCGATCAGCCGTTCTGCTTTGCCGAGCGCTTCCGGCGCCACCGTGGTCATCGGTTCAGACATCAGGTCCTCGATCGCGGCTTCGGTTTCGTCATCAAGCTTCCTGCCGGACTCGGAGAAAAACTTGATGCCGTTGTCGTGATACGGGTTATGGGACGCGCTGATCACAATGCCGCCGCATGCTCCTACCTGGTGGGTCAGGTGCGCGATCCCCGGCGTCGGTAGCGGACCCGTCAGGGCAATGTCCACCCCGGCAGCACTGAGGCCCGCCTCCAGGGCAGACTCCAGAAGATAGCCCGAGATCCGGGTATCCTTGCCGATAATGACTCGCCCGCGCGCATGGCCGGCGCCGAGCACGCGGCCTGCGGCCCAGCCCAGATGCAGCACCTCGGCCGGTGTCACGGGTGACGCACCGACTCTCCCTCGAACACCGTCTGTTCCGAAATAGCCTCGCTTCCTCATCGGCTCAGTTTACCGACTGAGGCGGCATAACTTCCAGCCTGCGCCTGGCATCCATCAGTCTTCGGGTGGCCGGTACGTTATGCACCCTGACGAGCTTCGCCCCCTGCTCAACGGCGAGCACCGCAAGCAGCGCACTTAACTGATCAAGAATTTCACCTGAGTCGACCTGGACCAGGGCGCGAACAAAGGCCTTGCGGGAAACCCCGATAAGCAAAGACGCGCCGAGGTTCGCAAAACGCGCCAGTTCGCCCATCAGGGCATGGTTATGTTCGCGGGTCTTGCCAAATCCGAAACCGGGGTCCACGACCAGTCGAGCACGATCGATACCGGCATCCAGGCAGACTTCGATACGGGCTTTCAGAAACTGCTCAATTTCGGCACCTACATCGTCATAACGCGGCGTTTTCTGCATGCTGGCAGGCGTTCCCTGCATATGCATGAGACAGATGGGAACCTCGAGTTGGGCCGCTACCTCAAGCGCACCCGGCCTTTGTAGTGCATAGATATCGTTGACCATACTGGCGCCCGCACCGACTGCGGCTTCCATGACCTCGGGCTTGCTGGTATCTACCGACACCGTGATGCCTTCGCCGGCTAAAGTTGAGATGACCGGGACCACACGCTCGATCTCCTGCCTGGCCGGCACAGCCTGGGCACCCGGACGCGTTGACTCCCCCCCGATATCAACGATATCGGCACCCTCTATTGCCATTCGGCGGCCGTGCGCAATAGCCGAACCGGTGGAATCGAACTGACCGCCGTCGGAAAAGGAATCCGGCGTAACGTTGATGATCCCCATGATCTGGGGATTGTGATTCACAGGCAAACGAAGCATCCGGCCACAACCCGGGCCGCAGGCCCGACGCCCAGCGTCAGGCAGAGTCGCTCGCGGGAGAGTCCATGCTCGGCTTGATGTCGGGGCGCTCCGACTGCTCACCGCCATCGCCACTTGACCGGTCTCCGCTGTCTCCGTCCCCCGGCGTGGGCGGACGGGGCGTCTCGCCTTTCATGATCTGATCAATCTGGTCAGATTCAAGCGTCTCCCAATCCATCAGGGCGTGCGCCATGGCCTCTATGATTTCCTTGCGCGACGCGATAATCTGCCGGGCACGATCATATTGTTCCTCGATAATGCGGCTGACTTCCTGGTCAACCTGTTCCGCAGTCGCATTACTGATGTTCCGGTGCGTTGTCATGTCCCGGCCGAGGAACACTTCCGATTCGTTGTCGCCATAGACTCTGGGGCCGAGGTGGTCGCTCATACCCCAGCGCTGGACCATCTTCTGCGCCAGGTTGGTCGCCTGCTCAAAATCGTTTGCCGCGCCGGTGGTCATCTGGTCCATGAACACTTCCTCGGCAATCCGCCCACCCATCAGGACTGCGATACGGGCGAGCAGGTGCTCTCGGTTATGACTGTAGCGGTCTTCTTCCGGCAACTGCATCGTGACACCCAGTGCCCGACCTCTCGGGATGATGGTGACCTTGTGGACCGGATCGGTACGATCCGCGAGTACCTTGGCGACGACGGTGTGCCCGGATTCATGGTACGCGGTATTCAGCCGCTCCTCTTCCGGCATCACAATGGAGCGCCGCTCGACGCCCATGATGACCTTGTCTTTCGCGAGTTCGAACTGCTCCATCGACACTTTGCGCCGGCCGCCGCGGGCGGCAAAGAGTGCCGCCTCGTTAACGAGGTTGGCAAGATCCGCACCCGAGAATCCCGGCGTGCCCCGCGCGATGATGGCAGCATCTACATCACTATCCACCGGGACCTTGCGCATGTGGACTTTCAGGATCGCCTCACGTCCGCGAATGTCAGGCAATGGCACATGAACCTGGCGGTCAAACCGGCCGGGGCGCAGCAACGCCGGATCCAACACGTCGGGCCGGTTTGTCGCCGCAATTACGATGACGCCCTCGTTGCCGTCAAAGCCGTCCATCTCGACCAGTAACTGGTTCAGCGTTTGTTCACGCTCGTCATGACCGCCGCCGAGTCCGGCCCCACGCTGGCGTCCGACAGCATCGATTTCATCGATAAAAATGATGCAGGGCGCGTTCTTCTTCGCCTGATCAAACATGTCCCGAACCCGCGAGGCGCCGACACCGACGAACATCTCTACAAAATCCGATCCCGAGATCGTGAAAAACGGCACCTTGGCTTCCCCGGCAATCGCCCGGGCCAGCAGGGTCTTGCCGGTTCCGGGGCTGCCTGTCATCAGCACACCGCGCGGAATTCGTCCCCCCAGTTTCTGGAACCGCGACGGATCCTGAAGGAATTCGACCAGCTCGCCTACCTCTTCCTTGGCTTCATCAACGCCTGCGACATCCTCGAAGGTCACATTGTTCTTGTCTTCCGTCAGCATCCGTGCCTTGCTTTTGCCAAAACTCAGCGCGCCACGGCCACCACCGCCCTGCATCTGACGCATGAAAAATATCCAGACGCCGATGAGCAGCAACAGCGGGAACCAGCTGATGAATATCTGCATCAGTAATGAAGGCTGTTCCTCTTTCTGCGCCTTGATGACGATATCGGCCTTCAGAAGATCATTGACCAGCCCGGGGTCACCGGGCGAGTAGGTGACATAACGCTCACCGTTGCGACCCCGGATATAGATCGTTGCGCCATCGATGGTCACCTGTTCGATCGACCCCCGCTCCACTTCGTCGAGGAAGACGGAGTAATCAATCTCCTGACCGGAACGGTTCTGCTCAGGCGCAAAGTTGTTAAACACCGCCATCAGCACCATGGCGATTACCAGCCAGAGCACGAGATTCTTCGTAAGATTATTCATAAGTCATAGATGATGACACTTCAATCAACGATCAGTCCTGAAAAAAGCAGAACAAAGCACAGGAATAAAGAGATTCTGAGAGTTTTTGCCCCGAAACACAAACACAGGCGCCATATTAACAACCGGCCCTGGTGAGCGGCTGGCGCGCCACAAGGTAGGCTTCGGTGCTCTTTGCGCGCGAGGCGTCGGGCTTTCTGACACGGCTGGCATGAAAGAAACTTTCTACAGTGCGGCGCAGGGTGTGCGCCTGCGACCCCTCAAAGAACTTGGTCACCAGAACGCCTTTGCGGCCCAGTTGCTGGCTGGCAAACTGGACCACGGCCAGAACAAGCCCTTCCATCGCGGTTTGGTCAATGCTCGCCACACCGGTAAGGTTGGGGGCTAAATCAGAAATTACAAGGTCTACGGGACGTCCGCCAAGCGCTTCGTTGAGGATCGTAACGGTGCCGGGATCCATAAAATCCCCGGTGATCTGCTCGACCCCGGGGACGGGGTCCATTGCCAATCGGTCAAGCGCAATTACCGAGCCCGTCGGGCCGACCCGAGAAGCCGCATATTGGCTCCAACTGCCTGGGGCAGCGCCAAGATCCACCACCGACATACCCGGGCGCAGCAGTCTCTCCTTCTGGTCCAGTTGCTCGAGCTTGAACGCCGCCCGGGAACGATAAGCCCCTGCTCTCGCCTTTCGGACATAGGGGTCTTTCCGTTGACGCTCAACCCAGCTTCTGCTTCGGGAAGCCCGTTTAGAACTCATCAGACCTCAATGGTATGCTGTATCCCGGAATTCTGGTTACCCGTCCAAATCTTTATGAACCTGAGCGGCAAACAACTCAATCACCTTCGGGCACTCGCCCATCACTTAAAGCCCGTGGTGACCGTCGGCGCTGCCGGTGCCACCCCGGCCGTGGCGTCTGAACTTGAAAACGCGCTTACAAGTCATGAACTGGTAAAAATCCGGCTGCCGTCTCTGTCAAAAAGTGAAAAACGGAGCCTGCTCGATCACTTGTGCTCGATGACCGAGTCGGCCCCGGTGCAGTTGATCGGCCGGGTCGGGGTGGCCTTTCGCAGTTCGCCGGCCGGCCTGATCCAACTGCCCTAGGCATTTTAACTGGGATCCGTTCCGGCTATGTGTTTTGTCGCCGCCGCGCTTGGGGTTCACCCTGAGTTTCCGTTGATCGTTGCGGCCAATCGCGACGAGTATTTTGTCCGCCCCACGCAGTCACTGACGCGCTGGCCAGGATCACCCGCTATCGTCGCGGGGCGCGACCTCACCGGCGGTGGTACATGGCTTGGTCTCTCGGAAGATGGCCGCTTCGCGGCCTTGACCAATTGCCGCACAGAAACCGTCTCATCAAAACCGGGCGCACTGTCGAGAGGCGCGATCGTGCGGGACTTCCTTCTCGGCCGCCGTCATGTTGTCGACGCGGTGGCGAACGGGACTCTTGCCAAGCAGTCAGGTTACGGGGGCTTTAATCTGATTGCGGGAACCGTCAATCAGATATCCATTCTGAGCAACGCGACGGAAACCTTCTCCCAGGCAACCGCCGGCTGCTTCGTCCTCAGCAATATCCCACCCCAGGATGAATGGCCCAAAATCCGGGTTGGCCGTGTGCGCTTTTCAGAAACGATCGCACTGGCCGCTGATTTTGAGGCGCTGAAAAACAGGTTATTTTCGCTGCTCGCTGACCCACAGCCCGTGCAAGGGTCCACCGGTTCCTCTAAAGGTGAAAGCCTGTCCGAGATGGTCGGAAAAGTGATCTTTGTGAGCGGCGCTGATTATGGCACCCGGGCCAGCAGTGTCATCCTGGTTAATCGCGAGAAACAGGCGCACTTTTTCGAGAGAACCTTCGACAACAAAGGATGCTGCGACGGTGAGAGCGCCGTACGCCTTGGATTGATATCCCGAAACTGAGGCTCGTCAAAAAAAGCTCGTTAATGGGTTTGCATCAACGCGTTCGCCGCTGCCGCCAATTTTTTCCGGCCGAAAAAAAGATGCCATTTGCGCCCGCCATGCTCATGAAAGAGGTAAGCCGAGCGCACACCCGCTAACAGCACTGCCCGGACCGTCGACACAGTATTATCATTCTTAAGATACTGCTGGTCACCGCGAACCATGATCTTCTGCGAGAGTGTGCTGACCGTAGCAGCATAAATCTCAGCAAAGGCCCTAACGGTATCAAGTGAGACCGGATCTTGAGAAATCGGATCATCCCGGAGTTGGACCAGAAGAGACCGCAGATCGCTGGCAACCCCGTCGTCACGGCGAAGCCGTTTTTGAAGCGCAATCAGCGCGATGGTGTACCCTAATCTTTCGATCGCCGCGGGGTCTGGCTGCTGCCAACCCAAGTCCGGCAAACCGGCATAGACGCCTTCAATTCCGCCAAGGGCAACATCAACCTCAGTCTCATTGAGGCTCAGGATACTGCTGAGCGCACATCTCAAGGGTTCCGGCTGTGCATGCCCACGGCGAGCGAGCTCCTGGGCAAGCATGGCACACTGGCAGACGCCCGCCAGCGCCAGTATCCGCTGCTCAAGATCGTTCCGTACTTCGGCCACCACAAGCGACGAGTCCCACTACCCGGGCACAGTCAATCGACCTGTTCTACAGAGTATGCAGAGAATCATCGATTCTCTGGCGAACCTCGTGCGCAACCTGCAGCGCGCGCACCCCCGCCTCGCCACCGACTACCGGGTCCCGGCCGGTGCGGACGCAATCGGCAAAATCCGCAAGCTCAGCATCGAGCGGCGCGCGTGGCGTAACTTGAAGTGATTCCGTGACAATGGGCGCGAACCCGCCCTCCTGGGGGCGCGGCCCGGGCCGGGCAACATCAATCTGCTGGTCTTCAAAATTGAGCGCGAGGTAACATGACTCGGCAAAGATCCGGATTCTGCGGACCCTCCTGGAGGAGATGCGGCTTGCGGTCACGTTGACAATCGCCCCGTTGTCAAATTCCAGGCGCGCATTGGCAATATCGACATGATCAGTGACTACCCTTGCCCCCACCGCTGATACGTAACGAAGCTCTGAGGGAACAAGCGACAGCACAATATCGATATCATGGATCATCAGATCTGTAACGACGTCGACATCCGTCGCGCGGTCTACAAACTCACCCAGTCGATGGACTTCAATAAATCGTGGTCGATCCAGTTCGGCGGCGAGTCTGACCACACCCGCATTGAAACGCTCGAGATGACCTATCTGCAGGAGCGTGCCGGTTTGGCGCGCCAGGTCGACGATCGCTTGGGCATCGCCAAGGGTGTGCGCTACGGGTTTTTCCAGGAGCACCGGGATACGTTTTTCCAGAAACGGTTCTGCAATCTCGCGGTGCACGGAGGTCGGCACCACGACACTGACCGCATCCACGCTATCCAGCATCTGCTCGACATCACGAATAAACGTGCAACCACACTCACTGGCAATGCGCTCACCTGCCTCGACATCTGTATCCATCACCCCGCTCAGGGTGACATCCGGCATCCGCTGATAGATCTGGGCATGGATAGAACCGAGATACCCCACGCCTACGACACCGACTTTTAGTTTTTGTTCAGTCATCAAAACATTCGCGTTGCAGATGCCGAAGGTTCCCCCACCCAACGATCACCCGTCTATAAATCCAGGATTTCTCGAGCGGACTTGGTTCACACAGTTTCATCGGTTATGGCAGAATGATCGGGGTCAACGGCACGCGGCTGTGCCCGTCAACGCTCGCGTAAGCGTCACATTATCGCTCAACGCCAACCTGGGCAAGTCCCACGATCCATTTATCATGAGCACTGCTATTGATTTTCGAAGCGACACCGTAACACGTCCCTCACCGGGAATGCGCCAGGCGATGGCCGATGCACCGGTTGGGGATGATGTCTTCGGCGACGACCCGACCGTGCATCGACTGCAAGCGAAAGCCGCACAATTGCTTGGACAGGAAGCCGGGCTTTTCGTTACCAGTGGTACCCAGGGCAATCTGCTTGCGATTCTGACGCACTGCCAGCGGGGCGAGGAATATATCGCTGGCAGCAAGGCCCACGCCTATCTTGAAGAGGCTGGTGGCGGCGCCGTGCTGGCCAGCGTTCAGCCACAGCCGGTGGAGAACCAGGCCGACGGCACCCTTGACCTCGCATCCGTTCGTGCCGCGATAAAACCGGATGACTTTCACTTCGCAATAACCCGGCTTTTCTGTCTTGAAAACACCTTCTTCGGCACGCCCTTGCCGATGGATTATCTTTGTGATGCCAAAGACTTGGCGAGCGAACACCAACTGCGGTTTCATCTCGACGGTGCCCGGATATTTAATGCAGCAGTGCGCTGTGGCATTGCTCCGAGCACCATCGGCGGGATGTTCGACTCGGTGTCAGCCTGTCTGTCCAAAGGGCTCGGCGCGCCCATAGGGAGCGTGTTAACGGGCTCCCGTGACTTCATCCGCAGGGCGCGACGTTGGCGAAAGATGCTCGGCGGAGGCACCCGGCAGGTGGGCATCCTTGCAGCCGCCGGACTGTATGCGCTTGAACACAATATCGAGCGCCTCGAAGAAGACCACGAGCATGCCATGCTCCTTGCCGATGGTCTGGCGGAGATCGAAGAACTGGAGATTCAGAAAACCGCCCAACGCACCAACATGGTATTTGCCTCCATGTCGGAACACCGCCTGGAGGGCCTTGCCCGGTTCATGCAGGAACGCGGGATACTGATCACAGCAGATGAGAATCCGGTTCGACTGGTCACCCACCTGGACATCGATCAGGCCGGCCTCAACGCCGCCGTCGACGCCTTCAAAGACTATTTCCACAAAGGCGCTTAAGCGCGAGGCAAAATAAAGTGGTTTAGGCGGCTTTGTGACTCTGGCCGACATCGCTGCGGAATTTAGCTTCTAGTATTTCAAGCTCCTGCATGGCTTTTTCGAACGCCTCCGCCCGCACCGGACCATAACCCCGGACCTGCAGCGGCCACTTGGCAATATCTAGGGCGGCGGCGGCGTTATCCCGGTTTATCCCGAATTCCCCGAAAAGATCCAAGGTCCTTTCGAAGGCAGCCCGTACCCGCCGATTGAGCTGACGCTCGTTGCTGTAACGGAAAGGATCGCACCATCTTCCCCGCATCCACCTTAACGCACTGAGGATGCGAAAGGCGGCAAATATCCATGGCCCGAAACTGCGCATCACGGGACGTCCGGTATCGGGATCCATGCGCGAAAGCAGCGGTGGTGCAAGATGCACCCGTAACTTGACGTTATCCTCAAACTCGCGGTCGAGCGATTGACGGAAATGCGGCTCACTATAGAGTCTCGCCACCTCGTACTCGTCTTTTTCATACAGCACCCGAAACCCGCTTTCAATGAGCACGGGAACAAGTGTTGGCGCCAACGCTTCGTCGATGCACTCGCGCGCTGTCGTTATCCATGCCGACAAGCTGGCGGCAGTGCGGGGCCCATGTGATCGTCGCAACAGATCCATACGCCGTTCCAGCAGGACCTGCTCCGACTCGTTTTCTGCAGGCCGGGCGGGAGGCAACCCGTTGCCAAGCAGGGTATCGCCCGCTTTCGGGTCTGCACTGACCCGCCGTCCGAGGCGAAAGGCGTTGATATTGACATCGACATTACGCCCATTGAGCTCAATAGCCTTTTCAATGGCCACGCCAGGCACGGGCAGCGCACCCAATTGGTACGCACAACCCAGCATGATCATATTGGCGCTCAGCGTGTCGCCAAAAGCGGATTTCGCCAGCGCAGTCGCCGGTACCGCGCGTAACTCACCACCGGCCTTACCGATAGCCTCAAGAAGTTCATCCAGCGGGAATCTCTGGTCAGGTTGGTGAATGAACTCGCCCGACATCATCCGGTGGGTATTGATCACTGATCTGGTGTTTTTGCTGACCTTCATCCGGGTCTCCTCGGCAGCAGCGGTTACCACATCGCAGCCCAGCAGAAGATCTGCACCGCCATCGGCAACATGCGTCGCGGTAATCTCATCGGGGTGAGCCGTCAGGATAATATGGCTCGTCACGGCTCCGCCCTTTTGCGCAAGCCCTGCCATATCCAGAACAGAACAGCCCATCTTGGCGATGTGTGCCGCCATGCCAATGATGGCACCGATGGTGACGACACCGGTGCCGCCCACACCCGTCAGGGCGATACAGTATGGACGATCTATTCGGGTATCGATGGGATCGGCGATAGCCGACTCATCAGGAGATACCGGCTGGGCCTTTGGGGTCGCCATCTTTCGTTGCCCGCCAATGACGGAGGCGAAACTCGGGCAGAACCCCTTGTTGCATGAATAATCAAGATTACAGGCGGACTGATCGATTGCACGTTTGCGCCCGAGATCCGTTTCTACAGGAACCAAAGCGACACAGTTTGACTGCTCACCACAGTCACCGCAGCCCTCGCAAACGGCTTCGTTTATAAACAGCCGCTCGTTCGGCGTTTCCATCAGACCCCGTCGACGCCGACGGCGTTTTTCCGCAGCACAGGTCTGGTCATAAATGATCACCGAGGTACCCGGGACCTCACGCATCTCGCGCTGCACCCGCGCCAGCAGATTACGGTGATAAATCTTCACCCCGGGTGCCCAGCCAGCATCCCGCGGATACTTGTCCGGGTCATCGGTGACAACGGCAATTTGGGTAACGCCCTCTGCATGGACCTGCCGGGAAATGCGCATCACGTCCATCGGCCCGTCCACCGATTGTCCGCCCGTCATGGCCACCGCATCGTTATACAGAATCTTGTAGGTGATATTGACCTTCGCGCCGACACAGGCCCGGACCGCGAGGAGCCCGGAATGGAAATAGGTGCCGTCACCGATGTTCTGAAATACGTGCCCGGTACTGCTGAAGGGACTCTCGCCGATCCAGCTCGCTCCCTCCCCGCCCATCTGGGTGAAGGTCGCCGTCTCACGGTCCATCCACTGCGCCATGTAATGACAGCCAATCCCGGCAAGCGCCCTCGAACCCTCCGGTACCACCGTGGACGTATTGTGCGGACACCCCGCACAAAAATACGGAACCCGCCGCATCGGAGCCTCTTTTTGGTTCGACTTTTCAGCGCGGGTGCGAAGGCTCTGAAGCGCCGCCGCCAGCGCTTCGTCGCGGGTGATGTCGACCAGGCGCTCACCGACCGCCATCGCGATTTGTGCGGCGTCCAATCGACCATAAGCCTGAAAAAGCGGCGCACCGGTCTCGTCGGTTTTGCCGATAACCTCGGGCGCTTTGGCTGCACCATACAAAATGTTACGGACCTGATCCTCCATGAGCCCCCGCTTCTCCTCTACCAGGATCAGCTTATGGGTGTCTTTGGCAAAGTTCCTGAGGCCGCCCGGCTCAAGCGGCCACGGCATACCGACCTTGTAGAGTTTGACCCCCAGTGTTTTTGCCCGGTTCTCATCGATGCCGAGCTCAAGTAGCGCTCTTCTTACATCGAGGTAGGATTTACCTGTCGAGATGACACCGAGGGGTGCCTTAGCACCACCCAGCACCTGGCGATCGATCGGGTTACGCCTTAAAAATGCTGCCACCGCGGGCAGTTTGAACTGGTGCAGCCTTGCTTCCTGAGCCTGGGGCGTATCGGGCCAGCGAAAATTGACCCCGCCTTCAGGCATCAGAAAATCTTCCGGGAACTGCGTCGAGACACGGCCCGGACTGGTCGTGACCGAAGCCGAGGCCTCAACCGTGTCGTGCACACTCTTAAGGCCAACCCAGCAGCCTGAATACCGGGACAACGCCCAGCCATAAAGACCGAAATCGAGTATGTCCTGAACCCCCGCCGGGTTCAGAATCGGGATAAAGGTATTGACGAGCGAGTATTCACTCTGGTGGGCCGTCGTCGACGACTCACAGGCGTGGTCGTCACCCATCAGCACCAGTACCCCGCCATTCGCACTGGTGCCGGCAAGGTTGCCGTGTCGCAGCGGGTCGCCGGAGCGGTCGACACCGGGGCCCTTGGCGTACCACATCGAAAATACACCGTCAAAGAGGCCATCGCCCCGCCATCCCGCCTGCTGGGTTCCCCAGACCGCGGTCGCTGCGAGATCCTCGTTCACTGCGGCAAGAAAACGGACATCACAAGCCTCAAGCTCGTCGCCCGCAAGCGCCAGCTGCTGATCCAGCGCACCCAACGGAGAACCGCGGTAACCGGTGACATAACCGGCTGTGCGAAGTCCGGCCCGGCGGTCTGCATCACTTTGCAGCATAGGGAGCCGGACGAGGGCCTGAATCCCGGTGACAAAAATCTGCCCCGACTTGAGAAGATATTTATCCTCCAGCGAGACTTGTCTGAGTTCGGTCATTGGGCAGTTTCGGCAGGTTATCTCGACCGGCGACGTCGTACGCGCGAGATGCTACCAGACTCTGTTCCGGGGGTTGTTAAAAACTCCGCCACGTCTCAAAAAGTAAACAAAATACTGTGTTTGCGGTCAGGTTATATGGTGGTATATTCCCGCGCACAGAGATGGGGGGCGGTATGGATAGAGCAGGCTACCAGATCGACTCGACTGTGGTTCGTCGCTTCGGTTTCCTCTTGCTTCGGGATTTCACGATGATGGCCTTCGTGGCCGCAGTGGAGCCCTTGCGCACTGCCAATCGCGCTGCAGAAACCGAGTTGTACCAGTTTCCACTGTTCACCCTGGATGGTGAACCCGGGCAGGCCAGCAACGGCCTCAGCCTGAGCCCTGTCCGCCAACTTACCGGCAAAGAGCCGCTCGACGCACTCTTTATCTGCGCCGGAACAGACCTTCACTCGGTAAACCCCGAACTGCTGGCGGACAAGCTCAAGCCATTCATCAAGAGAGGTGTCGCGATCGGTGGCATCTGTACCGCCAGCTACCAGTTGGCCCGGGCAGGTCTTCTCGATGGTTATCGATGCACGCTGCACTGGGAGAACATCCCCGACATGCATGACGAGTTCCCCCATCTGGTCGTATCGTCAGGACTCTTCGAGCTCGACCGGGACCGGTATACCTGCTCCGGCGGGACTGCGCCGATTGACATGATGCTGACCCTCATTGCGTGGGAGCGTGGCCGTGCCCTCTCGGACCGGATTTCAGAAGGTCTGCTGTGTGAGCGAATTCGTGACGGTTCTGACCGCCAGCGCATGCCGCTGCGGATGCGTTTGGGCTCAAGCCAGCCTAAGCTGGTAGAAGCGGTTGAACTCATGGAGTCCAATATCGAGGAACCCATGACCCTCGATGAACTGGCGACACATGTGGGCATCTCGCGCCGTCAGCTGGAGCGGCTATTTCAGAAACATCTGCAGTGCGTGCCCACACGCTACTACCTTGAGATTCGCCTGCGTCGTGCCCGGGCGCTGCTGCTGCGAAGTCCCCGTTCCATTGTCGACATCGCTTTTGCCTGCGGCTTTGTCTCTGCACCGCATTTCAGCAAGTGTTACCGTGACTTCTTCGGCATCCCCCCTCGGGAGGAACGCCTTCCCAGGGTCAACCCCGCTGCCTTATCGGCTGTCGACCTGAACTTCGCGCCCGGCAGTGACTCACCGGTGACAGACCTTGAGGAGCCTGTTCAGGGGCAGGCCGGCATCGCCTCCTGATCGACCGACCGGATTTCTGCAAAGAACCTCTCCAGTAGCGCAGCGCATTCCTCCTTCAAAACACCAGCGGTAAGCTGGCACTGGTGGTTGGCGAGCGGTGTCTGAAGCAGGTTCGCCGTACTGCCGGCGGCGCCTGCTTTTTCATCAAATGCTCCGAAGACCACACGCTCGACCCGCGCCTGGATAATCGCGCCAGCGCACATCAGACAGGGCTCAAGTGTGACGTAGAGTGTGGTCCCGCAAAGGCGGTAGTTCTTGAGATTGCGCGCGGCATTTCGGAGCGCAACGATCTCGGCATGGGCGGTCGGATCATGCGCCCCTGATGGCTGGTTGTGACCAGCGCCGACGAGTTCGCCATCCCGCACAACCACCGCCCCCACCGGCACTTCATCGGCAACAGCCGCACGGCCTGCCTGCACCAAGGCCTCACGCATCCATCGTTCGTCCTTCGCGACCACGCTGGAGTGATCTTGCATCCTCAATCGCCAGCCTCAATCTGTGCGCTCATCGAATATCTCCCACGATGGGAGTCTCAGGGTATCACACAGTATCTCCCGCAACCCGGCGTGCTGGCCGCGCAGGCGCATCAATCGTACCGCGATACGCACGCCATGCCGCATGACCGATCAGCGGGAGCAGAGCCGCAAAGGCAGGCCGTGCCGTCGCAAACCGCGGAATCACGCCTATGACAATGATGCCGGCCCGGACGAACATCGGTTTTTGTTTGGCAATACCGCATTGCCGCTGCTGATGACTGCCGTGATTGAATCCGTCCTACGGTCAAGCAGCATCGGCAAGGAGAAGGCGCTGACCGCTAACACGACTGCAGCAAACAGTGCGCCTACTACGCTGCCCACAGCGGAAACGGAATCAGGGCCTGCCTGCCACCCGCTTCTTCCGACGGGAAGAAGATGTGCACCGACAGTTTGCTCGTGGCGTTTCGTCGGCGGAACTACTCCGGTGCGCCACCCAAGGTGCGCGGGCCTTCGCCACCCAAGCGGGTCGCCAGATAGCCAATGATCATGCCGATTATTGCACCTTCGGCGACGAGCCAGAATGGAGAGGAAAAGGTTTCACCCAGGGCCCACTGGGCAACCATAGCCTGCAGATCGTCATAAATAAAGAGCACCAGAACAAAATTCATCCACGCGCCGATCATAGGGGCCCGGAACCACCAGGGCATTGGCAGTGAGAGAACCGGATGCCAGGTGAAAACGCCAAACACGCCGATAATGGCGCCAACAGTCGTATACCAGAGCAAAATGGCCCATTGGAACATTCTGCTGACCTCGGGCGCAATCAACGGCAGCGCAATAAAACCGATCAGGCCGAACAGCAAGCCGATACCCTTCCCAACCGCGATACGGGTAACGAGAGAGGGCTTAGCAAAAACGCTTGGGCTTGACTGACTCATCTCAAATTCGGCCCCGCATCAGCGGAACGACCATCACGAGCGGGAAGCAGCTTCCCGTTCTGCTCGCAGGCCTGGATACAATAAATCTCCCTATGATCTCCTTCGCGAACAGTCCTATGTTACTCCCACTCAATGGTCGCGGGCGGTTTTCCGGAGATATCGTAGACCACCCGGGAAATCCCCTGAACCTCGTTGATAATCCGGCGACTCACCCGATCCAGGAAATCGTAAGGGAGTTCTGCCCATCGTGCGGTCATGAAATCGACCGTTTCCACCGCACGAAGCGCAATAACATATTCATAAGCGCGGTTATCGCCGACCACCCCGACCGATTTCACCGGCAGGAATACCGCGAACGCCTGACTGACTTTCTTGTAGAGCTCTTCACTCCGAAGTTCCGAGATAAAAATGTGATCAGCCTGGCGCAGCAGGTCGGCGTACTCTTTTTTCACCCCGCCCAGAATCCGAACGCCAAGTCCCGGACCAGGAAACGGATGCCGAAATATCATCTCTTCGGGTAGGCCGAGTTCAAGACCGATCCTGCGGACCTCATCCTTGAAAAGGTCCCGCAGCGGCTCCACCAGGCCCAGTTTCATTTCATCCGGCAGGCCGCCAACGTTATGGTGTGATTTGATGACCTTTGCCTTTCCCGAGGCAGCCCCGGCCGATTCGATGACGTCGGGGTAGATGGTGCCCTGTGCCAACCACTTTACACCGGGAATACTCGTCGCCTCATGATTGAATACATCAATAAAGGCGCGGCCGATGATCTTGCGTTTTTCTTCCGGGTCAGCAACTCCTTCAAGGTCCGATAGGAAACGCTCCTCGGCATCAACCCGCAGCACCTTCACCCCCATATTCTGGGCAAAGGTTCGCATCACATCATCACCTTCGCCTAGGCGCAACAGGCCGGTGTCGACAAAAACACAGGTCAACTGATCACCAATGGCCTGGTGAAGCAACGCCGCAACTACCGAGGAATCCACACCCCCGGAGAGGCCTAACAGAACATGATCCTGGCCAACCTTTGCCCGCACCCCTTCAATAGCGCTGTCAATAATCCGCTCTGAGGTCCACTCCCGCCCACAGCCGCAGATATCATGTACAAAGCGTTCAATAATCTCCCTGCCCTTTGCGGTATGCGTTACCTCGGGATGAAACTGCAGGCCATAGAATTGCCGCTCCTCGTCAGCCATCCCCGCAAGGGGGGCACTGTCAGTCTGGGCGATGACCCGGAATTCCGGCGGCAGCACCTCAACCCGGTCGCCGTGACTCATCCATACATCCAGCAGACCAAAGCCTTCCGGAGTTTTATGGTCCTCGATATCCCGCAGAAGTTCAGAGTGACCCCGCGCCCGGACCTGCGCATAGCCGTATTCGCGGTGGGTCGCGGGGGCGACAATACCGCCGAGTTGCCCCGCCATGGTCTGCATGCCGTAACAGATTCCAAGAACCGGAATACCGAGGGCGAACACTTCCTCAGGCGCTCTAGGGGCGTCTGCTCCGTGCACACTTTCGGGACCGCCTGAGAGAATAATGCCGCTCGCGCCGAACTCTGCTAGCGCCTGCCCGGAAAAATCCCACGGAAGCAGCTCCGAGTAGACCCCGGCTTCGCGAACCCGGCGGGCAATCAGTTGGCTGTACTGGGAGCCAAAATCCAGGATCAGGATGCGCTCACTGTGGGGATCAGAACCTGCCCCTGCTCCTGGCTGTGACAAATTCAGCTGCCCCGCTGATAGTTCGGCGCTTCTTTCACCACGGTAACGTCGTGGACATGGCTCTCGGTATAGCCGGAATGCGTGATCTGGACAAACCGACAGCGGCTGCGCATCTCGTCGATCGTGGCACATCCGGTGTAGCCCATGCTGGCTCTGAGACCGCCGGTCAACTGCTGGATGATCTGTGCCATCGGCCCCTTGAAGGGAACCCTTCCCTCAATTCCTTCCGGTACCAGCTTGCCGGGGTCGCTTTCGCCCTCCTGGAAATACCGGTCCTTGGAACCCTCCTGCATCGCGCCGAGCGATCCCATCCCGCGGTAACTCTTGTAAGACCGGCCCTGAAAAAGTTCGATCTCTCCAGGAGCTTCTTCGGTTCCCGCCAGCAGCCCGCCCACCATAATCGCGTTTGCTCCTGCGGCGATGGCTTTTGCGATATCCCCGGAAAAGCGGATTCCGCCGTCGGCAATCACCGGGATCGAAAGATCCTTGAGCGCTGAAGCGGTGTCGGACACCGCAGTAATTTGGGGAACGCCAACCCCTGCCACGACGCGGGTGGTACAGATCGAGCCGGGTCCGATACCGACCTTGACGCCATCCGCGCCGGCATCCGCGAGCGCCAGCGCCGCCTTTGCCGTTGCGATGTTTCCTGCGACGACCTCAACGTTCCCCAGCGTTCTTTTGATGTCCCTGACCCGCTCGAGCACCCCCTGGGAATGACCATGCGCGGTATCCACAACGAGCGCATCGACGCCCGCCTCCACCAGACGTTCACAGCGCTCAGCAGAGTCGCCCCCGGTCCCAACCGCGGCCGCCACCCGAAGGCGCCCCTGACCATCCTTGCAGGCATCGGGGGACTCGGTCTGTTTCTGGATGTCCTTAACCGTTACCAGCCCCTTCAGGTTGAATGCATCATCCACCAGAAGCACCTTTTCTATCCGGTGCTCGTGGAGCAGTGCGCGAATATTCTCCCGGGTGGCTTTCTCCGGTGCGGTAATCAGCCGCTCACGGGGTGTCATGACAGCCGTCACCGGCTGCTCAAAGCGGTCCTCAAATCTAAGGTCGCGACTGGTCACGATACCCGTCAGACGGCCGTTCTCATCGAGCACCGGCACCCCGGAGAAGTTCTTTTCCCGAATGAGGGCAAGCACCTCGGCAACCGTGGCCGAGGTCGAAACACAGACAGGGTCCGTAATGACCCCGCTCTCGTATTTCTTGACGGCGCTCACCTGCGCCGCCTGCTCGACCGGGGTCATGTTTCGGTGTACCACCCCAATACCGCCGACCTGGGCCAGGCAGATGGCCGTCCGTGACTCAGTCACAGTATCCATGGCTGCCGAAACCAGCGGGATGTTTAGCGGAATATTGCGCGAAAATGCGCTGGTAAGATCAACTTCGTGGGGAAGAACATCGGATCGGTCCGGCACCAGCAGCACATCGTCGAAGGTCAGTGCAAGATCCGGATGTTCCATCGACAGATTATACGGTTTGACTTGCAACCGGTAAACTTGTAGTGCCCAGGCTCGACTTAAGTAACTGATTTCTTTTGATAAATTCCCTTGATCCTGGCCGCTGGAAAACCGAAGAAGAAACTCACCACCTGGTCATCGATGAGTTCCGGAATCGGCATGATGGTCAGCGTGTCGGTAGCGTAGGCAGGTACAGCATCCGAGGGCATCGCGCAGGCGCAAGCTCAAAGGAACGCCGCACCCGTATACCAATAAGGCCGACCCCTTCTCGAGCAAAAGCCGGACGCTGTCCGGTTTTTTTCCGGCCTGAGCCGTGTCCATCCGGCTGCGACCCGTGGTCAGCCCTGCTGGCCGGTCTGGCCGACCCGCGCCATTGCCGGCACAATACTCGCATGGAGCCGGTTGTTTACCAGGTTAGCGAATTCACACGCCAGGCCCGCGAACTGCTCGAGGAGCACTTCGGTTCGGTCTGGCTGACGGGGGAGATCTCAAATCTTGCTACTCCCGCCTCCGGTCATATCTACTTCTCCCTCAAGGATGAAAGCGCGCAGATCCGCTGCGCCATGTTCCGCAATCGCCGCTCACCCTACCGCGGAGAACTCGGGAACGGAACCGAAGTCCTGTTAAGCGGGACCGTATCCCTCTATGAAGCCCGGGGTGATTTCCAGCTGATCGTTGACTATCTTGAGCCCGCAGGCGAGGGAGAGCTGCGGCGCCGCTTTGAGCTCCTGAAAAAACGACTGACGGCCGAAGGGCTGTTCGATCCCGCCAAGCGCCGGCCGCTGCCCGATCTGCCGGGTCGGATTGCGGTGATTACCTCCGGCCAGGGCGCCGCGCTCCAGGATATCCTGACAACGCTCGAACGCCGTTTTCCCCTTGCCGATGTTCTGGTTTTACCGGTACCGGTCCAGGGCGACACTGCGGCGCCGCAGATCGTAGAGACATTGCGGGCGGTCAGCAACAAACATTGCGACGTTGCGGTGCTTGCGCGTGGCGGAGGCTCGCTCGAGGATCTGTGGGCATTCAATGAAGAGACCGTCGTCAGGGCAATCCGGCGCTGCAAGATCCCGGTCGTAACCGGAGTCGGCCACGAGACCGACTTTACGCTGGCAGACTTTGCTGCTGATCTTCGCTGCGCAACCCCAACCGCGGCGGCCGAATCGGTAAGCCCTGATGCCAAGGCCCTCGCCGATCAATTGCTTGCGCAAACCGAGCGCCTCGGGACCGCGCTTGACTACCAGCTACAGGCGTCCGCGCAACGCCTCGATAGCGCGAGTGCGCGACTGCGCCACCCCAGCGAGCGGCTTTCACACCAGATCGACCGCCTCGAAAGCCTGGGCGAGCGTTTGAGGTTCGGATGGCAACTTCGTTATCGAGATCAGCAAGGTCGAGTCACCCAGAACCGCCAGCGGCTGCAACTGGTCTCTCCCCGCGCCCGCTTGAACGGTCTCGCCGTCCGGATTGCAAGCAGTCAGAAACTCCTGACAGAACGGCTGAACCAAAGGCTTGCACATACGACCCAGGCCCTTGCCGGATTTGAGGGCCAGTTGAAAGCGCTGAGCCCGCTGGCGACACTGGATCGGGGCTTTGCCATTGTCCAGTTGGAGAACAAAAAACCCATTGTCCGCTCAGCGTCGGCTCTCGAACCCGGCGATACCATCGTCGCGCGCTTTGCCAGAGGCAGCGCCCGCGCTAAGGTGAAGTCCGTCGACAACTCCGGGGATTCAGAGCCCTCTTGAATTTTTCACAAACTGCGAACGGCCCGCGCGTTAACGTCGCCCCCGGCGGGCAGTTTTGGTTTTATCGTAGGGGTTTTCGGCATTCCGAAGTTCGAATCGGATCCGGGTTCCCGTCAACTTGAAGGTCCGCGCCAAAGACTTGCCCAGGTATCGAAGATAACTCGATGGCAGTTTGTTAAGCGCATTGCCGTGCAGCACCACCGTAGGCGGGTTGCGTCCTCCCTGATGGGCATACTTCGGTTTAATGGTTCGGTTGTGAGACATCGGAGGCGTGTGGTGCTCAATCGCCTCCCCCAGCGCCCGGTTCAGCGCGCTCGTACCCATCTCCACCATGGCACTTGACTGCGCCTCGCGAAGCGCTTGCGTCAGTTCCGCAATACCCGAGCCATGCAGTGCTGAAATAAACACACACTCATGCTCCGGCAGGAAGTCCAGCTTACGGGAAAGCTCGCGCCGTACCGTGTTGCGGTCCCTTCGCTCAAGGCCATCCCATTTGTTGACGGCCACTACGATCGATCGGCCGGTCTCAACAATCAGTCCGGCGATGGTGGCGTCCTGATCGCTGACACCCTCCCTGGCGTCAAGAACCAGCACCGCCGCCTGGGCTGAGGCAAGGGCCTGCAGGGTCTTGACTACAGAGAACTTCTCAAGCGCGGCTCGAACCCGGGATTTTCTGCGCACACCCGCTGTATCCAGCAGCAGCATTGCCTCTCCATCTCGCTCTATCGGTACAGCGACGCTATCACGCGTAGTGCCCGGAAGATCGGCGACGATCATCCGCGGCTCACCGGCCAGGCAGTTGACCAGAGTCGATTTGCCGACATTCGGCCGGCCCACCACGGCGACCCGATTGCCGCCGGACGGACCCTCGTCAACCACTCCCTCGGGCAACCTATCGGTAACTTGGTCCAGAAAATCGGGAACGCCCTGCCCCGTTTTCGCCGAGATGACATTCGGCGCGCCCAGCGACAACTCGAAGAATTCACTGGCGGTAATGTCACGGTCAAGACCCTCGGCCTTGTTCACCGCGGTGACAACCGGCGTATCATCTCTACGAAGGTCGTGGGCGATCTCTTTGTCAGAACCTGACAGGCCCTCACGCGCGTCAAGCAGAAAAACCACGGCATCCGCTTCGGATAGCGCCTGCGCCACCTGCTCACGCACTGCGGCACTGAGAACATCGCTGTCATCCGAGAGGCCGCCGGTGTCCACCAGCAGAAATCGCCGACCATGATGGGTGACTTCGCCGTAAAGCCGGTCGCGAGTGACGCCGGGCTGGTCGTCCACCAGGGCCTCGCGGGTACGCGTCAGCCGGTTGAATAACGTGGACTTGCCGACGTTCGGTCGGCCCACAAGCGCAACGACAGGAATCATGGTGGGTGCGAATCCCGTTAGGGGTCTGGCCAGCGCTGATCAGTTCGCTACAGACCAGGCCGTCAGCGACCCGTTTTCAGAAAGTGTGATGAACTGACCCGCCGCGCCGGCGCCAAAGATACCCAGCACCGCACCCCCGGATCCCTTCTTTCGGCCCACCAGCCCACCGGTCTGGGCGTCAATCAGGTAGAGAATACCCTTATAGTCCCCGACAACCGCAAGGCCTGTTTCGCCAAGGCCGTAGGGCCCGCTCACGCCCCTGCCCAGCAGGGCGCTCTGACTCCAAACCCCTGCGCCGGACACTGCGTCAAAACCCCTGACCGAACCGTCATCGGTCGTGACCAGCAAAATCTCTCCCACAGAACTCAGCGGGCGCAAGGTGGAATGGTCAGACTCCCAGTCAATCCGGCGGGTCTTTAGCGAGAGCGCGCTGATTTTGGCCTGGAATCCTGCGATCACAAGCCGCTCACCCATCCGGTAGGGGTCAGCATCAATGTCAACCAGTCGATTGACTTCGTTGCTCCCCTTCGCGCGGAAGATCCGCGCGCTCCATAACTCGGCACCGGAGCCGATGTCGATCCCCGACAGCCTGCCGCTGGCAAAACCGATCAGTGCCACGTTATCGATCACCAACGGCGCAGACAAACCGCGGACGGTCAGCGCCGGCACCGACCGACGCACCCGCCAGACGATGTCACCGGAATTAAGATCCGCTCCAATTACCTGGCCGTCGCCAGACCGGAGTAGCACCCGCTGGTCGGTCAGAACCGGCCGGGCCAGTATCTCCGTTCCCATCTTCTGCCGCCATTGGATCTCACCGCGCTCAGCATCCAGCGCCACAACCTCACCTTCGCGCGTTGCGACGACCGCCCGATTCTGGCCCGCACCCATTCCAGCCGCTAACGGCTGATCCAGGTCATGTTTCCAGATGACTTTTCCCGTTTGCGCATCCAGCGCAAAAATGCGTCCGCGAGGTTCCGCCGCGTAGATTCGCCCGTCCTGGATAGACGGTGTCAACAGGAAGTTACTGTTCCTGTAGCCCGCGCCGAGTCCGCGGCGCCATACCTTGTGCAAAGATGCCGTCTGTTCGACCTTTGGTGCATCGGCAACCGGGCCGCCCTCGCGCATGAAGTGGATCGCACTTTTGCCGCAGCCCAGCAGAGACAGCGTAACCGCCGTTAACAGTACGAGCCGTATTTTCATTATCCATCATCACCCTTTCGGGTCATGTTCAGTTTCGCAGTGATCAACCGTCCCGCCTGAGAATCCGGTGCGACCCCCCGCAGTGCCTCCTGATAGGCCTGCCGTGCCCCGTCGAAGTCACCGCTTGCAACCAGAGCATCTCCCAGCAACTCCTGAAAATGCGAGCTAAAACCCTCGCCATCCTCCGCTCGGGCGAGTGCCCGGATCTGTTCAGAGTCTCCATCCTTCAGGGCAATAACCGCCAGCCTGACGCGCGCGACCTGGCGCATCACCGGGTCCGAGGTGGACTCGAGAAGTTCGTTCAGCGCGTTTTTCGCGCCTTCGGTATCCCCGGATTCCAATGCAAGTCGAGCGAGCATGAGCCGCGCGATATCGGCATACCCGCTGTTGCCATGCTCTGCAACAAGTGCTGTCGCGGCCGAAGCGGCGGCATCAGCACTCTCGCCCGCAGCCGCGCCGAGCATCTGCTCATACAGTACTGATGCTTTTCCCGCTTGACTGTCCTGGTACATCCGCCACCCGTGAATGCCGCCAACGCCGCCTATCCCGATTACCACCCCTGCAATGATCCCGGTGCCATTGCGTTTCCACCATTGCCGCAGCTTCTCCGTCTCGTCATCGTGAGCAATATGCAGCTGTGGATCGGTTTGTTCTCGCTTCATGGGTGGTCTCGTTCAATCAGATTTTTTCAAGTAGGTCTGGACTGCTTCGAAAAGCTGCTCCCCGGATACCGAGGTCTGCTCTCCCTGGCCACGCAAGGGCTTCACTTTGACGGCGGATGTGTTCGCGGTTTCTTCGTCAATAATCACGGCCAGATCAGCGCCACAGTTGTCGGCCCGCCGCAGCTGCCTTTTGAGGTTCCCCTGGCCACAGTTCATCTGCACATCAACACCTGCATCCCGGAGTCGTTCAGCGCGCTGCGCCGCTTCAAGTTCGGCGGTCTCGCCAAGCGCCGCCAGAAACACGCGGGGCGATTGTATAAGAGTCTTCCCCTGCTGCAGAGTCACGAGTTCAATCAGCCGTTCGAGCCCACAGGCGAAACCCGCCGCGGGAACCGAATGTCCCCCAAGCTGCTCCACCAGGCCGTCATACCGCCCGCCGGCACAAATTGCGCCCTGCGCGCCCAGTTGATCCGTGGTCCATTCAAAGACAAAACCCGTGTAGTAATCGAGACCCCGCACCAGGTGGGTATTGACCGAAAAACCGATATTCACCGCAGCGAGTAGCTGCTGCAGGCGCTCGAATCCCGCGTGCTCTGCGTCTTCCAGAAATTCCGAAAGGCTTGGCGCATCATTGAGCAGGGCCTGCGTTCCGGGATCCTTGCTGTCAAGAATCCTCAGCGGATTACGCTCAAGGCGCCTTTGGCTGTCAGCATCCAGCGCATCGACATGGTCCGAGAGATAGGCCCGTAATGCGTCCCGATATCGCGCGCGGGCCGTGGCCGATCCGAGCGTGTTGATCTCGAGGTTGAGCCCTTCGATCCCGAGGCTGCGCCAGAGGCGCTCCCCCACCGCAATGATTTCAGCCTCAATGTCCGGCCCTGCCCAGCCCAACGCTTCTATGCCGAACTGGTGAAACTGTCGATACCGCCCCTTCTGCGGCCGCTCATGCCGGAACATCGGGCCGACATACCAGAGCCGCTGAGTCTGATTGTAGAGCAGACCATGCTCATTGCCCGCCCGGACACAACTGGCGGTCGCTTCCGGCCTCAGCGTGAGACTGTCGCCGTTATTGTCGGTAAAGGTATACATCTCCTTTTCGACAATATCGGTCTGTTCGCCGATCGACCGGTGAAAGAGTTCCGTCCGTTCGACGACCGGCGTGCGGATCTCCCGGTAGCCATAACGCTGTGAGACTTCACGCAAGGCGGCCTCGACCCGCTGCCAATACTCCACCTGACCCGGCAACAGGTCGTTCATGCCCCGCACCGACTGCACGTTTTTGTCGCTGGCCACGGCGTCAGCGCCCTACGCGTACTTTGGCATTCCGCCCTGATCTTCCGACAGGGATACTGAACTCCCGACCGCCGTATACGATCTTAGCGCCGTCCGGATAACTGACCAGCAGCGTGAATGGCGGTTTTCCGACCAGACTGACGACCTTTCCGCCCTCTACATACCGTCGGAAAAGTTCAACGTTGTCCCGATCCCAGACGACGACGTGGGTGCTTTCCTGAACCTTCAGGGTAATACCACGGCTGTCGGCTGTCAGGGGACGCGTGCTTGCACTATCCGCTGTATTTGGCATCGAAGAGAGGGCAGTCGAAAATTCCGGATTCAGCAAGCGCCGCTCCACCGAAGCCGTGGTGCCAGGCTGCTTTGTTTTCGTCACTTTCTGTTTGGACTTCGCAGCGCCGGTCTGGCTCGCCGGTTTTGACCCTGATGCGGATGACGACGCGCTGGTCGATTTTGGCTTGGCTTTTTCCTGCACCTTGGGCTCTGACGCCTTCGCCGTTACGGTAGTTGCGGTGGATACCGCTACCTTCTTCTTTTTTTCCGGTTCAGCCGGGGCCGACGGAGACGCTGGTGTTTGAGCAGCCGCCCCGGCTGGCGAATCCGTCGCGGTTTCCGCATCGACCGTTAACGAGGGCACCTCAGGCGTCGCTGCCACCGTAGGCGATTCATCCGCATCCGATGGTTCAGTCGGGACTGCTGGCGTGGGCGTCGACTCACTGACACCGTCTTCTTCAGACGGTGTCAAGGTCACCGCGAGTGCCGGCTGTGACGGCGCCTGCTCAGCGCTGTCGGTTGACGCGCTCTCCCCGGCTTCTTCTGTCCCAGCCTGGGACCGACTTTCTTCGGCGAGGTCTACCCGTACCCGCTCCACATCGCTCGCTCGGTTGAGGTAGGCTGCATACAGGCCGCCGATCACCAGAATCAGAACAACAGCAGTGACGACCCAGCGATATTGAATCGGCACCGGTTGGGGCTTATTGGGAGTGCCCTCAGTCATGGTGCCGGGGCCATCCTCTTTAGGCGGCAGCAGTTCCCTGCGGTCAGCGATCGCCTGTTCTATGGACACACCCGCAAGACGCGCATAGTTGCGCAGATAGCCCACAGCATAGGTCCATCCCGCGGTGTGACTGTAGTCATCCGCTTCGAGCGCCTCAACGACATCGGGCAGCAGATTTAACTCGGCAGCCACCTCCTCAAGACTCCAGCCATAAAGTTCACGCGCGCCGCGAAGGATTTCGCCGGGACTGGCGTTTGAAGTGGCAGCGGAATCAGCCATTACCCGTATTACTCATCAGTACATCCAGTTGCCGGATCTGCTCACTACCCGGGTAGGACCCCCGGAGCTTTGCGGCATATTCAGCGGCAAGGTCATCCGCACCGAGTTTGCGCTCAGTACGGACCGCAAGCAAGAGGCTATCTGCAGATTCGCCTCCGGCACCGAACATGCGCTCAAGAAAAGCTCGTGCAGACAAATATTCTCCCAGCCGGTAACTGACCACGGCGGACTGGTAAAGCACGGTGGTATTGTCCGGCTGGACCACCAGCACCGCCCGGAACTGATCCCGAGCACCGGCGAGATCACCTGCCCCCATCAGGCAGACCCCAAGGCCATACTGACTCACATAGGGCTCCGTATTAAAGGGGTCATCGCGGGCGCTCTTCAACTGATATACACCGTCAGCCCAATTGCCTTTCCCACAAAGGTAACTGCCGTAGTCGTTTCGCGCGCCTACGTTTCCTGAATCACTGGCAAGCGCTTTCCGAAAATGCGTTTCAGCATCAGCGCTCTCGCCGAGGCGCAGCTTAAGCAAAGCCATCGCGTGATTCGCTGTTGAATCGCCAGGCGCAATGGCAAGCGCATCGTTCATTGCCTCAAGCGCAGATGCCAGCCGGTTCTGTGCCATGTACTCAAGCCCCAGCCGGGTGTACAACTCGACCCGCTGGCTTGCGTCCCACCCTGGCTCGTCCTCCCACAGCGGGACACATCCGGCCATGGTCAACGCAAGCAGTAGGGTTCCAAGGCGTTTCATCTTCAGGGTGACGCCCCACATAGTCGGGCGCTTCGTTGGGTTCGGTCAAGGACATCGCCGGCCAGTTGCCCGCATGCCGCCGCGATATCCGCACCGCGGGTTTTCCGGGTAATGGTGGTCAATCCACCGGAGATCAGTTGCTCCCGAAACCGATCTATTGTATCCGCGTCAGAACAACTGTACTTCACACCCGGCACGGGATTGAACGGAATCAGATTCATCTTCGAGGGTATCCCCTGCAGCAGTGAGACGAGCCTCCTGGCATCGTCCAGCGAATCATTCACCCCTGCGAGCATCACATACTCGAAGGTGATTCGCCGCCGGCTATCGTTACGAAGAAATCGCCGACAGGCGTCAAGCAGTGCCACAATCGGATATTTCCGGTTCAAAGGCACCAGTTCATCCCTGACCGCATCACGAACCGCGTGCAGAGAAACCGCGAGACTCACGGGACAGTCCTCGGCGAGTCTATCCATTGCCGGAACCACCCCTGCGGTGCTCAGGGTCACACGGCGGCGCGAAAGTCCAAACGAAAGATCATCCAGCATTAGCCTCAGCGCACTGACCACTGAATCGTAGTTCAGGAGCGGCTCTCCCATGCCCATCATGACGACATTAGAGACCGGTCTGCTACTGATCCCGTCATTTTTACACAACTGTTCCGCGAGCAGCAGTTGGCCGATGATTTCACTCGCTGACAGGTTGCGGCTGAAGCCCTGCCGGGCGGTCGCGCAGAAACTGCAGGTCAGCATACAACCTGCCTGGGAGGAGATGCACAACGTGCCCCGGTCCTCCTCGGGGATAAACACCGTCTCAATACAGTTGCCGTCAGCCAGGCGCAACAGCCACTTTCGGGTCCCGTCCTCCGAGCGCTGTGTACGCGCGACTTCCGGCAGGTCGATCACCGCGCACTCGGAAAGCGTCTGCCGTAGCGACAGACGCAGGTCGGTCATCTCAGAAAAGTTGGTAACACCTCTCTGGTAGACCCACTGCAGCACCTGGCGCGCATGGAAGGCTTTTTCACCCAGTGATGCAAAGTAATCCTGCAGCGCCGACCGGTCCAGTCCCAGAAGATTCGTGGGTTCCGACACAGTATTCCTGACCCGTTCAGTCAGTCCTCAGACAAAGATCGCTGTCGTCGAAGAAGAAACTGATTTCCTCCCGGGCGGTATCCGGCCCATCTGAACCATGGACCGCGTTGGCCTCGACGGACTCCGCAAAATCGGCGCGAATCGTTCCGGGAGCCGCGTCGGCGGGATTGGTGGCGCCCATGATCTCGCGGTTTCGGGCAATCGCATTTTCCCCCTCAAGTACCTGCACCATGACCGGCCCGGATATCATGTACTCCACAAGATCGTCATAAAACGGACGTTCCCGGTGCACTGTGTAGAACTCCTGGGCCTGGATCCGGGTCAGCTGAATCATTCGTGCGGCTATGATCTGCAGCCCTCCCGACTCAAATCGCGCATAGATTCTTCCGATCAGATTACGTCGAACCGCATCGGGTTTCACGATCGAAAAGGTTCTTTCGACACTCATTCAGGTTCTCCAGTTTCAGGGGGTAAAGTTCTGTTTGGACTGCTAAGTCACCGTATCGGATACCCCGTCCGCAAGAACCGTCGGGGAGCGCTGGCAGCGGGTGAATACCTTCCTAGGGTGAGGGGGCGATTTTATTCCGAGGGCGAGACCCGGGCAACGAGTACATCGCTGTCGACGCCCTGAATCTGCACACAAATCTCTGTCAAGCAGGCGTTTTCGGGATCTTCAAGTCTGACCGGCATGTAATTGGCCAGCCGGCCATGATAGGCGCCGGGTTTTTCTGCTGCATCAGGGCGTTCCATGATGAGGCTGCCGTGCTGGCCCACCATCCTGTTGAGTGCCTCGCAGCGCAGTGTCTGACCTGCATCGCGCAAGATCGAGGCGCGTCTGCGCCGCTCGACCCTTTCAATCTGTCGCGGGATCCTGGCGGCAGGTGTACCGGGCCTGCCGGAAAAACAGAATACATGGGGATAAATGATCTGAGCGCTTTTTATGACCTCCAGGGAATCCGTGAAATCCCGATCAGATTCGGTAGGAAAACCCGTCATCACATCGGCGCCCAGCACCAGCCCGCCGATACGCTGCCGCGCAGCAGACAGCCGGTCAATGAGGGATTCCCGGCCATAGCGCCGCTTCATGCGCTTCAGAATCAATGTACTGCCGCTTTGCATGGAGACATGCAGGTACGGACAGAAACGGCTGCCGTCAGACAGGAGATCAAGAAGATCGTCGGTCAGGTGTACCGGATCGATGGAGCTCAATCGCACCCGAAAGGATCCAGGAAGGTCAGCGATTTTCCGGAGCAGCGAGGTCAAAGGCAGATCGACTTCATCGCTGACCTCGCCTGTTGTATAACTTCCGAGATCGACACCGCAGATCACCACTTCCCGGTAGCCTGAATCAACGAAGGCCTGAATCTGGCGCAGGACATGCGCCTCAGCAAAAGACCGGCTCGGGCCCCTTGCCCGGTGAATGACGCAAAAAGTGCACGACTGATCGCAGCCCTGCTGGACCTGCAGAAAAGCCCTTGAGCGTGAATCAAAGCCGTTCAGCAGCGCCGCAGGAAGACTGGTCAGCCGATCGATATGCACCGGTACACGCCCCGGCTCATCAGGCCTTTTGAGGGTGCGGGCAAATTTGGCAACGGCGCGTTTCTGATCATTGCCGAGTACCAGGGAAACACCGGGAATGGCGGCGCACTCCTCGGCTTCGTTTTGTGCATAGCAGCCAGTCACGACAACCTGCGCCAACGGGTTCTGCCGAAGTGCACGCCGGACTGCCTGGCGGGTCTGGCGGTCAGCCTCGGCAGTCACGGTGCAGGAGTTGATCACGTAAAGATCGGCGTATTCGGCAGGGCCAACGAGCTTCCACTGGTCTTTCGCCAGATCCTGCGCCATGGCAGCAGATTCAAAGCTGTTGATCTTGCACCCGAGCGTCGAGACGGCTGCGAGTCCGGGGGTTCCGGGAGAGCTAAACCTCCGCGCTGTTCGCGCCCCGGAGACGGGTGCGGCTGATGTCGGAGACGACACCTAGGAAGGATTTACGGTGAAGCTTTCACCGCAACCGCATTCATCTGCCACGTTGGGATTCTTGAACCGGAACGCGGCCGAGAAGCCGTCCGACGCGAAGTCGATTTCCGTGCCGTCGATATACTTGATACTCTCGCCATCGACGATCACTTTGACGCCGCGACTGGTAAATACCTGATCATCGCTACTGATCTCATCCGCGAAGTCGACCACGTAGGCAAGTCCCGAACAGCCGGTCGTCTTTACCCCGAGGCGCAGGCCTTCACCACGACCTCTGGAAGCGAGGTGATCCGCGACCCGCTGTGCAGCAGCTTGCGTGAGGGTGATCGCCATACGTTTGCCTGTGTTACCTGTGTTCTGATGTCGCCGAAAACGCTTCTAAGATGAGAGACATTTTATCATGTAGGTGTCTTTTTGTTTACTTGCTCATCCTCCGGAGAATCCTGGAGCGCATACTCCAGAGAGGTCAGCACGCCCCTTAATATGTTGACCTCCTGGCTGGATTGAACGCCCTGCAACAGAAGGCGCCGTAGTTTCCGGACCAGCCGTATTCGCGGTCCCGCAAGAAACGCCGTGCGGTTCAGGACGCGCTCAAGGTGCTTGATCAGCTGATCGAACTCCCCCATCGTCATCGGGGCCATCGCGTCTGCGCTTTGGGGTGGTGTGGTCGGGACGGCGGAGGCCGACTGCTTACGAAGTTCATAGGCCATGATCGCGATCGCGGTGGCAACGTTGAGGGACGGAAATGCCTCGTTCACGTCGATTCGAAGGTGCGCATGACAAAGATCAAGCTGTGCATTGGAAAGACCGCAAGCCTCCGGACCAAATACCAGTGCGCAAGTTGTTCTTTCAGACTCGGTCACAAGGCGCGAAGCCGCCTGTTCGCTGTCCAGCAAGGGCCATGCGAGAGAACGCCGCCGGGCGGTCGCACCAATAACACAGCCGCAGTCAGCCACCGCCCCCTCAAGACTTGGGAAGATCTGCACCCGCTCAAGGATCTCGTCTGCCCCTGCTGCCCGGGCAGTGGCGGCCGGGTCCGGAAATATCCGTGGACTTACCAGGCGGAGCTCGGAAAGCCCCATGTTCGCCATGACTCTTGCTGCTGCCCCGATGTTCCCGGGATGGGTTGTTTCGACCATGATGATCCGCAAACTCATTATCTGTGCACCTTGCTCTCTCATCATGGTCTGCCAACCACGCCTGGCCGGCATTGGGCTACAATCCGCCCCCCGCGATCAACCCTTGGATCCCCGCTTTGCAAGCGTCGTCTACGAAGCGGGCTGCAAGACAGCGTGACCGGGCGGCCGTATTTGCTGACTCGCGCGACCGTTGTATCTGAAAACCCGGAGCCGCTTTTTTCACCATGCACCCCATGCTGCACACTGCCGTGCGATCTGTCCGCGAAGGCGGACGCGTCATTTTAATGTACTTCAATCAGCTGGACCGGCTGGAGTATTCATCGAAGGGCAGAAACGATTTTGTCAGTCAGGCCGATGTCGAAGCCGAGCGGGCAGTTCTCGATGTGCTGACCCGCGCCTATCCCGAACATGGGGTGGTGGCAGAAGAAAGCGGCAATCGACCGGGCTCAGAGTACACCTGGGTGATCGACCCGTTGGACGGAACCACCAACTTTCTCCACGGCTTTCCCATGTTCGCGGTGTCTGTAGGGGTCATGCGCGGTGAAGTCCTGGAGCACGGTGTGGTTTACGACCCACTGCGCGATGAAATGTTCACCGCCAGCCGCGGTGAGGGGGCCCAGTTGAATGGCAAGAGAATCCGGGTCAGCACGACGCGTCAACTTGCGCCCGCCCTGCTCGGCACGGGTTTCCCATTTCGGGATCTCACCATCATTGAACCGTGGATGCGCAGCTTTCAGAGTCTGTTGCCCAAGACCGCGGGAATTCGCCGGGCCGGGGCCGCGGCGCTGGATCTGGCCTATGTCGCGGCCGGACGCCTGGACGGCTTCTGGGAGTTCGGTCTCAAACCATGGGACATGGCCGCCGGGGCGCTGCTGATCCGTGAAGCCGGCGGCCTCATGGCAGATGTCTCAGGCGGTCAGGGCTTCATCGAGAGTGGGAATCTGGTCGCTGCAAACCGGTATATTTTTGAGGATCTGCGAAAGATTGTCGCGCGAAGCGCATCCTGATCATTTACCGTCTTGCCGACATTGCCTAGAATCGGCGAATCGATCTCATCTGCCACCGACTCCTGGAGACCATAAATGACCTACGTAGTAAGCGACTCGTGTATTCGCTGCAAGTACACCGACTGTGTGGAGGTCTGTCCTGTGGACTGCTTTCATGAAGGACCCAATTTTCTGGTGATTGATCCGGAAGAATGCATCGACTGCAGCCTGTGTGAACCAGAGTGCCCCGTCGATGCCATCTTTGCCGAGGAAGACCTGCCTGAGAACCAGCAGGAATTTCTTGCACTCAACGCCGAACTCGCCCAACAGTGGCCCGTCATCACAGAGATGAAGCCTGCTCCGGACGACGCCGATGACTGGAAGGAAGTTTCAGGGAAACTCGAACACCTGGAACGTTAGCGGTCTCGTCTGGCGCTCTTGTAAAGACGCCAGGCACGTCGACTTAAGTACCCAACGGCATTACGCGAAACAAAAGTTGCAGCACGAGGTTGGTGCCGATACCTGCGAGCACATCGTCAAGGACGATTCCCACGCCTCCTTTGACGCGCCGCTCCACGGTGGAGATCGGCGGGGGCTTCGCGATATCAAGCAATCGGAAAACGCAGAATCCGACAACCAGCGCGAGCGCACTCGGCGGTACCAGCGCGAGGGCCACCAGTACCCCGGCGATCTCGTCAATCACGATTCGCGGATCGTCGGCAACACCGAGCATCTGCGCGCTGCGTTTGGCAATCCAGATGGACAACACCAGAACCAGGGCCGTAGCCACGAGATAAAAACTTTCCCCGCCCTGCCACAAGCACCAGGCAAGCAAAAGGCCTGGAAGGGTCCCAAAAGTCCCGGGTGCAAACGGCAGCCGGCCGAGGCCAAAGCCCTGACCGACCAGCAGAATCACCTGGTCTGCCCTACTTTGCCCTATCCTTTGGGAATTCATTTTCGCCAGAGATGCCGGTACCCCGACGTGATGTCCGCAAGGCCCGGCGGTCCGCCGCGGACACAGCAGCCGCCTTCCCGGGTGATACGCCCGATACAGAACATCTCAAGACCCAGTCGGCTCCCGATAGAAAGAAGCTCCTGGTGTGCCTTATCCGGGGCGGTGAAGCAGAGCTCGTAATCATCGCCCCCGCCGAGGGCAAGCTCAAGCGCCCGGCGGTATTCCAGCAAGGAAACCGACGCATCAAACAGGGGAACCTGGTCAGCCTCTATATCCGCGCCGAGGTCGCCACTCGCCTTGAGGACATGACCAAGGTCTGCCAGCAGTCCGTCCGAAAGATCGATGGCGCTATGGGCGAGGCGACCAAGCTCCATTCCAAGATCAACCCGTGGCTCGGGGTACCATAAAGCCTGCTGCAGGGCCCTATCGGTGGACGCCTCCTCGCACGAAAGGGCCGCCGCTGCACCGCCGAGCCTGCCGCTCACAAAGATCCGATCACCTGATTTTGCGCCGCTTCGGCGTAACACCGCCGCTGGATCGACTTCCCCGCCCACGGTAACCGATATCGCCAAAGGGCCCGCCGTAGTATCGCCGCCCACCAGCGCAACACCATGAATTTGCGCCAGTTTAAAGAACCCCTCTGCGAATGCCCTAAGCCACTCGCCGTCAAAATCAGGAATCGTCAGGCTCAGAGTCGCCCAGCGGGGTGTTGCTCCCATTGCGGCGATATCACTCAAATTTACCGCCAGCGCACGATGACCAATGGAATCGGCAGGCTGAGCGTGCAGAAAGTGAACCCCGCTCACCAGGGTATCCATGACCACCACACTCTGTTTACCCGGTGTCACGTCCAGAACCGCGCCGTCATCGCCGACGCCAACGCTCACCCAGGACTTTTGATCCTCCCGCCGATGGAAGATCTGGTCAATCAGCTCGAACTCGTCCATCAGGGAGCTTTACTGTCCGTTACCCCTCGTTCGCCGGCGAGACGGTCCAGCACGCCATTTACAAATTTATAGCTGTCCTTCGCGCCGAAGAGATGCGCCATTTCGACCGCCTCATTGATCGCCACGCTGTCCGGGATATCGTGGCGAAACAGGATTTCATAGGCGCCAATAAGAATAATCGCGCGCTCAACCGGGTCCAGTTGACTTAAGGGGCGCTCAATCAAGGCATGCAGCTGTTGCTCCAGGGCGTCCCGCCGTTCGGGCACTGCGCCGATCAGGTGCCGGAAATACCCTATGTCTGAGTCTGTCAGCGCATCATCACTGATAAACCCTGATTCAATCTCAGCCGTAGGCTGTCCGGTGATCATCCACTGGTACAGTGCCTGGGCGGCGCAGCGGCGCGCCAGATGCCGACTTACCGAAGCCACATCAATCTGCCCCGGGACCAGGCAGGTATTCAAGAACCTCCAATCCGAAGCCCGACAGTGCGTGCGTGCGCAGGGGTGTGCCGAGCACGCGGACCTTGCCGGCGCCGAGGTCTGAAAGAATCTGGCTCCCGGCCCCCAGCATGCGCAGTTCGCGCTCCTTGCCATCGCTTGCAGACTCCCCGCGAATACGACGGTCCAGTTGCGCGGCGTCCTCCGAGTAGGTCAGAAGCACCAGTACACCGGAGGGTTCCTGGGCAATTCTTGCAAGCGCCGCATCGACGTTCCAGCTTTGTGCTTCCCGCGCCTCGGCCAACATATCGAAAGCGCCGCGATGGGTGTGGACCCGGACCATTGAGGGCGTATCCGGCTGAATCGTGCCATGCACCAGAGCCATGTGGACCTGTTTGAGCTCGCCATCCTCATAGATAACAGCACGAAAGTCGCCGTGCCGGGTGCTGACGATGTTTTCCGATACCCGCCAGACCGTCGGCTCTGTGCGCATCCGGTAGCGGATGAGATCGGCAATCGTCCCGAGTTTGAGGCCATGCGTACCACTGAACTCCAGAAGATCCGGAAGTCTCGCCATGGTGCCATCGGGGTTCAGAATCTCGCAGATCACGCTGGCGGGTTCGATACCGGCCAGCCGCGCAAGGTCCACTCCCGCCTCGGTGTGACCCGCACGGGTCAATACACCGCCGGGCTGGGCCATGATCGGAAACACATGTCCCGGACTCACAATCTCTTCGCCCGTCGTATTTTCACTCACCGCGGTACGGATCGTGTGGGCGCGGTCAGCCGCTGATATACCGGTACTTACGCCGTCAGCCGCCTCGATCGACACCGTAAAGTTCGTGGAATACCGGGCATTGCTATCGTTCACCATCAGCGGCAGTTTCAGATGGCGACAACGTTCTTCAGTCAGGGTCAGGCAGATTAACCCTCGGCCATGCGCTGCCATGAAGTTAATATGCTCGGCGGTCACAAACCCGGCCCCTATGACAAGGTCGCCTTCGTTTTCACGGTCCTCGTCATCCACCAGGATGACCATCTTTCCTTCCCGGTAATCCTCGAGTACTCGCTCGATCGGGCTCACGCCAAGACCAGTGCGCTCTTCCGTCATTTCATTAAGTGCCTTTAACTGCATTCCTGAAGGCGCTTCAGGTAGCGGGCCACGATGTCGACCTCAATGTGTACGCTCTGACCCTTCGTTAACCTGCCCAGGGTCGTGACGCTGAGCGTATGCGGGACAAGATTCACAGCGAACTCTACCGCCTCTTTCAGGTCGTGGACATCGTTCACTGTCAAACTGACTCCATCGAGTGTTACCGAGCCCTTTTCGGCGATGTAGGCCGCAACCTCTCGCGGGCCGCTGAAACGCATTCGGGCGGATCTCGCCGAAGTCTCGGCTTCCACCAGGGTCACGACGCCGTCAACGTGGCCGCTGACCAGATGGCCACCGAAACGGTCCTGCGCACTCATGGCAAGTTCCAGATTCACCCCGTCTTCCGGTTGCCAAGTACCCAGCAGTGTCCGCGAGAGCGTCTCTTTTGATACATCAAAAAAAACAACGCCTGGCTCCTGCCGGACAACCGTCAGACAGACCCCGGCCACGGCGACGCTGTCACCCACACTGATTAAACCTGTGTCCAGCGCGGCTGGCTCGATCTGGATCACCAAATCGCCGTTACGGACCTCTATCGAACCGATCGTTCCGATATCCTGCACGATGCCGGTAAACATCACGAGCCCTCCTTCGTGGGAACATAGATCAGGCGGATATCGCGCCGAATCCTGCAGATATCTTTCAGTTCGAACTCCACGCGGTCGTCGATCGATCGCATACCCCGCATGACAAACATGCCCTGACCTCCAGAGCCCAGTATATCCGGCGACTGATACACCCAAAGTTCATCAACCAGCCCACGCGAAACAAAAGCACCCGCGACGCCGGCACCTGCCTCAACCAGCACTTCATTGCAGGCCCGTTCGGCAAGAACATCCAGCACCCCGGCGACATCAACGCGGCCATCATCGCCGGCAAGGCAGAGTTGCTCGGTACGGGCGTCAAATCCGAAACCCTCATCGTCTTCACGGCTGGTGACGATAAGAATATCTCCGGGTTCGGAAAAAAGCCTCGCTTGCGGGTCCAGCTGGCCTTTCCCATCAAGCACCACCCGCAGCGGCTGCGCCACGTCCGCATCAACACGGGCGTTCAGGCGGGGATTGTCCTCTTTCACCGTCCCGATGCCGGTAACGATGGCGCAACTGCTGGCCCGGAGCCGGTGGACATCCGCACGCGCGGCCTCTCCTGTAATCCACTGACTGCTGCCATCATTGGCCGCTGTTCGACCGTCCAGCGTCGCGGCAACCTTGAGCCTCACCAGCGGTCGACCACCCGCCATTCTGCGGCAGAATCCCGCGTTCAGCCCGCGCGCTCCATGGTCATCCTCCGAAACCTCGGCATCGATACCCGCCGCGCTCAGCATTTCGAGCCCCTTGCCGGCGACCTGCGGGTTCGGATCCACCATCGCCGTCACCACCCGCTTTACCCCGGCGTCAATGAGCGCCTGGGCGCAGGGCCCGGTTCGTCCGGTATGCGCGCAAGGCTCAAGGCTGACAAACACCTCGGCCCCTTTCGCCCGGCTACCCGCAGCAGACAGGGCGTGGATTTCCGCATGCGCTTCGCCGGCGCGCTGGTGCCAGCCTTCGCCGACGATTTCCTCACCCAGGGCTACCACGCAGCCGACCCGCGGGTTGGGCTTGGTGGTGTAGAGGCCGTTTTCCGCAAGCTCGACCGCACGCTCAAGAAAGCGGCGCTCCCGGTCCTCAATTTTTTGGACGCTCATCGTTTGCGCCCTGATCCCGGCTCGACCAGCAGTGACAGTTGCGTCACCTTTGCCGGTGTCTTTCGATCCTTGCGCAGCCGATCGACTTCTTTGCTGAACGCAGCCACGTCCTCGAAACTTCGATACACGGATGCGTACCGCACATAGGCAATCTCATCGATCTGCGGCAGCAGACTCATCACGACCTCGCCAATCGCAGCCGAACGCACTTCCGGTTCGCCGTTGAGCTGAATCTCACGACTGACGTTATTGATCAGCGCATCAATCTGATCGAGCCCGACCGGCCGCTTTTCCAGTGCCCGCATTAATCCCCGACGGAGTTTCCCCTCGTCCCAGGGTTCACGCCTGCCATCACTTTTAACCACCCTGGGCTGCTCGCGTTCAAAGCGCTCAAAGGTTGTAAAGCGGTGACTGCATCCCTGGCATTCGCGCCGGCGCCGGACCGTTGCACCGGCGTCACCAAGACGGGAATCGATTACCCGGGTATCGTCGCTGGAGCAGGCGGGGCAACGCATGGCAGGCCTTTAGGGCGCCGCAATAGGCTTAGGAAGCCGGGTCGCCCTCCGCTCCCGCTCCTTCTTTGGCGACCGGGAGCATATCCTCGCGGGAGATGCCCAGTACCAACACAGCGGGGCTGGCGACAAAGATTGAAGAATACGTACCTATCAGGACACCGATCAGCAGCGCAATCGCGAACCCTTTGATGATCTCGCCACCCGCGAGCAGCAATGTCAGGACCACCAGTAACGTGGTCACGGACGTCAGGACCGTTCGCGGCAGGGTTTCATTCACAGAGCGGTTCATGATCGCAAGTACAGACCCCTTGCGCATCTTGCGGAAGTTATCCCGAATCCGGTCAAACACCACAATCGTGTCGTTCAGTGAGTAGCCGATAACGGCAAGCACCGCCGCAAGGACCGGCAGGGAAAACTCGATCCCGAGAATCGAGAACACACCCAGCGTAATCAGCACATCGTGGACCAGTGCACTGACGGCACCAACGGCAAAGCGCCACTCGAATCTGAAGGCCACGTATATCAGGATGCCGATCAGCGCGTAGAGCATTGCCAGACCGCCCTTCTCCGTAAGTTCGCCCCCGACCTGCGGCCCGACAAACTCCACCCGACGCATCTGCACCTGGCAGTCTGCGCTACTGCCGCTTGCACTGGCGCACTGCTGCAGGCCGCCCTGCGCGCTCTCGGTGAGGGTTTCTCCTGCAGCCTTTCTCAGCGCACTCACGACGTCACTGCTCTGCTCGGAGGCCGCCTTGCCTTCACTTACCGGCAAGCGCACAAGAATATCCCGGGACGTACCGAAATACTGGACGATGGCATTGTCGACGCCGGCATCTCTTAACACCGAGCGTACCGTGACCGGGTCGGCCGACTGTGCATATTCGAGTTCGACCAGGGTCCCGCCGGTGAAATCGATACCGAAATTAAGGCCCCGAAGGCCCAAAGAGCCGAGGCTCAGTACCAGCAGCACGAGCGACACAATCCACGCCGTCCGGCGTTTGCCGAGAAAATCGAATTGGGTGACCTGTTTAAATAAGCGCATAGAAGCCGCTACCAGATAGCCAATGCCTTGACCCGCTTTCCGCCATAAAGGAAATTAACCAGGGCACGGGTCACAACAATTGCGGTAAACATCGACGTAATGATGCCGATGCTGAGTGTCACGGCGAATCCCTTAATGGGTCCGGTCCCGAAATTGAACAGAACAATCGCCGCGATCAGGGTGGTGACGTTGGCATCGACGATAGTCGACAAGGCCCGCTCGTAGCCGGTATGAATACTCGCCTGCGGAGTCGCACCATTTTGAATCTCCTCTCGAATACGCTCGAAGATCAGCACGTTCGCATCGACAGCCATACCCACGGTCAGAACAATACCGGCCACACCCGGCAGCGTCAGGGTCGCCTGTAACAGTGACAGCACGGCGACAATCAGTACGAGATTAAGCGCCAGTGCGACATTGGCGAAGAGCCCGAATACCCGGTAATAGACAGCCATGAAAATGAGTACCAGGATGAAGCCGACCATCACCGACCTGAATCCCTGGTCGATATTCGCCTGACCGAGGCTCGGACCGACGGTCCGCTCCTCGATAATCTCCACCGGTGCGGCCAGAGAGCCGGCCCGGAGCATCAGCGCGAGATCACGGGCCTCGGTCACGCTGTCGAGCCCTTCAATCTGAAAACGCTTGCCGAGTTGGTCCCGGATCACCGGGGCGGTAATCACTTCCTCGACACGCTGCTGGGTACGCAATACCCGCCCCTCGTTATCCTTCAGGGGCATTCCATCGGCATCGGTTCTGATCGACGATCGGTTCTCAATGTACAGCACTGCCATCCGCTTGCCGATATTCTTGCCGGTGATCTTCTGATTGATTCTTGCCCCGATTGCGTCCAGGGTGATACTGACGATCGGTCCGCCGCTTTGTGTATCGATACTTGCCGCCGCATCGACGATGTTCTCGCCGGAATAGATCACCCGTTTCTCCAGCAGAATAGGCCGCTCGTCACGGAAGCGGTAAATCTTTGACCCCGGAGGTACTTTGCCGCCCAACGCGGCCTCGAGGCTGTGCTCCTCGTCGACCATCATCATCTCCAGCGTGGCTGTGCGGCCGAGAATGCGTTTTGCGCGCGCCGTGTCCTGCACTCCCGGCAGTTGCACCACGATCCGGCGGTCGCCCTGGCGCTGGACGACGGGTTCCGCGACGCCCAACTCGTCAACCCGGTTGCGAAGCGCCGTGATGTTCTGCTCAAGAGCGAACTGAGACAATTGATCGATCTCGCTTTGCACAAGGCTCGCGTTCAGGACGTTTTCAGAGCCCTCCTCCCCTTCGGTCACAACCAGACCCGGGAGCTCCTCGCGGATCGTCTTCAGCGCATCCTCGGCTGACTCTACTGAACGAAGCGTTACGGTGATGCCGCCCGAGGTGTCGCGGGCGATCCCGCGGTACCGTATCTTGGCTTCGCGCAGCGTTGAGCGCAGATCGGCAACATACCGGTCCTCCGCACGGCGCTGGGCACTCGCCATGTCGACCTCAAGCAGAAAATGCACCCCGCCGCGAAGGTCGAGACCAAGATACATCGGCAGCGCGCCGACGCTCGAAAGCCACTCGGGCGCCGCTGGCAGCAGGGTCAGTGCAATGGTGTAGCCCGTCGGCAGGCGCGCCTCCAGCATGTCGCGGGCCTGCAGCTGGGCATCCGTTGTGGCAAAACGGACCCGGATACCTGAGTCATCCAGTACCAGGGCGCCATAGCCAAGCCCGGCATCGTCCAGAACCTTTTGTACCTGCACCAGTTGCTCAGCACTCAGGCTGCCGCCCCGGGCGCCGCGCAACTGGATGCCCGGATCGTCACCAAACAGGTTGGGAAGCGCGTAAAACGCACCTGGCAGGATAACCGCCGCGATGATCAGCCATTTCCACCACGGCGTGTGATTACGCATCGACTTAATAGGTACCTTTCGGCATGACCTGCGATACCGCCTGCCTTTGGACCTTGACGTTCAATCCGCTTGAGATTTCCAGGGTAATGAAGTTGTCGTCGATCTCTGTCACCTTTCCCAAAAGGCCTCCGTTGGTCACCACCTCTTCACCTTTGGCCAATGCCGCCACCATTTCCTTGTGCTGCTTTGCGCGTTTTTGCTGAGGGCGAATCAGCAGGAAATAGAAAAGGACAAAAATCGCCGCCAGCGGCAGGAGACTGAACAGGCTTCCGCCGGTTCCTCCCCCGCCTTGGGCCAAGGCGTCGGAAATCAAAAAATCCATTTTGCTACCTCTTGATTCGAACCGTGGAAAGGCGCGCGATTATGCCACATCGGCGTTTTCACCGCCGAAAACCGCCATAAAATCATCAGCAAAGGCTTGCAAGCACCCGCGGGTAATCGCATCGCGAATGTCAGACATCAAGGTCTGAAAAAAGACCAGATTATGCAAGGTGCAGAGCCTCGGGCCAAGCAGTTCACCGGCCACATGCAGATGCCGCAGATAGGCCCGGCTGAACTGGCTGCAGGTCGGACACGGACAGTCGGGATCAACCGGCCGGGTATCCCGGCGGTTAGCCGTGTTCTTAAGGCGTACGATACCGCGACGGGTGTACAGCCAGCCGTTGCGGGCGTTTCGTGTAGGCAGCACGCAGTCGAACATATCAATGCCGGACGCAACTCCTGCGAGCAGATCCTCGGGCTTGCCCACACCCATCAGATACCGGGGTTTGCCGGCCGGCATGGCAGGTGCTACCGCTTCCAGGATTCTCAGCATATCTTCCTTGGGTTCTCCTACCGACAGGCCACCCAGCGCGTAACCATCAAAGCCGATTGCCTGGAGGCGCTCAAGCGCCTCCAGACGAAGCGCCTCGTGGATGCCGCCCTGGGCGATTCCGAATAAGGCCTGGCCGGGGCTAAGCGGGTAGTCGCGACAGCGCCTCGCCCAGCGAAGCGACAGCGCCATGGAATCGCGCGCCTGTGCAACAGTTGCCGGATACGCGGTGCATTCGTCAAAGCACATGACAATATCCGAGCCAAGGGCCTTTTGCACCTGCATGGATGTTTCCGGCCCAAGAAAGACTGTAGATCCGTCCACGGGTGAACGGAAGCTAACCCCGTCTTCCCTGATATCTTTTTTCTTCGCCAGACTCCAAACCTGAAAACCCCCGGAGTCAGTCAGGATCGGGCCGCGCCACCCCATGAAATCATGAAGGGTTCCATGCAGGCTGATGATTTCGGCTCCCGGCCTCAGCATCAGATGAAACGTGTTTCCGAGGATTATCTGCGCCCCGGTCGCGGCAACCTCTTCCGGGCTGACCGACCGGACCGAACCGACGGTTCCAACCGGCATAAATGCCGGGGTTTCGACAGTCCCGCGGGCAAAGTCGATCCGGCCCTGCCGGGCATTACCGTCGCTATGATTCAGGGTGTATTTCATTGCGGTGCCCGGGACTGCACAAGCATGGCGTCACCATAACTGAAAAAGCGGTAGCGGTTCGCAACGGCGTGGGCATAGGCCTCGCGAATCCGCTGCACGCCGGCAAAGGCACTCACCAGCACCATCAGGGTGGAACGCGGCAGGTGAAAGTTCGTGATCAGCATGTCGACGACCTGAAAAGCATAACCCGGCCTGATAAACAGGCGGGTTTCCCCGCGCGCGGACTTAAGCTCCCCACTCTGAGCTGCCGCTTCCAGGGCACGGACAACGGTTGTACCGACAGCAACCACCCGCCCGCCCCGGCGCCGGGTATCTCGAATCGACTCGACCAGCGCTTGATCCACGGCGATCTCTTCGGCGTGCATCTGATGCTCATCCAGAGAGTCCGATTTGATGGGCGCAAAAGTGCCCGCTCCCACGTGCAGGGTCAGCCTGGCCAATCCGACACCGCTCGCCGTCAAGCGGTCGAGCAAGGGCTCGTCGAAGTGCAGTCCGGCTGTCGGCGCAGCAACAGCTCCGGGGTGTTTCGCATATACCGTCTGGTAACGATCGCTGTCTGAGCGATCCACCGGGCGCTGGATATACGGTGGCAACGGCGTCTCACCCTCCCGATACAAAAGCGCCTCGAAACTGCCGCCGTCGCTGCATGCCACCAGAAAAAATGCACCGTCCCTGCCCAGTATCCGAAGTGGCGTACCGCCCTCGGTCGTGAGGTCCGTTCCGGCCCCCGGCGCTCTGCTCGCACGAATCTGCACCAGTGCCTGCGCCCCGCCCTGCAGCCGTTCCAGCAGGAGTTCGAACTTGCCGCCGGTCTCTGTCTTTCGCCCGTAAAGCCGTGCCGGCAGGACCTTTGTGTCGTTGACCACAAGCAGGTCATTTGGCCGCAGCCGTCCTACCAGATCGGAAAATACACCATCGATAAGCGCCTCACCTGGGGGTGGCACGATAAGCAACCGGCTGGCGCTGCGCTTATCCTTGGGTGACTGCGCGATCAGTTCCCCAGGCAGGTCGTAGTCGTATTGGTGGCTGGATTGCATAGGCTTTTAAAGTGACAGCAAAGCGCCGCATACTCCAGGAGGGAAAACCAACGGTGAATTCTATCGACTGCGATAGACCTTCCCAACTAAACCTCCCCAGCCAGCCGTAAACGCTCAAAAGCATCGCCACGCGCCAGGACCACCGAGGCACCCACTTGACGCTTGGGAATCCGCCAGAAGGTATCCAGCAGCCGCGCGGTATGCCGCGGATTCAACCGCCGATAGCCATTGCGCTCATAAAAACGGATTGCCCAGTGCGCGCTTGCCCAGGTCCCAACCAGAATCGGGCACGAGGACTGATCATGAATCTTCTCAAGCAATGTCCGGCCCAGGCCGTTGCGCTGCCGCTCCGGCCGCACATAGGCATGGCGGATAAGATCCACTGCGCCCCGGGGCTGAAACCCCATCACGGCCACAAGTTCGTGCCCCTGTGATACGCCCCAGAACACGACCCCGTCCTCGAGCTCCTGCTGCAAAGCCGCAGCAGACATATAGGGTTCGTGCCAGCAGTCATCGGGAATCACACCCCGGTAGATCTGCGCCGCTGCATTGATCACAGCGCAGATCGCCTGGGCGTCACTCACCCTGTGTATTCGAGGAACATCCCGCATCACATTCATTTCGGCCCATAGTAACAGGGGTTTTCCCTCCTTCGAAAACCGGCGTTTTTCCTGAAGATTTGCAGTTGACAGGGGTTTTCGGTTCTCGCATAATGTTTGTACTACAAACTGGTTTGCAGTAGGAGCCCTATGTCTCCCGAAGAACTCAATGTCCGCAAAGCGATCGCCGATGTTGAACTGATACGGCGTGTCCTGGATCAGGCCGAAAAAAGCAACTCCCCGGCTCAGACCGTGGGACTCTTCGGGGTTACCCTGACCGCGAACATCATCCTTCAGAGCTTCGCGCTCGCAGGTGCGGCGCTGTTGCTGGCAGTAGAACTTGCAACCGCTGGCTCGATCACACAAACGCTGATGCTCGGTGCCACCCTTCCTGACCTTCGCCTGCTCGGCATTGGGCTAATGGCAGGAATACTGATTGCGCTCGTGATCCTGCTTTACTTCGTGATCTGGCGTGCGGCGCGCGACAGCGGGGAAGAATTCAATGCTTATATCGTACGCAACTTCCGCTATGCGAGGTTGTTGTCATATCTGTCTGACCTGCTGCTGAAGTTTGCTGCGGTAGCCCTGGTCATGCTCGCGGGACATCCCGAATGGATACCGCCTTTGCTGCTGGCATTTACCGGTGACTATCTCGTTCAGGGCCGATTGTTTACTTTGCCCACGCGGATGGCGGTGATCCTGGGCGCGATCTGTATTGCGATCGGGCTCTACCAGTTCCTTGCGGACGTTCAGACACTGGTACTGCCGCTGGCCGTATTCACGGCGGTCGCAGCCATTTCAACCGGGAGATTAATGCGACTGAATCGGAAACAGGCCGACGAAGCTGCGTGAAGCGGCGGGTGTCATGGCTTCCAGCGAGCTGCTCAATGTACATCCGGCATTATTTGACCGGGTCCGCCTCGCGATCATGGCGCATCTTTCGCTTGCCAAAGGGGCCGTTGATTTCAACACCCTGCTTGCAGAACTTGAACTCACCCGAGGTAACCTCTCGACGCATATGAAAAAACTCGAAGACGATGGACTGGTACAGATCAAGAAGGCCTTCATTGGGCGAAAGCCCCGTACCACCTACTCCTGTACCAGCAGGGGAAAGAAGGCCGTTCAGGTCTATCTCTCGGCTGTGGAAACCGTTTTGAGAACTTCGTTATGAGGCATAGCGGCTCAAAAACCAGCCGATCAATTGCAATGACCACCCGGGGGTGGGTTAGCGGTGCACGGTGGCACCGATACGGCGGGGGCAACCCCCGGGGTACTCCTCCAGTGCCCCCGTCGAACCACCGACCCGATAGGGAAGCTTCAGCTGAAAAACTTAAGCGGTGTGCGGCGGCATCGTCACGATGGAAGACTTCCCTTTTGTCTCCTTCCTCCAACTTCCATCGGCCCGCCGCTTCTTTTTTCTGACAAAAGCCCGGGGTGACACGACCCCAGGGCCTTTGCGCCCCCTAGCTCGGCGGCTGATAGACCTCCAGCACGGCTTTTGCCTTTTTCATCCCCTCAACGGCGGTCGGCATATCGAGGAGCTTGGTCGTCTTACCGCCCACAATCGCGCCCGTGGCTGATACCGCCAGTGCAACACCGGCCATGCAGGCGTCATCGGGCATATCCGCAACAACCACGAGATCATCGCTCCCAAAGGCCATCCAGGCCCCGATCATGGTTCCACCATTGGCCTCGATCGCCGCTTTGGCTGCCCCGGTACGATCCTGCGGACTTCCGACAAGCGCTTTGATCGCGTCGCCTGAGTAAGACGCCTGGTATAGATAGCAAGGCATTACATCCTCCTGTTAATTGATGGTGGTCGGCCCAGTGCCAACCGCAACGATAGCATACCAATATTACAGACCTCCGTCGCTCTCGCCAGATTATGGTTTTCTCCGCTTCACGGGCGTGAGGCAAATGTCGCGCGGGCAACAATGTTGACTTGTCCGAGACCGCCTGTGGACGGTACGCTTTGCCGGAACCGGTCTCATCGCAGGCGAGAATTCAGGCCATGTCGCAAAAGGAAGCTGATTTCATCATCGTTGGAGCAGGCTCCGCCGGCTGTGTTCTCGCGGACAAACTGACCGCGAGCGGAAAATACCGTGTCGCCATTCTTGAGGCCGGCCCTTCAGATAACCGTTTCTGGATCCGTACACCTATCGGCTACGGAATCACCTACACCGATCCCAAAGTCAACTGGTGCTACTCCGCAGAACCGGATCCCGCGCTTTGTGACCGCACCCTTTACTGGCCGCGGGGCAAAGTGCTGGGGGGATCAAGCTCAATCAATGCCATGGTCTACCACCGGGGCCAGGCGAGGGACTACGATGACTGGGAAAGGGCCGGCAATCCGGGCTGGGGCTATAGCACCGTCAGGAAAATCTACGAAAGTTTCGAAGACCTGTCGCCACAGAAGGCCTCAAGTGTCTCACGAAGCAAGGGCATACCTAACGAGACCAGACTCTCGGTCTATGACGCGTCGGCGGACTATCATTCCTTAAAAGACGACTTCGGCCGGGCATTTTCAGAAGCTGGCCTGGTGAGTCCATCAGCGATATGCCTTGAGGGCGAAGGCGTCGGCCCTTATCTCATCACGACCCGCGCTGGCAAGCGCTGCTCTTCCGCCACCGCCTTTTTGCATCCGGCAACCAACCGATCCAACCTCGAGGTGTTTACCAATGCCACGGTCACCAGGATCAATTTAAAGGAAAGAAGGGCTAGCGGGGTTGCGTGCCGTATAGCAGGTAAGCCCGTGGAATTTCTGGCGCGGCGCGAGGTCCTGCTCTGCGCCGGGGTTGTCAACTCGCCGCAACTGCTGCAACTTTCCGGAATCGGACCGCTCGATATCTTGGCGACTCATGGCATCCAGCCCATCCTGGAGCACCCCCATGTTGGCCGGCATCTTCAGGATCACCTCGGCATCAGTTATTTCTACCGCGCAAACCGGCCGACGCTGAACAACATTCTTCGAAGCTGGCCGGGCAGGATCGGCGCCGGCATTCAGTATATCCTGCAGCGTTCGGGCCCTTTGTCATTAAGCGTCAACCAGATCGGCGGGCTTGCCCGCTCGCAACCTGGCAACGACACCATTGATACGCAGCTTTACTGCAACCCCGTGAGTTATCAGCCCGTTGCCGATGACACGCGCAGGTTAATCCAGCCGGATCCGTATCCTGGCTTCATCATGGGCTTTAATCCCTGTCGTCCGAAGAGTGAGGGTTTTATAGACATTCGCTCCTCCGACCCGTTTGTCGCGCCGCGGATTTCCACCCACTACCTGGCGACGCAGGAGGATCTCGATGGAATCGTCGCCATGGCGCGACTCGTCGGCAGGATCCAGGACACCGAAGCGATCAAAGACATCCTCGCGAATCCTCCGGATCTTGATTTATCGAGCATGGATGATGACGAGATTCTCAGCGACTTTCGTGAACGGGCCACCACGGTCTACCATCCCTGCGGAACCTGCCGGATGGGTCCTGGTATCCAGAGTGCGGTTGTCAACGCCGATCTTGAGGTTTTCGGCATCGACGGACTTCGGGTGGTGGATGCGTCAATATTCCCCAACATCACCTCTGCCAATATCAACGCACCGACCATCATGGTCGCACATGAAGCCGCACGGCGGATTCTGAAGCGTTTAGAGGCCTGAAGCCTCTCTCTTCCCATGCTCTGGAAAACCTTCAGGCGCACGGCGTTGTTCTGGACGTTTGTACTGCTGGCCGCTTACCTTGTTTATATCTACCCCATCCAGCGTCTGACGGACTGGCTGAATTACCCGGCACTCTTGAATCTTTCTACGATCGTCGGCCTGTGGATGTTCGTAGCGGCAATCCTCTGGCTGTCTTTCAGAAGCAGTAGCCGTCTGCTCGAACTCATTCTCTATAACTGGATGGGCATCGGCTTTGTTTTCTTCTGTTTATGCTTTATCTACGACCTTTTAAGACTGGAACTGGCGCTCAACGATTATTGGGCCGCGGTCGGTATTCTCCTGGCGGGTTCTTGCGTCGTCATCTACGCTTTCGCGACTGCACAACGCCTCTCTTGCAAACGTCTTGAGTTTCACGATTCAAGGCTCACGGGACGCTATCGGCTGGTCCAGATCAGTGACGTACACGTCGGATCACGAAGCGTTGGACTCCTCAGGAACATCGTTGCCACCATCAACGCCCTGCATCCAGACCTTATCGTCATTACTGGGGACTTTCTGGACGCGAAACGAGTGGGTTCTCAGGATATCGCGCCGTTGAAAGACCTCCGGGCACCGGTTTATTTTTCGATCGGGAATCACGAACGCTACGCCGGTCTCGACCGGGTCGTTCCTATGCTGGAAGACGCCGGCGTTGTGGTGCTGCGAAGCCAAAGTGTCAACATCGCTGAGCTACAACTGATTGGTATTGATGATGCTGAAGATCAGGGCCAGGTCAGGCGGGAACTTGGGAATATCGACCTCGATCAGCGATGCTTCAAGGTGCTTCTCTATCACCGGCCACTCGGGTGGGATGCTGCCGTTTCGTCGGGCATCGACCTCATGCTCTGCGGTCATACCCATAATGGCCAGATCTTTCCCTTTAACTGGCTGGTGCGCCGGCAATTTAAAAAAATTCACGGGCTGCACACGCAAAGTAACTGTCACCTCTACGTATCGCCCGGGACAGGTACCTGGGGGCCGGCAATGCGACTGGGATCACGAAACGAGGTTACCTGTATCGATCTCAGCGGGGTTGGATAAGCGGGCGCGCCAGATACCCTGGAGCGTTCTGTCGGGCGATAATACGCTTGCTCGCGAGCGTTTTTAAGCCAACGCTTTAGATCATCCAGCACAAACTTGATTGGGCGCAGCGTTTCCGGGACTTCGGATACTCTGGACACGCTCATGTTGTCTCCCCCTGTTATGGCTTTGTGGGCGCCATCTTGACGGCCCGAGGGGCTCACAGGGTGAGTCACGTCGTTAAGAATTAAATTTCAACGATCCCCGGGATATTCCTGCTCAATGCGGTAAACCGCCCCGCGGGGAAGCAGTTTGCTGCTGAAAAGCGCGAACGAATCCACCGTAAATGCGGCGCTTGTTGCCAGACTGAACATCTGTAAAAACCGCCCGACGTCCCGGTAGGACGCGCTATCCAGACGGGCCAGGGTCAGATGGGGTCGGAACTTTCGGACCTCGATCTCAACACCCAGTTCCCGGCACTGCGCGGATACCCTCTTCTGCAGCGTGAGAAGTTCCGGACTCTCCCGGATATCCGCCCAGAGAGTTCGCGGCGACTTTTTGCTTCCAAAATAACCTACCTTGTGAAACTGAAGTTCGAAGGGCGTGAACTCGATTTTTTCGAGGGATTCACAAATTCCACGATAAACACCCGGTTGCTGCTCGCCTAAAAACACCAGAGTCAAATGCATCTGATTGGGCCGGGCCCAGCGCGCCCCTCTCACTGAGATCCGCCAACCGGTGAGTTCCTCCCTGATCGAATCTGGGATATCAATCGCTACGAATAATCTCGGCACATGGGCTCCGCGATGTGCACCGAATCAAGTCTTCAGCGCATCCCGGACCGGTTCAAGGCATGAATTCACCTCGTCGGCCGACCTCACCAAGCACTCATCATACTCAAGGGCTAAGGTTTTCTGCAGATGATAATGATCCAGAATGGTTTTCGGGATAACAAAAAGCATTGTCCTCTATTGCCAGGCCGAACGACGCTACCTTCGTTTTGTTATCAAAAAAATCGAATCTCAATGATTTTCCGGATTCAATCGCTGTTTGATTGAAGGGAAGAAGGGAATCGAATCCGCAAAGAGTTTCTTTGAATGCTGCATGGGGTGCGACCACATCAGGCCTGCGCACCACGAAACTGAGATCGCCTATGTAGTTATCATCAACCGAGAGCGAAACATGGGAAAGGTCGCTCTGAGAGGCGGCCCAACCAGAAATGCCGATTGACCTGTTAGCGTGTATGACGATCCTGTCAATATGCATCAGGCAAACAATCGAATTATCCCCGAAATTTCTATCTGGGATTTTCGTAGGGACTATTGTGATTGCATGCCTGAAATATGAGGGGTGGGAATCAATCTTTACACGCGAAGATATGATAGGCACCGTGTGTGGATTTTCATAAGTGTATCTTTTTGATCGGTTACTTGTGTGAGAATGAACAAACCAAAGTCGCGATACACCTAGCTGGTCACCTAGACGCTGCGCCTCCAGCAATTCTTCCTCCGAATCATTCGTTTCGAAGAGTACGTACTTCCAAACCACTAAACCACCTTTTGGTTTTTGAAATTCTATTGCATCTTTCATGAATTTGAATGCTTTTGAGATGTCTCCCTTTACTCGATACTTTTCATAGGACTCCTGGTACGCGCCGTCGATGGCAACCACAGTCTCTTCAACATACTCAGTTCCCATAGTTTTTGAGTAATCATGATTACCATTCGTAATCACCCTTTGTAACGTGGACGGGAATATCCTGCGTGCTGTTGCCAATAGTTCAGGAAATCTGGGGTTATTCAATGGCTCCCCTGCCCACAATATTCTATTGACCTGATTTGATACTCATTTTTCTTTAAATCCTGCAAAAGGTCTGACATGTTTTCGGGGCTGAAGTGACGCGCTCCAGATCGAGTTTTGATCTGCATTAAGTTAGAGCAGTGCGGACATTTAAGAGCACATGCCAACGAAGACTCAAACTGAATCTTCTGAATTATCCTGTCTTTGATTAAATCGTTTGAATAAGGTTCATCGGGACGGAAAAAAGAGCAATGTTCGCAAACATCCGGCCAAGGGGTTTTCCCGTCCTGAAGAGCGGCTCGAATGTTTTTATAACGGTCATTATTAAGAATGTCATGTATGCTGATTGCCGCATCATTTGAGAGACAAGAACCAAGTGAGATGCGTTCTCCGAAGTCATCGTTACACAGTATTTCGCCGTTAGACTTGACGTAAAGGGTGGATAAGATGTC
>CEPV01023406.1_pt1 | contig 83183 bp, 84 predicted proteins | sample 530451 | NCBI WGS metagenome assembly CEPV01 (sample SAMEA2620097, study PRJEB7988) | marine metagenome | isolation source: saline water (ENVO:00002010), including
GCGGTGGAGCATGTTGTTTAATTCGAAGCAACGCGAAGAACCTTACCTAGCCTTGACATACCTGTCATACCATTCCGAAAAGAATGGGTCATTTAGTTGGACAGTGTACAGGTGTTGCATGGCTGTCGTCAGCTCGTGTCGTGAGATGTTCGGTTAAGTCCGGCAACGAGCGCAACCCCTTTCTTTAGTTGCCATCATTCAGTTGGGCACTCTAGAGATACTGCCTGGGTTAACCAGGAGGAAGGTGGGGATGACGTCAAGTCATCATGGCCCTTACGGCTAGGGCTACAAACGTGCTACAATGGGGGGTACAGAGGGAAGCAAGACCGCGAGGTGGAGCAAATCCCTAAAACCTCTCTCAGTTCGGATTGTGGTCTGCAACTCGACCACATGAAGTTGGAATCGCTAGTAATCGTGGATCAGCATGCCACGGTGAATACGTTCCCGGGCCTTGTACACACCGCCTGTCACGTCATGGGAATTGATTTTGCTCGAAGTCGGTGCGCTAACCTGCTTGCAGGAGGCAGCCGCCCACGGTGAAGTCAGTGACTGGGACGAAGTCATAACAAGGTAGGCGTAGGGGAACCTGCGCCTGGATCACCTCCTTTCTAAGGATACACTGTCCGCATCTCACAAATAAGTTTGATTTCCGAAACACTAAAAAGCCTCCCTTTGGGAGGTTTTTTCGTTGTCATAAGGGTGTTTATTGTTTAAAGTGGAATAAATTCCGATAACCTATTCTTTTACATTCTCTTTTTTGAGGTAACTTTATGACTCTCTCACAAAACTTGAGTGATATTTTCTTCCCGAAAGCAGGGGAAGGTTCTTGGGCGAAGTTCTTGCTATCGGCAACTCTTTTTTCTTGTCTGGGCTTTGCACTGCTTTGTACCATCCATTTGTTGCCAAGCCAGTTCCTGATTATGCCCATTTTGTTTTGGGCGGGGTGTTTAGGTGGAACGATCTCGCAAGCGTTCTGCAAGAAAATGCATTTTTTAGCACCTGTTTATTGTTTAATTCTCGGGCTTGGTGGCCTTGCCCTTTATCTACTCTACACAGCGCTTTAAACGGCCTGTAAATTCCTTTTTTGATTATGAGGTTCCTTTATGACAAAAAATATTCTTGATATGACCCACGATGAACGTGTTCAGTTGATGCGCGATGATCCCAAAGAGTTTGAAAAAGTTTGCCGCGAATCTCTCGACCGTCATTTAGAAAGTTGTGACCCGAAGTCTAAAGCTGATTATAAAGCTTGGCAGGCAGAAACGGAAGCCGAATTAAGCGGTTACACCGGTGTGAAGCGTTTGGAACGTTTTGCATTTTTGTTTTGGAAAAAATATGCCGAAGTGTTTAACAACTTTCACAAGAAGATTCTGGACAAAGATGACAAGAACTCTAAAGTTTTTAAAATGCCGACTAAGACGGATAAACCCACATCATAACGAAGCGAGAAAAGCTCCCTATAAAGGGGGCTTTTTTTGTTGGGCGGTGGGCTTATGTCAATGTTTTTTAAGCGGCGTACGGACGGGTTTTATATGTTGAATGGGTGTAATGATCTGGATGTACCGTTTGCTTGCTTGACGGCTTTAGGCTGTTTTGTGGCGGCTGTGAATGGTGATCGATACAAGACTTGAACTTGTGACCTCTGCCGAGTCAAGGCAGCGCTCTACCAACTGAGCTAATCGATCATTTTTAAGAATATCCAAAATATAACATAGAAAAATTGCTTTTCAAGCATAAACAATTCTTCGGGTTAAATTATTGCATACATTTTTGTTCTATGTTAATTTGAATCTTGAATGTATCCCCAATTTCCGTTTTTTTAAGACCTTTAACCGGAGGGTTATCAACATGTCGACAAAACCTTATACGATGGATAAAAACACAATGATTTGTGTTTTAGCAGCGATTATCGCTGGCACAATCATAATAATGTTTAAGATGTTCGGTGTGGCTGTTGGTTTAACAGTTGCTTCAATAATTGCTGTTTTTGGCATAGGTGGTGGTTTATATTATATCAATGAAAACTTAATAGACAGTGACGACAGTGGTTCTGCATTTTTTGTCATGGTAATGTTTGTGTTGTGGATGATCAAGGGTTGGTTTTCCTTTTTAATCACCCTTTTTCCATAACGCCTATATCTCGAAACAAAAGCCCCCAGCTGGGGGCTTTTGTTATTTATGGTTGAAGGTTTATGCAAAGTATTTGCGAATGTGTTCTGCTAGCTGTGATGCGGGCACGGTGGTTTGTTCCATGGTGTCACGGTCACGGATGGTCACCGGTGCATCGTCTTTTTCAATGGTGTCAAAGTCCACAGTCACGCAAATGGGCGTGCCCACTTCGTCATGACGGCGGTAGGCTTTACCAATGTTACCCGTATTTTCAAAGAAAATACGGCCAATGCCCAACTTCATCAGTTCTTGTTTGACTTGCTTGCACTTGGCCACAATACCTTCATGGTTTTTCTTCAAAGGCACCACAGCCACTTTAATGGGGCTGAGGTGTTTTGGGAATTTCAGCACCGTACGGCTGTTGCCACCTTCAAGCTCTTCTTCGGTGTAAGCTTCGTTCAGTACGGCAATCACACCACGTTCTGTTCCGGCGGAAGGTTCAATCACATAAGGGATGTAGGTTTCACCTGTTTGTGGGTCTCGCACCGCCATTTTGGTGGTGGATTCATTGTTTTCGTGCACTTTGGCGGTGATGTTATAGTCCTTTTGGGCTTTGGTGTGGTTGCCAAGGTCATAGTCGGTACGGTTGGCAATACCTTCAAGTTCGTCCACCCCGTGTGGGAATTCATACTCAAGGTCAAAGGTGCGCTTGGAGTAGTGGGCCAAGTCGTCCGCGGGAACGTCCAAAATGTGGATCTTCTCTCTCGGTACGCCTTGCTCTTCCCACCAAGAAAGGCGCTGTTCTAGCCAGTATTCGTGCCATTTTTCGTCTTCGCCTGGTTTGCAGAACCATTCAAGCTCCATCTGTTCAAATTCACGGACACGGAAAATGAAGTTACGGGCGACAATTTCATTCCGGAAGGCTTTACCTTGTTGGGCAATACCAAACGGAATTTGACGGCTGGTGCTGTCCACCACGTTTTTAAAGTTGGCAAAAATGTGCTGTGCGGTTTCTGGGCGCAGGTAGCCAATGCTGTCTTCGCTTTCAACGGGGCCAATGTGGGTTTTGAACATTAGGTTGAAGGGGCGTGGCTCAGTCACGTTTGTGGAGCCACAGTTTTCACAGATAGACTGGTCTTTCATGTGGTCGGCACGCATCCGTGTTTTACAGTCCTTACAGTCCACCAGTGGGTCACTGAAAGTTTCGGTATGGCCGGAATATTTAAACATTTTGTTGTGACCGATGATGGCACTGTCTAGGCCTTCAATATCGTCACGTTCATAGATCATGCTGCGCCACCATGCGCTTTTTAGGTTGTTTTTCAGTTCTACACCAAGAGGGCCAAAGTCGTACATCCCTTTTAAACCGCCGTAAAGCTCCCCACTTTGAAAAATGAATCCGCGGCGTTTGCATAAAGAAACGAGATCTTCCATTGACTTGGCTGGCATAGTTTTAACCTTTTTATTTATTTGTTTAAGACCCTAGGAAATTTACATGTTTAGCCCCCCAATTGCAAGCATCATGGCGCCATAATTTACGTGAAAGGCTTGTTTTTAACGGTGGCAGTTCTTACATTAAGTTATGACTTTATCTATCTTAAATTTTACTCCTTTTTTAAGGGGTGTTCCGTTTCTAGGAGAAAACTTTATGAAATCCCACCGTGAACGTTTGCAGTTTTATGCAGCTGAATGCTGTGAGACTCAACAAGATTATGCAGAGATGATGGCGGAAATTGCCAGTTATGATGATGATCGTTGCGCTGAAGAATGCAAGAAAATTGAAGCTTTTAAAGGCTTTGCGGAAACTTTAAAATCGCAAATGGCCCAAGCGCCCGCAGGCACTGACGTGGCGGACTTGCCGATTGTTCAAGCAGAAAGTAAAGCGACCGACCTTGAGATCAGTGGCAACAACAGCCACAGCAAGCATTAACTTGTTAAGCGAAACAAAAAGCCCCCAAATTTGGGGGCTTTTTTATGTCGTGTTAGGTGTTTTGCTTGGTGGCTTGCAAAACCTGTTTGGCTTGCATGTGGCCAAGCTGTGCGGCTTGGGTTAAATTGTGTAGACTTTCCAAACGTTTGCCTTGCTGGCCATAAATAAGCGCAAGCTTAAAGTAGGCTTCGGGCAATGCCGTTTCAGTTTTTTGTGCCAAGTTATCTTCAGTCATTTCTTGTTTAAGAAACTTTTCGGCTTGATAGGTGAAGATTTCATATTTTGCAATTTCCGACTTGGGGGAATTGTAAAGATGAAAGTCTTCCTTTTGTTTAAAAATGTGCTCGGCAATTTCAAAACCAGCGTAAAAATAACCTTTAACCAGTGCTTGTTGCAAGGCCATGGCTTTTTTGCGTCTGCTAAGGCGTTGTGCGGCTTCGTAAAAAGCCTCGGCGCCAAAAGGCAATTCATGAATGCGGTGTTCTTTACCGGCGTTCATGTATGACACAATACTGTCAGCTTCCGTTTTAGAGCCTAAAACGGCGGGAAATGCATCCTGCAGAACATTGGATTTAACCAACTTGTGGTGCATAGGGGACTCCTAAAATTATAAAACGGTAAAAAGTGTGAAATATAAATTATAACAAGGTATAAGAGCTGTATGCCCCAATGTCAACAGCACTTATGTGGTAAATTACGCTTTTGTTAATTTTGCCAGTGCGGTGAGCAATTTTTTCTCGCCTGCTTTTTCAAAGGCGATGGTCAATTTTTCGGTTGCGCCCGATCCTTCTTGCCTTTTAACACGACCATAACCAAACTTTTGGTGGAACACCCGCTCGCCCAATGCAAAAGAAGCGCCGGCTTTATCCATCGGTTTTGCGTTGGGGACATAATCCTTTTCGCGGCCAAAAAGCGGTGTGCCATACTTGTCGCCTTGGTCATAACGGCTGCCAGATCCTGCTCGCCAAGTGTTTTGACGGCCTCCACCGCCCACTTGTTTGGTGCAACTGGCGGGAATTTCTTCTAAAAAGCGGGACGCTGTCGCTGGCTCAAAGTGGCCATACATAAAACGGGAAGAAGCGTAGGAAATCACCAGCTCTTTTTTGGCACGGGTGATGGCCACATAAGCCAAACGGCGCTCTTCTTCCAAGCCCTTTTCACCTTCTTCGTTCAAACTGCGCTGGTGGGGGAACAGTCCTTCTTCAAAACCGGGTAGGAAGACCATGTTAAATTCTAAGCCTTTGGCGGCGTGGACGGTGGTCATGCGGATCATGTCCGTTTCAAGGTCCTCATTGTCCATCACCAGTGACACATGCTCCAAAAATGCTTCCACATCTTCATATTCCTGCATGGCGCGGATCAGCTCTTTTAAGTTTTCTAGCCTGCCTTGTGCTTCTTCTTTGTTTTTGTCACCACGCAACATGTCATGGTAGCCGGACTGGTCTAAAATCAGCTCCATCAACCTGTCTGGCGTGGTTTCGTCCTTTTTGGATCGTAGGTAGTCGATCAGTTGATGAAAATCCTTCAATTTCCCGGCAGCGCGGCCAGCAGCGCCCACACGCACGGCTTCGCGCGATCCTTCCATCAGCGAGCCACCAATGGTGCCTGCGGCGGTGCGGATGTTATCCAGCGCACTTTCACCAATGCCACGTTTAGGGACGTTGACAATGCGCTCAAAGGCCAAGCCGTCTTTTTCGCTGTTGACCAAGCGTAAGTAGGCGATGGCGTCCTTAATTTCTTTACGGTCATAAAACTTTAAACCGCCGACAATGGTGTAAGGAATGTGCATTTTAACGAACATTTCCTCTAGGGAACGGGTTTGTGCTGCGGTGCGCAACAAGACCGCCATGTCGTGGTAGGTTTTGCCCTCACCAACTTCTCGCTCAATACGGTCGGCGACCATGCGGGCTTCTTCTTTGCCGTCCCACAGGGGGTGGACTTCAATTTTCGCACCTTCGCCTTGCTCGGACCACAGGGTTTTGCTGTGACGCTCTTTGTTGTTGGCAATCAAGGAGCTGGCCGCTTTTAAGATGTTGGAGGTGGAGCGGTAGTTTTGTTCCAGCTTCACCACTTTACAGCCGGGGAAGTCACGTTCGAACCGTAAAATGTTGCCAACCTGTGCGCCACGCCAAGCGTAGATCGACTGGTCATCATCGCCGACCACACAAATGTTTTTATGCGCCATGGTCAGTAAACGGATGAGCATGTATTGCACGGCGTTGGTGTCCTGATACTCATCAACGAGGACATACTTAAACCAATTTTGATATTTGCCCAACAGCTCTGCATTTTCTTTGAATAGTTTGACCACTTTAAGTAAAAGGTCGCCAAAGTCGCAGGCGTTGTTGATGCCAAGGCGTTTTTGATATTCTTCATATAGGTAAATGATTTTGCCGTCAAAGTTACGGCCTTCGGTTTCGGGGACGTCGCTTGGGTACCACGCATTGTCCTTAAACCTTGAAATGGTGTTAACCATTTGACGGGCCGGCCATTTTTTTATGTCCAAACCTTTTTCGGTTAAAATTTGTTTGCAAAGGCGGTTTTGATCGTCACCATCAATAATGGAAAAATCACGGTTTAAACCCGCAAATTCGGGGTGCTTGCGCAAAATACGCACACACAAACTGTGGAAAGTGCCCAACCACATCCCAGGCATGGGTCGGCCCATTAAAGCTTGAATACGCTCCACCATTTCACGGGCGGCTTTGTTGGTAAATGTCACCGCCATCACTTGGTTGGGTTGCGCCAACCCTTGGTATAAAATGTGGGCAATCCTTGTGGTAAGCACTTTGGTTTTACCGGTTCCTGCACCAGCAAGCACCAACAATGGACCGTCGGTATGCTCTACAGCTTCAATTTGGGGGGCGTTTAAGCTTGATAAGATATTTTCCATAAGGCCCAAGTTAAACAATCCGGCATAGTGGGTCAACTAAAATTATGGTGTATCGCCACATCGTCAAGCTGGCTGTGCCATGACAAAATGTTGTGGATTTTCTTACTTGAAAAATTGCCAAACTATGCCAATATATTGTATAGTGTTTATTGCACTAAAGTATTAGACAAAACCCAAAGTTAAGGAATAACTTTTTGACTTCTTCAACACCACCTAAAAAAGCTGAAACCAACCATAAAACAAGCGCTTTGCAACGTTTTCGTGTGGCTTTGGCTGGTAAATTGGTGGCGTGGTTGTATGGCCGACCGATGACGGTGACACCGTTTCAGAACAGTGCCATCGCAGGTTTGGTGGTGTTTTGGTACATTGAAGGCGGTGTGCGCCACTTTGTGATGATTAAAAACACGGCGGTGAGCCCGTCCGCACGTTTTGCCAGCTGCTTAGGCGTGGGTGAAAACAAGGACATCAGCGAGGCGACACGCAACACCATTAAAACATTGTTGGGGTCTGTTTTTTATAAATCTTTAGATGCGGGTTTGATTGCGCAGGACCGTGTGGCTTCTGTTCCAACCTTCAAATGCGAAGAGCCAACATCTGGTGAAAGTGTCCCCGTAAATGGTGTGGTTTGGGCGGTGCAGATTACCCCTGAACAAGCGCAACTTTGCCAACCGGAAATGAAAAACATTGACGTGGTGGCCGTGCCGGAATATGCCATGGGTGGCAATGAGGTGGCAAGCTCCCACCAAATGGTTTATCAGTCTGTTTTACGTCACATTCATGGTGTTCAACCCAGCTTGCAGGACTTGGGCCTTGAACAAGTGGAAGACACTTTTAAAGAGATGTTTGGCGCCAAAAAAACATCGGATAAAATTATCCACTAAATCTTCAGACAGTTCATTTTAAAAAGTGCGGCTTTTGCGCATGTGTTTCTTTGTGGTTATCAACCGTTTTGATGGGTTGTCATTTTTATTTTTGAGGTGATGATTATAAATAAGTATAAGTTTTATATTAACTTTTGATATAGGTGAGGAGGGTTTTGCTGGCTTCGGGTTATCAAAACATCAGCACATTCTTGCAACAATGTGCACCCCGACAAGGAGTGATTGCCTAAAATTTAGGCAGTTTATGCTGGCGTCTGCCTATCGCATTGTTTTATCATTACAGTATAGATTATTTGTGAACCAAACTTGGATGAGGGAGGGCTAATTTCATGGAAAATCCACCAGTGCTGGTTTTAAACGCCGATTATCGACCACTTTCATGGTATCCACTATCTGTCTGCACATGGCAAGACGCGATTAAGGCGATGTTCCTTGGTCGGGTGAATGTACTGGAAAGCTATGACCTTGAAGTCAATTCACCTTCTGTGAGTTTGGCTGTGCCTTGTGTGATTGTGCTCAAACGCTTTGTTTCACCGCCCACACACCCGCCTTTTACCCGCCGTAATTTACTGCTGAGGGACATGTTCACCTGCCAGTACTGCGGTGAGGCAGGTTTGAATCAGGGGCAAAAGTTGGGGGCCAATTTGACGTTGGACCATGTTTACCCCAAGTCAAAAGGTGGGCCAAAGTCATGGCAGAATATGGTGGCGGCCTGTGCCAGCTGTAACACTAAAAAAGCAGACCGAACCCCCAAAGAAGCAGGAATGATGCTGAACTTTACCCCTTACCAGCCCACCATGCGTGAGTTATGGAAAAACAGTTTGAAGTTGCTGTTGGGGCGGCAAATCCCCGATGCTTGGAAAACGTACCTCATGCCGAATGAATGGCAAGAGCTGAGCCAACTGGGTGAAGAGGACTTTGTTTAAGTTAAAATTGATTGTCGTGCCCACTCATTTTGTGTTATTTTCTGCGGTGATCTAAACCACTTTTTAAGTCCCTTTTGACTGATGAGGTTCATTTATGGAACTTTTTATCCCTTCGATTGTTTTTATTTTAAGCTTTTTTCTGGCTTCTTTTGTGATGATGGGCTCGGCCTTTGGTAAGTTTCGCACGGCCAGTGTTACGCGTTTAACTTGGCCTATGCTCACTGCTGGTGTTGTGGCCTATGTTGGCGCAGTTGTGATGGCAGTGGATTATGTTATGCCCTTGTTTGGTAACATAGACAACTGGTGCACCACCGCCATTGTAACCTTGTGTGCCATTTTACTTTCCAGCTTTCATGGCAAGTTTAACAAAATTTTACTCAGCGTTTTAAGCTTGGTCCTGATACTTGGCACCGTGGCCCTTTACTTTAAAGTGATCTAACGACCTAAAAAAGCAGCCGAGTGCTGCTTTTTTATTGAATTGAATGCGACAGACCCTTATATCTATTAAAGCTTAATGCAATATCTTTAAACTTTTTACATATTTCTACTAAGGACTAAATTTGAACATTACATATGTGAATTTTACGAGCCCACAACAACAAAAAGCGGCGGTTGACCCTGCATTTGACTTTTATTACAAAAATTGGCCACAAAATCAGGCGGCTTTTGAAGAAAAGAATGTCAATGACCCTTTTGGTGGTATCAACCGAAACCGTGCATATATGCGGATCCAACTTTCATTTGTAGAAGGTGTGCTGGTGGTTGAAAAAGTCAGCTAATAAGCGCAAATTTGAATTTTAAGCGAAATGAGACCTCCCCAAGCTGGGGAGGTTTTTTTATGCCGTTTAGGATTTATTTTTAGGGTCCAACCAATCACGCAGGCCTTCGCCAAGCAGGTTGTAACCGAGTACGGTGAACAAAATGGCAAGCCCAGGGAAGACCGAAAGCCACCAAGCCACTTCAAGGGTGGCTTTACCATCGGTTAAAATGTTGCCCCAGCTGGGGGTGGGGGGCTGAACACCAATCCCTAAAAAGGAAAGGCCACTTTCCACCAGAATGGCGCCAGCAACCCCTAAAGTGAAGGAAACAAAAACCGGTGCCATGGCGTTGGGTAACAGGTAATGCAAAATCATTCGTGCATGGCCAACACCGCTGATGGTGGCCGCCATAATAAATTCTTGATTTTTGAGGCGCAAAATTTCGGCACGCACCAGCCGAGCCACACCCATCCAACTGGTAAGACCAATCACAATCATAATGTTGATGATGGAAGGTTCTAAAAACGCAATGACCGCAAGGATGAGGAAAAAACTTGGAAAACAAAGCATCACGTCCACAAAGCGCATGATCAAAGCTTCCACTTTCCCGCCGTAAAAACCAGCCACTGCACCAAAAAACACCCCAAGAAGGGTGGAAATACCTACCGCAACAAAACCCACTAAAAGGGAAATGCGCGCACCGTAAACCATGCGGCTGAAAACGTCACGGCCCAGCTGGTCTGTGCCCATTGGGTGCTCAAAGGAAGGGGGAACAAGGCTTTTGGAAATGTTGGTGGCGGTGGGGTCAAACGGGGCGATAAAGTCGGCAAAAAGGGCTAAAAAGCCCATAATAAAAACAATGATTGCACCGGTGATGACGAGTCCATTTTTCATAGCCGTTAGCTTAACAAAGAAATTTTATGCCGTCTTCAATTGGTTGTTTTTTTGCAGGTGGTTGAATGTGATTTTCATCACATCCAGCAGCCATGGGGTGTAATTTTGGGGGTTTTGCGGAATATCATCCAGCAGTTTTGTAAGGGGTTGCCATGTGTAATCCTCCACCTCGTTTGGGTTGGGGTTGATGGCGCTTGGTTGAAAGGGTGCAAGGTAAACGTGGTCCACCTCATGTTCGGTTAAACCACCTTTGCACGGCTGTTTGTATATAAACTTTTCGGCAAAATGAAACTGTTGACCAGTGATGCCCATTTCAAACTTTAAGCGGCTGGTCAGGCAACTTTCCATCGGCTGATTGGCTTGTGGATGACTGCAACAAGTGTTGCTCCACTGGCCGGCGCAGTGATATTTCTCACTGGCGCGTTTTTGCAATAGAACTTCAACACCTTGGTGGCCTTGGCGATAAACCACAATGGAAAACGCACGGTGGAGCAAGCCTTTTTGATGGGCTGCTAATTTTTCCTCTTCGCCGATGGGCTGGTCATTTTGGTCCACCAGAAGGACATGTGTATATTCCATAACAGCAACTATAACATAAAAAAATGGGCAAAGAAAAAGGGTTCTGTCTCATTTGAATGCAGAACCCTTGAAAGGATTAGCGGAGCGTAAAGGCTGAAAGGAATTAAAGCCCCCCCCACTGGCATATGCTTCTTGCGTACCAGAATTAAAAGCTCAACGCTAATATATTTAATGTGGACTAATTTGGGTCAAATTTCAAGCTTTAATTGTATTCAAACCGTACGGCTTAGGTGTAAGCTGTTGATTATTGGATGGCTTGATACGCTTTTAAAACGACTTTTTGCAGCAGGTCATGGTTGCGATTTTCTAATACTTCGGTGTGGGCCATGGCCGGTACGGTATAGTCATGGGCGAGGTTTGGAATATGCTCCACCAATGCGTCGGTACGGGATTTTGCAATCACTTCGTCCTCGCCAGCGCGGATAATGGCCACAGGCGCTTGCACTGTTTGAATGTGATAGGCCGAGTCAAAGCGGTGTTTGATCAGGTATTTCACAGGTAGGAACGGGTACTGCCCAGCGGCCACTTTTTCAATGCTGTCAAATGGAGTCATTAAAATAAGTCCGTCGACCTTTTTTTGCGACGCAACATAACTGGCAACACCTGTGCCCAAGCTAATGCCCATCAGGTAAACAGGGGCATTGTTGTTGTAATTTTCCGCAATATGGTGGGTGAAGGCTAAACTGTCCGCAAAAATATTTTCTTCCGTCGGTTTACCTTGGCTGTTGCCGTAACTGCGGTAATTGATGGTGTAAACGTTGAGGCGTTGGTTAAAGCTGTTCCAAATCACCTCTGCGGCCAATAAGGCGTTTTGGGCATTGCCTGCAAATAAAACAAGGTTGGGTGCTTTTTTGTTTTTTGACAAAAATGTTTTGCTTTCCAGCAAGGTGCCGTCAGCTGTTTTAAACGTTGCAAAATTTTCAGAAGGGGATTTGGGCGCAAAATGGGCAGGGAACAGCAATTGTTCTTGCCTAAAAAACATGAAAGCGCAAATGCCAATGTAAAAAATAACACTTAAAACCAAAACTTTTGTCAGCACTTTGCCACCCTTTTTGTTGTTTTTTTTAGTTTACGAGGTTTAAAGCATGACCGCAAGACCAAAAAAAAGCCCCACACTCGGTGGGGCTTTACTCTTCGTTATGCGTTTATTTCGCGGTCAAAAGGTTTTGGCGTTTGAAAAGGCTTGTCAGAATATTCATCAATAATATCACTCCAGATTTCTGCCAGTTCGGCGTCGTCCAAAGTTTCTTTTTTAATCAATTTTTCTGAAGCTTTTTCAACATCTTCCCAGTGTTTTTTCAAGGTTTTGATGACGTACGCTTCACGGTCGGCCAACCATGCCTTAATTTCTTGTTCCAGTTTGTATTCAGTTTCTGGCGACATGTTGCCCCCTTGCTCTGAACCACCTAAGAACATTGAAATAGCTTGGCTTTCTTTTACAACTTTTAAACCCAATGTTTGACTGAAACCCCATTTGGTTGCAATCTGTTTCAGGATTTCTGTGGCGCGTTCTAAGTCATTAGAAGCACCTGTTGTAATATCACCGATTGATTCACCCGCCAGTATATATTCCGCACAGCGACCAGCCAGTAGGCTGTCAACCATGGCGATTAACTGGTTGAGTGAATAACTGGTACGGTCACCTTCCGGCAGAAAATAGGTGAGGCCTAAAGCCCTGCCACGTGCAATAACACTCACCTTATAAACAGGATCATGTACGCCTTGAAGATAACCAATTTTGCCTATAAGCGCGTGACCAATTTCATGATAACTGGTATTGCGAATTTCCTCTTTTGACATGACTAAACTACGACGCTCCGGCCCCAGCATGATTTTATCAGCCGCTTGGCCAAAATGTTCAGCAGTGACCAGCTGTGCATTTGCACGCACGGCAACCAATGCAGCCTCATTGACCAAGTTGGCAAGGTCAGCACCTGAAAAACCAGGTGTGCCACGTGCCAAATCACGCGTAGAAACCGTTTCATCGTAGGGGACATTTTGAATGTGAACATTCAAGATGTCTTCACGGCCTTTTACGTCTGGCAAGTTCACAGTAACCTGACGGTCAAAGCGGCCAGGGCGCAGCAAGGCAGGGTCTAACACTTCGGGCTGGTTGGTTGCGGCGATAACGGTGATACCGCTGTCACTGGCAAAGCCATCCATTTCAACCAGTAATTGGTTGAGTGTTTGTTCCCGCTCGTCATGACCACCGCCGTGGCCACCACCACGTTTACGACCGACAGCATCAATTTCATCAATAAAGAGGATCGCCCCGCTTACTTTTTGGGTTTCAACCTCTTTTTTGATGTTTGTGAACATATCCCGCACGCGTGATGCACCGACACCGACCAACATTTCCACAAAATCAGAACCTGAAATGGTGAAAAATGGTACCTTTGCTTCACCCGCTATGGCTTTGGCTAGCAATGTTTTACCAGTCCCCGGTGGACCCACAAGCAAAATGCCTTTTGGTGCTTTTGCACCCAATTGCGCTGGCTTTTTAGGGTCTTTGAGGTAGTCAACCACTTCCATCACGTCATCTTTTGCATCGTCACACCCGGCCACGTCACTAAAACGTACCTTGATGTCTTTGGGGTCAACATGCTTTGCCGGTGACTTTGCAAATTTTTGAATGCCGCCACTGCGCGCGCCCATGATGAATATGAACGCGAGGATCAGCAAAATCACAGGCCCAAAGGACCATAAAAATTTACTGAATCCACTTTGCGTTCCTGGCGGTAAGGCCTTTACATTGACGTTATGCTTTTGCAAAAGCGCCATGGTGTTGCCGCTTTCCAGTGCGTATGGAATATTGGTCACCATTGCGGCACCGTTTTGAGTTTTCAGTTCAATGGTTGCACCACTGATGACAACCGATTTAACTTCGCCACTGCTGACCATGGATGTGAAGGTTGTGTAGCTGATTTCCGTTGGTTCATCTTTATCGCTAAAATAGCTGTAAACAAACCAAATAATAGCTGCCATAACCAGCCAGCCAACAATACGTTTTAGAGTAGGGTTCATAAGAACCTCCTGTTAAAAAAAACGGCGCGAAAATGCACCTGAAGTGAGTTTAAAAACAAGTGAAGTTTGTTGAAGCACAAGGCCACATTAAAAAGTCGATGTTAAATTTGGTAAAGATAACATAGCGATTGTTGTGGCTGGTTACAAGTGTTTATGTATACGATTTTTACTTTTTTTGGTGGGCACGGGTGGGGATGAGCATCCGCCAGTTTTGGGTGACAATGTCTTCACCGTCGGCTTGGGTGGTCACTTTAACCACAACATAGCCACGTTCGGGCTTGGAAGAGGGGATGAGCTCTTGAATTTCCATAATCACTTGAATGGTGGCACCGGGGAGCAAGGGTTTCCAAAAGCGGACATTGTCCACATTCACACCTATTAAAGGCGTGTTGCCAAAAACTTTAGACTCCACCAACATGCGAATAGAAGCGGAAAGGCTTTGCCAGCCGCTGCCTACCAGCCTACCAAACAAACTGTCCTTGGCTTTTTCGGGGTCGGTGTGCATGGGCTGTGGGTCAAACTGTTTGGCAAAATTGATGATGTCATCTTGTGACAAAGTTTCGGTGCCAGATTTGTAAATTTCGCCCACTTTCAGGTCTTCAAAAAATTTATCAGCCATGGTTGCCCCTTGTATACATTGATTGAATGGGTTATATATAATGCATCGATCGAGTTTTTATCGATAACTTCTACGTTTTTATGCTAGTCTATTGGCAAAAATTTGGCAACTTGATATGGAGGGATTATGTCCTCAATTATTCTAAACAAGCTTGGAGTAAGCCAAGCAGATCTTAATACATTGACACAAAAAGGCTTGGCGGACGGTGTTGCGGGCGAATTTTATTTTGCTCAAAGCACGGTGCTGAGTGTCAGCATCAGCCAAGGCATTATTGCGCAACCTTATGGTGCCGTCAGTGCAGGGGGTGCTTTGCGCCGTATTAACAACGCCACGGCGGACTTTGTGGCCTTTGATGGTTTAAACCTCGCCAATGCAGAAAATGCGGTCAACCGTATGACCAAGGTGCCTGCGGTGCAGGGTAAACCAGTTCAATTAAAACTGGTGGGTGATGAAAATCACGCCTCCTTTTACACCCAACAAGCGGTGCTGGGGTCATTGACCAATACCGGCTTTTTAACCGAGGCGGTGGAGCTGTTGAAAGAAATTGACAGCTATGGTCGGTCATATGACAAACGTGTGATTAACGTGGGTGCCAGCCTGACCGTGCAGGACAAGCACATGCTGGTTCAGCGCTTTGATGGCCGCTTTGTGGAAGACACCAGGCCAGTGGTTCAACTGTTGGTGCAAGTTTACCTCAAAGGTGATGACGGAACCGTTGAAGCGGGCAGTGAAAGCATTGGCGTGCCAATGGTTGTGACCCACACTTTAAAGGACACCGCCGCATGGCATGCTTTGGTACATAGTGCGGTGGAGCAAGCATCCAACAACTTAACAGCTGTGGAAATTAAAGGCGGCAACGACTATGAAATTGTGGTCGGTGGCGGCTGGGGCGGCGTGGTTCTTCACGAAGCTTATGGCCATGCCTTGGAAGCCGACTTCCACCGCAAAGGTATTGCCGTGTTTCAGGACATGTTGGGACAGCGTGTCGCTTCAAAAGGTGTCAACATTTATGATGATGGCACGGTGCAAGACGCGCGCGGCAGTTATAACTTTGATGATGAAGGTAACCCAACCGGCAAAAACTTGTTGGTAGAAGATGGTATTTTGGTTGGCCTGATGACAGACGAAATGTCTGCCGCTGCGCTGAACATGAAAGCCACGGGCAATGGCCGACGTCAGACCTATTCTGATGTGCCAATGCCACGGATGACCAACACTTACATGGCGCCAGGTAAAGCCAGCTTAGACGACCTGATTTCAGGCGTTAAAAAAGGCTTGTATGTCACCCAGTTTGGTGGTGGTCAGGTGGATATTACCAGCGGTAAGTTTGAATTTAACGCCACACAGGCACGTATCATTGAAAACGGCCGTTTGGGCGCCTTTGTTAAAGGGGCATCCCTTGCGGGCATGGGCAAAAAAGCGTACATGCATGTTAAAGGTGTTTCAGACAACTTTGAACTTTCAAAAATTGGCAACTGCGGTAAGGACGGGCAAAGCGTCCCTGTGACTGTTGGTCAGGCCGATACCCTGTTTGAAGCTGGCGCGATGAGCGTTGGTGGAACGGCATAATATAGAGGAGATTTATGATGAAAAAATATCATGATATTTGTCAAAAAGCCGTTCAGCAGGCTTTAAAGCTTGGCGCAACCGATGCACAGTGCAACATCAACCTTTCGTCAGATAAGTCATTGTCTGTCTACAAAGGGGAAAGTGAAGGATTGGAGCAGCGCAATGAGCTGGGCGCCACCGTCACGTGTTACATTGGTCAAAAAGTGGGAACATTTTCAGTTTCTGACCTTAGTGAAGCCTCGGTGGATATGGCTGTGAACAGTGCCCTTGCTTTTGCACAGATTTCGCCCGAAAACCCTTATGAAGGGTTGTTGGACAAAAATGAAGTGCAAAATCCAACCACGGCGGACGTTCAAGCGCTGGACCTGTTGGACAACACCAACATGACCCCAGACGAACTTTACCAAGGTGCGTTGGCGGTGGAGCAGGCGGTTTATAGCCACAATGGTATTATCAGTACCCGTGGTTGTGGCTTGTCGCAAAGTCGTTCAACATCTATTGGTTATGCGTCCAACGGCGTCAGCTATCAAGACACGGCGTCTGTGTTCAGTGCGTCGGTGGAAGCCATTGCTGCGGATAGCAAAAATAAGGTGACGGATTATTACCATGATTCTAAACGCCACCTTAGTGACCTTGAAGATTTGGCAGACATTGGCCACCAAGCAGCGCTGAAAACCGTTGCGAAGCTGAACATTGTTAAAATGCCATTTTCTGGCAAGTTACCAGTGGTGCTGAGCCCTGAAATAGCCGGTAGTTTGCTTTTGAGTAAATTGGCAGGTTGTATCAGCGGTGATGCGGTGTTTAACCAAGGGTCTTTTGTTAAAAAAGAATCTCTCGGTCAAAAACTGTTTGGTGACAATATTCAACTGGTGGACAACCGCACCATGGTCAGAGGGCTTGGCTCTTCTGCCATGTCCGGCTCTGGGATTATTGGCCCTGAGCAAGTGGCGTTTGTGGAAGACGGTGTTCTTCAAAACTTGACCTATAATGTGGTGACGGGTCGTAAGCTGGGGTTGTGCCCCAAGCATGGCCGCCCGAAGATGTACAATGCACATTTTAAGCCTGGCAAACAAACGGTGGTTGACCTTGTGTCAAACGTTCAAAAAGGTTTGTATGTCACAGATGTGATGGGTCATGGCTTTAAGCCTTCACGGGGGGATATGTCATTCACCATTGGCGGTTACGTCATTGAAAATGGCATCATCACCGATGATTATGTGCTTGAAGCAACCCTTTCTGGCAATTTGATAGAAATGTTAAACAACACAACCTTTGCGCAAGACTTGAAGTTCAAGTATGGCTCAAACTCGCCAACGGCGTTGGTGGAAGGTGTTTCCATTTCTTAAAGGATAGCGAAGTTAAAAGCCCCCTTATTATGGGGGCTTTTTTTGTGGCTTAAACACGGTTGTTGAGGCGCAGGGCTATCCGCAGGACAAAGTCAATAAGACCGTCGCCTAAAATGTTGCGGAGCGGAATTAAAAAGTGTGCATCCAAACCCACTTTGTAGCGTTTTTTAGGGCGTTTGCTGGTGACAATTTTATGAACCACTTTGGCGACCGCTTCTGGCTTGGGTGCACGCTTATATTTTTGCGATGAAAGTTTTTGAAGCCTGCTGGCCAGTGGCTTGTAAATGTCGGTTTTGATTGCTTGGTTTAAGTTTTCAAAAGCCACGTCTTCAAAACTGGTTTGAATCGCTCCCGGTTCAATCAGAACCACGTCAATGCCTTGGGGGTAAAGTTCGTTGCGTGCCGCATCGCTGATGGCTTCGAGTGCGTGTTTGCTGGCGGCATAAAAACCCAATAGCGGCATGGAAACATGGCCAACAACCGACGACATGTTGATGATACAACCATGTCCCTGTTGGCGCATTTGCGGTGTGACCAGTTGCATGAGATGGGTGCAAGCATAAACGTTGACATTAAACTGCTGATGGATAGCTTCCGCCGTGGCATCTTCAACTGGGGCCATATAACCATAACCTGCATTGTTCACCAGCAGGTCAATCCGCCCTTTTTCTGCCAAAATGTGTTGATAAACTTTTTGGCAAGCGTTTTGGTCGGTCACGTCCAACGGGGCTGCTTGAATGTTTTTACTTTCAAGGGTTTGAAGTTTTTCTGCTCGTCTGGCAGAGACGTAAACATAATAGCCGTCTTGTTCAAGTTGCTGGGCAATCAGCGCACCAAAACCTGATGATGCGCCTGTCACCCATGCGACTTTTTGTGTCGATGTTTTTATAGTTTTTCCCTCAAAATCTCGTTGACGATGGCAGGGTTGGCTTTGCCGCCTGTTTCCTTCATCACTTGACCGACGAAGAAACCAAGCAAACGTTCGTTCCCTGCGCGGTATTTTTCAACATTGTCGCCGTTGGCTTCAATAATTTTATCCACAACAGCTTCAATGGCGCCACGGTCGGTAATTTGAACCAGACCCTTTTCTTCAACAATGTCTTTCGGGTTTTTGCTTGTTTCAAACATTTCCTCAAACACGGTTTTGGCAATTTTACCGCTGATGGTGTTGTTGGAGATCATTTCAACCAATTCGCCTAATTGTTCTGGTGAAATGGGGGAGCTGTCAATGTCCAACCCTTGTTTATTCAGGGCACCGAAAAGCTCACCGGTCACCCAGTTGGCGCAAAGTTTAGGGTCATTCTTTTGACCAACCACTGCTTCGTAGTAGCTGGCATTGGCCTTGGATAATGTGAGGACAGATGCGTCATAAGGGCTGAGGTTATAGTCCTTGATGAAGCGTTCCTTCATTTCGTCCGGCAATTCTGGCATAGACTTGCTGCATGCTTCAATGCGTTCTTCTGTCAGATAAAGTGGTAGTAAGTCAGGGTCTGGGAAGTAGCGGTAGTCGTGTGCATCTTCCTTTGAGCGCATGGTGCGTGTTTCGTTTTTATTGGCGTCCCACAAAATGGTTTCTTGATCAATTGTTCCGCCGTTTTCCAACACGTCAATTTGGTGGTTTGCTTCATATTCAATGGCACGCATCACGTTACGGATGGAGTTGAGGTTTTTAATTTCACGGCGTGTACCAAAGGCGGCAATGCCTTTTTTGCGTACAGAAACGTTGGCGTCGCAACGCATGGAGCCTTGTTCCATGTTGCCGTCACACACTTCAAGGAAGCGCAGGATAGAACGCAGTTTTTTAAGGTATTCGCCTGCTTCTTCTGGTGTGCGCAGGTCTGGTTCGGAAACAATTTCCATCAAAGGGATACCGGCACGGTTTAAGTCCACATGGGAGTGGTGGTCGGCACCAAAGTCGTGGACTGACTTACCAGCATCTTCTTCCAAGTGCATACGGGTAACACCAATGTTTTTGGTGGAACCGTCGGAAAGATCAATGGTGATGTTACCATGTTCAACAATCGGCAATGTAAACTGCGAAATTTGATAGCCCTTTGGAAGGTCCGGGTAAAAGTAGTTTTTGCGGTCAAACACGCTTTTGCGGTTGATGCGGCAACCTAAGGCAAGGCCAAGCTTAATGCCTGCGTCAACAGCTTCTTTGTTCAGCACCGGCAACATGCCTGGCATACCAAGGTCAATGTTGTTGGCTTGGGTGTTTGGGTCGGCACCAAACGATGTGGAAGAACCACTAAAAAGCTTAGACTCGGTGGTAACTTGAGCGTGTACTTCAAGGCCGATGACCATTTCATAATCAGGGTGTATCATGTTTTATTTACCTTTAATGCTTGTCGTATTATTTAATACTTGTTTTTTTAAAAATTCCATGTTGTTTGGGTGGGCAATCAAAATGGCTTGGTTGTTGAGCCAATTGTCTTGCAAGGTGGTTTGGTTTAAGTGGTTCACCACCGTGCCATCCACATAAGCAACGTGTAGGTTGAGGGTTTGTGCCATTGCAAGTATGGCGGCATTGTCCCAAATAAAAGCGCGGCACACAAAGCCCGCTGCTTGCGACTTGAACATCTGCAATGCACCACACACAAAGGACCCTGTGGTCAGCTTGTAGCCACAAGGCGTTAAACCACCAGCATAGTTTTCGTGTAGTTCATTGATGTAAGGGGTGTGAGTAAAGGTTGCGCTTTGTTCTTTTTGAAGCTGACTTGTTTTACCCGCACCGCAAACGGTCACTTGATGGAGCACTCGGCCTAAGCCGTCGGTCCAAAAGCATTCGTCCAAATCGGGCAGATAAACTGCGCCCAACCATGGTTGACCTTTTTTCATTAAACCGAGCGAAACACCCCAAAATGGCAAGCCCGCACTGTAAGGCGCTGTGCCGTCAATGGGGTCGAGTACCCATTGGTAGTCGCCACTTGTGGCGGTTTCAACGTCAGGCAAGCTGTCGGCCGATTCTTCATCGATGAGAATGTGATTCTCTTGCTTTAAAATGGCTGCAAGGCGGTCCTTCACCAGCTTTGTCACAGCAAGGTCAGCCTCTGTCACCAGTGATCTGTCGGCTTTTTCGTGCACGTCGGCAGAGGCGCGCATGCTGCGCGCCAGTTTGCCACCTTCAATGACAATGGTTTTAAGAAGGTTGGCGTAATGCTCTGCGTCTGTTTTTTTAGTGAACAATGTTTTACCCTTTGCGCCTTATTAAGCCTTCAATGGCTCAAACTTGGTCATTTGTTCGTGGGCGTAGGCCGTACGCAACAACTGACGTTCGCTAAACGCTGGACCAATCATTTGCAGGCCAACAGGCAGGTTTGCACCTTCAAAGCCCATTTTACCAGCAGGGACGCTTAAGCCTGGCAAGCCCGCAAGGCTGGTTGCCACGGTGAAAATGTCGTTTAGGTACATTTGCACAGGGTCTTCCACCTTACCGCCAATTTTAAAGGCTGGGGTTGGGGTTGTTGGCGTGAAGATTACGTCAACTTGTTCAAATGCGTCGACAAAGTCCTTGGTGATCAACGCACGCACACGCTGTGCCTTGGTGTAGTAAGCGTCGTAGTAGCCAGAAGACAAGGTGTAGTTACCAATCATGATACGGCGTTTTACTTCCATGCCAAAGCCTTCGGTGCGTGTTTTCATGTAGGTGTCCATCAAGTTGTCACCTTCCACACGCAAGCCGTAGCGCATACCGTCATAACGTGCCAAGTTGGCTGCCGCTTCGGCTGGAGCTACAATGTAGTAAGCTGGCACAGCGTACTTGGTGTGTGGCAGGCTAATTTCCACTACTTCAGCGCCTTGGTCGGTAAAGTTTTTAATGGACTGGTCGATGATTTCTTTCACCTTCGGGTCCAAGCCGTCCACGAAATATTCCTTCGGCAAGCCAATTTTAAGGCCTTTGATGTCAAACTGGTCCAATTTTTCGTCATAGTTTTCAATCGGTCGGTCAGCGGATGTGCTGTCCTTTTCGTCGTAACCACTCATGGAGCGCAGCATCAAAGCGGCATCTTCCACGTTGCGGGCAAAAGCACCCGCTTGGTCAAGGGATGAAGCAAATGCCACCATACCAAAACGTGAGCAACGGCCATAGGTTGGTTTAATACCAACAGTTCCTGTAAAGGAAGCTGGCTGGCGGATGGAGCCACCCGTGTCAGAACCAGTGGAGGCCGCGCACTGATAGTCTGCTACAGCGGCGGCAGAACCACCTGAAGAGCCACCTGGCGTGCGGGACAAGTCCCAAGGGTTTTTAACCGCGCCAAAGTATGAAGATTCGTTGGAAGAACCCATGGCAAATTCATCCATGTTGGTTTTACCAAGCAAAACACCACCGGCGTTCCAAAGGTTAGTGGTTACCGTGGATTCATAAGGTGGAATAAAATTGTCTAAGATGTGGGAGCAAGCTGTTGTGCGCACGCCTTTGGTGCAAAACAGGTCTTTGATGCCCAGCGGCACACCTTCAATCAGGCGTGGGTTGCCTTCTTTAATGCGGGTGTCAGAGCTTTGTGCCATTTCCAGTGCAATGTCACGGTCCACAGTGACATAGGCGTTGATTTCGCCATTGCGTGCTTCAATACGGTCGAGCAGAGACTTGGTCAGCTCGGTGGATGAAATCTCTTTGTTTTTAATTTTGGTGGCGGCCTCTTTTAGGCCTAGTTCATATAATTCCATGATTTTAAGTGTCCTGTGCTTTCAGTCTCGGTTTATTCTACAACGCGTGGCACTACAAAGAAGCCCATTTCTTCTTTAGGGCTGTTTTGCATCAACGCCTCACGGGTGTTGGTTTCGGTTACTTTGTCTTCACGTTCTGGGGTGATGTTGCTGCCAACGGTGCTTGCCATCGGTTCAACACCGTCGGTGTTCACTTCTTGAAGTTGAGAGACAAAGTCTAAAATTTTGCCAAGGTCGTGGCACAGTTCAGCGTTTGTAGCAGTGTCCACTTTAAGGGCAGAAAGCTTAGCTAATTTGTTGACTGTTTCAGAATTGATGGACATTATGGTAAATTCCTAACATACATTTATATAAATTATTTTAAAATAGTGATACCAAAAGTCATGCCAATTAGCAACCCAGAACAGTTACCAACCGCAGGAAAAATCATAGCCTTTGATGTCGGGCAAAAAACAGTGGGCATGGCGCTGAGTGATAAAACAAGGATGATTGCGTCCCCTTTAAAAACCTTAAAGCGTGAAAAATGGACCAAGGATAAGGAAATTATCCGCCAAATTCTTGAAAAAGAAGGGGTCAGCTGTGCAGTGGTGGGCTTGCCTTTAAGCATGGCAGGGGAGGAAACCCCGCAGACAAAGTCCTGCATTTCATTTGCGATGAATGTGGAAGAAGCTTTTGGCATCCCGGCGTTGCTTTGGGATGAACGTCTGTCCACCGTTTCGGCCACCAATGCTTTGTTTGAACAACGCCAAGGTCGGCAAACCCGTGCCAGCAAAAAAGACATTAAAAAACAGGTGGACAGTGTTGCTGCCGCCATTTTTTTACAAGCAGTCCTTGAAAATTTGCGCTATCGCACTTAAAACTAAAAAGATTATTTTACATCTTTTATATCTTTTTCACTTTTTAAGGAAATCTTATGAATGTCAATCAGATGGTTGAAGCGGTGGAGGGTATCTACCCCGTTTTAAAATCAAAGGTTGTTTACATCAGTGTGGGGTTTGTTGTTTGCGTACCTATTACTATGCCAGAGGTCACCAAAAAAGCATTGTTGAAATGTTGGAATACGTTACATGCTCAACAGTATGGGGCTGACCCAGAAAAACTTTGGGTGGGTGACTTAACGGCGACGGTTTCGCAAAAGCCACAAGTTTTTGGCGATATTGGGCCTCTTCCGCATGATGTTTTGATCGACAAAATGCAAAGCGTTGAAGTGGATGTTTCTAGCGCCAATTGGCGTGATGAACTGAAACTAAAATTTGTTGAGCTTGATATGGCCTATACCCAAGGGTTAAAGCAAGTGTACGGATTGATGCGACAAACGATGAGCGCATTTGTACCAGCGCCGATTGTCACTTTAAAATCAGAACATTTAGCCCAACTACCTGAGGTTATGATGAAAGCTGAGGTTGCCAACGCACTTGTGGCACGTGCAAGAAAGACTGTAGCGCCTAAAGTTTTGGATGCGGTTTACGCTGTGACCACACAACCCCTAAATTGCCAAAGTGCCGTTTATTTATACACAGGCATTAAGCCAGAATGGCAACAAAAATATGAATGGTACGATGCGGTTTCGCAAAGTCTTTCATAAAACAATCGATTGTATAAAGCCTTGTTCGCAAGGCTTTTTTCTTGCTTCATGGGTGAGGTTTTGTTAAATTGGAATAAATCTTTATGACTTTGCACAATTTTGTGCGTTCCCTTTTTTGAGGTTTGTTCTATGTCAAACGATCATCCTAAGCAATTTGTTATACACGGCCAAAAGTACCAGTCTTTGGGAATTGGTCAATATAGAGCTGTCCGCGACAGCGGCGACTTTGATGTTTCTCGTAATGATGTTATTTATCCGAAAGATGTTTTTAGCTTGACCCAGCCCGAGCACCACATTGTGTTGCGTGTTTTAATGCGCACCAAACCAGTTTCTGTTGCTGAACATGGCCTAATTAAGGCACAGCTGAAGGCCAAACGAAATTACTTGGTTATGAACGCTCTGATATATCGCTTTGTTCATGGTCTTGATATTTATGATATGAACTTGCCTGTGCGTTACTACCCTAAAGGTAATTTTACACTCAACCCTGACGAACTTGCCAAAGGGCAGGCAACTTCAGAGTTTAAAGCCTTTGATGTTGTGTTGAAGGGGCGCCAAACCCCTTGGTTGGCTGATGATGCCGCGCATGTTGCTTTAACGGGTTATGCAGTGTTGGAAGCCTATTGCGCATTGAAGGAGAAGGTAAAACGGTTTGGTAAGCTCTGCCAAGATTATACGTCTGAGTATAAAATTCAAATTTTGCGTTACATTCCGCCTCAATACCTAAAAGAAAACGACTTTTTTAAGGAGTTTTTGGAGGGTTTGAAACAAACAAACCCAAGTGGGTTGCGTAATTTGATGATGACAGGTATTTCCGTTAAGGTTATAGTTGACCACTATTTTGAGTTTTTTGGCGGCAAAGCTGACACTGATGCCTACATTTTAAGAGCAATAGAAAACTTTTTTGCATAGTCAATTTTTTTAGCGAGAGATAAAGCCTTTACCTTTTGGTAAGGGCTTTTTTTGTGTTAAGTTGTTGGCTATGTTGTGGCAAATTCTATTATTTTTATGGATTGTTTTGGTGGCTAAAGCGCCAGCTTATCGGTTGGTTTACGCCCTTTTTTGGCCAGGAAGTCAAGGTGGCCTGATTTACGGCCACACTGTGTGGGCCATGTGGCAATTGCAGCAACGCCTGGCGGCTTTGATGTTGCTGGTATGCGAACTTTTAAAACCGTTGTTGATATATTTTACAGTCATGTTTTTCTTTAAAAGTGATGTTTTGGCTCTGTGGTTTGTGTTTTTTGAGGTTTTGGTAAGTTGGCTGACTTTTCACAAAGTGCAAAAGGGTAAGTTCAATGTGGGTTTTAAGCCTTCCCTTGCGCCTTTTATGGCGTTCCATTTTTTATTATCACCAGTGCTAGCGTTAATATTGCTGATGCTGTGGTTGGGCTGTTTTTTAGCGTCCAAGCGCTTAGCAAGCTCGGGTTTGACGGTTTATCTATTCTCACCTTTGTTGTTGCTGTTGGTGGTGGATTATCAACTGCCTTATTACTTAGGCCTTACTTTGTCGGTGGGGGCTGCGTGGGGTTTAAAAAACGTGTTGATGCGTGACTACCCTTTTAAAGAGCGTGTTTTTTAAGTTGTTACTCTTTTAAGTTGTTTTTGCGCTGGTGTTTTTGGTTAATCTGTTTATAATTTTGGTGTTATGTCATTGTCCAAAAGTCAGTATCAAGAATTTAAGCTTTTCCGCTCCTTTGGGGTGGGGCCTGTTATTTTTACCAAGTTGAGGAACCGTTACGGTTGTGCAAAATTGGCGATGGATGACTTTGACAACTTAAACAAACAATATAAAAAACGCCTCAAAGTAGCAAGTGACCGCCAAATTGAGCAAGAGCTTAATGCCTTGGAAGAATTGGGCGCAACCTTGTTGCATCATGAAGATCCTTTATTTCCTGACGTTTTGCGCCATATTCATGATTGTCCCCCGTTTTTAACTGTGTTGGGTGATGTGACTTGCCTGAATAAAAAGCAAGTGGCCATTGTCGGCAACCGCAATGCCAGCCACGCCGCCATGCAATTTACGCAAAAAATTGCCGCAGAATTGTGCGAGCAGGGGCTTGTTGTGACCAGTGGTCTAGCCCGTGGCATTGACAAGGCGGCCCATGAAGGTGCGCTCAAAGGCATGGGTAAAACGGTAGCAGTGGTGGCCGGCGGGGTGGACCATATTTACCCGCCCGAACACAAAGACCTTTACCAAAAAATTGCGGAAAGTGGCGCAGTGGTGAGTGAAATGCCACTGGGCACAGCGCCGACCCAAAATCATTTTCCAAGGCGTAACCGTTTGGTCAGTGGTATGTCGCTTGGGGTGTTTGTGGTGGAGGCGGCTAAAAAAAGTGGTTCTCTGATTACCGCACGTTTGGCGGCAGAGCAAGGGCGGGAGGTTTTTGCCATGCCCGGTTCACCGGTGGATGCAAGGTCATCTGGCCCTAATTATCTGCTACAAAATGGGGCGACCATGGTGCAATGCGCCGCTGATATTTTGGACAACTTACCTAAGGAAGTTGTTGGCCAAGCGCCTGCACAACAAATATCCCTGATGGCGGCGATGACCAAGACTGAGCCAGAGTCGAAGCCAAAGCAAGAGCCAGAGGTTCAAGGTGAAGTGTCTGGCTTGACTGACGCTAAACCTGTCACAGAGGACTCTTCAGCAAGCCTTGAAATGCGATTGCTGGATGTTTTATCCACCAATGCCACTGCCGTGGATGATTTGATACGGCTTTTAAATGTGGCAGAGGCGGATGTGCTGTCCGCGCTGTCTGACCTTGAGCTGGATGGCTTGGTGGCACGGGACGCCCGTGGCTTTGTGAAGCTTTAATTTAATTCTTTCTATTTACACTTGAGTTTGCTAGTATATTTTTGATGTTTCATCTTTCAACTTTTGAGGTTTTTCTATGAAAAAAATTAAAATTCTATATGGCTGTGGTGTCGATAGTTATTACGCAACTCAGTTGCCAATGCACGACCCTTACTTGTTTATGCAAGCGCCAGACGGTGCACGCCATATCTTTTTAAGTGCACTCGAAATTGGCCGTGGCCGCAAGGAAGCAAAGGTTGAGCATGTGCACGCTATTTCCGATATTTTAGCTGAAATGGGTGGTAAAGGCACGGTGTCGGAGCAAATTGTTCATATGATTTCAAAGTGGGAAAACAATCCCAGCAATGTGCAATTGGTTGTGCCCAATGACTTTCCGTTAAAGGTTTACCAACACTTGAGCACTGTTTTTAACCATATTGAAGTGATGGCTGGTACACTTTTCCCCGAGCGTGCCATTAAAACGGCTGAGGAAATTGAAAAAATTCGTCAAGCGCAAGCCAACAATGAAAAGGGCTTTGCCCGTGCGGTGGAAATTTTACAGGCGGCCACCATCCAAAAAGATTTATCTTTAAAGTGGAATGGCGCCGCACTGACTTCTGAAATTTTACGAGGTGAAGTGAATGCCATTAACGCCAAGCACGGCGCGCTAAGCTTTAATGATGGGCCGATTATTGCTTGTGGCGCACAAGGGGCAGACCCGCACAATGTCGGTTCTGGTGTTTTGTATGCCAATGAATTTATCATTATGGATAGTTTTCCTCTAGCTTCAAACTTTTATAATGGCGACTTGACCAGAACCTTTTTAAAAGGCGAAGCTTCGGACTGGCATTTGAAAGTTTACAATGCGGTGAAAGAATCCCAACAGCGCGCGCTGGATGTGACAAAGGCCGGTGTGACAGGCAAATTTGTCCATGAAGAAGTAGATAAAGTGCTCAAGCAACATGGTTTTGACACAGGTAAGGACGCAAACGGCGAATATTACGGCTTTTTCCACGGTACGGGCCATGCACTTGGTTTGGAAGTTCACGACGATGGCCCGGGTGTGAGCTCGCGCAACGTGAATCCGTTAAAGGAAAATATGGTGGTGACCATTGAGCCAGGGCTTTACTACCCCGGTAAAGGCGGTGTCCGCATTGAAGACATTGTCGCCGTTACAAAAAGTGGCATTGACAACTTAACCACCTTACCAAAGGAACTGTTGGTGGATAAACTGTAATTATAAGCGATCATTTTAAAGGGTTGCTGTTTTCACCACCCTTTTTTTGTGCTTAAATAGATAAAAATTTAAAGGGTCAAAAAATGTCAAGCTGTTGTGGTCAGGGTCAACAATCTAAAAGAAAAGTGGATGTTATTTTTACAGGGTCACTTTTGTTGGTCACACTGTTTTATGTGACGCACCTTGTCATTGAATATGCTGGAGTTAGCCTGCCATTCATTCAAACCTTTGCTTTGGACGTTTTTACGATTATGAACAGCATGTGGTGGGGCTTGGCTTTAGGTGTTGTGTTTGTTGCCCTTGTGGGCGCTGTGCCTAAGGAGCTTGTGATGTCCGCTTTAGGTAAAGGCGGTACGGTTAAGGGTTTGGCTAGGGCCACTGTTGCAGGGGTGATGTTAGACCTTTGTAGCCACGGTGTGTTGATGGTGGGGGCTAAGCTTTACAAACGTGGGGCTTCCCTTGGGCAGGTGATGGCTTTTTTAATTGCAAGTCCTTGGAATTCTTTTTCTTTGATGTTGATTTTGTGGGCATTGATTGGTTGGCAGTGGATGCTGGCGTTTTTGCTTTTATCGATGGTGATTGCCTTTGTAAGCGGTGTTGTGTTTGACCACTTGGTGCAAAAAGGTGTTTTGGCCAGTAACCCCAACACTTTTGATATGCCAGAAGATTACCATTTTAAAAACGAAGCTTTGAAAGCTTTAAAAACAGCGAATAAAAGCCCTAAAAACCTACTTCAAATTTTAAAGACCGGAATGGGAGATGCCAAGGTTGTTATTAAATGGTTGATGTTTGGGGTGTTGTTGGCGGCGGCTGTCCGCGCGGTGATGGATGGGGAGATGTTTGCAACTTATTTTGGCGCCACTTTGCTTGGCTTGGCTGTGACCACGCTGGCCGCCACAGTGATTGAAGTTTGCAGCGAGGGCTCGGTGCCTTTTGCGGCGGATATTTTCAACAAAGCAGAAGCTAAGGGCAATGCCTTTGCCTTTTTAATGGCCGGCGTTTCCACCGATTATACTGAAATTATGGTGTTGAGAGAAACCTTTGGTGAATGGAAGCGGGCTCTCTTTTTACCGCTGATTACATTGCCGCAAATTCTTGTTTTAGCATTTGCGATCAACACTTTGTTTTAAGGCGTTTACTTGAGAAATTTTAATAAGGGGTTGTATTCTTTTATAAGAATCCCTATCATTTATTTATAATTACTTTCACTTTTTCTTTTCACAAGGAAACTCACATGAAAAATTTTAAAAATATCTTTGCTGTATTCACGGTTGCTTTTTTGGCTTTGGTGAGCTGTCCTGCGTTTGCAAAATTTGACAATACGCACCTGCCTAAAGATGATTTGGTGTTAATAGCAAAAGCAGAAGAAGTTGCAACCGATATCACGCTATCATCCAGCGACAAACAATTGGTTGCGGTTTGTCAGGAATTTTTGGCCACACAAGATCAGCTAGATAGCAATATCCAATACCTTACAAGAGTGGGTCGGAAAGCTGAAGCGCGATTTTTTTACGCTAAGCTAGTTGGGCTGAGTTCTGGCTTTTTAGATGCGTTTAACGGATAAAAAAACCTCCCAAATGGGAGGTTTTTTGCTTTTACGCATTTTGAATTATGCAGCGCTTTCTTTGCTTGCCAAGCGTTCCATACCTTCGGTGATGCACTTCTTCGCAGCGGCGGCATCTTCCCAACCAGAAACTTTAACCCACTTACCTTCTTCAAGGTTCTTGTAGTTGGCATAAAATTGCTCAAGTTGGTCTTTAAACAGCTGATCAACATCTTCTAGGTCTTTTACGCTGTCGTAACGGCGGTCAAGTTTTGTGTGTGGTACACAAACCAATTTTTCGTCCATACCGCTTTCATCTTCAGTAACCAACATGCCCACAGGGCGGCAACGAATGACACATCCAGGCACAACGTCAATGTCAGACAATACAAAAGCGTCCACAGGGTCACCATCGCCACCTAATGTCTGATTAATGTACCCATAGTGCGCTGGGAAAAACATTGGCATCGGTGCAAAACGATCCACAAAAACGCAGCCAGTTTCTTTGTCCACTTCATACTTCATATGTGCTGTTCTCATTGGGTTTTCAATGATTACATAGATGTCGTTTGGAGCATCTTTACCAGCAGGAACCTTTTCAAAACTCATATTATCATACACTTTCTTTTGTTGTGTCTTAAAAAATTGTTGGCCTATACTAGTCGAAGAATAAAAATACATCAACGCTTTGGAGTAAAAAATGACCTTAACGACCCTAAATCACCTTAAAATTAGACCGATAGAGCAAGACGATAAGTCCGATATTATCAAGCTGTGGCATGCTGCAGGGTTGTTTGAAAGCAATGGTTTGGATGCGCAAAATGAGTTTACGGTTGCAAGCCTTTTACCGCATAGTCAGATTTTTGTCGCTGAGGAGTTGGGGCATATTTATGGTGTGGTTCTGGCGGCTATTTCACACGGTTCTGGCTGGGTGTGGGACCTTGCGGTGCACCCGTCTATTCAACGCAAAGGCCTTGGCAAAGCGCTGGTACGTCACGCAGAAAACTGGATTAAAGCCGAAGGTGGAAAGCGTAGTATGTTGTTCCTACAACAGCAAAATGATGTTTTGTTTAATTTTTATACGGAGCTTGCTTACAGTCACGTTACTGAAAATGTGATGCACAAAACATTATAAAGCTTTGAGTGCGCACATTGCCTTGGAGCTCACCTAGGCATACTAGGCTTCGCACTGCGCGAATGCACCTAACAATAAACAACAAAAAAGCCCTTAATAATAAGGGCTTTTGGTCGATTTAGATGGCCGTGTATAAGTAGTTCTGACCTGTAAAGTTCTCGCTGAGAACGAGTAAAGTGAGGAGCTCTTCCGGCACGCTATGGTCAGCAATTTGCTTTAAAATTTCTTCTTGGGTTAGTTCAGAAGAAAAGCTAAAAGCATCAACGTAGAAGGACTTTTTACCTTTTAATTTTACAGTGGAAGCTGTTGCAAACGCTTTTGTGAGATAGTTGTTTAAAATTGTTTTAATGGCTTCTTGTGTGTCGTCACGTTGTTCAGTGTCTTCTGCAATTAACAAAAAAACATATTGTGGCATAACCTTTTTGGACATTGCGCATTGTGTGGCACTGGACTGAGCCATTTCTAAGTCGGTTTCATCAAGTTTATCCGTGTTTTTAAAGAAGACTCTTGGGTGGTTGTAGTCAGGCATAAAGCCTCCATCATGGAAATTGAATGGAATGTTAGTGAAAAGTAGATGTGTGTATTGCTAGTGTCTTGAAATATAACAGGTGGATGTGTTGTATGCAATGTTTATTTGTTTAATGAGGTTTCATGAATGACAAAAAGCCCGCAAATGCGGGCTTTTTGTTTGGTTGTCGATTAAAGGGGGGAGATGGGAGAGTATGTGTACTGGTTGTAATGGTCTGACCCAGGTTTTTTGCCAACGCGTTTAAAACATTCACTGTTTTCACGCAAAAAGTCATTTTGACAACTGACATACAGTTGGTCCGACGCTGTTTTTCTGCCTGTAAAGGCGATAATGGCGGTGCTGCCTGTGTTCAGCATCACATGTTTTGTGTGGCGCAGAATGTGTTGCAATTGCTTTTTTTGTGCACCGTCAACATTGTGAACAATGGTTACCCGCTGTGGGTTTTGGTCGTTATTTGCATTGGCAATGGCTTGAATACGCTCACAGGTGGTTTGGGTGTGAGGTGAAGGGTGGTTTGTAATGGTAATAGGCATAAAAGCCCTCCAAAAGTCAAAAAGAAGATGTGTAAAACTGCTTTACTAACATAAAGTCGCACTGTTCATTTTTCAAGGCGCAATTTTAAGAATTATTATCACGGTGTAAAAGTTGATAATATTTTTGCGATATTTTTTGCCCCTTGGGGCATTTTGTGGCATATTGCGTACACATTTTTAAACATCAAAATGGAATAAATGCGAAATGAGTTGGTTGAGAAGTATTACAAAGCCCGGTGTTTTTACACGTTCTAAAAAGGACGTGAAGGCGAATGTGTGGGTTAAATGCCCTTCATGCGGGGACATGTTGTACAGGAAGGACCTGGCGGCGAATTTGAATATTTGTACCAACTGTGGTCATCACCACCGCATTTCAGTTCAGGCTCGTTTGGCTTACTTGTGCGATGAAGGCACCACGCAAGAGGTTTCTGTTCCAGCCCCAAAGGTGGACCCGTTGAAGTTTAAGGACCGTAAATCATATGCAGACCGTTTGAAGGACGCCAAAAAGGCATCGGATGGTGAAGATGCTTTTAAAGTTGTGATTGGCGATGTGGACGGTGTAACCACTGTTCTTTGTTTGTTGGACTTTGCTTTTATGGCGGGATCAATGGGCACATATGTTGGCGAGGCAATTGTTAAAGCTGCGCAAACAGCCAAAGAGAAAAACTTGCCTTTGGTGTTAGTGCCTGCTTCGGGTGGGGCACGCATGCAGGAGGGTATTTTGTCCCTCATGCAAATGGCACGCACGACAGCCGCAATTTTAGACCTGAAGGATGCTGGCTTGCCTTACTTGGTGTTGCTGACCGACCCAACCACCGGCGGTGTGACTGCTTCTTTTGCCATGCAAGGGGACGTGTTAATGGCCGAGCCAGGTGCATTGATTGGTTTTGCCGGCCCAAGGGTTATTCAACAAACCATTGGTGAAACATTGCCAGAAGGTTTCCAAACAGCAGAATATTTAAAAGACCACGGCATGGTTGACATGGTCACAGGTCGTCACCAGCAAAAAGCTGAAATTGCTAAGATATTTAAAATTCTCACCAAGGCATAATTTATTTTTTTCAGCGTGCCATGGCGTAATCGTATTCGTCTTCTTGTTGCTGGGTTTGATAAGCCATTTCAACTTCTGCTTCTTGTTGTTTGCTGGCTATAATGTCTGGATCGTATTTTTGCTCCATAAATTCAATGTAGGTTTCCAGCCCTTCTAAACCGTCTTCCTGTTGAAGTATATTTTCTAAATTTGTATGAATTTCTTTTTTGTAATGGCCTATGTTTTTTTCAACGTATGAATCAAAAGCGCGGTTGGTTTCTCTTAGTATACGTACCTCATCGTCTGAGCCTGCTGGTCTGCGATGGTTGTCTGTGCCTAAGGCCATCGTTGCATTATCTTTAATATATAAAAGTCGCATGCCTCTATGCATCATTTCTAATCTGTCTTGTTCTGTTTGATTTTCGGCATGTAAAAATTTTGTTGCGCCTACTTTGATACCAAATGTCTTTTTCCCCATGTGTTTATGCCCTTATTTAGCTCCTTACGGTTATTTATGTAATATGGTGTAAGTTGATTTGGAATGTTTTCTGACAGTTGTGCATAAAAAAAGGAACCGAAGTTCCTTTATCATCGTGAGTAGTCAAAAATTAATGCGTGCCGCGTGCACAAATTCCCATAGCGTTTTGAACGCTTGCAGTCGTTGCAGGCGCAAAATAAGCTTGTTGGCGTGCATCTGGTAGAAGGTTTGCAACAGCTTTGCGGGTGTAGCCCGTTTCCGCTGCAATATCTGCAACCAGTTGCGCCGCTAAGTCAGGGTTGCGGAAATGACCGTTATCTAACTTTGCTGTGGCCATAATAACTTCAGCTTTGTCTAATTGTGCAAAAGCTTCAGTTTGAGTGATTTTTTTTGCGGCAGAGATTTTTTGAGTGATAGTAAGCATGATAGCTTCCTTAAGTTTAAAGTCGGCACAAAATTGTACCTGAAATTTTTAAAAAGTTTGATGTTTCTTCAGCCAAGGCTGATTTTGAAAATCAAACCATGACAGTTCTTGTACATTTATAAGGCCTGATAAAAGGCAGTGGTTGTAAAAAACTGACAAACGAAGGTGTAAGTTTCAGCGTAAAAAGTATAGTTTAATGAATTCAAGGCCTTGTTTGAGGCTTTTGAACGGTTGAAACGTTGAGGTTTAAAACTTACAAAGCTATTTTGACCTTTGTTAAAGTGCCGAGTCAAGCGCTTTTTTGTGGTTTTTGTTGTTTTGATTTTCTTTTTTGGCTTAAGTTTTTGAAATAAAAAAGACCCCCAAGTTAAAAACTTAGGGGCTGCCAGCAATTTGGCAAGGTTACTCCACGCATGGAGCAGGGGTATCGATGGGGTGGGTTGCGGCGTTAGTCAAACGATATGTCGTCGTGAAGAACGGTGGATTCGCCTGTGTTGACTTTGGATTGCCAGCTTTGTGCCAGCTGGGCATTTTTTTGTGCTAACACAGACTCAATGTGTTTAATTAACATTCTTTCTGCGTCATCATGTGACACTTTAAGCAATGCAGCCGCTTTTTCGACCGTTTGATCTAAAAGATCATAGTCTGCGGCGGGCGCGCCTTTAACTGTCGCACGAATAATACGCATGTTTTCTTCTGTTAGGGAAAGTTTGGTGGATAGCATTTACATGTTGCTCCATAGGTTAGTGAATGGTTGGTTTTTTAAGGTTTGGTGTTGCTAAGGCTGCGGGTTTTGCAACCTGAATTGAATTTGTTTTGGGGAGTGCAGGCATGGCCTTGTGTAATTTGTGAATGACCTTTTGGTACGACTTTGGCAAACGTTCGCCACATTCAAAGCCAAGGTTTTTATCCACGTAAAAAGTTGAAAAAAGGCCATTGCCAATTGGGATTTGGTATTCATACAGACGCTCTTCATACGTTTGATTGCCGAGTTGAAAATCAAATGATATACATTTTTTATCTTCCATCTTAGCACCAAAAAAGCCCAGTAAGGTTTCCGCGTCTTTAAGCGACTTTAAATTGCCAGCTTGTTGCATTTCAGAAAACGCGTTGTATAGATTGCTGCATTTTACAGATACGTCAGGTTGAGACATAAGCTACAGTGTCCTCATAAAAAAAGTAAAGTGCGAGATGGTTCATAAGCCGTGAAGGCTGTGTGTGAAGGGTTTATATGGACTGATTGGTCTAATTGCAAGTGTTTTTGTGAAAAAAAGTAAAAAAAATTATTTTTTGTATACTTTTAGGGTGTTTTGGGGCTTGCAATCTTTGAGTAAAGGTTGTATTTTCTCAATATCTTTGCATGTGAATGTGCAAAGTGTGGAGCTTGTGTGGTTCTAAAGTGCAAAACTTGTTTTGCCACCAGCACAAGTTTTATCTTGAATAACCGTGAAAAACGGCAGGTATATAAAAGTGCTTTTAAGCCACCTGAAGATAAAGGAATAGAAAATATGGGTTACAAACTCAAAACAAAGAAAGCCGCTGCTAAGCGTTTTTCTAAGTCGACTGCTTCTGGCAAGATCAAGCGTGGTATTCAAGGCCACGGCCACTTTTTATCAAAAATGGGTCAAAAAGCCTATGCTCTTGCGGGTTCTACATTCGTAAGCGATGCGGACTTTGACCGTGTTGATGCAATGCTTCCATACTTTAACGCCAAGCGTAAGCGTACACGTGCGCTTAAAGCTGCTCTTGCACGCAAGGCTCGTATGGCAAATGAAACAACTGCAAAGAAGGAGGCTAAATAATGTCTCGTGTTAAAGGTGGTGCTGCAGCTCGCGCACGTCATAAAAAAGTCATTAAGATGGCAAAAGGCTACCGCGGTCGCGCTAAAAGCTGTTTCCGCACAGCCATTCAAAAAGTTGAAAAAGGTCTACAGTACGCTTACCGTGACCGTCGCACAAAGAAACGTGAATTCCGTCGTCTTTGGATTACACGTATCAACGCGGCAGCACGTCAAAACGGTTTGACATACTCAACTATGATGAACGGTTTGAAGCATGCAGAAGTTGAAATCGATCGTAAGGTTCTTGCTTGGATCGCTATGAACGATGAAAAAGCTTTTGCAGAACTTGCTGAAAAAGCAAAAGCTGCTGCTAAATAAGTTTTCTTTTCGAAGTCTTATATCAAAGGTCGCCATCGGCGGCCTTTTTTGGTGCAGTAAAATAGGCAATAAAAAAACCTCCCGGAAGGGGGAGGCTTTTTGCTCGTTGTTAAACTTCGACATGGTCCCATGGGAACTTGAATGACTGTGCAGATTTTAAGTCAGGGAAGAGAACGGTGGCAATGCCAAAGCTGTTGCCTGTGTATGAAAGTACAGTGTCAAACCCGTGAACTGAAAGCAGTAACACACCACCATTGTGGAGAGGGGATGTGGCTGGGAGATTGAGTAACTCCATCGTGGCCCCGTTGGATGTTGGTATGACAGCAATGGGTGTGTTTCGGGAGGTGGTTGAATCTGAAATAATTAACCGTCTTAGTTGTGGGTGGTTGGGCTCACCAAACTCAACACGGCAAGTTATTTTTTGAGGGTCTAGTATGTCGCTGTTGGGTAGGCGATACTTCTCAAGGTTTTTAATGCCGCTGTGGGTGGGTTGTAGCCACATGCGCAGTTCATCAATGTATAAACTGCTTTTACCTTGAATGGTAGAGAGTTTTAATGTGGGTTCGACAAAAAAGTCAAAGCGTTGGCATCTCATGCGCTTGGGGCCATAACCCTTTGCGTATTGTTTGTCGACAGAAATTTTAAAATGGCGTGCAATGTTGTCAGAAAGCATAAAGCCTCCGAGGTGTAGAATAAAAGATAAGGTGTTTTTTTGAGATCATTTCTTTTAAAGCAGTTCGGCTTTTTTTGCAAGTGAATTTGGCATCATTAAACAATGCGTTATTGCACACTTTGTTTTGGCTTGGTTTCTATAAAGGTCTAGCCAAAATAAGATGTTTCATGTATAACCTTTTCAAGATTTGATAAGAAAATTTAGTGGAAATGGACAATGACATCTCTTGATCAATTAAAAGAAAATAGTTTAGAGGCTGTAAACGCGCTAAACACCATTGAAGAACTGGAAAAAGTGCGGGTCACTTTGCTTGGTAAAAATGGTGAAATTACCGCAGAACTTAAAAAGTTGGGTTCATTGCCACCGGAAGAACGTAAGGCGCATGGTCAAGCTGTTAACCAAGTAAAGGTGAGTGTGGCACAAGCTTTAGAAGTCAAAAAAGAAGCTTTGGAAGAAGCTGTTTTAAATGCGCAGTTACAAGCTGAAAAAGTGGATGTGACCTTGCCAGCGCAAGCTCTGCCACTTGGCAAAATGCATCCTGTTTCATATGTCATTGAAGAGGTTGAAGAGATTTTAAGTCGCCTTGGTTTTAGCGCTGCCACAGGACCAGAAGTTGAAACAGACTTTTATAACTTTACCGCATTGAACATTCCAGAAGATCACCCTGCAAGGCAAGACCATGACACATTTTACCTTAAAAACTTGGATGCAGACGGTAAGCGCCGCTTGTTGCGCACCCAAACGTCAAATGTTCAAATTCACACCATGCAAAAGTTTGAACCGCCAATGCGTGTGATGTCCATCGGTCGTGTTTACCGTAATGACAGTGACTTGACCCATACCCCACAGTTCCACCAAGTGGAAGGCTTGGCGCTGGATAAGAACTTAACATTCGGTCACCTAAAAGGGGTGTTACAAACATTTCTAGAAGAATATTTTGAGCGTAAAATTACCATGCGTTTACGCCCTAGCTATTTCCCTTTCACAGAGCCAAGTGCAGAAGTGGACATTGAGTGCCTGTTCTGTAAAGGTGATGGTTGCCGTGTTTGCTCCCACACTGGTTGGTTGGAAGTGTTGGGCAGTGGCATGGTGCACCGCAATGTTTTAAAAAGCGGTGGCGTAAACCCTGAAGAATGGCAAGGCTTTGCGTTTGGCGCGGGCATCGAACGCTTGGCGATGCTAAAATATGGTATCCACGACTTACGCCTGTTTTATGAAAGTGGCATCAGTTTCTTGTCCCACTTTGGTAAACCGTCATCAACCATGAAAGTATAAAGGAGCTTTAAATATGAAATTTTCACTATCTTGGTTGAAAGAACATTTAGACACCAACCTAACCGCCCATGAGCTGGCCGATAAAATGGTGAGCTTGGGTATTGAAGTTGAAGGACTAGAAGAGGAAGGTGCTGCCTTTAAACGTGTGGTGGTTGGGCACATTGTAAGCCGTGTCCCACATGAAGATGCAGATAAATTGGGTGTTTGCCAAGTGCAAGTAGGTGAATCTGAGCCACGTCAAATTGTTTGTGGTGCCCCTAACGCAAGAGATAACTTAACCGTTGCTGTGGCCTTAGACGGTGCTGTGCTACCAGGTGACTTTAAAATTAAGCCAACTAAAATTCGTGGTGTGAAATCCAACGGTATGATTTGCTCTGTGCGTGAACTTGGCTTTGGCGAAGAGCATAACGGCATTTGGGAAATGGAAACGGACGCTGCTATTGGTACGCCACTGGCTGAAGCGTTAGGCTTGGACGATGTGATTTTTGATGTGGCTTTGACCCCAAACCGTGGTGATGCTTTAAGCGTTTATGGTATTGCCCGTGACCTTGCTGCCGCTGGTGCAGGTACGCTTAAAAGCTTGAACATCGAAGCTCAAGATCAAGGTGGTGATGTACAAACACCTTCCGATAAAGGTTTAACATCCGTGACACTTAACCACGAAGGTTGTCCGTTTTTCACCAGTCAAGTGGTGACAGGGATTCAAAATGGTGAAAGCCCATCATGGCTGAAAAAGCGACTTGAGCAAGCAGGCTTGCGCCCCATTAACGCTGTGGCGGACATTACCAATTATATGCTGATGAGCTACGGCCAGCCAATGCACGCCTATGACATGGATAAGCTAAACGGAAACATCCGTGTGGAAGCGGCTCAAGGTGGTGAAACTTTGGAAGGATTGGATGGTAACACCCACAAGCTTGCCAAAGGTGATATTGCCATTTGTGATGATTCGGGTGTGATTGGTCTAGCTGGTATTGTTGGTGGGGAATCAACATCCGTGGATGAAAACACAGTGAACGTCTTCCTTGAAGTGGCGCAGTTTAACCGCCACAACATTGCTGTAACCGGGCAACGTTTGCAATGCAACACGGACGCACGCTACCGATTTGAGCGTGGGATTGACCCGAAGATGACCTTGCCAGCTTCAATTCTAGCGGATAAATTGATCACTGAAATTTGCGGCGGGGAAGCGTCAGGTATTGATGCGGTGGGTACTGAACACCCAGAGCCTCAAAAAATAACATTTGACCCATGTAAGGTGAAAACTTTTGGCGGACTGGATATGGATTCATCAGAAGTGCAAGAATTGCTGGAACGATTGGGTTATCAGGTGGAAGGTGCAGGTCCGTTTGAAGTGACTGTGCCAAGCTTTGCTCAAGGTATGGAAAACGAAGCTGACTTGGTTGAAGAAGTGTTGCGCTTAAAAGGTTTTGACGCTGTACCAATTCAACTGCCACCACTTCCAAAAGTGCGCGTAAAGGGCGCAGATAAAGGCCGAAAAAGTGACCGTGTCGCACGACGTGGTTTAGCTGGCTTGGGTTACCTTGAATGTATCAATTACAGTTTTATCAACCGTGAAAAAGCAGCGCAGTTTGCGGGTGGTGAAGCATTGCTTGAACTTTCCAACCCGTTGGATGCGGAAGAGATGAGTACAATGCGACCAGCTTTGATTCCATCCTTGTTAGATGCTGCGGTTAAAAACATGGCACGTGGCGAAAAGGAAGTGCGCCTTGGTGAAGTGGGTAAAACATACACTGAACAAACAGAAACGTTGAAAGCGGCAGGATTGTTGTGTGGTAAGGCTGACAAGCATTGGCAACAAGGCGTTGCTGAGTTTGATGTGTTTACGGCAAAGGCGCATGCGATGGCGCTTTTGAATGCTCTTGGCTTGGACGCGGAAAAAATGCAAGTTTATCAAAACGAGCAGGTGGGCTTCCACCCTGGTCGCAGTGGCCAATTGGCGTTGGGTAAAAATGTATTTGCTACATTTGGTGAAGTGCACCCCAAATTGATGAAAGAGTACGGCCTAAAAGGGAAAGCTGTTTTGTTTGAGGTAAACCTTGATCTTTGTGACAGTATGGCGATGAAAAAGGGTCATTTGTTTATGTCGCCATATCAAGCTTCCGAGCGTGACTTTGCATTTTTGGTTAAGCAAGATGTGAGAGCAGGGGATGTGATCAATACCCTTAAAGGTGCGGATAAAAACTTAGTGCGTCAAGTGAACTTATTTGATGTCTACACAGGTGAAGGTGTGGCCGATGGTTATAAGTCGCTCGCCCTTTCCATGACATTGCAAGCGGAAGACCGCACGTTGACCGACGCTGAAATTAACAGCGTGGCCGAAAAAGCAGTGACAGCTGTTATAAAACGCTTTGGTGCTGAAGTGCGTTAATCTTCTTAGGTTAATGGTTAAGTTATAAAAAAACACCCTCATGTTGAGGGTGTTTTTGTCGTTGTTAAGGCATGCAAATGGCCGTGGTTAATGCTCTGTCAATACTTTGTAAGGCGTTGATTAAGGCTTCAAGTTGGTTGTTGTGAATCGCTTCTGCTACGTCATCTTTAACATGGTTAGCAAGGCCGCGGTTGTAAGCACGTAAATAGGCGTAATCCCGCGCTAGGCAACCACACAGCATTAAAGTAAAGGCTTTCAGTGTTTCGTCACTGAGAGTAACGCTTTTACACATGTGACGAAAAGTGTCCAACTGTTTAAACAGGTCTTGCTCCTGCTCTAGAGTTGAAATCAAGGAGTTAACACTTTCAAAGTCTTTTGAAGAAGTTGATTTTCTTAAAAGAAGCTGTGCACTTTGTTGCAAAACAGTGCTGGTGCTGAGCTTGTTTTGCGGTTTTTGAGATGTGGGATTGGTAGATGTCATAATAGACTCCTTAAAGTAAAAAGTGAGTAGCGCCGGCGCTTACGCGCCGGTGCTTTGGGTGAGAATGGAATACATTAAGTCAACGCCCCAACCAGTGCCTGTGGCATAGTTAAGGGGTTCGTCGGTAATGTCCTTGTTGCCAAAAACAATGCCGCCGCCAATGTCAATGTGTGCGTACTTTTCCAAATTCTCTTCGCGGATAGAAGCTTTGAGGAATTTGTAACAGTATTCACCACCATTGGCCATTGTTTGCTGACTGTTAATAAGGTCAACACCAGGTTCAGCGCTGTAAACACATTGGTCGGTGCGTGGGTCATCTGGCATGACATAAATGTCATTGATTTTATGGGTGTTTTGGTTGTGACTTAACAGTCCCGTGCTTGTTTGTTCACTTGGTGCATAAGCCAAACCGCAACGCCCGCCAAAAATGGTTTTACCAATGCCAGTTAATGTTCCCATTGACGTAATGCTTTGCGCCTGCGGGTAATTTTGCTGTGCGTAGACCAAACCATCATACAGCACCATGCGACCTTCTGCGTCGGTGTTTGTGTTTTCAACAACTTTACCGTCCATCATGTGCACATGGTCACCGTTATAGGTAGCTTCTGGTCCAATAGCATTTTCCGCCAAGCAAAATACCACTTTAACATGGGCTTTAGCGTTGGTACGCTTTAAGCGTTCCAATACGCCAGCGCCAACGGCTGCGGCAGACATGTCATACTTCATGTTTTTCATGCCTTGTGGTGTTTTTAAGGCAGCACCACCGCTGTCATACATAATGCCCTTCGCAACAAAAATGCTGGGTGGTTGGTTTTCACAGCCCTTAGGGCAGTAGGTGATTTCAACCAAGGCAGGGCTTTGCGTGCTGGCTCGTCCCACTGACAAAATGCCGCCGGCGTTGATTTTAACAAGGTCGCTGATTGTGCGGTACTGAAGTGTATGGAAGTTTTCACCTTTAAAATTATGGTTTAAAAAGTCCACAAATCGTTGCACTACTAACCCTTTTTGCTCACCTTTAACGTGGATGCCGTAGGGGATGTTGATCAAACGACGTGTTAAGTTGGTGGAAAGGGCAGCTGCAAGCGCATTGTATGACTGCGATGTTTGTAAATTGCCAATTTTGACTATTTTCTTTGGAGTCCCGTTGTTGAAGGACCTTAAGTACATGCCATAAATGAACATGCTTTCTTGCCCGGGTGATAACGTATTTAGAAGGTTTACTTCCATAATATCGTTTTGCACCAACGTGTCATACACCTTCCCCCCTAAATTGAGGAAATATTGCCCAACACTGGCGTGGATGTGTTTGTTATAACTGCCTGCGCCAATGCATGCAATGTCACAGTCATCGCCCAGTAAAAATCGGATTTGACCGGGGTTGGAAGTGAGGTGTTTACGGCCTCTACGTGGCAGCGGTAGGTTTGTAGATTGATGGTCTTTATCAAAAAATAAGAATAGGCTGGGTGTGTCATCAATAGTTAGTTTTGTAGCAAATAGGCTGGTTAAATCGCCAGCGTCGAGTTTTCTAACATTCGGCATAAAGCTCTCCTGCGTGGGTTAAAACTTTTGAATAAAAAGTTTTGGGAAAAGAAAAGGTGGAGTTATAGATTAAGTTGTATACTATTCATATGGATTTATCAAGTGTTTAGAAATGGTTGTTGAATAAATTGACCAATTGCTGCTTTTGGTGGTGGAATTTCGTTTAAATTCCTGCGGTTTTTGCTATACTGCGTTGCATTGAACAAAAGATAATTTTTTAAACAGGTAAATGGAATGTCCAAAGAACTTAAACACATCCGTAATTTTTCAATCATTGCGCATATTGACCATGGTAAGTCCACACTTGCGGACCGCTTGATTGAAGAAACACAAACCGTGCAAAAGCGTAACATGCAAAACCAACTTTTGGACACTATGGATGTGGAGCGTGAGCGTGGCATTACCGTGAAAGCCAACGCCATTCGCTTGGACTATAAAGCCAAGGATGGCGAAACATACCAATTAAACTTGATTGATACCCCAGGTCACGTGGACTTTGCTTATGAAGTTTCACGTTCTCTAAGTGCTTGCGAAGGGGCTTTGTTGGTTGTGGATGCCTCTCAAGGGGTGGAAGCTCAAACTCTTGCAAACGTTTATATGGCACTTGAAAATGACTTGGAAATTTTACCCGTTTTAAACAAAATTGACCTGCCAAGCGCCGAACCAGAGCGTATTGCACAGCAAATTGAAGACATTATCGGCTTAGATGCGTCAGACGCGGTGCAGGCTTCTGCTAAGTCAGGCATTGGTATTGTCGACATTTTAGAGCAAATTGTGCACAAAGTGCCAGCCCCTCAAGGTGATGAAAGTGAAAAGCTGAAGGCTTTGCTGGTGGATGCTTGGTACGATAATTACTTAGGCGTTGTTATTTTGGTGCGTCTACATGATGGGTCTATCAAAAAAGGGCAGAAGATTAGATTTATGTCCAACGGTACTCAGCATGTGGTGGAGCGTGTAGGTGTTTTAGACCCGAAAATTAAAGTGGTGGATGAACTTAAAGCCGGTGAAGTAGGGGTGATTACCGCTGCCATCAAGTCGGTTGCGGACACAGCCGTGGGTGACACAATCACCGACCACATTTATCCATGCGATAAACCGCTCCCCGGTTTTAAAGAGGTTCAGCCGATGGTTTTCTGCGGTCTATACCCAACCGAAGGTGCAGACTATGAAAAATTAAAAGATGCTTTGTCTAAACTGCGTGTGAATGACACCTCGTTTACTTACATGACCGAAACTTCTGCCGCTTTGGGGCATGGTTTCCGCTGTGGTTTCTTGGGACTTTTGCATATGGAAATTATTCAAGAACGTTTGGAGCGTGAATTTGACCTTGATTTGGTAACCACTGCGCCAGGTGTTGTGTATAATGTAGAAAAGACCGACGGCACGGTGATAGAGGTGGATAATCCAGCCAACTTGCCAGAGCCAAACCACATTAAAGCTGTGTTAGAGCCTATGATTAAAGCAACCATTTTGTTGCCAGATGAATATGTTGGTGCAGTAATTAACCTGTGTGTTGAAAAGCGAGGGCAGCAGGTTTCTATGGATTATCACGGCAACCGTGTGATGTTGACATACCGCTTACCGCTTAACGAAGTGGTGCTGGATTTTTATGACCGCTTGAAATCTATTTCACGTGGTTATGCTTCCTTTGATTATGAAGCAGACGGGTTCCAAGAAGAAAAATTGGTGAAGGTTGATATTTTGGTCAACGGTGAACCTGTTGATGCCCTTTCCATGATTGTGCACCGCGAGTTTAGTGAACAGCGCGGTCGTATTCTTCTGGTTAAGTTAAAAGACTTGATTCCAAGGCAAATGTTTGAGGTAGCCTTACAAGCAGTGATTGGTGGTAAGATTATTGCCCGTGAATCGGTTAAGGCTATGCGTAAAAATGTGACGGCTAAATGTTATGGTGGTGACGCAACCCGTAAGAAAAAGCTGCTTGAAAAGCAGAAAAAAGGTAAAAAGCGGATGAAGGCCATTGGTAATGTGGAAGTTCCTCAAGAGGCATTCCTCGCAGCCTTAAAACTGGGTGACTAAACTTTTACGTTTCGATAAGGGGGCTCAGGTGTGATAAAGGTACGCAATGCAGAAGCTATAGATGCTTTGGACATGGCTACGCTCCACACGCTTTCATGGCAGGTGGCTTATAAAGGCATTATTAGCCAACCGTTGTTGGACGCTATTGACCCGCATGACCGTATCTCAAAGTGGCGGATGATTGTTGAACAAAAGCATCCGTCACAAATTATACTGGTTGCTGAAATAGATGGTGTGGTTGTTGGGCTGGTTTCAGGGGCGGACGACCATGCTCATGAAGGGCGGTATTACATGCAGGCGCTATATGTACACCCATTACATGTAGGTAAAGGGGTAGGTTTTGCCCTTTTTAATGCTTTTAAAGATCATGTGATTAAATTGGGTTACCGTAAAATTTACTGCGGTGTGTTGCAGGGTAATAAGTCTGCAATAGCATTTTATCAACGTCAAGGTGGTGTTTTAAAACCGGAATTGCTACAATACTTTAAGGCAAAAGATGGACAGCAATATCCAGAAGAGATTTGTTTTTTTGACTTTTAGAAAAAGGGCTACGAGTTATGGTAAAAATCACCGCACCAGCAATTATTCACACTGAACGTTTAGACCTTAAACTCCTTACAGAGGATATGGCAAGGGACATGAACGATGCAATCACCTCGTCTTTAAAGGAGTTTGAGCCATGGTTTGATTGGGTTCACCCTAAAGGTCCAAGCCTTAAAGATACAGAGGACTTTACCAAAAAGAACATAGAAGGGCAAAGCAAAGGGGAGGAGTTTCATTACGCTGTCTATCTTAAGGGAACAAACACTTTGGTGGCGCGTGTTTCATTGGACAAAAACCGTCCAGAGGTTCCTTCTTTCAATATAGGTTACTGGGTGCACAGTCATTATACAGGCAAAGGTTATACAACAGAAGCAACTTTGGCCATGGTTGATGCCACATGGAATATGCTACCCATTAAAAAACTTGAAATTTATCACGATGAAGAAAATGTGGCTTCGGCTGTGATTGTTGAAAAATTGGTCGCAAAGTTTGGCTTTGAAAAACTGGGGTTGGTTAAAAATGCGCTTAGAAGACACAGCGACAATACATTAAGACATCATGTTTATTACGCTTTAACACGTGATGATGAAGTTTTGTCATAAACTGTGGTTTTTAAATATCTGTCCTGACTTTATAAAATAAAATATTCTCTACATTATAAGCTTCTTTGATTAAAGTTTGAATATGGATATAGAACAAATTTACAAAGAGAAAGTTGCCAGTGGTAAACTTTCATCCGACACAGCACAAATTCAAGTTTTAAAGGACTTGGATGTCGTTAAAGCACACCTTGAAAATGTTTCAGCACAATGGCAATCCTTTGGTCTGGCTTATAAATGGGTAGAGGACCCTGTGGCTGACGCTGAAAGGGTGCGCCCAAAAGGCTTGTATTTTTATGGTGACGTGGGGCGTGGCAAGTCCATGTTGATGGACCTGTTTTTCCAAAATGTTCAAATTCAAAACAAGCGCCGGGTGCATTTTCACGAATTTATGGCTGAAGTCCACAACCGTATGCATGCGGGTGCTATTGAAAAAGGTGTAGACCCTGTTCATAAAATTGCGATGGATATTGCACAAGATGCACGGCTGTTGTGCTTTGATGAGTTTTACATTTCCAACATTGCGGATGCGATGATGCTGGGCAGATTGTTTGAAATGTTGCTTAAAACAGGAGTATTTTTATGTTCCACCAGTAACTGGGCACCTGAAAACCTGTTTCAAGGTGGGCACAATCGTGTATTGTTCAAGCCCTTTATTAAAATGATTGAAAAAAACATGAACATCATTGCGCTTGATGGAGAACAGGACTGGCGTCGCAGTGGTGTCACTCAACTGCCTTATGTTTATACAAGTGAACAAGGGAGGGAAGAACTTTATCAACTATGGTTGGATGTGACAAAGCACAGTAATATCCAAAATCCACAAGCTATCTTCGTGGAGGATACGGTTGTGGAAGGCACGACAGTCAATGACAGTTTATGGGTGCACTTTGATGATATTTGTGGCAAGCCACTGGCCAGTGAGCAATATGTAGACCTGACAAATAAATATAAAAATATCTTTGTCGAGTCAGTCCCAAATTTTGATGAACATATGCAAAATGAAGCGATGCGGTTTGTGGTTATGGTGGATATTTTTTATGAAAAGGGTTGCGCCTTGGCTTTTAGCGCGTCAGATAAACCCGAAAACCTCTGTCCAGTGGGGGAAAGTGCCTTTGCCTTTGAGCGCACAGCTTCCCGCATTTATGAAATGCAGAGCCGGAGTTTTGGTTGATTTACCCCTTTGCTGCAACACGTCAAGGTTGTGACAGTTTTTTTGTAGGTTTTATTTAGCCTGCGTTGCCATAAGACCATGTATAGCAAAGAGGGGATAAACTGCTATGGTTAAATTAAAAGAACAAAACATTGTTGACTTTGATCAGCAATCCAACAAAGTCAGACTGGTGAAAGAACGTGGCGACGACCGCCGACAGCAACAGCAACCGATAGATGTGAATGATGACCAGCGCGTGGCACTTCGCCGTCAACATGATATTCAAAAGCAGAGTAATGAGCTTGAGCTGCTTCGTCAGGAAAACGAACGCTTACAAGAAAGGCAACGGAAGCTGATGGTGAGTAAGCCAGAATTACTTCTTTATTATGGTGCTCTATTCTTAAGCGTGAATATTATTTTTGGTTGGATGGCCTTTTTGGTTTCATATATTCAGTAAAAAGTTATTTACGGGTTTTATAATTGATTAAAACGTGCTTTTATAAGACGTGTAAATAATTTTTGATATATCTATAATAATAGTAATAAGGCTGGTTTTCTCAGATGTTGGATAAGAAAAAAGGGATTGTTTTATCCTTTCTTACAATGTTTTTTTGGGCATTGCATGATGTTGCATTTCGTTACGCAGCGGTAGAATTTAAAGTAGAGCCAACAGTTTTTATTTGTTTTACGCTGTTTGTTTCTGCCTTTGTCTTAATTGTGGTGGCAGGGCCGGGAACTGGCGGTGTTTCCACTCTCAAACGTGGCCATACGTGGGCGTATGGAATTATTGAAGTGTTTATGAACATTGCACAAATGTTTGCCCTAATTTATATCACTACTACAGAAATGAACTTTTTAAATCGCTTTACGGTGATTATGTCTTTGTTCGCAACATGGGCTGTTTTTTCAAGACGCCCTCATTCCAGCGACTTTGCAGGCGGTGCACTGGTTTTGCTTGGTCTTTATTTGATTGCAAATGGACTCGACCCTGAGATCCGCATTCCTGCGTTGGTTTGTATTTTCTTCGTGGCCTTTACTAGTGTGGCAGCCGCTATGTTGGGGGAAATTCATCCCGATAACTTGGAAGCTGAATCGGTGCGCGAGCGGTCACGTGTGGCGGGTTATGTACTATTAGCTTGTAGTTTTGTTTTTCTTATCGTTTCACTGGGTGTGGCATCTCTTAAAGCGGCAAGCCCGCAGTTGCAAGAGGCATTGCCATTGTTGAATGGTTTGCCAGATGTGGCTGACTTTATGCACGAACCGACATTTTTTATTGCACTGGTTTTGGGAGTTACCATTATGCCAGTGGCAATGTACTTTTTCTTCTATGCAACCAAAACGGCTAAAACTGAAACTTTTATGGCCGTTTCTTCAACGTTACCGTTTATCACCTACGCTGTTGAAGGGACGGTGGCGTCGTTTGGCTTATTAGATATTTCTGGCATTACCTACACCGACCTAGCAGCTGGTGCGGTAATTGTATTGGGTGCATTTCTTATTGAATATATGCGCCACCGTAAAGCAAAGCGTATACATGTAAACCCTGTTGAGGAGCATACCAAGGATGACTATGATATGGTGCAAACAGCGCTTCGCTTTTGCGACAACAACTTAACATTGGTCTCTAAAAAGCTAGGTGTGAGCCTGAAAGAGCTTGAAAAAGTACAAGAGGGTGATGGCTATGTCAGTTTTGATGTGAGCGCAAAGGCTTACCGATCTATTTTAAGGAATTATCACCGAAATATTGCATCGGTTGACCCGTTAACAGGCCTTGCAAACCGTGATGCATTGACAAGTGCTGTTGAAGGCGCCTTAAAAGATCAACAAAAGTTTGCTATTATTTTTGCAGATTTAAATAAGTTTAAGCCAATCAATGACACGTACGGTCACGAAGCAGGGGACAAGGTGTTGATGACTGTGGCACTTAGACTTCAAGAGCAATTGCCAGAAAGCTCATTGGTGGCACGACTCGGTGGTGATGAAATGGTGGTTATGTTACGTGATGTGGCACGTAAAGAAGCGTTACGCTACCAGCAGCTTATTCTCGAGATCATCGAAGAGGGGATTTACATTGAAAGTGCAGGGCAGGAACTGAGTGTTAGTGCTAGTTTGGGCTTAGCAATGGCTTATGAGGATGGGGCTAACTTTGATGCGCTCCTTAAAAAAGCAGATGAAGAAATGTATGCCCGGAAGCGTGAAGGAAGTGATCGTTAGCGTTTGGCTCTTAGGTCTCTTTTTTAAGGTTTTTGTCTGACATTTAACAACTTATTTTGCAGTGTTTCGGTTTTTGAGATTTGTTTAAGTTATTGAATTCTCTTTTTGTTGGTTGATGCTTGCTGGTATTTTACTGTCTTAGCCTATAAGATTGTAAATAAAAAGGTGGGCGTTTTGAATGGTCGACAAGCTTCTGAATATCAAAGAGATTTCACTTGGCGGTGTTAAAAATGAGAGGTTTGGCCCTTGGGCCGTGTTTATGCTGATCTCTGTTTTGCCATTTTTTAGTATGATGGCTTATTTGACTACAGGGTCTTTGGCTGAAAAGCAAGAAACTGACATTGATGGGCGCTTTATGGAGCGTATGGAAATTGACGCGAACAATAAGGCTCGTAATGTTGAACGTTGGCTAGGCGACATTGTAGATAAAACTCACCGGATCACCCATTCGCGCGTTGTGCAGATGTTTGTGATGGATGTTAATGAAAGTGAGCTTGATGCAAGTTTTGAAGGTCCTTTACTACAACGTAAGCTTTACATTGAGGGAGTTTTAGAAACTTTTAGAAGTCAGCAATCATTTGAAACGGTATATCTTGCAAACCGCCGAGCGCAGGTTTTTACAGGGCAAAATGACTCATCAGTTTTACCAAGTAATTACAATGCCATTGTCAGGGATGTTTTTATTAGCCGAAAAACGGTTTTTTCTCCTCTTCGAATGGATGGCGAGAAGATGTTGGTAGATATTTATTTGCCTGTTTTTGCTCTAAAAGGTTTTGAAGGGCAGCAAAAAAGATCTTTGACTGTGGATGACGAATGGGAGGAAACCAACAAGGTTGTTGGTGTTTTAATGGCGACAATTTCTGTTAAAGACCAATTGATTGATTTGTTAGGTTTAAATGAGAATAAACCTCAAGGAGAGCATTTATATATTTTTCAAGAGGTGCTGAATGGTGTTGAAATGGTGCGCTTTCAGCCAGAATATGAAGGGATATTCTCACAAAATAAAGATGTGCACGCAGATGATATTTTTAAACAACCGTGGAAGGTTTATTATTTAGGGGCCGAAGGCAAACATGACCTTTCTAATGTCCCTCGCTTTGGTAGTCAGTCTACCACTATGCCGAAGCCTGGTGAAATTTTAACGATCAAAAAATCGTTGAAGGATTTGCCGCTGACATTGATGTACTACCTTGAACTGCAAGAGGCCTATCAAGATTTGTTAGTGCAACGTCGTCAGTTGCATTTTATTGGTCAGTTGATTGCGTTACTGCTTTTTGTTTTTGTATTGGCACTTTGGTGGAAAATGCAAGATATGCGTCATTCAGCATTAGCAAAGCAATATCATAAATTTTCCGAGAAAGTGAATGCACATCGGCATCTCCTTTTGAGTATCAACAAGGCTCTTAAAGAGCATGTAACTCTAAAGTATTTCGATGGTAAGTATGTTTATGCCAACGCTGCATTTTGTCGCTTCTTAGGGCTAAAGCTAGAGGAGGTGTTAGGTAAAACCGACGCACAGCTTTTTGGTGAAAAGATTGCTGAGGATTTAAGTGATTTAGATAAGGATGTTTTAAAAAGTAAATCCTCTATCACGCATGAAAGAAGTTTTGTCTTTAAAGATAAACGTTTCCATTTGATTGTATCCAAATCACCGTTTTTAGATGGTAATAATAAATTTGCAGGTATTACCACAGTTATTAAAGATGTGACGGATGTTGTTCAGGCGCGTATTTTAAAAGAACGTGCGCTTAAAAGTAGTGTAAAATCAATGATGAGGATTATGCAGAGACATGATGAGCATTTGATGCGCCATGCGAAATACCTTCGTTCCTTGGTGGTTGATTTTAGTCAAAGGTTGAAGTTATCTGAGGAAGAGAAGACTATTTTGGAAATTTGTGCCAACTTATCCCAGATTGGGAAAATTTACTTACCTAAAGACATGTTGGAAAATCATCACAGTCTTGAAGGGGATGAGTTAAATGCCTATCGTGCTTATATTGAGGACACTGCCTACATTATAGATACAGTTGATTTTAGTTTACCTGTGGTTAAAACGGTTTATGCTATGCATGAAAACCTTGATGGCTCAGGTTATCCGAATGGTTTGAAGGCAAATGAAATTAGCAAACTTTCGAGAATTTTGAATATATGCGATCGCTTTGCAAAGCTTGTAGCGCCGCGCCGAGGTCAAAAAATTCACACGCCAGAGGAGGCTATTAAGTGGATGGTGAATCAAAAAGGGAAATATGACCTTTCACTGCTACAATCATTTGCTGAAATGATTACAGAGGACGAATCCACTATTCTTGCAAGTTAATAGGTGGAGGTAAATTAAACCGCCGGGCTAATAAGCCACGTTTCAAAGGTGAACGTTTTCCTTTAAGGCGTCGCTATGAGTGATTTTTAGACGCTTTTCAAGGTGAAGGATGCGCATTGCAGCTCTAATGCGAATGTCCAGTTCTTCTTGTCTAAATGGTTTTGTGATGTAGTCATCGGCGCCTGTGTCCAACCCTTCTTCAATGTCTAAAGCATCATCCTTGGCGGTTAAGAAGATGATGTATCGGTCAAGATTGTTCTCGCGTACTTTTTTGCAGACTTCTAAACCAGACATTTTAGGCATATCCCAATCAATAATGCACAATTTGGGTGCATTCTCTTGTTCAATCATGCGCCACGCTTCGTCGCCATCAGAGCAAATGGTGACGCGGTGTCCCCAGTTTTCTAATACTCTTTGCAGGAACTTTAAAGTTACAGGGCTATCGTCACTGATTAGTATATCCATTCAAACCTCTCTTGGTACATTGTTTGACATAACTATCATAACAATTGTTGTTGGCTCTGCGTGAAAAATTTTGTGAAATTGTTTTTAATTACGATTGATACATGTGTTTTGTACAAAATATCATATAAAGGATTGGATGTTTTTTGTGATTACCCATAAAATAAGTACAAAATAACGAGTGTTGATAATTTATGAATAACGACCTAAAACAAAATTTTTTAAAGCAGCTACAACAGCATTCTGATGAATTGAAGTCTTGTGAACGTTTCTTGAAATTACAACGATATGAAAACTTGCGTCAAAACCACATGGCGATGGTTGTGCATAAGCTTGCAGGGCTTTTGTTGACCTTTGGTTATAAAGAAGAAGGGGATATTGCACAATATGTCGAAATTCGTATTCAAAAAGCTTTTGAAAAAGAAAATTATGTGGAGATAGATAAATTGTTGCCTTTGATATCGAATGTGCGTCAGCAATGTCTGGATATAATTGATGGAGAATCTGAGGCGAAGCCTATGATGAATTATGATTATGATCTTGATGATGAGTTGGCAGGTAAAAAAGTTTTGCTTGTAGATGATGACCCAGTGATTTTAACCTTGATGAAAAGTAAAATGTTACAGGTTGGTTTTGAGGTGACACTTGCCAAGGATGGTCAAGAGGCTTTAAATATTTTGAGTAAAGAGAGTTTTGACTGTGTTGTGTTGGACCAGAACATGCCGCACAAAACAGGGTTAGAGGTTGCGCAAGTTTTACAAGGCGAAAGAAAGGCAGGTGTACCGATTTTTTTGTTAACAGGTTACTCGGTTGAGGAAATTGAAAAATTGGCAATACCAGTAAATGTGAAGCATGTGTTTCAAAAGCCTTTTAAGTTGGAATTGGTTGTAGGGAAAATTAAAGAGTATTTTACAGGTTAGTATTGCTGGAAGGCTCTTGAAAGACATCGTCAATGTGAAGCATGAGCTTTAGAACACGACTGTCATCAATGTAATAATATCTGTTTTGGGCATCTTTTTTGAAGTTCACGACACCAGCGCTTTTCATTTTCGCCAAATGTTGCGATACCGCAGACTGTGAAAGGTCGATAGCTTCTTGAATTTCATTTACAGAAAGTGGACCAGTGGCCAAGGCGCATAAGATTTTCAAGCGATTTGGGTTTGCCATGGCATGCAATTTAACTGCAATGTTGCCTGCATTGGTGGGAATATGAAGCCTGTTTTCTAAAAAGTTATTCATGTTCGTATTATGCTGCCAATTATAAAATGTCGCAAATTATATGCGCTTATCCAAATTTAAAATGTGGTATTTATACCATCTAAGTATTAACACTAGATGGTTGATGGTAAGGTCTCTTTTTGCATGTTTTTCAAGGCGTCATCAATCAACTGTGTGGGTGAGGTCTGTATGTCCTTGATTAAGATGTCACTGTTTGTTGCAATTGGTTGATCTATACTAATTTCTATGTTTCTTGGTTTTTCAATTTCATAGCCTTCTTTGTTTGTCAGAGTGTTGTGATGAGTATGAATGTGATATTCCCCTGCGGGTATTCCCATGAAGGTGAAGTAACCATCAATCCCACTCGTAGTTGTTGCCACTGTGGTTTGTGTATTGTTTGTAAGTGTGACTCTTGCGCCAGATAACGGTCTAATCTCTTCGTTGTTTAAATATTCAACGGTACCATTTATTTGCCCTGTTACTTTAAATGGGAAGTTTACTTTTTGCTCTTCAAAGGGTTTGCCTGACAAGATTATTTCTTTGCTGTATGGTTTTATATGCTCTTGTTGAATAGATAGTTGGTTAACTGTAATGGTATTGCTTACATATGGTGTAAGCCCTGTCATAACTCCAATTCCGTAGCTGTTTGTTATTGTTTTTTCACCTTGTTTTGTAAAAAACTCAGCGCCTTGAAGGGGGGTGTCTGCTGAATCAAATTTTCCATTGTTGTTGAGGTCCAAAAAGGCTAGGATCTGTACACTTGTATTAGGCTTCCCTAAGTGGTTGCTGCTACGAAAGTTTTGCTCCATCTTTGTTGGTGTGTAATAAGTGCTAAATTGAAGGCCAGCGTTCACTTCTCCATCGCTATCACCACTTAAATTTAAACCGATGTTAGCGTGTTTGGTCTGCCATGATGCTAAGTTTTCCCACGTTGTGTTTTCAATGCCTGTTCCGTATGCTTGGCTCAGCGTGGTGCGTAAATTTAACTTGTTAAAAAGTGTACCGTTTAACCCCAGTGATGCTTGGGTGATTTTTTGTCCCTCATCGCCAAATTGATAGTTGGCCTGACCTCTTAAATTGAAATCTTGGAATGGCTTTGTTAAGGCGAGTGTTCCACTGTATAAGTTGTCCGATTGATCGTTAAATGTTGCGCTTATTTCATTGGAAATGTGAAGGTTTTGAAATTTTGTGCCAATCCGAGCGCTTAATTTACTTTGTGATTCGCTTGAGCGTAGCTCTTCATGGGCGAATTTAAGTTGGGTGTAAATAGGAGTGCTGTTTTCAAGTATGAAATTTTTATTGAAGGTTGTGCTGTACTCTGCCTGTACAGGGTTTGCATTGGTGCTATATCCGTCAAATTTTTTATAAGTAAAAGTTGTGTTTAAGTTGTTCAATAATGTTCGTCTTAATTCTAATTGATAGGCTGATGCGCCATTGTCTTGGTAGGCAAAGTCCGTTTGAATGTCCGTATTTAAAAGGGATGTACGTAGTCCCGTTGTGATGGCTGTTGTGTCTTGACTATGTGTTTCGCCTTGGAATATGCCTCCTAAAATGGTTAAGTTATCCAATAATCCATACTCAGTGTTTAGGTTGTACAGGCCGCCTTTTGTATTGTTGTTTGCCTGAAATGCATCCTCTGTTGATGTTGCAGCGATAATGTCATACTTGAATTCGTTTTTTTGTAATGTGCGACTGTCTAGGGTGTAGGTCTCGCTGATGCTTTTACGCTCACCGTTGGGTCCGTAGATTTCTGTATCAAATGTATTTTCACCTTTTTGAAGTGGTAAGGCTGTGAAGTTGTATCGACCATCGTCATTTACAGTTTGAAAGTCAACAATGAAGCCGTTTTGGTAAATTTCAACATCCCACCCGGCGGGTGCATTGCCAGAAAGTTGGAAGTTGTTAGGGTCTCGAATTGCGTTCAACTCTTGATTGGTTACAAAAACACCGCGCCCTGTTTTGTTGCTGTTAAGTAAGGGTTGCGTTTGAAATGTAATATCACCAACTTCTATTTGTTTGGCATTAAAAGAGCCTAACATTGAGCCATTGCTATCTAATTTTGTGAATGTCGCTTTTACATTATCTAGATTTACGGTGTTATCACGATCTTCTACACTGGCGTTAAGGTGAGAGGCCATGCCTAGCATGTTGGCTTTAGCTTGAATGTTCAGTGTATTCGGGGTGTCTGATTTGTTGTTGAGGTTTAATGCAGTGTAAATTTCTGGGCCTGAATGTTTTCCGTTGTCAGCGCTCGCGGTTAAGTGGCGTTCAATATTCATTCTTTTGCCATATGACGTCACAGCTTTACTGACTTGTGATACTTGTCTAGTATGTGAAAACTTCTTATTCTCCTCGGCACTGTTGATTGTTGTTATGGTCTTTGAGGTTTCATTTGGTGTTATGATCGGCTTAGCAACGGTCAAGGTGTGTGTTGCATCATGAATCGGTTCTGCCACTTTGACCGTTGTTATCTTAACGGACTTTGTCTCGGGTTGGAGTGTGATAGCTTTAGTTTTTTTCTTCTTTATTTTTGGTGGCTGTGTCAGCCATTTAGGTTCTTGCCAGTTCTTGGGTGTAGGGGTTAACAGGAAGATACCTTTTGAGGCTTCGTAAAGTTTTTTAACTTCAGCTGGCTTGGGTTTTGGGGTGATCGCTGTACGCTGTTTCTGCGGTGCTGATGAGGGTTTGAACTCCTCAATATGGACAAAAAGGTTTCCAGTGAGTGGGTCGTATTCAGGCATACTGATGTTTACTAGTAGTTTATTCTTCGCATGAAGTTGTTTGAGGTCTTTTCGGAGGTTTAGGGCTTGAATGATCGAGAAACTTTGCCCTGTGTATTTGTTAGCAATCTCTAAAATGCTTTGAGGTTTGGCTAAAATTGCACCACTAAACTGAATTTCTTGAATGGTGTAGCTTGTGCCCTTGAGGTTTTTGGATTTTGTCGTAGTTGATGTGTTGTCCCTAATTTGTAAGGTTAGGGGCCCTTTTGGCCCTTGTGGTAGTATCATTGTAATGTCAAAGCTGTTTTGAGGCTTTTTTTGTGATAAAACTTGTTCAAGCTTTTGCTGGAAATGGTTAACCGTGTCTAGGTTTATGGTTGTGTCCCTGTGTTGATCAAGTAGGTCTTTTTTCAACTGTAAAAGGTTGAGCTCAATATTTGAATCTACACGAATATCGGTCAGCTCAAATTCTAAACTTTGTGTTAATACGGTTTGTGCTAATTGCCCATGGCTGAGTGTGGGGATGAGAAAGGTCAGCGCAAAGAGTGTCCAAAAAGGTTTTGATTTGAGTGTTTGCGGTTTGTTTGGGCACAGGTATGTGCCAGTCCTAGCTGTCTGATTTATTGTTGGTGTGTTCAAAAAGCGTTTCATCTCCAAAAAATATTAACATGAAGTCTTATGGGTTATTTCAGCTTTGAGTGTTCGTGTTGTATGTTTTGTGTTGTTTTAATTCGATTTGCTGTATTCATGTCACAAAGGCCTTTAATTGTTGGTTTGTTTGTGTTAGCTTGTGAATGTATTTTTGATCTATTTTATCTTTTCTTATTTTGATTTACGGAGGTGTGTATGGACACTTCTTCTGCGACGATATGGTTTAACCCATCTAAAAGATTTTACATATTTTACAGCCCTGCTGATGGTGTTGATTTGGTGCTGGAGTGTTATGTTGGTTTTTGGGGTGGTGGTTCTTGGTTTCAAAGTAATGACTATCAAACGATTGATGACTTGGAAGAAGTGGACTCAGTCCACTTTCAAGTTGTGACCGAGCCTGCCCTTAGGGAGGTTTTGTTTGAAGGTGCTGTGAGATGGCGAGAGCTTAATGGTTAAAAGCGAAATGAAAAAGAGTGCAGTGATGTACTCTTTTTTTCTTTACATGGCAGGTGGATATGGCATAATGATGAAGAAGGCCCAGATTGAGGGGTCTTTTTTTAGGGTTGCTATTTTGTAAGAAAAGCATTATACAACACCTAAATCGCAATTAAATTGCAGGGGTGTAGCTCAGTTGGTAGAGCACTGGTCTCCAAAACCAGGTGTCGGGAGTTCGAGTCTCTCCACCCCTGCCACTTATTGAGTAAAGGGTAAATGCGATGGTTGAGACAGTTGTTTATCTTCTGCGCCAGGCGGAAACGTTGCCGGAAGATGGGGTTGAAAATGAGGATTGGGAGCTTTCGGATGAAGGGTTTGCTCAGTCGCGTGACTTGGCCTTTAAATTGAACGACTTGGGCATTTCTGCTATTTATTCAAGTCCTTTTAAGCGTGCGATATCTACAGTGACACCTTTGGCTGAGAAATTGGGTGTTCCTGTAAGATTGGATGCTGGTTTTCGTGAGTTGATTGTCACAAGAGATTATCTTCCTCCTGTTGAGTTTCAGACTTTAACTGAAAAAATGTGGGATGACTTGACATACTCTGAAAAGGGTGGCGAGTCGATGCGAGAATGTCAATTGCGGTTTATGCAGTCTTTAAACAAGGTTGCAAAAGAGCATGTGGGTGAGAGTATTCTTATTTGCACGCATGGTACACCGCTAGGTGCAGTCTTAAAGGTTATGGACAATGCGTTTGGTTATCAAGAGTGGACGCAGATTAAAATGCCGGATGTTTACAGGCTAGTCTCGGATGGGGCAGAAGGTAAATGGGACAAAAGTTATAAATATTAAGTTAAGGAATTTTGAATATGAATGTCATGCGTTATTTGCGCGAGGTTCGTGCCGAAACATCTAAGGTTACATGGCCGAATATGCGTTCAACAAGGTTGATGACACTTGGGGTGACCCTTTTGGCGTTCTTTGTAGGGGCTTACCTTTGGTTGGTAGATGTAGGTTTGAGTTCGATCATTAACTGGATTATTGGAGTAAAGTAAAATGACTGATAAAGATCAAGTACAAGAAGTGGAAGTGTCTTCTGAGGTGGTGCCTTCTGCAGATGTTGAAGAAAAGGCTTCGAAGCCGAAAAAGCCAAAGAAGCGTGCCCGTTGGTATGTTGTGCAAGCGCGCAGTAACTATGAGAAACGTGTGCAGGCTGCTATTAAAGAGCAGGCGATAATGACTGGTTTGGATGATAAAATTGAAGATGTTATTATCCCGGTTGAACAGGTTGTTGAAGTTAAAAAAGGTCAGAAGGTTAAGTCTGAGCGTAAATTCTACCCTGGATATGTTTTGGTTAAGGCTCAGATGACGGACGAGGTTTGGATTCTGATTAAGGGTACAACGCACGTTATTGGTTTCGTTGGGGCTGAAAGTGGTCGTAAGCCATTGCCAATTTCTAATTCTGAAGCTGAGCGTATGCTTAAGCAGATGGAAGACGGTGTTGAAAAAGAGAAACCTGTTATGGATATTGAGGTTGGTCAAGAGATTCGCGTTCTTGATGGTCCGTTTGCAACATTCCAAGGTTTGGTGGAAGAGGTTGATGGTGTGAACAGTAAGCTGAAGGTTTCTGTTTCTATCTTTGGTCGTACAACGCCAATTGAATTGGACTATGTTCAGGTTGAGAAATTGTAAGTTTCTTATCTGTTTAAATAAAAAGGCGCTAGATAGCGCCTTTTTTGTTTGGTCGCTTGTATTATAAAAGCGGAAGCCAATGAAGGTATTCGGTAAGTCTTTCTTGTGGTGGGATGGTGACTTGCCATAGCCAAAACGTGGTAAGAATGGCGTAAGTGAACCACAGGGCAATCCAAACACCTTCTGGGATGATGAGGGTGATGTCTGCAAGGTCGGCGCCGTCGCCTACATGTTTGCCGTCAATTAATGCGAGTGGTGCAGTGATCGCGCTTTGAACAATGTAAATGCCATAAAATTCGATGGCGTAGGCTGGTAGGTTGCTGTGTGGAATAAGGGTTGGCACCCAAAAAACGGTCATCATGATGACTGTAATGAGTATTGTCTTGAGGTTGCGCATCCAGAATATAAGTGAAAATGCGAGGGCGCCAATTAAAACATTTAGCAAGAAAATGTCTTCGGTTGTGGAAAGGGTCCATCCGGCAAGGTAGATAACCGCCCCCCATGTAACTGCGCCGGCGTAACCTGCGAGTAGTGTGGGTATGCGCCAGCCGCCGTAGGTTGAGCAGCAGCCTGCGCCGTTAAATTCAAGGGTGATGCGGTGAATGCGTCCAAAGGTTAAGATGCAGGCAATACCGTGACTAAGCTCGTGAAAGAATGTTTCCATCCATTGGAATGGGTAGCGCAAAGGTGTGCGTGATATGACGATGGCAGCAGTAAGCATGCCAAAAAAGTAAAGCGTTTCCAATTTGTAATCCTTATATTTAGAGGTTATTCTAACAGGAATGCACTGTGAATATGGCTGTTTTGTGCGTGGATTTGTGTGTAGCTTGTTTTATGTTTGTTTCCTCTGTTGGTTTTTTGCAAATTTAAATTTTTTTGAGTTGTTTTTTAAAAGAATGCTTTACATGGGTGTTTAGGTGTGTTAAATGCATGCAGTACTGTGTAAACCTATGTTTGCACAAATTTTAATACAATTAAAAAACTGGAGTCGAAAAATGGCAAAGAAAATTATTGGTTATATTAAACTCCAGGTTCCTGCAGGTGGTGCTAACCCTAGCCCTCCAGTAGGTCCAGCCCTTGGTCAAAAGGGTCTTAACATTATGGAATTCTGTAAAGCCTTCAACGCTGCAACGCAGGAGATTGAAAAGGGTGCACCGGTTCCAGTTATTATTACAGCTTATGCTGATCGTACATTTACCTTTGAAATGAAGACGCCACCTGCAAGTTTCTTGCTACGTAAGGCTGCTAAAATTGCAAAAGGTCACGGTGCGCCAAACTCTGGTGCGGGTACAATCGGTAAAGTAAGCCGTAAGCAGCTGGAAGAGATTGCAGAAGTCAAGATGAAAGACCTGAACGCAAACGACATGGACGCAGCGGTTAAAATTATCGCTGGTAGCGCACACGCTATGGGTCTAGAAGTTATCGACTAATCGTTGACTTGTGTTTGATAAGGTTTGTTTAATATAACTACAAAATGAAAGTAGGAGAGCGTAAAATGGCAAAGCTCGCTAAAAGAATGAAAGGTTACAGAGAGATTGTAGACCGCGAAAGGGAATACGATTTTTCTGAAGCTGTAAAAACGCTTCTTGACGTTCAAGGTGCAAAGTTTGATGAGTCTGTTGAGGTGTCACTTAACATGAACCTAGACCCTCGTCACGCTGACCAAATGTTGCGTAGCACAATTGTGTTGCCACACGGTACAGGTAAAACTCAGCGTATTGCTGTGTTTGCTAAAGATGATAAAGCCGCTGAAGCTGAAAAAGCTGGTGCTGATATTGTTGGTGCTGATGATTTGGTTGCTAAGGTGAAGGGTGGATTCCTTGACTTTGATGTTGTTGTTGCTGCGCCTGACTGCATGCCTCTTGTGGGTCAGTTGGGTAAAATTTTGGGTCCAAAGGGATTGATGCCTAACCCAAAACTTGGTACAGTAACTCCAAACGTTGTAAAAGCGATTGAAGATATTAAAGCTGGTATGGTTGAATTCCGCACAGAGAAGAACGGTATTGTTCACGCTTTGGTTGGTAAAAAATCATTCGGTCAAGAGAAGTTGGAAGAAAACATTAAGGCATTTGTTTCTAAGGTTAAGGCTGAAAAGCCATCTGGTGCTAAAGGCCAGTATATGCTGAAGATGTCTATCACTTCTACTATGGGTCCTGGTATCAAAATTGATCTAGGAACTGTAGGTGTATAAAGGATTTACCGGTTAGGGTTTTTCCCTGGCCGGTATTTGACTGCTCTAGGGTGGTCAGCCTGTTGAAGAAAGACGGCGAAATGAAAGTTTCTTAATTTCCGTCCGAGACAGTGACAGAAATTCTCACTTGAGAAGTATGTCATTTCACTCAACAGGCGAACAAGGGCGAACATTTAAAATTATTTAAATGTTCATAATTTAAAGGAGAAACCTAAATGGATAAAGCTCAAAAAATAGCTTTTGTTAAAGAGCTTAACGGTGCCCTGGAAGGGGTAGAATCCATTGTTGTTGCTCATTATGCAGGTACAACAGTATCTGAATTAGAAGAGTTGCGTAATGCAATGCGTCAAGAAGGTGGTAGCGTACAAGTTGCTAAGAACCGTCTTGCTAAAATTGCATTCGAAGGTACACCTTATGTAAACTTGCAAGAGTTTATGCAGGGTCCAACTATTCTAACAATGGGTACAGACGTTGTTTCTGCTGCAAAGGTAGCCCAAAAGTTCGCCGACGACCATAAAGCCTTCGAGATTATCGGTGGCGCTATGGGCGAAACTCAGCTAGATGCGGCTGGTGTGCAAGCACTATCTAAAATGCCAAGTCTTGATGAGCTTCGTGCGAAGCTTATGGGTACACTTACAGCACCTGCTACACAGCTTGTGCGTACAATTAACGAGCCAGGCACGAGCTTGGTGCGTGTTTTGGACGCCAAAACTAAAGCAGCGTAAACGTGGATCGTTAGGTAAATTAACAGACATACTTTTAATATAAGGAAAATAGTAAAATGGCAGATTTAAATGCAATTAAAGAAACTCTTTCTTCACTAACAGTGATGGAAGTAGCTGAACTTGTTAAAACACTTGAAGAAGAGTGGGGCGTAAGCGCTGCTGCTGCAGCTGTAGCAATGCCTGCTGCTGGTGGCGATGCTGGTGCAGCTGCTGCTGAGAAGACTGAGTTTGACGTAGTTCTAACTTCAGCTGGCGACAACAAGATCGGCGCAATTAAAGTTGTGCGTGAGATCACAGGTCTTGGCTTGAAAGAAGCTAAAGAAATGGTTGAAAGCGCTCCTAAAGCACTTAAAGAAGGTGTTTCTAAGGACGAAGCTGAAGAGCTTAAGAAGAAGATCGAAGAAGCTGGTGCTTCTTGCGAACTTAAGTAGTTCTTTTGAACTACAATTCGGTGGGGGTCAGTAGTCATTTTGACTGCTGGCTATCTGCCGTATTAGGTGTTTATTAATTTAATCGCCAGTTTGGGGCTTGTAAGATGCCAAAAAATACTTACAAAGTTATAGAGGTTTTTGACTGGCTTGTGTCCTCTCTAATAAAATTTAAGCTGGGAAATATAGACCATTAGCGCAGAGGTATATAAAATATGGCATACTCATTTACTGAGAAAAGAAGAATTCGCAAGAATTTCGGTAAAATCAATTCCGTTGCAAAACTTCCAAGTTTGCTAGAAATCCAACAAAATTCATTTAAAGACTTTTTAGAAGCAGATTCATCCAAAAGAGAATCGACATCTGCAACTTTAGAAGACGCATTCAAAGGCGTTTTCCCAATCGAAGATAATACAGGTTTAGTTGAATTAGACTACGTATCTTACGACTTTGATGCACCAAAATTTGACGTTGCAGAGTGTATGCAACGTAACATGACATATGCAGCGCCCCTTAAAGCGACTTTGCGTATGACTGTGTGGCAAGAAGATGAAGACACAGGTGCTAAAAGCGTTCAGGACATTAAAGAGCAAGAAGTTTACTTGGCTGATGTGCCTGTTATGACGGACAACGCGACCTTTATCATCAATGGTACAGAACGTGTTGTTGTTTCTCAAATGCACCGTTCTCCTGGTGTGTTCTTTGACCACGATAAAGGTATGAGCCACTCAAGTGGTAAATTACTCTTCTCTGCGCGAGTAATCCCATTCCGTGGTTCTTGGTTGGACTTTGAGTTTGACCACAAAGATAACGTTCACGTCCGTATTGACAGACGTCGTAAGTTGCCAGCTTCTTACATTCTACGTGCGATGGATATGGAAGAGTCTGATATTCTAGAAACTTTCTACGAAACTGTAAAAGTTCGCCTGAAGTCTAAAAAGTTTGCTTTAGCATACACAGAAATGTTTTACGAAGGTGTTAAGCTTTCACATGATCTTATTGATGCGGATAGTGGTGAAAAGCTGGCTGATGCCGGTAAGAAACTTACACGCCGTAAGCTCAAAAAAATCACAGAATGTGGTACTTCTTGGATCGCTCAAGAGCGTGAAGAACTTGTAGGCCGCTACCTTGCAAAAGCAATGGTTGATACAACTTCTGGTGAAGAGTTGTATGGTGCTGGTGAGGAAATCACTGAGGAAGTGCTCGCTAAGATTGAAGAGCTTGGCTTGAAAGAATTTGAAATTTTGAAGATTGACCACATGAACGTTGGTCCTTACATGCGTAACACTCTTCAGATTGATAAGGTATCTAACAAAGAAGAAGCTTTGGCGGAAATTTACAAGGTGATGCGCCCAGGTGAGCCAGCAACACTTGAAGCTTCTGAAAAGCTTTTCCATGGCTTGTTCTTTGATGCTGACCGTTACGACCTTTCAGCTGTTGGTCGTATGAAGATGTCTGCACGTCTTGGCTTTGAAGAAATTGATGAAAACGACCGTGTACTTTCACACGAAGATATTATTGCAACCTTGAAAAAGCTTGTGGAAATTCGTGATGGTAACGATGTGGTTGACGATATTGACCACCTTGGTAACCGCCGTGTACGTTCTGTTGGTGAATTGATGGAAAACCAATTCCGTATTGGTTTGTTGCGTATGGAACGTGGTGTGAAGGAGCGTATGGCTTCATCTGAAATTGCCTCCATGATGCCGAATGACATTGTGAACGCACGACCATTGTTTGCTGCATTGCGTGAATTTTTCGCATCTTCTCAGCTTTCACAGTTTATGGACCAAACGAACCCACTTTCTGAGGTGACACACAAACGTCGTCTTTCTGCGCTTGGGCCTGGTGGTCTTACTCGTGAACGTGCTGGTTTTGAAGTACGTGACGTACACCCAACTCACTACGGTCGTATTTGTCCAATTGAAACACCTGAAGGTCCGAACATTGGTTTGATTAACTCGCTTTCCACATATGCGCGTATCAACAAGTACGGTTTCATTGAAACACCTTTCCGTAAGGTTGTGGATGGCCAAGCGACAAATGAAATTGTTTATGTAAGTGCCATCAATGAAGCGAAGCACACCATTGCGCAAGCATCAACTGAGCTTGATAAAAATGGTAAGCTTGTAGAAGACTTGATTATTAGCCGTCACAAGGGTGAAACAATGCTTGCACCACGTGAACAGGTTGATATGATGGACGTTTCACCACAACAGGTTGTGTCTATTGCGACTGCATTGATCCCATTCTTGGAGAATGATGATGCGAACCGTGCGTTGATGGGTGCAAACATGATGCGTCAGGCTGTGCCACTTGTGAAAGCGGAAGCGCCACTTGTCGGTACAGGTATGGAAGGTATTGTTGCAGCTGACTCTGGCGTAACAATCATTGCAAAGCGTGACGGTGTTGTTGAATCAGCTGATGCTTCACGTATTGTGGTACGTGCAACAGGTAAAATCCAAGCCGGTGCATCTGGTGTTGATATTTACCGTACGAACAAATTCCAGCGCTCTAACCAAAACTCTTGCCTAAACCAGCGTGTTATTGTGCGCAGTGGCGATAAGGTGAAGAAGGGTGATATCATTGCTGATGGTCCTTCAACCGATATGGGTGAGCTAGCTCTTGGACGTAACGTGACAGTGGCATTCATGCCTTGGAATGGTTACAACTTTGAGGATAGTATCTTGATCTCTGAGCGTATTGTACGTGATGACGTTTACACATCTATTCACATTGACGAGTTTGATGTTGTAGCACGTGATACAAAGCTGGGTGCTGAAGAAATTACCCGTGATATTCCAAACGTTGGTGAAGAAGCGCTGAAGAACCTTGATGACTCTGGTATTGTGCGTATTGGTGCCGAAGTTGGTCCAGGAAGCATTCTTGTTGGTAAAATCACACCTAAAGGTGAAACACCAATGACACCAGAAGAAAAGCTACTACGTGCGATCTTTGGTGAAAAAGCTGCTGACGTACGTGATACTTCATTGCGTATGAGCCCTGGTGTAACGGGTACAGTTGTTGGTGTTAAAGTCTTCAACCGTCGTGGCGGTGAAAAAGATGAACGTACACTTCAAATTGAAGAGCAAGAAATTGCGAAGTACACTCAGGATATCAACGAAGAGCGTCGTATCATTGAAGCGGATGCTAATGACCGTTTGAAGACCTTTATTACTGGTCAAAAAGCGGCTGCTAAATTTGGTTCTGTTGCAAAGGGTAAAGAAATTACCAAAGAAGCGATTGCTGAAATGGAATCAACAGGTCTTTGGAATGTAACAGTTGAAGATGAAGCTGTTATGACTGAGATTGAAGCACTTCGTAACCAAGTAAGCAGTGATCTTCTGGCATTGACAGAGCGTCGTGAAGAGAAAATCAAGAAGATCCGTGCAGCAGATGAATTGGCACCAGGCGTGTTGAAGTCTGTAAAAGTATTCGTAGCGGTGAAGCGTAAACTTCAACCAGGCGATAAGATGGCGGGTCGTCACGGTAACAAGGGTGTTATCTCTAAGATTTGCCCACTGGCTGACATGCCTTATCGTGAAGACGGTACGCCAGTTGATATCGTGTTAAACCCATTGGGTGTACCTTCACGTATGAACGTTGGTCAGATTCTTGAAACACACCTTGGCTGGGCGGCTAAAGGCCTTGGTGAAAAGATTGGTAAGCTTTATGAAGATGCACAACACACAGGTGACTCTAAAGAGCTACGTTCTTTCATTGAAAGTGTTTACAAAGACGGCACCGATGAAAAAGAATTGAGCAAGTTTAGCGAAGCTGAATTGAAAGAATTGGCCGTAAACCTGAAAAACGGTGTGCCAATGGCAACTCCAGTATTTGACGGTGCGACCGACGAGGACATTTCTAAGCACCTTGAACATGCTGGCATTGAAACAAGCGGACAAATTCAACTTTATGATGGTTTGTCAGGTGAGGCCTTCGACCGTAAAACAACGGTTGGTATTATTTACATGCTGAAACTTCACCACTTGGTGGATGAGAAGATTCACGCACGTTCAATTGGCCCATACAGCTTGGTGACTCAGCAGCCTCTTGGTGGTAAAGCCCAGTTTGGTGGTCAGCGTTTTGGTGAGATGGAGGTGTGGGCTCTACAAGCTTACGGTGCTTCTTACACACTACAAGAAATGTTGACAGTGAAATCAGATGACGTGGCAGGCCGAACAAAGACTTATGAAGCCATCGTACGTGGTGAAAATAACTTTGAAGCTGGTGTACCAGAGTCATTCAACGTACTAACCAAAGAGATTCAAGCTTTGGGTATGAACATTGAGCTGGTTGCTTCTGACTATGAAGATAATGGTGAGTCTGCTGATGAATTTGTTGATATGCCACAAATTACAGCACAAAACCTTTTTAATAACCCAAGCGAATAAGCGGATAGGAGAAAACTGAAATGAATAACGTTATGAATTTATTCAACAAACCAGCGACAGTGGCACAAGAATTTGATGCGATTCGTATCTCTCTTTCGTCACCAGAGCAAATCCGCTCTCGTTCGTTTGGTGAGGTAACAAAGCCTGAAACCATTAATTACCGTACATTCAAGCCTGAACATGGTGGTTTGTTCTGTGCGCGTATTTTTGGCCCTGTTAAGGACTATGAGTGCTTGTGTGGTAAATACAAGCGCATGAAGCACCGCGGTATCGTGTGTGAAAAATGTGGTGTTGAGGTGATTGAGTCTAAGGTTCGCCGTGACCGTATGGGTCATATTGACCTTGCAGCACCTGTGGCGCACATTTGGTTCTTGAAGCTTCTACCATCTCGTATTGGTACTTTGTTAGAATTGGCTTTGAAAGATCTTGAAAAGATCCTTTACTTCGAAAACTTTGTGATTGTTGACCCTGGTATGACACCGATGGAGAAGTTTGAACTTCTTTCTGAAGAAGAGTACATGGATGCACAAGACGAGTATGGTGAAGATGCCTTCACAGCTGAAATTGGTGCAGAAGCAATCCGCACAATGTTGCGTGAGATTGACTTGGCAGCCGTTAAAGCAGAGCTAGAAGCTGAACTTTCAGAAGAGCTTTCTGTGATGCGTCGCACAAAAGTTGTGAAACGTCTAAAAGTTGTTAACGCTTTTTATGAAAGTGGCAACAAGCCAGAATGGATGGTGATGGATATCATTCCTGTTCTTCCGCCAGAGCTTCGCCCACTTGTACCACTTGATGGTGGTCGCTTTGCAACTTCTGACTTGAACGACCTTTACCGCCGTGTGGTAAACCGTAACAACCGTTTGAAGCGTTTGCTTGAATTGCGTGCGCCAGAAATTATTGTGCGTAACGAGAAACGTATGTTGCAAGAGTCGGTTGATGCTTTGTTTGATAACGGTCGTCGTGGACGTGTGATTACAGGTGCAAACAAGCGCCCATTGAAATCATTGGCAGATATGCTTAAAGGTAAGCAAGGTCGTTTCCGTCAAAACCTACTTGGTAAGCGTGTAGACTACTCTGGTCGTTCTGTAATTACCGTTGGTCCAGACTTGTTGCTTCACCAGTGTGGTCTGCCGAAGAAAATGGCACTTGAGCTGTTTAAGCCGTTTATTTACCACAAGCTTGAAGCACGTGGTTTGGCAACAACAATTAAAGCTGCTAAGAAAATGGTTGAACGTGCTGAAGATGAAGTATGGGACGTTTTAGAAGAAGTGATTCGTGAGCACCCAGTTCTGTTGAACCGTGCGCCAACACTTCACCGTCTTGGTATTCAAGCTTTTGAACCAAAATTGATTGAAGGTAAAGCCATTCAGCTTCACCCACTTGTATGTACAGCCTTTAACGCCGACTTTGATGGTGACCAAATGGCCGTACACGTACCACTTTCACTTGAAGCGCAAATTGAAGCACGTGTCTTGATGATGTCTACAAACAACATCCTTTCACCAGCTTCTGGTAAGCCAATTGTTGTACCTTCTCAGGATATCATCTTGGGTCTGTACTGGTTGTCTATGGCTCGTTTTGGAGAGCCGGGTGAAGGTACAATCTTCACAGATATGGGTGAAATTGAACACGCTTTAAACGCAAAGTCTGTGACATTGCACACCCGTATTAAGGCTAAATTCCGTGGTAAAATGTGGGACACATCTGTTGGTCGTATGTACCTAGCGCAAATGCTACCAGACCACCCAGAGCTGACATTTGATATGGTTAACCGTATTTTGACGAAAAAAGAAATTGGTGCGATGTTGCACAAGGTTTACCTAACATGTGGTCAAAAGGCGACTTGCTTGTTTGCCGATAAAATGATGGGTCTTGGTTTCAAATTTGCTGCGAAATCAGGTATTTCTTTCGGTAAAGACGATATCATCATTCCAGATGATAAGTACGAACTTGTTGAAACTGCTGAAGCTGAAGTTCTAAGCTTTGAAAAGCAGTACATGGATGGTTTGATTACTTCTGGTGAGAAATATAACAAGGTGATTGATATTTGGCAGAAAACAACAGACAACATTAAAGACAAGATGATGGCTGAAATTTCTGACAAAGAAGTTGAACACAACGGTGAGCGTCGTATTCAACCATCCTTGAACAGTATTTACATCATGGCGAATTCTGGTGCCCGTGGTTCCGTTACCCAGATGCGTCAGTTGGGTGGTATGCGTGGTTTGATGGCGAAGCCGAATGGTGAAATTATCGAAACACCTATTACAGCTAACTTCCGTGAAGGTTTGACAGTACTTCAGTACTTTATCTCCACTCACGGTGCGCGTAAGGGTCTTGCCGATACCGCCTTGAAGACAGCGAACTCTGGTTACCTAACACGTCGTTTGGTTGACGTTTCACAAGACTGTGTGATTGTTGAAGATGATTGTGGTACAGAACAGTCTATCCTTGCAACTGCACTTGTGGACAGCGGTAACGAAATGGAAAGCTTGGGCGAACGTATCTTGGGCCGTACCGTGGCACAGGACGTTATTAACCCGCTTAACGGTGAAATCATCGCCAATAAAGATGATCTATTAGACGAAATGAAAGTGGCAGAAATTGAGCGTGCAGGTATTGAATCTCTGCAAATTCGCTCCCCACTAACATGTGAATCTAAGGATGGTCTATGTGGTAAATGTTATGGCCGTGACCTTGCACGTGGTACATCGGTTAACATCGGTGAAGCTGTTGGTGTTATTGCTGCTCAAAGTATTGGTGAGCCTGGTACACAGCTTACAATGCGTACGTTCCACATTGGTGGTACTGCGTCTGCTGGTACAGCACAATCTAAGGCGGAAGCTGAGCGTGATGGTGCCATTAAGCTGAAAAACGTTGTGACACTTGCTAACTCTGATAAGGTAGACATTATCATGTCTCGTAAAGCAGAAGTTGGTGTGGAAGACAGCGCTGGCCGTGTGCACCAGTGGCACAAATTGCCATACGGTTCTAAGCTTTCTGTTGCTGAAGGCCAAAAAGTTAAAGCTGGTGATAAATTGGGTGAGTGGGATCCATATACCCACCCAATCCTTGTGGAAGCAAACGGTAAAGTACAGTTCCTTGACCTTAAAGATGGTGAAACATTGAACGAGGTGGTCGATGAAGCTACAGGTATTACCCGTCGTGAGGTGACAGACTGGAAGCAAAACGCACGTAGTGCGGACATGAAGCCTTCGATTGTGTTGGTAGATGCTTCTGGCAAGGTGATGACATTGCCAAACGGCTCACAAGCTATTTATCACCTACCTGTTGGTGCGGTGCTTTCTGTAAACGAAGGTGATGAAATGCACCCTGGTGATACAATTGCCCGTCTACCTAAAGAATCTCTGAAATCACGAGATATTACAGGGGGTCTACCACGTGTTGCTGAATTGTTTGAAGCACGTAAACCAAAAGACAGTGCAATTATTGCTGAAAACAGCGGTACTGTTTCCTTCGGTAAGGACCTTAAAGGTAAGCGCCGCCTAATCGTATCTGGTAAGAAAGATGATGGTTCAGTGGATGAAAGAGAATATCTGATTCCAAAAGGTCATCACTTAACAGTACGTGAAGGTGACTACGTTGAAGCAGGTGAAATGTTGCTAGAAGGTGCGAAAGTACCTCAAGACATCTTGCGTGCACAGGGCGTACCTGCGTTTGCTGAGTACATGATCAAAGAGATTCAAAGCGTTTACCGCTTGCAAGGTGTAGGTATCAACGATAAACACATTGAGGTAATTGTACGTCAAATGTTGCAAAAAGTTGTTGTGACTGCTCCTGGTGAGTCTACCTTTGTACAAGGTGAAGTGGCTGAACTTTCTGATATCTTGCACGAAAACGAACAGCTTTCTGCGAAGAACAAGACACAAGCGGAATACGAACTGCAATTGCAGGGTATTACCAAAGCGTCCTTGACTTCTAAGTCGTTTATTTCTGCGGCATCGTTCCAGGAAACAACTAAAGTTCTAACGGAAGCTGCTGTAAGCGGTAAGATGGATACCTTGATTGGTCTGAAAGAAAACGTGATCGTGGGTCGCTTGATTCCAGCGGGTACAGGTCGTATGTTGTCAGAGTTGCGTCGTCAAGCGCACCTGAAAGATGTGACACCAACACCTTCTGACATGTCAGTGCCTTCTTCAAGTGATGCATTAAGCGCATTTGAAGCGGCATCAAACCACACCGGTTTCTAAGGAAGTCAATTTTAAAAGGGGCGCTTTAAGCGCCTCTTTTTTTGTGAAATTGTCATTTATTGTGTTGTTTGTGTATTTGGTGTCAGTTATATGTCGATAACTTATACATTTGGCTGATGCTAGATACCATAAAGAAATATGCAAGAGACAAGGGGAGTGTAATTCTTATGAATGTATCAATTGAACAACTTATTATTTATGAAGAACAAAAGAAAAAACAACAACAAGAAGAGCTTGGACGTGAGCGAGAATATGCGCAAGTTTCTTATGATATTACACATGAGGACAAGCCGTGCGATGTGACGGATGATCAACAAAAATGCCAAGTGTTGATTACCAGTTTGTAAAAATTTGAATGTTATGGGTTGAATTGTGAATAAAAGACGCCATAACTGTATAAGTTAATTTGTTAAAGGGGAATGAAATGGCTGAGTATAATGCATTATTTGATCTTGCAATGAGCGAGGAAGCCCAGCAAATGGGACATGGAGAGTTTTTTGAACAAGGTCAAGATGTAGTGGGTGTTGATAAATCTCACGATCGGGATTTCCAAGATGTGGATAGAATGCAAGACATTGATGGTTATGAACGATAAAATAAAAATTTAAAAGGAAGACACCCTTATTCAAGGGTGTCTTTTTTTGATGGTTGTAAATTTACTATGATATGGTATACAATGGAATTGATCTAATAACTTTCTCTTTTATGGAGGCTTTATGTCTCAAATCTTTACACCTGAACGGCTGATTGTTTATGTGGTTGCCAGTGACGATGGCTTGGCACCAAATGTTTCAGCTGATTATTGCTCCTTAACTGTTTGTAAACCTGTTGTGCGTCGTGTTGCAAGGCCACTGAAGGACTGGGTTGTTGGCATGTCTACCAACAAACATGGTGCAACCAAACTTATTTACACCATGCAAGTGGAAGAAAAATTGCCTTATAATGCTTTTTTTAAGGACTCTCGCTTTGAACTGAAGAAGCCCTGCCTAAAAAGGCCTTTTGGTGACAATTTTATTTTGAATGATGAGGCTGTGCTGCCATGGGCTTGCCATTACAGTAAGCCGGATAAAATGCGTGCCAACCTAAAAACTCCGTTTTCCTTGGTTGGCCAAAATTATTGGTATTTTGGTTGTAATGCACCAATATTGCCAAAAAATATGTGGCAAACAAAACTGGTGCAAGGGCCACGTCGTGGCCATAAAATTGTTGATAATCCAGCCCATGTGGCTCAGTTTTATCATTGGATTAAGAAAAATTTTAATACAGGTGTGCATGGTGCACCGCGCGATCAAAGCCCCTTTTTTAGTTAAAGGGGTTTTTTATTTGTAATGATCGCTGATGTATTTTTCGCCTTCATCACAAAAAAATGTCAGAATATTCTTGATTTCGGGATACATTTGTTTGATTTTTTGCGCTGCCAAATAGTTTGCACCGCTGGAAGGACCAACAAACATACCTGTTTCTTTCGCAATGGATTTCATTTCTTGAATGGCATCTGACCCTTTAATGGTTATAATCTCATCAATTTTATGGCGGTGTTTTTTGATGATATCGGGTATGAACCCATCGGATATGCCTTCTATCAAATGTTCTCTAAATTCGCCACACTGAATGGTTGCGGCCTCATCAGGCTCCATTGCAAAAACCTTTATTTGGGGGAAATGGGCTTTTAAGGCCTGTGAAACACCGATTAAAGTTCCTCCGGTGCCCACGCCTTGAACAATGGCGTCAATGGTTACATTTGAGGGTAGCTGTTTTATAATTTCTTGGCCAAGAACTTCTCGGTTTTCTTCGACGTTCCATGCATTACCAAACTGGTTGGGGCACCAATATCCGCTTTTTTGACCTAATTCACGAGACTTTTTCAGGGCATGGCTCACGTCAAAGTGTCCCTCAAGCATAATTTCCGCACCAAATGCTTTGGATATGGCAACGCGTTCTTCGCTAAACCCACCAGGCATAACCACGACCATTTTATAACCTTTGGCTGCGGCGACCATTGCCAAAGCGTTGCCAGTATTGCCGCTTGTGGCTTCAACAATGGTGTCTCCAGGTTTGATCAAACCTTCTTTTTCGGCTTTTTCAATCATGTATTCAGCGATTCGGGCCTTGATGGAGCCAGATGGATTGAGAAACTCACATTTTATAAAAATGCCATTTTTATGAATAAGTGGTGTGTTGCCGATGGCGTCAAGAATGCTGTTTTTCATGATACATACCTTTAATAATGTTCAGGTTATTGTATCAATTCGTTAAAGTGCTTTAAAGTTTTTAAATTAAAGCGAAGGCTTGCCTAGGGCAAAAAGGCAAGCCTTCTTTTTTGCTGTTAGACACCAGACTAACGGTTAGTGGGCTTAGGGGTACTACCTTGTTTTTCAAGAAAACTGCGCGCAAATTCCAAAATATTAATGGCATCTGAGAAATTGGGCTGACTTCCCATGATGTCATATTTTAGAGCGTTAGCGGTTTTCTCTAGGTGCCTAATCGCAGCAAAACCAATTGTATTCTTTGCATGGTTGGAAAGAGGAATGGAGCAATAGTAATTGATGTCCTCAGAGCCATCATCAGCTTGAACAATCAGAAAGTCGAAATCACCAAAGTCATGATGGTAACGAATTGCTTTTTGTTTATTGAATTCACATAATGAGAATTCACCCGCCATGATTTAGCTCCATTCTTTAAATTTCTTTTCTTTCAAAACCATGATTCTGTTAAGAATATGGCTGTTTTGGACTCAATAGTCTACCGCATTAAGGTTGTATTTTCAACGTTAATGTCATTTTTATTCTCTTAACAGTTGTTCAATACCACATTGTTAGAAATATCTATGCACCAAAAGTAACATAAAGTGTGCGGACAAGAAAATAATTTTGATGCAACTTCTTTGAAAAAAATAGCATTTGGCATGAAATTTGGGTAACCTTTATATGTAATAGAAATAATAATATAACTAAAATGGGTTGGTAATGGCGGATCAAAGTGCTGATAAGTTAAGAGCTTTTCTTGAAAGTCGTAAAAAACAAAAGAGTTCTGAGGGTTTGCATGCAGGTCATCAAGGTGGCCAAAAGGTGGAAGCTCGGCCAGATATTGGTGAGGAAAAGGATCTTCATCTGACACCTTCTGTTGAAGAAAAGCCTGAGAGTTCAAAGCCTGATACTTACACTGAGCAACCAAAACCGATTCAAACGGTTGTGGAAAAAATTGAACAGCCGACTATAGAAGAAGACTTGGCACCTGTGGAAACGGCGGCAAAGGTTGAAGAGGTGAAGCATCCAGAGCAGGTTAAAGCAGACAGAAAAGTTGATAAAATGGTTGGTTCAGCCTCAGAGGTGAAAGCTGAAGAAAGTGTCTCTCAACAAGATGACACGATGCTCAAGGCTTATCTGAACCAGCGCCGGAAAACCATTAAAGGGGATGTTTTAGACGAAGATGATCCTTACTCGGGTGACGGCATTGCTAAAAAGAACTTGCGCCATTTACAAAAGTATCTAGAGCGTGAAGACATTGCCGACATCAAAGAAATTATTATCAATAGACCTTGCGAGGTGGGCATTGAACATGCCAGCGGTGAGTGGGAGTGGGTTAAAGACCCTGATTTAACACAAGGTACTTTGGATGAGATTGCTAGAACCCTTGCTAATAAAAGTGGTCAACTTTTCCACCCAGGAAACCCAATTTTATCGGTAAAAATGCCTGGTGGGCACCGTGTGCAGGTTGTTGCAGGTTTTAACGCGCCTTCCGGCTTTGTTTTTTCGATGCGTTTGCAAAGGAAAGAAAAGTTCGGCTTGATGGACTTTAAAATGCCCGACGAAGAGCGAGAGGCGATTAAGGAAATTGTCCGCAGTCAAAAAACCATTTTGATCAGCGGTGGTACCGGTACTGGTAAAACCAGTTTTATGAATGCGTTGATCCCATCCATCCCAGAACATGAACGACTGGTGACTATGGAGGATGTGCCAGAACTACGCATTCCACACCGTAACTGGGCACAGCTTATTTTCTCAGGTAGTGACACGGCGATGGGTGACCAAGGAGTGATTGAACTTTTAAACGCCTGTCTTCGTTTGCGCCCGGACCGCATTATCTTAGGTGAGATTCGTAAAGAAAACGCATTTGCCTTTTGTTCGGCAATTAACACAGGTCACGAAGGTTCGATGGCGACCATTCACGCCAACAGCCCTAAAATGGCTTTAGATGCGGTGATTAACCGTGTGATGATGAACGGTGACTTGCCAGACAGTGCGATGCAAGTATTGCGTAGACAGCTGATTCACGATATTTATGCGGTGGTGCAATTAACACGCATTCAAAAGGGTGTGGAAGCAAAACTGTGCATTTTGAATGATGAGGAAGATATTTAAAATATTGTATGCTGTTTTTGCTTGATATTCCAAGCCAACACGGTTAGAACATTAACCATAATTATAGAGGACACTTTAAGCCTTGTGTTTTCTTAAAATACAGAATTAAAAAAAGGAAATGAATATGAGTGCTGATGTTGTAACTCGCGTAACTGAACTTGTTGTTGAAAATCTTGGTGTTGATGCCGAAAAGGTTACTGAAACTGCGAACTTTGTCGATGATCTAGGTGCAGATTCTTTGGACACAGTTGAGCTTGTTATGGCTCTTGAAGAAGAGTTCGGTATTGAAATTCCTGATGAAGCTGCTGAAAAGATTACGAACGTTCAAGAAGCGGTCGCTTACATCAACGCAAACCAGTAATTTTCATAGCGGCTAAACGCTATTGATTAGAGATGCTTGGTTTGAAAGCGTAACAATTGAACGAAGGCTCGCATGCGAGCCTTCGTTTGTAAAATAAAGAGAAAAGAGTTAATGGACAAAAAACAAACAGTTGTTGTAACAGGTATGGGTTTGGTAACACCTTTTGGATTGGGTGTGGACACCGCATGGAGTGCGCTTACAAATGGCGTTTCGGGGATTTCTCGTATTAGCCATTTTGACCCAGAAGGTTTTGCTTGCCAAATTGCAGGACAGGTTCCTGGTGCAGAAAGTGATAATGGTTATGTTGCGGACGACTGGTTTGATAAAAAGGAACAAAAAAAGCTCGGGCGTTTTATTCAGCTTGGTATGGTTGCAGCTGAAGAAGCTGTGAAGCAAGCTGGCTTGGAGTCTGTATCAGATTCTCAAATACAAGAGCGCATTGGCGTTGTTTTGGGCAGTGGTGTTGGCGGTTTGCCAGAGATTGAAGAAACTTGCCAAACATTAAGCAATAAAGGTCCACGCCGTGTTTCTCCATTCTTTATCCCTTCTATGTTGGTTAATTTACTGCCGGGTCATGTTTCTATGAAATATGGCTTTAAAGGCCCAAACAGTTCTGTTGTAAGTGCTTGTGCGACTGGTGCACACTCCATTGGTGTGGCAAAGCGTATGATTGAAGACGGCGAAGCTGACATTGTTGTTGCAGGTGGTGCTGAAGCATGCATTTGCCCAAGTGCAGTTGCTGGTTTTGCGTCTGCCAAGGCTTTGTCTACATCTTATAACGAGACGCCTGAAAAAGCATGCCGCCCATTTGACGATGGCCGTGATGGTTTTGTGATGTCCGAAGGTGCTGGTGTGATGGTTGTGGAAAGCTTGGAAAGTGCCGAAAAGCGTGGCGCACAAGTTTTGGCTGTTCTGGCAGGATTTGGCCAATCAGGTGATGCCTATCACATGACTTCTCCACACCCAGAAGGTGACGGTGGTCGCCGTGCAACATTGGCTGCCATTGAGGATGCAGGGTTAAAAGCGCAGGACGTTCAATATGTAAACGCCCATGCGACATCCACCCCAATGGGGGACACCATCGAATCTAAAAGCATTGAAAGTGTTTTTGGTCAGGATATTTTAGTGTCATCCACCAAGTCCATGACAGGGCATTCTTTAGGTGCAACAGGTGCGTGGGAAGCGATTTTCTCTGTGATGGCTATTCAAACAAGTTTGGTGCCACCCACCATTAACCTAGAAAATATCAGCGAAGGCTGTAACTTGGATTATGTACAAGGTAAAGCACGTGAAGTGGCTGTTAGCGCAGCGCTTTCTAACAGTTTTGGTTTTGGCGGAACAAATGCAAGTTTGCTTTTCAAAAAGTTTGCTGGCTAACCTTTTAATAACGTAAGAAGAAAGTTGGAATATGCTTAAGAATGTTAAGTCTGGCCACATTTTAGTTGGGTGCTTTATGGTTTTAATTGCCTTTGTAGCTGTCACAGGTTTGTGGGCTGTGTTGATTACAAGGCAAGGGCCGTTAACAAATGAAAAAATGGTGCATATTCCTCAAGGTTATGGTGTTTCACAAATTGCGCAGAAGCTAACGGCAGAGCAGGTGGTGTCATCTTCCTTTTTATTCAAGCTAAGCTCTAAAATGATGTTTGCGGATAAAAATTTGCAAGCGGGGATGTACAGCTTTGATGCAGGTATTCCAATGCGTGATGTGGTTAAAAAAATGGCTCGTGGCCACACCGCACAGTTTAAAGTGACCATTCCTGAAGGATTGCGTAGCCAGGAAGTTTTGACGATTCTTAAAAATCAAGAGCATCTGACATCGGTTGAAGACTTGCCTCAATTTACAGAGTCTGATTTGTTGTTGCCTGAAACGTACATGTACACTTACGGTGAAAATGCTTCGGCGTTGTTGGAGCGTATGAAGTCATCCATGGTTAAAGCGTTGGATGAAGCGTGGGAAAGCCGTCAGCCAGACCTGCCCGTGGCCAACAAACTTGAGCTTTTGGTGCTTGCTTCAATTATTGAAAAAGAAACGGCTGTGGACAGTGAGCGCGGTGAAGTTGCAGGTGTTTTTGTCAATCGTCTTAAAAAAGGTATGAAGTTGCAGTCCGACCCAACGGTGATTTACGGCCTCACCGACTATGACGGTGACATTACCCGCAAACACCTGCGAACAATGCACCCACATAATACCTATGTTATTAAGGGTTTACCACCCACACCTATTGCGCACCCAGGTAAGGCTTCTTTAATGGCAGCAGCGCAACCAAATGAAACGGAAAACCTGTTTTTTGTAGCGGATATGACAGGTGGCCACGTGTTTGCAAAAACCAATGCTGAACATGAAAAAAACGTTGAAGCTTATCTTAAAAAATACAGAGAGCTGGTGTTGGGCGAAAAATAACCCTACAATAAAAAGAAAAGGGCTTAAAAGCGTGAGCAATACATATTCTAATTTGGTGATCACATTAACTGGTCCAAGTGGAACAGGTAAAAACACTGTTTCTAATATGGTGATGGAGCGTGATGAAAAAGTGAAATATTTTATCACAGCCACAACCAGAGAGCCTCGCTCATATGAGAAAGAAGGTGTGGATTACTATTTCCTAACCAAAGAAGAGTTTGAAAAGCGCTTGGATGAAGATGCCTTTTTGGAGTGGAGCCGCCACTATGGTAATTATTACGGTGCTCTTAAAGAAGAGTTGCACAAAAAGATGCAGGCAGGTTTTGACCCGCATACAGACATTACCTACAGCGGTGCTAAAGCCATTCGTGACTATATGCCTGAAAATACAATTACCATTTTGTTGATGCCACCATCCCTGGAAGCATTGGATGAACGCATGGCCAAACGCAAAAAAATCAGTGGTGAGCAAGACGACCAACAACGGGTCCGCCTTCAAAAGGTGCGTGAAGATATGATTCACTGGAAAGACCCTGAATATATCTTCACCAATGATGATATGAAAGGCTCTAAATTGTCTGATTATGATTATGTTGTTGTGAACCGGGATGTGGAAGAAGCTGTGCAAAATATCCTAGATATTCTGAGGGTTGAGCGGCAAAAGCGAGAGTTTTAAAAAACACTTTATATTCACCAACCTTGTTTTTTGGTGATTAAGTTCTTATAATATATAAAAATTATAATAATCTGCAGGTAGCGTTAATGTTGCGTACAGCCATTTTATTGTGTGTTCCCTTATTTGTTTCTGGGTGCACAACAGAGTATTTTATCCGTAAGTTTATGGATGGCCCAAAGTTTTGCCCTTCGGATGAAATGAATAATGTTGTTCAAAATAGAAGAAGCATTAAACATCTGTCCAACAGACTTAGACGTGATTATGTACTGTTGAATATGCCGACAAAGCCAGATAAAACAGAATATATTATCACTGAAGATAACCAAAATTTTGTTGCAGATTACTACCAAACCACGGCCAGTTACATTTGTGGAGGTCAGGGTGTTTTTGGTGAGCATCAGCCTGTTTTTTATCAAAATGGTGTTTTGGTGGGAAGCGGGGAAGCTTACTACCGTAATAAAATTGAACCTAAAATTTTGGATATAAGAGTATCGTATTACGATGAAGAAATTTAGAAAGAAGCATATTATCAAAATTCTTTTAACCCCAATTTTGGTTGTGGCAATTTTTGTTTTATTCCTTTCTCATCGAATGACGTATAAAGATGTTCAACAAATGTTAGAATATGTCGATATTCAAGCACTCCATGAAGAAGCCTTGCACCTACACAGCAATGGTGTTGTGGATTTGGCGGGTTATGCACCACTGCCATATAATCTTAAAGCCTTGCATGCAAAAAAAATTCGCCTTGAGAAGGGCGGGTTGTTCGTTGTGTTGGATAGTTTTTGGATGGCTGAAACAGGGTTGGTTTTTAATGCATTAAAAGATTGTGCAGATACCATGTCCCCATACTGTGAAAAGTTGGATGAAGGCGTTTTCTACTTTCACTTTCCTAATTGAGACGTTTGCTTTAGAGTATGGAAAAACCTTCACCTAATTAGGTGAAGGTTTTTCTATTATCGGTAAAGTTGGTTTTGTTGAATATAGTTGAGCACAGGCTGGCTTAACAGGTCAGGGATTTGACCTTGTTGTATGGCGTGGCGCACCTGTGTGGCACTGCCCATGCTCTGATCATTTTCAATCAGGCGTATGTTAGGAGAGTGGTCCCAACTGCTGGACAAATGTTGCAGGGCTTGTGGGTACATTTTCAAAGTTTGTGACTTTTTCATGTGCGTCGCATTACAGTCCCGGCCCATCACAACGATGGGTAACATAAATAAAATGTCTTCCCAATAATCCCATGCATTAAAGCTCATCAAGTTGTCGCTGCCCATCATCCAAATAAACTGATGGCTGGGGTAAGCCTTCACAAGTTGACTTAATACAGCAAAACTGTGGTATGGCGGCTGGAGGGTGGATTCAAAATTACAAACCTTAAGCCATGGTTGATTACGGCATTGAAGTTCGCACATATTTAAACGGTGTGAAAAACTGGCCATACCGCAGGTGGGTTTGTCAGGGTTTTGCATTGCAGGCAACAGCCATGCTTCATCTACCTGTGCGCCAGATGCGTTGAGCGATGCGTAGGCCTTTTCTAAAATCTGAATGTGTGAAAGATGGATGGGGTTGAATGACCCACCAAGTAGTAAAACGGTTTTTTTCATAAAAGCACCTGTTGAAGTGAGGTTTCAATTGAAGAATTGTTAAAAACGCTTGAGATAGATTGGACGTTTTGTGTATATCAACTGATCCAACACATTGCAAGAAAATTACAAGCGGTTGTTGACTGCTTCAAGTAACCAAACTATCTTTGTTTTGATTGAATATTTAAAATTTAAAGGCAAAGCATGAGTAAAATTATTTATCCTGTTTTTTGGGTTTTAACCTTCTTAACAGTTTCATTTTTGATTGGTCAAGTTACTCAAAGCCAAATGCTTTGGTACCAAACCCTCGATAAGTCACCTTTCAATCCACCTAAAGTTGCATTTCCCATTGTGTGGAGCACACTTTATATCATCTTGGCGTTGGTGGGACACACTCTATATAAATTCGCGAAATCTTCACAAATCACAAAAAATGTTTTTTATATTTTTATGGTGTACATGGCTGTCAATTGGGCGTGGAGCTTTTTGTTTTTTGCAGGGCATTTGCTGTGGTTTTCATTTTTTTGGTTGCTGCTTTCTTTAGCTTTGCTCATTTATCTGTTCTTTAAAACTTGGGCTTCAAAGCATAAGGTTGTAGCAATTGCATTGTTGCCCATCATTATATGGAGCCTTTATGCTGCTTATTTAAATGGATACATCGCCATTGCAAACCCTTAAGTTGCATGATATTTTAATAGCATAACCTTATAAGTGTGTTAGAGGTGTGGTATGGACTCGATTATCATTCGTTTTTTGGACAAGGCGCGTACTTGTCAAACTTTTGACGAGTTAAGCGCGGTTCTTGAATCCTGCCTGAAAGACTTTGGTTTTCCATTATGGGCGTACTCAACTGAATATGAAAAGTCGGCCCATGAGGTGGAACCTCTTCTTAAACTCAATTTTCCGGACAAATGGGTGGAATACTACATTAAAAACAACTGCGAACAGGTGGACCCTGTGGTTACGCGAGGTAAGGATATTTACCACCCTTTTACGTGGGATGATGTGCTGACAGCTCAAGACCTTTCCAAACGTGAGTTAGAATACCAAGACCAAGCATGGTCGCATGGCATGCGCACAGGTTTAGCAGTGCCAATTTTGGGTGCACATGGAGCCTTTTCAATGTTGTCATTCACTGGTGATCAAAAACCAAAGGAAATGAAAGAGCATTTGAACGCAAATGGGTCAGAACTTTTAGCACTTGCATTTGCTTACCACTCGATGGCAAAAGACCTGCTAAAGGGTGAGGCGTTAAACCAAAGGCGCAAAGTTTTATCTGTGCGGGAGCGTGAGGTTGTGTCATGGACGGTTTATGGCAAAACCGCTTGGGAAATTGGCGAGATTTTGAATATCTCTGAACGAACGGTTGTATTTCACCTTGAAAGTGCCAAGCGTAAACTTTCAGTCAATAACAAGTATCATCTTGTGATGAAGGCTGTTTCCATGGGTTGCGTAGATCTGTAGCTTGGTTCATTAAGTTTGATTTCTTTTGTTTCATTGTCGTATGTATTTCTTTTGATGATTCTTCTTTAAGTTGTTGATTTTATATGTACCGATGGTGGTTTTATAATGCTTTTTTACTACTTTTCACTACTTTATGTTCTTATAGTATTCAGAACAGAACACACATGTTGTCAGTTTTTTAGAAATATGTGTAATTCAATTACACTTTTTTAAAAATTGCACAGAATACAGCGATTTGTTCAACCTGTAATTGTAATTAACTGTAATTGCTTTTGGTTGTATTTATATCTTTTGGTCAATTTTAAATTGCCCATGAAGCTATAAGTTACTGGAACAAGGAGACCTTAAAATGGATAAGCAATTTATTGAAGATACTTTTGAAGTAGAGACATCACCTGATGTTTCAAACACATCGAACACTGGATATGATTTTTATGTTGAGAAAAAGTTAGATGCGGATGACTATAGTGTGAGTGACATAACCGCTGCAACAGAAAGCGCGTTCGGTTCCGGTAATTTAAATTATCTTATGCTTCAATCCCAGCAAAGCTATGAAGGTCAAAATATCCTTGGAGCAAATAATGTAGTGCTAAGCGACTTGGCGGAAAGTGTTCTAAGTCAAGGTTCTGCCCTTTCTTCTGCACAAATTGGCTCAGGTGTTGGCGAAAATATTCTTATCAACAATGGCCCGCAACAACTGACAGACACCTTCAGCGCGGCTAACCCAGCCGAAGGTTCAGTTGTAAATAAAAATGTAGTGAACAACAGTGGTGCAGAATCATTTGAATTTGCAGGGGGCTCATTTGGTGGAAGTGATGGCTCTGCCAATAATTTAATTGATGCGGCTGTAAACCAAGCGATCAACAACGCCACCACAGTGAATAATGTCACAATCAATAATCCTGACGACCCCAACCCACCCAATGGACCAGATGATGAGCCGAACCCTACTGGCGATGATGGACCTCTGCTAGCCGTGGACACTGACACAGACTTGAGTGAAACAGTTGATAATTTAATTGGTGAAGCAGGAGACACAATTGAAAGTGTAGGCGACACGATTGAAAATGTGTTGTCATCCGATTTGGACGATTTGCCAGCTGTTCTTTCTGAATCTGTGGTGAATACTTTTGAATCGGTGAGCAATATTATTGATGTGACTCAAAATTTGACAGTCAATATATTCAATTCAACGACAAACCTTTTAGAGGATGGTCTGGACCTGAGTAACCCCCTTTCAAATGTGGATGTTATAAATAATTTTTTAACAGACCTTTTGGGGGACAACAACCTTGAGGTGGGTGTAGACCTTCAAAACACATTAGACATAGATACAACTATCAACTTTTCTGGCGATATTCCGTCATTCGACATTTCTCTGCAAGTTTTGGACATATCGCCCATTACGATTGACAGTTCATCACTTACAGATAACCCACTTGTAGATGAAATTATAACCTCTGTCGATGATACTGTTGAAAATGTTGTGGACGGGCTTGGGCTCTCACCCATTGTTACCACAGCTGAAAATGCAGTGAATGAATTATTAGAAGACACATCAACGGTCATAGACATAGCCGGTGATAATCTTCAGCCAGAGGTTGATGGCTTGCAGGAAGACTTGTCAGCTGCGGTTGAACAATTGGATACCGTAGTTGGTGATGAGGTAGGCGGCATAGTTGCTGAGCCTTTATCTGAATTAAATGAGGCAGCAGAAGATGCGGAAAGTGTTTTAAACTCAGCACAGGGTTTGGTTGAAGATATATCTGATATCACAGATGGACTTATAGAAAATGTCTTGCCACATGGTGGTGAAGACAGTGATGTTATAATTGATGGTGGCGTTGAACTTGGTGGGTTAGAGTTACCTCTTCAAGAAGAAGTTGGCCTAGACCCAGTTGAAACTATTGTTGGCGATGTTGATGTTACGCTTGAACCAGTCGTCTCAGATCAACAGCCTTCAGATATAGACCTGACCGCTGATTTAGAACTTATAGACATGAACAGTGACACAATTATTAACCCCGAAGCGGGTGGGATTATCAGCGAAGGTCTCGAAGAAACATTACAAAACTTACCTGATACAGCAAACGCACTAGAAGACGAACTGGCCACAGCAGGTGAAGCCATTGGAGATGCGCTGTTGGGTGATGAAGGCTTGATTGACTTGAGCAACGATGATCAACCCGCAGGAAGTGACAGCGATATTGTTGCCAATGTCGAACTTGGGCTTGGCGAATCAGCTGAAGTGAACCTGCTAGAAGATGTGGATATCAACCCGGTCGAAGCGGTGTTGGGAGATGTGGATATCAACGCCGATGTGATTGCGGATACCGAAAACTTATC
>CEPV01001775.1_pt1 | contig 75309 bp, 78 predicted proteins | sample 530451 | NCBI WGS metagenome assembly CEPV01 (sample SAMEA2620097, study PRJEB7988) | marine metagenome | isolation source: saline water (ENVO:00002010), including
CATTAAACACTAACTTTAAAACTGGACCTAAAATTGGGGGCTTGACATTTTGCTGAGACGAAATATCGTCTACATAGCTTCGTAAGGTGACGCGATGCCCAGTTTTTGTAAGGCCGATTGCTAAATTGATAGATGTAGATGTTACGCCCCCAGATGTCATGGACATCGGTAGGATGAGGAAATTTTTGCTTGCGCTTTTACTCACAGCTATAGCCTTTAAGTTTATTTTAGGTGTTGTGAATTTTAGCAAGGCATTTTGTTTTTACAACTTTAAACTTATTAAATGGCAAAATAGCATCGCTTAATTGTTATAATTCATAAAGATTTCTTTTGTGGTGTTGATGATGTTGAGCTGTTCGGTGGTTGGGTTGCCAAGTGTTGCAAACGCCAGTGGTTGTTTGATGATGATGTTTGTTTGTAAAGGTTTTAAGTTGCTTCTTATAAGGGATTTGTAGGGCAGTACAGCAAATGCATTTTCAAACCGTTCTGCGACATATGCAATTTGATTACCTTTAGGGAGTGCTTTGGCGTCTTGGTGGATGGATTTGCCACTCAGTAGTGTTTGTTCCACCATGGTGCGGATGCCGCCACCGCTGTATTCGGTGATGATTTTAATGGGCTTGTCGTCGCCGTCAACGCCCTTCCATGATGTGATTTCTCCCAGTAAAATGCTTTTGACTTGCTCTTGTGTGAGCGTTGAAATGGGGTTTGACTTGTGAACCGCAAAGCTTACAATTGTTTCCCCCACTTTGTGTTCTCTTAGCTTGTCTTGGTGTTTTGTTAAGTTGTTTTTTTCTAAAATTTTATAAAGAGGGGCAGAGATTATGGCCATGTCAGCCTCTCCTTGTAGGAGCTTTTTAACGCCACGAGAGCTGCCAAGTCCTTTTACTTCCAGTTCGGTTCCTGAAATAACTTCAATTTCTTCTTCGTGAAGGTTGAAGATGATGGACTTCATTGTGGTGGAGCCGTTGATGCGCACAGGCTCGCCAATGGCTGTTAGGGCAACTAGGCAAATGGAGGCAATGATAAAACAAGAAGCTCTGTATCGTTTGAAGGAGTTGAAGGTCATGGCTATCACTTTTTTATTTTTTTATTCGTGGTTATTTAGTGTAACCAGATGTTGCAGTTGTTGGCGAAGGTAAAAAAGGCAGTGCGATAATGCTACAAGTGTTAAACTTCATTTAAAGCAAAGTGTTGCATGTGTGTTTGGCTTGGTTCATAGTCATGCTAATAAAATGATTGGTAGGATGAAAGTTGAATGTTCAATGGAAAAGTTGAAGCTTGATGATCAGGACTATAAGCTGATAGAGACAGCGAAAGAGGTAATAGAAAAGCATTTTTTAGAAGACTGGCATCACATTGCGGTGGCTTGCCGCGGGAAAAGTGGAGCTGTTCACGTTTCGGTGAACATGGATACCTATGTTGGTAGTATGGCAGTTTGCGCCGAGCCAATTGCCATTGGTCAAGCAACTCTTGCAGCGGATTTACCATTTGATATCATTGTGGCAGTACGCAAGCCAAGGGCAGGGGTAGAGGATCAGTCGCTTAAGGTGGTTTCCCCTTGTGGCAAGTGTCGTGAAATGATTGCGGATTACGCATCCGACGCTTACGTTATTATAAGTGATGAAGGTAGTCTATGTAAGGTTAAGGTTTCTGAATTGTTACCTTTTAAATACACGTCAAATAAAACAAAAAGCCAAAGGTATGGATAAAATGAGTTTGCAGAATGAAACAATCAAACCTGTAAAGGAAGGCGCTTCTCCGTTTACAAAAGAAGAGGTGCGAGAGTTCTTGGCGCAATTGTCCGACCAGTGGGTGGTGGATGATGATTACACAAAAATTCGCGTTGAGTTTAAATTTAAAAATTTTAAAAAGGCGTTGGATTTTGTCAATGCGGTGGGTGAAGTGGCAGATGCTGCTATGCATCACCCTGATATAACTTTGGGTTGGGGTTATGCGCATTTGGAAATTCAAACTCATTCAATTTCAGGCCTTCATAAGGCAGATTTTGTATTGGCGGCCAAGGCCGATGCGCTTTACCAGCAAACGGCTCAGTAAAAGTATTTTTACTCCATTAAAATACCAAAGGTGATGGCACCAATGTTTTCCCTTGCGCTGTTTTTAATGGGGGCGCTCACCTGCGCTGTAAAGGCTTGGGCAGACTCGTCAAATTCTACATCGCCAAGGTGGAAGCTTTGACCGTTTGCGGGGAAGGTTTCCTGCCATTTAGCTTCGTCACCTTGCCAATAGTCTGACGTGGGTTGAGTCATCGCAATGGTCAGTCCTTTGTTGTTCATAATGAAAATTTCTCCATAAGTATTACTGCGGTTGTTTTTGATTTTTTTAAGTTCTCTCGATGCGTCGGCGTTTAATACTGAGTTTATGAAGTTGTATTGGTTGGTTATGAGCTCCCTGCGCCACTGATTGTCTTTGAGTGCAATTTCGCTGTTGGAAATGTCTCTGCTCATTTTGTTGGATGCGATAATGTGGTTAATAATGACGGGATTGTTTTCAATGGATTTGATATCATCTGTGATTTGCTTTAGGTGAGTTCGTGCATCACGTTCCTGAGCGATTGATGTGGTTGTGCAGATTGTGAGTATCATTAAAAGTGCTAAAGCCGTTCTTATCACTTTTGGTATCCTTTTGAAATTGTTACACACCAAAATGTTAACAGTAATTCTGATGATTTTAAAGTTTAAAATAAGAAGTTGTACGGTTTTAAAATAAGAGGATGGTTTGTTTATATGATAAATTAAAATCAGTGATATCAGTCAATTAACCCTTGGAATTGTGTGGTTTTAAAAATTATCAACAATTTTTCTGTATTTCAATGACAAGAAGTTGTAAGATGCTGTTGATGTGATAAACAAAAGAATAAATAGTAGGTCATGTTAGAAGAATATTTTCCAGTCCTGATTTTCTTAATAATAGGCACAGGCATCTCTTTGCTGTTTACGGCAATTCCATTTATTGTGGCCGAACGTAAGCCCGATTCTGAAAAGCTTTCACCCTACGAATGTGGTTTTGAAGCTTTTGATACTGCTCGCAAACGGTTTGATGTTCGTTTTTACTTGGTTGCCATTTTATTCATTATTTTTGACCTTGAGGTGGCGTTCTTATTCCCTTGGGCAATGGCCTTTGGTGATATTGGTTTGTTTGGTTTTTGGTCTATGATGGTGTTTCTGTTGGTTTTGACCGTAGGCTTTATTTATGAATGGAAGAAGGGGGCGCTAGAATGGGAGTAATCACCAAAGTGCAGCCAGATGCTGTAAGCGCTGGTGAAAATGCCTTAGAGCAAGGGATGCGTGATAAAGGCTATGTGCTCACCTCTGTGGATGATGTTGTGAATTGGGCCCGTTCTGGGTCTATTTGGCCTATGACCTTTGGATTGGCTTGTTGTGCGGTTGAAATGATGCACTCTGCGGCGAGTCGATATGATATGGAGCGTTTTGGTACACTTTTCCGTCCGTCACCACGACAAAGTGACCTGCTGATTGTTGCGGGGACGTTGACCAACAAAATGGCGCCTGCATTGCGCAAGGTTTATGACCAAATGCCCGAGCCTCGCTATGTTATTTCAATGGGTTCTTGCGCCAATGGTGGTGGCTATTACCATCACTCATACGCAGTTGTTCGTGGCTGTGACCGTGTTATTCCGGTGGATGTTTATGTGCCAGGTTGCCCGCCAACTGCCGAAGCGTTGATTTATGGCGTGCTACAATTGCAGAAAAAAATTAAAAGAACGCCTGTGTTTAAACGTACCAGTCTTGAAAAACCACAATACGCTTATAAGGAAGGTGAAAAAGCACCGTATACAGACCGTGAACGTCATGTGGGGGATGTGTAATGACTCATATTGATAAAATGCACGACGGTTCTGCTTTGTTGCGTGTTAAAGAAGCTGTTGAAAATAAATTTAAAGACGGCATATTGGATGCTGTTTACGTCAACCGAGAGTTGACTTTAACGGTCCGCAAGCGGGACTTGTTAAAGGTTTTAAAATACCTGCGTGATGATAGACGTTTTATGTTTAAATGCCTGATGGATATCTGTGGTGTGGACTGGTTGGGTAAACGTGATGAACGCTTTGATGTTGTTTATCATATGTTGAGTGTTCACAAAAATATGCGTGTCCGTGTGAAGGTTTCCGCTGGTGAAGATGAAGCTGTGCCTTCAGCTTGTGAGCTTTTTGACGCCGCAAACTGGTTTGAGCGTGAAGCTTATGACATGTTCGGTATTCCGTTTGAAAACCACCCAGATTTACGTCGTATTTTGTTGGACTACGGTTTTGACGGTTTTCCACTACGTAAGGACTTTCCACTGGTAGGTAAGGTTGAGGTCTACTACGACGAAGACGAAAAGCGTGTCGCTTATAAAAAAGTGGATATGCCGCAAGAATTCCGCCGTTTTGACGAGCAATCACCATGGGAGGCGATGACCGGTAACGCCAACTTGGCCGATGACCCGAATACATTCAGTGAAGAGGAGTTTAAATCGTGACATCTGTGAACACGACCACAAAGGAAATGGAGTTTGGTGAAAACTTTACACTGAACTTTGGTCCTCAACACCCATCTGCGCACGGTGTTTTACGCCTTGTGTTAGAGCTTGATGGCGAGGTTGTTGAGCGTGCGGACCCGCACATTGGTTTGTTACACCGTGGGACCGAAAAATTACTTGAAAACAAAACGTACATTCAAGGTTTGCCCTACTTTGACCGTTTGGACTATGTTTCCATGATGTGTCAAGAGCATGTTTATTGTTTGTCGGTTGAAAAATTGCTGAAAATTCAAGTGCCAGAGCGTGGTAGTTACATTCGTGTGATGTTTAGTGAAATTACACGTTTGATGAACCACTTGTTGTGGTTGGGGACACACGCTTTGGATGTGGGTGCAATGTCCGTTTTCCTTTACGCCTTCCGTGACCGTGAAGTGTGCTTTGACTTTTACGAAGCCGTTTCTGGCGCGCGCATGCATGCCAATTATTTTCGCCCTGGCGGTGTCGCGAAGGACTTGCCAGAAGGTTTGACCAAAACAATTCTAGAATTTACCGATGCGATGAAAAAACGCATTGATGAATATGAAGGCTTGTTGAGCGAAAACCGCATTTGGAAACAGCGTACAGTTGGCGTGGGTATTGCCACCGCAGAACGTGCGATGAGTTATGGCTTTTCAGGTCCGATGTTGCGTGGCAGTGGTATTGCTTGGGATATCCGCAAGGCAGAACCGTACGAAGTTTATGACAAAGTTAAATTTGATGTGCCGATTGGTAAAAATGGCGACTGTTATGACCGCTATTTGGTGCGTATGGAAGAAATGCGTCAAAGTATTCGCATTATTGAGCAGTGCATCGAAAAATTACCAGAAGGGCCTGTTAAGGTTCAAAACTTTAAAATTTCACCTCCGGGTAGGGATGACATGAAGTCCTCTATGGAGGCTTTGATCCACCACTTTAAATATTTCACAGAAGGTTTCCACGTGCCAAAGGGCGAGGTTTACGCTGCAGTGGAAGCACCAAAAGGTGAGATGGGTGTTTACCTTGTAAGCGAAGGTGGTTCCAAGCCTTACCGTGTTAAAGTGCGTGCCCCCGGTTTTGCCCACTTACAAGGCTTTGAGATGATGACAAAAGGCCACATGCTGGCCGACGTCACAACAGTGATCGGGACACAGGATATTGTCTTCGGTGAGATTGATAGATAAAAACAAAATAACGCTAAAATAAGGTTTCATAGTGCATGACAACAGCAAAGTCGAAAGCTACTAAAACGAAGGTGAAGATTGTAAGCCCTGACCTTGGGCACCACGCAACCGACGTGGGTTTGGAGTTTTCAAAGGAAACAGAAGCTAAAATTAAACGTATTTTGAAAAGATACCCCGAGGATAAAGCGCAGTCGGCGGTGATTCCCGTTTTGCGTTTGGCGCAGGATGAATTTGGTGGCTGGCTTTCCACATCGGCCATGCAATTGACCGCTGAACGTTTGGGCTTGCCGTACATTCGTGTTTATGAAGTGGCAACTTTTTATACCATGTTTAACCTGAAACCTGTTGGCAAGTACCATTTGCAAGTTTGCACCAATTGCTCATGCATGATCCGCGGGTCGGACAAAATTGTCGAAGCGGTGAAGGACTTTACAGGCATTAGCAAAAATGGCGAAATGTCGGACGACAGCCTGTTTACACTAACAGAAGTTGAATGCTTGGGCGCTTGTGTCGAAGCACCGATGATGCAAGTTAACAATGGTTACTACACCAAGCTGGACAAAGAAAAAACACTACAAATTTTAGATGCCCTTAAAAAAGGCGAAGAGGTTGAAACGGCAACGCCAACAACCCCAATGAAGGACGGTTACTAATGGCAACACCAAAGCTTTCCATTGAAGATAAAATCTTTAAAAACCTTGATGGCTCGGATGATTGGAGCATTAAAGGTTATCAAAAAAGGGGTGGCTACGACGGCCTTAAAAAGTTGTTAACAACCAACCCAGATGTTCACATTGCACAGTTGAAGGAAAGTGCGCTCCGTGGTCGCGGTGGTGCTGGTTTCCCAACGGGTTTAAAGTGGTCATTCATGCCAAAGCCCGATGGTAAAAAGCCAAACTACTTGGTTTGTAACGCCGATGAAGGTGAGCCGGGTACATGTAAAGACCGTGACATTTTAAGATATGATCCACACACCTTGGTGGAAGGGATGATTGTTGGCTGTCACTGCTTGGGCGCTGAAACCGGTTACATTTATGTACGTGGTGAATACTATGATGAATCCTCCCGCTTAAGCCAAGCAATTGACGAAGCTTACGAAGCAGGGTTACTAGGCAAAAACATCTTAGGCACAGGGGTGAATGTGGATATCCATCTCCACCTTGGTGCTGGTGCATACATCTGCGGTGAAGAAACTGCATTGTTGGAATCTCTAGAAGGTAAAAAAGGTCAACCAAGGGTGAAACCACCATTCCCAGCAGGGTTTGGTCTATACGGTTGCCCCACAACCATCAACAATGTTGAAACCATTGCTCAGGTTCCACCTATCTTGAAAAAAGGGAACGACTGGTGGTGCCAGTTTGGTCGTGAAAATAACCACGGCACAAAAATTTTCTCGGTTTCAGGAGCGGTAAACCTGCCAGGCAACTTTGAAGCACCGATGTCGATCACTTTAAAAGAGCTGATCAACGATTACGCCGGTGGCGTGATTGGCGGTTGGGAGAACTTACAGGCGATTATCCCCGGCGGTTCATCCACGCCAATGCTTTCAGCGGAGGACTGTGAAACTGCAATTATGGACTTTGACGGCCTGCGTGAATTTGGTACTGGGCTTGGTACAGCCGCTGTGATTGTGATGAATAAGGACACCGACTTGTTGCGTGTGATGACCCGTATTAGTGCATTTTACAAACATGAAAGCTGTGGACAGTGCACGCCATGCCGTGAAGGTGTGGGTTGGGTTTTCCGCTTAATGGAAAGGCTTTCCCGCGGGGAAGGCACGTTAGAAGAGTTGGATCAACTTTATGACGTGACCAAAAAAATTGAAGGTAAAACCATTTGTGCCTTTGCCGATGGTGCCATGTGGCCTGTGCAGGGTACACTCAAACATTTTAGACATTTGTTTGAAGAAAAAATCAAAGAAAACATGAAAAAGAGCGCATAACAAGATGAGCGAAATTAAAACAATTACACTGACCATTGACGGACAGCAGACAACCGTTCCAGCTGGTAGTTCAATTATGGATGCGGCAAAATCACTGGACATTGAAATTCCACATTTTTGCTTTCACAAGCGTTTGAGTGTTGCGGGCAACTGCCGCATGTGTTTGGTGCAAGTGGAAGGTGGTCCACCTAAGCCAACCGCATCTTGCTGTTTCCCAGCAGGGGACGGCATGGTTGTCCACACCCAAAGCGACATGGTGAAGGACGCACGCAAAGGTGTTATGGAGTTCTTGCTTATTAACCACCCACTTGACTGCCCCATTTGTGACCAAGCAGGTGAATGTGACTTGCAGGATATTTCCGTTTCATACGGCTCGGATCAGTCCCACTTCGCAGAACAAAAACGCGCGGTGGAAGACAAAGACATTGGCCCTAAAATTAAAACAGTGATGACCCGTTGTATCCACTGTACACGTTGCATTCGCTTTGCAACGGAAGTTGCAGGTGTCGAAGAAATGGGCGCGACATTCCGTGGTGAGAATATGTCCGTCGGTACTTATGTGGAAAGTGCGCTTCAAAGTGAGCTTGCAGGCAACATGATTGACCTTTGCCCTGTGGGTGCTTTAACTTCTAAACCTTACGCCTTTACGGGTAGAAATTGGGAACTGATTAAAACACCTTCGGTTGACATTATGGATGCGGTTGGATCAAACATTGAAGTTCACAGCCGTGCAGGTAAAGTTATGCGTATTATCCCCCGTGAAAATGACGAAGTGAACGAAGAATGGATTAGCGACACAGCACGCTTTAGCTATGACGGTTTATACGAAAATCGTATCACATCCCCACTGCTTAAAAACAAAGGCAAGTTTAGAGCCATTGGCTGGAAAAAGGCTGTTGAAACGTTGTTGCCAAAATTGGACAACAAAAAAACAATCGCCGGCTTGGTGGGTGACCTACATGCGGTGGAAGACTTGTTCGCCTTTAACGCATTTATGAAAACAACCCTTGGCAGTGACCATGTTGATGCACGCATGAACGGCTTTGCTTTGGACGGGTCATACCGACCAAGTTACCTGTTTAACACCACCATTGAAGGGGTGGACAGTGCTGACGCTGTGGTCATTATTGGTTCAAACCCAAGGCTGGAAGCTCCCATTATCAATGCACGTATCCGCAAAAATGTGGTCAACCGCCAAATGCCAGTTTACATGGTCGGTGCAGAAGTGGACTTGACTTATAAATACAAACATCTTGGCGACAAGCCAGAAAACATTGCCGAACTTTATGACGGTAAATCTGCCATTTCCAAAGAATTGGCAAAATTTGAAAAGCCGTTGATTATCCTTGGTGCGGATACTCTTGGTCGCAGTGATGGTTTAGGCATCTATAAAGAAGCTGAAAAATTAGCCGACAAAATTGGTGCACTTTCCAGCAACTGGACAGGTTTGAATGTTTTGCATAACAAAGCATCTGCTGTGGCTGCGCTGGACCTTGGTGTCTACCCAGAGGATAAGGGGATGGACCTTGGCAAAACCCTTAAAGCCTTGGAAAAGGGCACAGTCGATACCTTGATTTTATATGGCGATAGCACCCACGTAGATGCTGAAAAACTTAAAGGTGCGAAGTTCACAGTTTACATTGGTTCACACCGCGACGCTTATGCTGAAGTGGCCGACCTTGTACTGCCTGTAACACCTTACACCGAAAAAGATGCTTGGTGGGTGAACACCGAAGGCCGCCTGCAAGAAGCCAAAGCATCCGTGGCACCACTGATGAACGCCAAAGAAGATTGGAAAGTGTTTAGACATCTTTCTGGTGAGCTGGGCAAGCCATTGCCATTTAACAGCTTGGAAGAGCTGAGAGCACATGTGCTGAAAAAATGCCCCAATTACAAATACAACAACTGCATTGCTCCTGCCGAAAAATGGGTGAGCATTGCAGGGGCTGACAAGTTGCTGAAAAAATCATTTGTTGAAACAGTAACAAACTTCTATAAATCAAACGAAATTTTAAAGGCGTCTAAGGTGATGACAGAATGTGCTGAAAGCTCGTTGAACAAAAACAAAGCAATGCGAAAGGCGGGTTAATGATGGAGATTTTTGAACCTTATTTTGCATTGGTAAACCAAGAAAACTTGTGGGAGCTATTGATTATGGTCCTTCAAGTTGTGGGTGTGATTAGCCCGTTGTTGGTTTGTGTGGCTTACCTTACATGGGCGGAACGTAAGGTGATTGCTTCCATGCAGTTACGTAAAGGGCCAACCCACGTTGGTTGGGCTGGTTTAGGCCAACCCATTGCGGACGCTGTTAAATTACTGTTTAAGGAAAATGCCATTCCAGCAAACGCTTCGAAAGTGGTTTATATGATTGCGCCAATGATGGTGATGATCCCTGCGGTGATTGCTTGGGCGGTTATCCCATTTGATGAAGGCCTTGTTGTGGCCGATGTCAACTTAGGTGTGATGTACCTACTGGCAACATCTGCATTGGGTGTTTATGGTGTTTTGATGGCGGGTTGGTCATCCAACTCGAAGTATCCATTTTTGGGTGCTGTGCGAACAGGGGCGCAAATGGTCTCTTATGAAGTTTCCATGGGCTTAACTGTGTTGAGTGTCATATTAATGGCAGGCTCAATGAACCTAACAGAAATTGTTAAAGCGCAAGAAACTGTTTGGTTTATGATCCCCGCGTTCCCAATGTTTATTGTGTTTATCATTTCCATTTTGGCAGAAACAAACCGTGCACCGTTTGACCTACCTGAAGCGGAAGCTGAGCTTGTTGCTGGTTACTTTACCGAATACAGTTCTTCCAGTTTTGCGCTGTTCTTCCTTGGTGAGTATGCAAACATGATTTTGATGAGTGCCATTACCGTTGTGTTGTTTATGGGAGGTTGGTTGCCACCGATGGATATTGCACCATTTAACTGGATTCCAGGGTTTATCTGGTTCTTCATTAAAGTGGCATTTATCTTGTTTATCTTCTTATGGTCACGTGCAACATTCCCACGTTTTAGATATGACCAATTGATGAGATTGGGTTGGAAAGTCTTCCTACCGTTCACATTATTTTGGCTGGTGCTGACTGCTGGTGCCATGCACGTTTTTGATTTGGTATAAAGGGTGAAAGAAATTGAAACTTATTAAATTTTTAAAACAATTTTTGCTCATTGATATTTTGAAAGGAATGTCAATCACACTAAAAAACTTGTTTAGTAAAAATGTAACTTTGCTATACCCATGGGAAAAAACGCCCATCTCGCCACGGTTCCGTGGGGAACACGCTTTGCGCCGTTACCCCAATGGTGAGGAAAGATGCATTGCATGTAAACTGTGTGAGGCGGTGTGCCCAGCACAGGCCATCACCATCGAAGCCGAACCACGCAAAGACGGTTCACGCCGTACCACAAGATACGACATTGACATGGTGAAGTGCATTTATTGTGGTTTGTGTGAAGAAGCTTGCCCAGTCGATGCCATTGTGGAAGGGCCAAACATGGAGTTTGCAATGGAAAATCGACAAGACCTTGTGTACAGCAAAGCAAAGCTTTTAGAAAATGGCGACAAATTGGAGCCAACATTGGCAGAACGTCTGCAAAAAGACGCACCGTTTAGGTAAGGGGAATTCAAATGATTGCTGATATTTTATTTTTCATGTTTGCCAGCATTTTACTGGCTGGCTCATTGGGGGTTGTTTTAAGTAAAAACCCAATGTACAGCGTGCTGTTTTTGGTTTTAAGCTTCTTTAATGCAGCAGGTCTGTTTTTGCTGATTGGGGCCGAGTTTTTGGGCTTGTTGTTGATGATGGTTTACGTTGGCGCCATTGCCGTGATGTTCCTATTTGTGTTGATGACAGTGGACATGACCCAACAAGATGATGACGGTAAAAGGTCACCACTATTTGTGACCCTTGTTTTGGTTACAGGTGGGGTGCTGTTGTTTGAAATTATTATTTCCATTTTGGCGGGCGTTGCGTCAAACACCAGATTGTCAGAATTCGTGGCAACCCAAAGTGATGTGCAGAACATTGTTCAGCTGGGTCAAGTGTTGTTTACCAACTATGTTTACCCATTTATTGCCGTTTCCATGATTCTGCTTGTGGGAATGGTGGGCGCTATTGTTCTCACCCACAGAAAACGTGAAGGGGCATTGAAACAAGATATCTCCGAGCAAATTGGACGTACAAGAGAAGAAAGCATTGAAATTGTTACGCCAAGCTTGGGCAAAGGCATTTCGTAAAAAGAAAGAAGAAAAGTTAGATAAATGGAAAACGTTGCATTACACCATTACCTTATTTTGTCAGCCATGTTGTTTGTTGTTGGCTTAATTGGTATATTTTTAAATCGCAAAAGCATTATCATTATTTTAATGTGTATTGAGCTGATGCTTCTTTCAGTGAACATCAACTTTGTTGCTTTCAGTGCCTTTTTAGGGGACTTGACGGGGCAGATTTTCACCTTCTTCATTTTAACTGTTGCCGCTGCCGAAGTTTCCATCGGCTTGGCTATTTTAACAATTTTCTACCGCAACCGTCACAGTGGCGATGTGGAAGATTCTAACTTAATGAAAGGTTAATAAAATGATTTCGGCAGATATTATTTATACAATTGTTTTGTTGCCTTTGGCTGCTTCTATCATTGCGGGATTGTTCCGTGAATCTATCGGCCACAAAGGTGCGATGGGTGTAACCACCACTTCTGTTGTGGTCAGCGCATTTTTGTCCCTTTACACATTTTATGTCATGGCGTTTAAGGACCAAGCACAGCCTGCGTTTACCCACTACCTTTACACTTGGATTGAAACGGGTGACCTGTCGGTGCGCTTTGGTGTGATGGTTAATAAGTTAACTGCAACCATGTTGCTTGTTGTTACATCAGTCAGTGCCTGTGTTCATGTGTATTCAATTGGCTACATGGCGCATGACCCTCACCGTGCAAGGTTCTTTAGCTATCTTTCCCTTTTCACGTTCACAATGTTGGCTTTGGTGACAGCACCAAACCTGCTTCAAATGTTTTTGGGCTGGGAAGGTGTTGGCTTGGCTTCTTACCTGCTGATTGGTTTTTGGTTTAAAAAGCCAAGTGCCAATGCGGCATCTATGAAAGCGTTTATCGTAAACCGCGTGGCAGACCTTGGTTTGTTGTTGGCCATTTTTACCGTTTTTTGGACCTTTGGCTCCCTCGAATATGCAGACATTTTTGCACAAGTTCAAAACCTGCATACTGAATACTTCAATTTCCTTGGCTTTGATATTCATCTTTTATCATTGGTGGCAATGTTGCTGTTTATTGGTGCCATGGGTAAATCTGCTCAGTTAGGTTTCCACACATGGCTGCCGGATGCGATGGAAGGCCCAACCCCAGTTTCGGCCCTTATTCACGCTGCAACCATGGTCACTGCTGGAGTGTTCTTGGTGGCACGGATGTCGCCGTTGTTTGAGTTTTCGCCCAGCGTGTTAGAAATTGTCACTTGGGTGGGTGGCCTAACAGCCATTTTTGCCGCAACCATTGGTATGACCCAGCATGACATTAAACGTGTGATTGCTTATTCAACTTGTTCGCAGTTGGGTTACATGTTTTTTGCTTGTGGTATTGGCGCTTACCCAGCGGCTATTTTCCACCTGACAACCCACGCCTTCTTCAAAGCGCTACTGTTCTTAGGGGCAGGTAGTGTGATTCACGGTATTTCCGACGAGCAGGACATGCGCAAAATGGGTGGCCTGAAGTTCGCCCTTCCGGTGACTTACTTTATTATGCTCATTGGTTCTTTGGCATTGATGGGTATTCCGCCATTTGCTGGGTTCTTCTCTAAAGATCTTATTTTAGAATCCGCCTTTATGAGCCAAACCCACAGCGGTATGTGGATGTATATCTTAGGTACAGCAGCTGCATTCATGACAGCGTTTTACAGTGCACGTGTATTTTATCTCACATTTTACGGCAAAAACCGCGGCGAGGAAGATGTTTACAAACATGCGCACGAATCTGGCTTGGTTATGCTCGCGCCAATGTTTGTTTTGGTTGTAGGTGCTGTTTTAAGTGGTTGGGTTCTGTACGACATGGGTAACCTTGACTGGTGGAAAGGTGCGCTATTTATTGCCGACTATCACACTGGCCTTGCCAACGCCCATGACATTGCATGGCAATGGAAGTACTTACCACTGGCTATTGTATTGTTTGGTGGTTTTATGGGGACTGTGTTTTATTTATGGAAAACAGACCTACCGGTCAAAGTTTCAAGCGCTTTGGGTGTTATTTACACCTTTGTTTACCGCAAATGGATGGTGGATGAACTTTACCACGGCATCTTTGTATGCGGTGTTAAATGCTTAGCGCATAAATTCCATAAAATTGGTGACGTGATGATTATTGATGGCTTGTTGGTCAATGGCTGTGCCAAGGCTGCCAACTTGTCTGGTTTAATTGCCCGTCGCTTGCAAACAGGTTATGTGTTTCATTACGCTTTTGCAGTTGTGCTTGGCGTGTGCTTATTTGTAACTTGGCTGTTGTTTTAATAGAGGAAATTAAGAATATAAAATGGAAACGATCAACACACATATGCTTTCAATTTTAACCTTTTTGCCTTTGGTAGGTGCATTGTTTATGTTGCTTATCCCCGGCAATGAAGAGGTCCGCTCAAACAACGCCAAAAAATTAGCGCTGTTATTTTCATTGGTTACTTTGATTTTAAGCCTTTCAATGCTGGCAGGTTTTTCCACCACCAACCCTGGCATGCAATATGAAGTTAAAGCAGGATGGATAGACACCTTGAACGCGCATTACCACATGGGTGTGGATGGTATTTCTGTTTTGTTTGTGGTGTTAACAGCGTTGCTAACACCGATTTGTATCCTTGTTTCATGGAACAGCATCACCGAGCGTGTGCCCCTTTACATGGCGGCCTTTTTGTCATTGGAAGCTTTTGTAATTGGTGTTTTCTGTGCGCTGGATTTGTTGCTGTTTTATGTTTTTTGGGAAGCGATGCTGATCCCAATGTTCCTCATCATCGGCGTTTGGGGCGGTGAAAACCGTGTTTATGCTGCTTTAAAATTCTTTTTATACACCTTCTTAGGGTCTGTTTTAATGTTGGTTGCTTTGGTTTACCTTTACCTCGAAAATGGCAGCAGTTTTGACATTTTAAGCATGCACGGCATGTTTTTGGATACGCCGGTGCAAATTTGGTTGTTCTTAGCGTTTTTCATTGCCTTTGCTGTCAAAGTGCCGATGTGGCCGTTCCACACTTGGTTGCCAGATGCCCACGTGCAAGCACCAACTGCAGGCTCGGTTATTTTAGCAGGTATCTTGCTTAAAATGGGTGCTTATGGCTTCTTAAGGTTCTCCATGCCTATTTTGCCTGAGGCCACCTACATCTTCACGCCTTATATTTATGCATTAAGTGCCATTGCCATTGTTTACACCGCTTTGGTGGCCTTTGCACAGTCGGACGTTAAAAAGATGATTGCTTACTCCTCTGTTTCGCACATGGGCTTTGTCACCTTGGGCATTTTTGCTGCCACGACGGAAAGTGTGCAAGGCGCAGTTATGCAAATGGTGAACCATGGTATCGTGTCATCGGCTTTATTTATGCTGATTGGTGTAATTTATGACCGAATGCACACCCGTGAAATTGAAAAATTTGGCGGCATTGTTAACCGCATGCCTATTTATGCGGCGCTGTTTATGCTGTTTACCATGGCGGCTGTGGGCTTGCCGGGTACCAACAGCTTTGTCGGTGAATTTTTAATTCTAACTGGGGCTTACGGCGCCGATAATGCACAGCTTTACACTGTGATTGCTTGCTTAGGGATTGTGCTGGGTGCGGTTTATATGCTTTCGCTTTACAAGCGCATGATTATGGGTGAACCAAAAACACAAGAAATCATGCGCCTAAAACACATGGATAGACGTGAAAAGTGGATGTTTGCACCACTTGCTGTGTTGGTAATTGTGTTGGGCTTTGCGCCAAACCATGCCCTTAAATTTACAGAAGCATCCGTTGTGAAACTGGTTGCAGACTACAATGTACAAGTGGCTGATATGAAAAATACGAACATACAATTAGCTCAGTGGGAGGACAAATAACATGACCATGATGAACGAGTTTAACTGGCATTTTTACAGTGCAGGTATTGCCGAAATTTTTGTGATGGTTGTTTGCCTTGTGCTGTTGGTTGCAGGTGCGTTTTCACATAAAAGTGTTGAAGGTAAATTTGTCCGAAACTTGACCATGCTTGGCCTCTTGGGTGCCTTGGTTATGGTGGTGGGCCACATCCCCGAAGTGCGTGAATTTGCCTTCCCTGTGGTGGAGCATGCCATGCCATCTGGTGCGATGGTCAGCCTGTTTGTGAATGATAAATTCACCGTATTCTTAAAAGTGTTTATCATCCTTTCGGCCATGTTAAGTCTATACCTTGTGGACGACTATATGACCCGCAAAAAAACAAGGAAGTATGAATACGATATTCTTATTTTGCTCAGCGTCTTAGGTGCGATGATTATGGTCAGCGCCGCTGACTTGTTGATGCTTTACATTGGGTTGGAATTGATGAGCTTTAGCTTATACATTTTAACAGCATTCCACCGAAAAGAAGCGAAATCATCTGAAGCGGGATTGAAATACTTCATCCTTGGTTCCATTGCATCCGGCTTACTTTTGTTTGGTATGAGCTACATTTACGGCCTGACCGGTGAAACATCTTTTGATGGTTTGCAACAAGCATTCGCATCGGGCATTGCCATTCAAGATGCGGCGATGATGCTGACCTTTGCAATGGTGCTGTTTATTACAGGTATGGCGTTTAAAATTAGCGCCGCCCCATTTCATATGTGGACACCGGACGTTTACGAAGGTGCACCCACACCTGTGACGGCTTATATGGCGATTGTCCCTAAAATTGCGGCTATGGGCATTTTTGTAAGAGTTTTATTTGAACCTTTGATGTACATGGCTGACCAGTGGCAACAAATTGTGATCGCTTTGTCCATTTTGTCCATGGCGGTGGGTTCTTTGATGGCGATTGTTCAAAACAATATCAAACGTTTACTGGCTTATTCATCCATTGCAAACATTGGCTTTATGTTGGTACCGGTTGCCACGGCATCCATCCACGCAGTGGACGAAGCCATGTCCTACTTACTGGTTTACTGCATGATGACGTTGGGTGTCTTTGCGGTTATCTTGTCGCTGCGCCTGCGTGAAAAATATGTCGAGCGTATTGAAGACTTAAGCGGCCTTTCCAAAACAAATCCAAGTGTGGCAGCAGCCCTTGCCATTTTAATGTTTTCACTTGCTGGTGTGCCACCACTTGCAGGCTTTATGGTTAAGTACCAAGCGTTTAAAGTGGGTGTTGAAATGGGTCTTACTTGGTTGGTGATTGTGGCTGTGTTGCTTTCAGTTGTTTCAGCTTACTATTGCTTGCGTGTGGTTAAAGTGATGTACTTTGATAAAGGCAGTGAAGTTTACTCGCCGGAAGTTCCTTCGCAAATTCGCTTTATTATGTGGGCGATGGTGGCTTTGGTGGTTGGATTTGGTATTTTGCCAGACACCTTGTTCCAAATCCCCGCAATCATTCAACAAAGCTTAATGGATGCAACAACCTTTAATGGTTAACCGACACATCCACTTTAAGGAGGTGACATCCACCAACGATGTTGCCTTAGATCTCGCACAACAAGGCGCTGAACATTTAACCTGCGTGACAGCGGATGTTCAAACAAAGGGCAGGGGGCGCCGTGGTCGGGTTTGGACAACCATTCCTAACAAGTCCGTGGCGGCGTCGTTTGTGGTTAGGCAGTTGAGCCATCATTTGCTACCCTTTGCCATTTCCTTGGCTGTGGCAGAAACTTGTGAACATTGGGTGGGCGATGTTCAAATTAAATGGCCGAATGACATTTTGATAAAAGGTCACAAAGCCAGCGGTGTTCTGATCGAAAGACATAGTGCAAACGACCAAACACCTTTTTACATTGTGGGTATTGGCATCAACGTCAATAAATACACCGCCGATGAATTGGCAACACCATACCCCACCACCAGTTTGGAAGACCATGCAAACACCACCATTGCAATTGATGATGTGGTGAACCTGTTGGCACAGCGTGTGGCTTATTGGGTGGCGACATCCCACGATGATGTTTTAGACCACTATAAAAAGTCATGCATCACTTTAGGGAAAAAGGTTGAATGGAAAATGGAAGACAAAAGCCTTTTGGGACAAGCCATTTCAATGGATGAAAGCGGCGCGTTGATCTTAAAGTTAGAAGACGGCGCCGAACAAAAGGTGTTAAGTGGCGATATCATCATTCAAAATGGATAAACGGGGTTTAAGTTATGAATAAGTCGGGCTATACATTAACCATTAGCGTTGGGAATTCTAACACCATTTTTGGGTTGTTTGCGGAGGATAAATTTATCAGCAAATGGCGGATGGAAACCACAACAGGGCGCACCGCCGATGAATATGGTACATGGTTGTTAACCATTTTTGACTTTGTAAACGTTGAAGCAAGCCACATTACAGGGGCGGTTATCAGCTGTGTCATCCCGTCGGTTGATATGGTGCTTACCAGCATGTGCCGACGCTTTTTTGACTGTGAACCTCTGCACGTTATGCCGGGCATTAAAACAGGCATGCGCATTCAATATGGCCGAACGGGCGACCTTGGGCCAGACCGGCTTGCCAACATTGTCGCCATGAAAAACTTGTATCAAGAACCTTGCATGGTGGTGGACTTTGGCACAACAACCAGCTTTGATGTTATCAATGAAAAGGGTGAATATGTCGGCGGTGTTGTCAGCCCTGGTGTGTCGCTGGCGTTGAAGTCTTTGTCTTCTGCGGCACCACAATTGCCAGAGGCTGGCCTAGAAAAACCAAAAGAAATTATGGGGCGAAATATTGTCCATTCCATGCGCGCAGGTTGTTACTTTGGCGCGGTGGATATGATCCAAGGTCTTATAAATAGACTTTGGAGTTCAATTGATTTAAAATCAGGAACATGCATTGCAACTGGCGGTTTTGCAAAAGATATGGTAGAAGATTTAAGTGAAATTAACGTGGTGGACCCAAACCTAACACTCAAAGGGCTCAAGTTTTTGTACGATAAAAACCTACCACACAAAAAATAAATGAATACGAAGAAAGTGAATTATGGCTAAAAAAGCTTCTCAACAAGGTTTAACAGCACTGCCACTTGGTGGCTTGGATGAAATTGGTTTGAACCTCATGGTCTACGAATGCGATGGGGATATGATCTTGGTAGACGTGGGTTTAACATTCCCAGATGAATATGCACCCGGGGCTGACATTGTTGTGCCAGACGTTTCATACATTCGTGACAATGTCGAAAGACTGAAGGGGATCTTTATCACCCACGCCCACGAAGACCACATTGGCGCATTGCCTTACCTGTGGGAAGAGCTTGGCAAAGCACCCGTTTTTGCCACCAAATTTACTGAACGTGTCTTAACAGGTAAAATGGAACAGTTTGACCTGTTGCCACCAGAATATAACATCCACGTCACCGAAGAAGGTGAACGTTACAAAGCTGGCTGTTTTGAAGTGGAATACGTTTCCATCACGCACTCGGTGCCGGGCAGCGCAGCGCTAATCATTCGCACGCCTTACGGCAACATTGTCAACACAGGTGACTATAAATTGGACAGAAACCCCGTACTCGGTGGGCCATCTAACCTTGAGCGCTTAAAGCAAGTGGGCGAGGAAGGTGTTCTGGCCTTGTTTGGTGACTCGACGGACATTTTTGGCGACGGTGAAAAACCATCTGAAACAGAACTTTCTGAAAACTTGGACGTTGTGATTGCAGGGCAACCAAAGGCCATTTTTGTGTCGCCTTTCGCTTCTAATTTCGAGCGTATTTTGTCAGTCAGTGAAATTGCGGTTAAACATGGCCGTAAAATTTGCTATGCAGGTCGTTCCATTCAAAACATGGTTCAATACGCCAAGGAATGTGACTTCTTCCCCGACTATTTATCAGAACATGTGGTGGACATGTCCCAAGCTAAAAAAGTGGCACGGGATAAAATTCTTTACTTCGTTACAGGTTCACAAGCACAGCCTAACGCCATGTTGAACCGTTTAAGCTCGGGCGATGAATTCCGCGGTGTTCAAATTTGTGAAGGCGACACGGTGATTTTATCCTCTCGTCACATTCCAGGGAACGAAAGACCCATTCAACATATGATGAATAAGCTGACCAAAATTGGCGCAAGAGTGCTCAGCGGTCACAATGAGTTTGTTCACGTGGGTGGCCACGGCCATAAGGACGAAACCAAACAAGTTTACGAACTTTTAAAACCGCAATACTCTGTGCCATCATACGGTACGTACACCCACTTAAAAGAGCATCAAAAATTTGTGGAAGACAACAAACTGGCGCAGTGCTTGTTCATCACCAATGGTGACAAATTGCACCTTGCACCAGAAGAACCAAAAATTATTGAGCGGATTGATACAGGCCGCTGCTATGTGGATGGTTACAACATTTTAGATGAAGATAAGTTTATCCTGCGTGAACGTCGCCAACTGTCCTTCGATGGTTTGGCCACCGTCACACTGGGGATCGACTTTAGAAGTAAAGCGATTGTGTTTGGCCCTATTGTGAAAACCAAAGGCATCATTGATGAAAACTTGCAAGACGATGTGTTGGACCTTGCTATTTCGGAAGTGGAAAGATCACTCGCAGGTAAGTATAAAAACGGCCGCATTGATGACCCTCTTGAAGCTGAAGAAGTGATGCGCCAAGCCGTGCGCCGTGCATTCGGTCGGGAACGTGGTCGCAAGCCAGTTACCGTGCCACTGGTGGTGGAAGTACAATAACAAAAAAAGAGAGGTCATTGACCTCTCTTTTTTTATCTATCCATCTGTCTTACTTAATAAAGGAAGCGAGGAAAATTAACATCAGAACAGACATGGTAAACAGTAAGCCTGCTTTGACATTGGCGTTGTCCTCAATGTTGAAGATTTTGTGATACACAAAGATGAACAACGGTGTTGAACCCGCAATGATGGATGTGTACGCAGGGTTTTCAGTGTACACCATAGAGATGTTACGACCAATCATCGCCGTACCATAAGAAAGGGCAATTAAAAACGCCGCCTTCAGCAAAACCTTATCTTGTAATGAGCTGACAATGCTTTTGTCTTTCATGTGTAACAGCAACCCCGTCACAATAGAAACCAAAGCAAGGAAGAATGTGTACCAAATAATCCCGTTCCAAAAGCCCGAGTTATCTTGCGCTGTTTTGTTCATGGTGTCGTTGATCGCAAAGCACAAAATAACAGGGACCAAATAAACAAAAGCACGCTTTGAAATTTCACAACGCTGAAGGTGCGAAATGGCATAAACACAGCCAATGAGGGACAGTACAATCCCAGTACCAATCACCGGTGTGTCAATAAACTTATAAAACGACTCGGGGTTAACCACCAACCAAATCACAAAACCCAACAAAGGGGAAATGGGCAAAATGCGTGAGGTTGTGCCAGCGCCAAATTTCGCCGAGCTGTTCATCAACAAGGAGTCTGCAAAAAACGCCAACAAAGCCGCCACAAAGGTGGAAATGTAAAAAATGGGTTCACTTGGAGCTTCCACAAAAAATGTGAAGGGTAGCAAACAAAGTAAAATAAAGCAGGCACGAATGGTCACCAGCGAAAAGCCAGATTTTTTATAATGCTGGCTTAACAATGTTACACCCGAAAATCCAATAGGTTGAAGGAGGGCAAACATCCACCAATAATGTTGTTCCATTTAATGTCCTTTACGTTTTATTTAAGTTTTAAATATTAAAAAGGCCTAGGGAGAAATTCTCTACCTAGGCCTTTGAATGACTGGTGGGCCGTACAGGGCTCGAACCTGTGACAAACTGGTTAAAAGCCAGTTGCTCTACCAACTGAGCTAACGGCCCAATCAAGTGCGAATATACATCGTTTTTTTTAAAGGTCAAGCATTATGTGCCATTTTTTATATATTTTTTTTGGTGTTATTTATAAGTCCGTGTTTTCAAAATAAAAATTTTAAATTACTTTTTATAAGCCAAAGTCATGCCATCGCCCAGTGGCAACATAGAAATATCAAATCGTTCGTCTTGGTGTAGTTGTTTGTTAAAGTCTTTCATTGCTGTGGGCAAAACGTCATTCACATGCTCGTCTTTTATCACTTCCCCAAACAAAAACACATTGTCAAAAATCATCAAACCACCGGTGCGCAACAAGGTGTGGCACTTCTCAAGGTAATCTTTATAGCCTAACTTGTCCGCGTCTATATATATAAAGTCAAAGGTGGCAGCTGCACCTTCGTTAATCAGCTGGTCTAAGGTGTCATGGGCTTTGGCAATGCGCAAATCCACCTTGTGTTCAACACCAGCTTTTTTCCAATACTTTCTGGCAAAGTCTTCATAGCGACCGTTATATTCACAAGCAATAATTTTAGAATCCTCGGCAATGGCCATCGCCATCCACAATGTGCTGTAACCAGTAAAAACGCCAATTTCTAAGCATTTTTTTGGGTTTAGAATTTTCAGCAACATGCTAATAAACTGCATTTGCTCGGGGGAAGAAACCATCCGCGCCGCACGTTCGGTGGCAAAAGTTTCATCACGCAGTTCAACGGTGAGGTACGGTTCTTTTAAACTGTGATTCACGGCATAGTCATAAATTGCCTGCGTCATTTCATATTTTCGTGCCATGGTACCCCTTTGCTGCATTGACTTTGAACTTTTTGCATCTTGTGATATTTTGATGCAGATTTCAAGCATAAAGGATTGTTTTGACATGTCGAGTAGAGGGTACTTTGCCATTGGTGTGGAAGCCATCAGCAAGCCAATGAACCTAGGGAATATTTGCCGCACCGCCCATTCGTTTGGGGCGTCGTTTGCGTTTACTGTTAACGCCCAGCACAAAAAGCGTGATGTCCATAAAGCGGACACCTCCGGCTCCATGAATCATATGCCTTTTTACGAATTTCCAGACGTGGCAAGCATGGCCTTGCCCAAGGGCTGCCAACTGGTTGCAGTGGAGCTGACAGAAGACTCAGTCGACTTACCATCTTTCCGCCATCCAACCAATGCTGCATATATTTTAGGGCCGGAAAATGGCGTGATCTCGCCAGATCTGATGGCGCAATGTGACCATGTGATTAAAATTCCAATGAAGTTTTGTGTCAACGTGGGGATAGCCGCGGCACTGGTGATGTATGACCGTTTGATTTGCTTGGGCAAACATGCGCCAAGGCCGGTGCGTGCAGGCGGCCCAACCGAAGAAATTCCCGACCATTTTCGTGGTGGGTCTTATTACATAAATGGTGAAAAACATTGGCGTAAACCAGAAGGTTTGGAAAAGAAGTGAAACTTGCTGGTTACACCATAAACGATGATGATTTGGCGCACATTTTGGCGCAAATAAATTGGGATGAAAACGTTTACCCAGCATATGAAAATTGCTTTAAAGCGCTGGAGCTAACACCTTTAAAAAATGTGAAAGTTGTGGTGTTGGGGCAGGACCCTTATCACGGTGAAAATCAAGCGCACGGCTTAAGTTTTAGCGTGCCGGATGGGGTGAAAATTCCACCTTCTTTGAAAAATATCTACAAGGAAATTTCGGCAGAATTTAACGGCGAAATGCCAAGCCATGGCTGCTTGGAAAGCTGGGCAAAACAAGGGGTTTTGCTTTTAAATTCTGCGCTTTCTGTGGCGGCGGGGCAGGCGGGTTCCCACGCCAAATTGGGCTGGCATAAAGTGACCGATGCGCTGTTGGCCGAAATTTCTGAAAATTGTGAAAATGTGGTGTTTTTACTGTGGGGGAAACATGCGCAAATGAAGGAGGGGTTGATTGATTCTAAGAACCATTTAATCCTTAAAAGTCCACATCCATCGCCACTTTCCGCCCACCGTGGTTTTTTGGGAAATGGTCATTTTAAAGCCGCGAATGACTATTTAACACGCCACGGCAAAAAAGCCATCAACTGGCAAAGTCTATAGCTACAATCTCTGGTTGAAAATGGCTGAAAAACCTACGCAAAAATGACGAATTGACGGCGCATAACGGCGAATTGATTTTTGATTTTTGGTGTTTTTGGCAAAAAAAACGTCATTTTTACCAATTAAAAGTTGTGTGAATAGGTGGTGTAATGCACAAATTACGCATCGGTACGCATCAAATGTGGTTATGAAATGGCTTAAGCCTTGTAATTTTTGTATACCTATCTTATATCTTGTTTGAATTTTTACATATTCTTTTTTGAATGAGGTTCTTTATGACTTCGAAATCTGATGATTCTGATGACGGCCCGTGCTCGCGCACTGTGGTTCGAAGCTACAAAAATTTAAATGATTTTTTGATGAACGGCACACAAGCAGATAAAGAAATTGTGTTCCAAAGAGTGTTGCGCAAAGCAACTGCACGTCAACAACAAATTTTAAACCAAGCAAAGCGTAAACTTTAAGGAAATTTATGTTTAACATTCAATTTTTTGCATCGCCATTTTTTAAATATGTAGAAACGCTGTTTTTTACACTGTTTATCATCTGGTTTGTTTACAGCACTTATGGTGCTGGCATGGCTGGCTTTATGCATGCCTTTTTTATATTAGGCATACTGGCTTTTGTTATGTTGAATGTGGGCGTGAACCAAACACCACTGCTTTTTAATGTGGAAGAGAATGCCTTTGGTTTTGTAAAAGCTTTTGTTGCGGTTTTTTCGGTTGCACCCATTGCGGTGGCCATAACCTTGTTGATGTTGGATGCAGCGCAAATACCACTTTTGATAAAACATGAATACACACAGCATTTTAAAGTGCTGAAAATGTTGGCTGGTTTAACTGTGCTACATTTTGGTTTACGTTTTATGTTTTCACTGGCTTGCAAATGGAAGGCTCAAAAAGCCATCCTTTAAATTTGGAGATGCTTTATGTTGAAGAAAATAAACGACGACACCGCTGTAATAGTGATGTTGGTTTTATCCATCATTGGTGCTTACCCTTTTTGTGAAACTTTTATGGCTGGGGTTGTGGGCACAACATTGGCTTTTGCTTTTTTAAGCATGGTTTATGTTTTTTGCACAAACCGGCATGACTTGTTGACCTACTGGGATTTACCGGTGGAAAAACAGGAAAGTTACAGTCTATCACGCTTTATAGCAGTTGCAGCAGGAACTGTGGGTTTTGCCGTTTCCTTTTTGGTTCTTTTACCGTCACTGGTTTATATGGACTTTAGGGGTTACGACCAGTTGCCCTGGTTTTTAATTGCAAACCTTGTGGGCGGCGTTATTGCCTATGGGGTTTTGATTTATGATAAAATATTCAATAAATCAAATTGTTTTTAACAGATTTACATCTTTTACTTTAACTTTTAGAGGTTGTTAATATGGAAACATTGTATGAACAATTGGACCGTCAGCGTGGTAAACGTTTGCAACGTGTTCTATCACTTTGTTGGATGGCCTTTGCAGCTTTGTATGCTTTATTGACGGCTGTGGATTTTAAAGGCCTCCTTGTGTCGTTTCTTTTGATAAACGCAGTGCTAGGTGCTGTTTTGTTTGCGTTACCCAAGCGTGGCATTTTAGGTGTGTGCTTTGGTTATAAAAAACCTGGATTATTAAGTGACGCTTTTGTGATGGTATCAATTTTGGCGATGATTGCGGCCGCGGCTTCGGTGGCACTTGGTTTGATTCACGCATTGGTTACGCTGACCATAGACCCTTACATTGCGGCCAATATATACACGGTGTATGTATTTGTTGTGGTGTTGGTTTTGGCCTCTTTACGTTGGCTTGGCATCTTTGCAGTGTCGGTTTATCACTACGTTCAATTTAACCAATTTTCTTTAATTTTAAAATGAGGTCATACGATGAGTGTAGAAGACTTTGGCGTGACAACTAAATGCAGAGATACGATTGAAGAACGCAAACGGTTACAGTTGGTTCTTTCCATTGTTTGGGCGTTTGTAGTATTTGTTTTTGTCGTTAAATTTAGTGACAGGGTTTTGCACTTTATAATTGATATAATGTTTATCAATGGCATGTTGGGTATGTTTTACTTACTCACCCCTAAAAAAGGTTTTCTGGGTCAAGTGTTTGGGTATATCCCAGAAAGAGATATAAGTGTTACATATTGGTACTTATCCGGCTTTGCGGTAATTTGTGCAGTTATTTTATTAGGTACGACTTCTATGTATCGTGATGTTGTATATGGCTATATTTCTGCAAACTACCCTATGCCGGAGGTTGTGAATCTTTTTATCCATGTTTTTGCGTGGTTTGTTATACTGGTCTGGCTTTATGTTTTTGGCCTATGCGTTAGAAACTATGTGAAGTTGGGTCGTTTTCACCCCAACCGTGAAAAAGCAGGTTGACCACTGTTTATCGAAAATTAAAAAAGCCCTCGGAAGAGGGCTTTTTTTGTGGGCGGTTGCCTGAAAAGCTTGTTTTTAAGCTTGAGAGTCGGTCTCCGCCAATGTAGGGCTAGAAGAAGGCACTTTCACACGGCTTGGGCGCGGGTGTTTGTGTGCTTCCGCCGCGTTGGTGGCTTGACCGTCTTGGTATTTGGTGTTCAGGTCCTTCACCATAAAGTAAAGGTCCACCGGTTTGGTGTGGTCAATGGCAAATTCAAGACGCTGCAGGTTCATCAAATCTGGCTCGTCATGCTCTTCCGGCAAGGCTTGGTCATGCAGTTTAAATTTACTTCCTTTGATGAGGTGGCCGTACTTCACTTCCAGCTCTTGCAGCAAATTGTCCGGCACTGGGCGGTTAAGGCGAATGACAGCGTTGCCATTGTCCAAGTAGCGCATGGAGTGGTAGCGGTAGTAAAAGTCATTGATGTAGTTGATGGCATCGTCCACGTCGGTGGTGTAGTAGACAAGGTCAAGGTCTGGTCGGCTGACTGTGCCTTGGTCCTTCAGGTGGTGCATCAATTCAATGGTTTTGCCCCAGAATGACCCGCCTTCATGTTCCATCATCACCACAGGGACGGGGATGGAGCGACCTGTTTGAATGAGCGTAAGTGCTTCAAAGCCTTCATCCATGGTGCCAAAACCACCGGGGAACAGCACAATGCCGTCCGCCTCACGCACGAAGGCTAGCTTGCGGATGAGGAAATAGTAAAATGTAATTAGACGCTCGTCTTTCAGGTATGGGTTGGCGTCCTGCTCGAACGGTAGGCTGATGTTAAGGCCAATGGCACCGTCTTTCCCAGCGCCTTTGTTGCCTGCTTCCATAATGCCAGGGCCAGCACCGGTGATGACATCGTAACCAAATTTTTCAACCAGTTTTTTGGCAAAGTCATGGCACAGAACATAGTCTGGATGTGTGGGCTGGGTGCGTGCTGAACCAAAAATGGAGATTTTAGGCGTGCCACGCAAATGTTGGAACTTTTCGCAGTATGTTTTCATTTCAGTGATGATGCCAAGCAAAAGTGACTTGTCATACCCTGTGATGCTGGCGGACTCTAAAAACGCTTGCGCGTCTTCCACGCTGAGCTTTGGTGATGGTGTACCTGCGTTGAAACTGCGGTGATCCGTTTTTGTTCTTTTGTGTACCATTTGCGTCTTCTCCTTATAATTCAGGTTACACATTATAAGCACTTTGATGAAAAGAAAAAGCTTTTTTAATGGAAGGGGGGTATAATAAGTTGCTCATGTTGTATTCCTGTGCTAAAAAAGACAGCGCAGGTAGTATAAATTTATTCTAGGTTTAAAAAAGTGGCAGAAGATACACAAAAACAAGAAGAGTCAATGGAGGATATCCTAGCCTCTATCCGTGAAACTGTTGAAGAGGAAGTTGGCAAGGCTGATGATGATGAATCCAGCGCGTCGGCTACAAACTCTGATGAAGATATTGCAAATGAACTGCTTTCTGAAGAATTAACAGGCGAAGAAGATCAAAACGCTTCAAGCGACGACGATGCAAAAGAAGAAGCTGAAGCTTTGGCCGCACTTTCCAACATTGAAGAATCCAGCGATGAAGCAACACCAGCGGAAGAATCTTCAAGCGAAGACGACGTACTAGAACTCACAGACGTTGTGGAGCAGGGCGACAAAGCCGCAGGCGACGACATGATCGACGTCAACAAATTTGCCGAATCTGGCGAAATTACCGAAGCATCTAAAGAAGATGTAGCAGCTTCACGAAAGAGCTATGGTGCATCTGCTGACGATGCTGACGACATGGACGTGGACATTGACGGCATTATGTCCGAACTTGAAAGCGAAGGCGAAATTCCATCTGCTGAAAATAACTTGCCATCAGAAGACGATGCCGCAAGCTTTATTGCACAAAACAACGTGGATGAAGACGAAGCGCAAGCCACCACCCAGCCACAAGGCGAAGATGGCGATATGCTTGCTTCCACTGATGACGCTGAACAAGCCGAGCAACCAGCAGCCGAAACCCCTGCTGAACCGCAAGTGCAAGCACCGGCAACCGAAGCTGTGGCCAAAGCCGCTGCGGAAGAAGTTGCTAAAAAAGTGTTCCTACCCACAACACCTTCTGCAAAAGGTTTGCAGGTCAGCTTCCCTGCGGAAGTTTTGGCCGAAGCACTGCGCCCATTGGTGACCGATTGGATCAACCAAAACCTTGGCGACATTGTGGAAAGACTGGTGAAAGAGGAAATCTCTAAATTGGTGGATAAATAATTTATCTGTGTGTTTATTTGTCCTTTTTTATAGATGATTGATAAAGTGCATAGACTGAAAAGTTGATAAAGAAAATGGGGGCGGTTGTGCCCTCATTTTGAATGTTAAAAGTAAAATAAGTGGAATAAGTTAGATGTTAGAAAAAGCATATAATGCCAAAGACGTAGAGCAAAATCTTTACAAAAAATGGGAAGCTTCGGGCTGTTTTTCGGCTAACCCGCAAAGTGCTCAAAACCCGTTTACAATTATGATTCCACCACCGAACGTCACAGGTAAATTACATGCTGGCCACGCCCTAACCATGACCTTGCAAGACATTTTGGTTCGCCACGCCCGCATGACAGATAAGGATGCTTTGTGGCAACCCGGCACCGACCATGCTTCCATTGCGGTGGAGCGTTTGGTAACTCAAAAACTTGAAAAAGAAGGCGTGGACAAAAAAGAGATTGGCCGTGAAGCTTTCCTTAAAAAAGCGTGGGAGCAAAAAGAAGAATCTGGTTCTAACATTGTCAGTCAGTTGAAGTTGCTTGGTGCATCTTGCGACTGGGACCGTGAGCGTTTTACCATGGACGAAGGTTTGTCCAAAGCGGTGCTAAAAGTGTTTGTAGAACTTTACAATGAAGGCCTGATTTACCGTGGCACACGCCTTGTAAACTGGGACCCAAACCACCAAACCGCTGTTTCAGACATTGAGGTGAAGCACAAGGAAATGCAAGGCCACATGTGGCACTTGAAGTACCCATTGAAAGATGGTGGTCATGTTACCGTGGCAACCACACGCCCAGAAACCATGTTGGGTGACAGTGCGGTGATTGTTCACCCAGACGATGAACGTTACAAGCACCTTGTGGGTCAAACCATTACCTTGCCATTGGTGGGTCGTGAAATCCCCATTATTGCCGATGACTACATTGACATGGAGTTCGGCTCTGGCTGCATGAAGGTAACCCCAGCGCATGACTTTAATGACTATGAAATTGGTCAGCGCCACAATTTGGAAATGATCAACATTTTCACCAAAACGGCCCACGCCAATGAAAATGTGCCCGAAAAATATCAAGGCTTGGAACGCTTTGAACTGCGCAAACAAGTGGTGGCAGACTTTGAAGATCTTGGCCTGTTGGAAAAGGTGGAAGCGCACCAAAACAACGTGGCGCATGCCGAACGTGACGACACGATTTTGGAGCCATTCTTAACAACGCAGTGGTATCTTAAAACCAAGGAACTGGCAAAACCTGCCATTCAAGCAGTGAAATCTGGCGAAGTTGAATTTGTGCCACAAAACTGGGAAAAGACATACTTCCATTGGATGGAAAATATTCAAGACTGGTGTATCTCTCGTCAGCTTTGGTGGGGGCACCAAATCCCCGCTTGGTATAAAGGGGACGAAATTTACGTGGGTGAAAAAGCCCCAGAAGGCGAAGGATGGACCCGTGACCCTGACACGTTGGACACATGGTTCAGTTCCGGTCTTTGGCCATTTTCAACCCTTGGCTGGCCCGACAAAACACCCGAGCTGGAAAAGTATTACCCAACCGATGTGTTGGTAACAGGTTTTGACATTATCTTCTTCTGGGTGGCACGGATGATGATGTTTGGCTACAAATTCATGGGTGATGCACCATTTAAGAAAATTTTCATCCATGCTTTAGTGCGTGATGAACATGGCCAAAAAATGAGCAAGTCCAAAGGCAATGTGCTGGACCCGGTGGAGCTGATTGAAGAATTTGGCACCGACGCTTTGCGTTACACCATTGGTTCCTTAACAGCGCCGGGGGCGGACATTTCCCTTGGTAAGGGCAAAATTGAAGCGTCCCGCAACTTTTGCACCAAGCTTTGGAATGCCTCCCGCTTTGCGTTGATGAACGGCGTGCAGTATGACGAAAACTTTGACATTCAAACCGTAAAACACCCCGTGAACAAGTGGATGATTGCCAAACTTTCTGAGCTGATTGACACCCAAAATAAAGCCTATGAAGAGTTTAGGTTTAATGATATTGCCACAAGCCTTTACCACTTTACGTGGGGCACATATTGCGACTGGTACTTGGAGCTGACCAAACCAATGGTTTACGGAACAGACGAAGCGCTGGCCGAAGAAACGAAGCAAACCTTGGGCTGGGCATTGGAAAAATTATTGCGCTTGATGCACCCTGTGATGCCGTTTATCACTGAAGAAATTTGGTTGACACTCACAGGCAATCAAGGGACGGATAAACTTCTGATGGGTCAAGCTTGGCCAGATGCCAAAAGCTGGCCGAAGGACGAAAAGTCCATGGAAGATGTGGACTGGTTGATTAACGTTATCACTGCTGTGCGTACCGCAAGAAGTGAAAACAATGTGCCAAACAAGGCCGAAGTTGTGGCCACTGTTAAAGGCGCAAACGAAACTGAAATTACACGCTTTAAAGCTTATGAAGGTTTCATTAAGGGCATGACCAAAGTGGCAGGTTTTGAGCCACACGCAGGTGACCTTGCCAAAACCGATGTGGTGGCCGTGGCCGAAGGTTTGGAAATTGTTCTACCCCTAGAAGGCGTGGTGGACTTTGAAGCGGAAAAAGAACGTATTCAAAAGGAAATTGCCAAATTTGAAGCCGAACTTGGTAAAATTAACGGCATGCTAGGCAACGAAAACTTTGTGAAACGTGCGCCAGAGCATGTGGTGACCGAACAGCAAGAAAAGCGTGATGCCATTATGGCAGACCTTTCAAAATTAAAACAAGTTTTAGAGGCGAGATAGATGGATAAACGGAACGATATTCTGATTAAGTTGGATAACTACAACCCTGAAAGTTTGGAAGAGCAGGGCAGTAAAATTTTGATGCTGGACTTTATTGAAAACAACAAAAACTGTTTTCAACGTGAAAACTTGGAAGGCCATGTGACGGCTTCGTCTTGGATTGTGAACCCCGACCGCACCAAGGTTTGCTTGGTTCATCACAAAAAGCTGAAGCGTTGGGTGCAAGCTGGTGGCCACTGCGATGGTGAATTCCGCACCAAATTGGTTGCACAAAAAGAGCTGGAGGAAGAAACAGGTCTTAAAACAGCCGAGTTGGTGAGCGATAAGTTGTTTGACATTGACGCTCATGTGATCCCCGATCACAAAAACGTGCCCGAGCATATCCACTACGACGTGCGGTTTTTGTTTGAGGCTGACGACAACGAAAACCCTGTCGTCAGTGATGAATCCAACGACGTGAAATGGTTTACGTTAGAAGAAGCCGAAAAACTGGAATTGGATGATTCAGTTTTAAGAATGCTTGAAAAAACATACGCAATACAGTAAATTCGATTAAATTTTAAAGAGGGAATAAAAGATGGCAGGACACAGTAAATGGGCCAACATTAAGCACCGCAAAGCGGCGCAAGATGCCAAACGTGGTAAAATTTTCACACGTTTAATTCGTGATATTATGACAGCGGCAAAAAGCGGTGGTGACCCGAACGATAACCCATCTTTAAAGCTGGCGCTGGATAAAGCACGTGCCGCCAACATGACCAAAGACGTGATGGAACGTGCCGTTAAACGTGGTACGGGCGAAATTCAAGGTGAAGATTACGTTGAAAAAGTTTACGAAGCCATGGGCCCAGGCGGTGTGGCTTTGGTCATTAAAACATTGACCGATAACGGCACACGCACCTACAACAACGTCCGCTTGGCTGTTTCAAAAGGTGGCGGTAACTTGGGCGAGCAAGGGTCTGTGATGTGGCAGTTTAACCACCTTGGTTTGATGGTTTACCCCAACACAATTGGCGCGGAAGACGACGTGATGGAAGCGGCTTTGGAAGCAGGAGCATCTGACTTTGAAGCCGAAGGCGACGTTTATAAAATTATGACAGAAGTGGCCGACTTTGGCGCCGTGCGTGATGCTATGGCTGAAAAATACGGCGCAGCCATTGAAGACCCAGACCTAACTTACATTCCAACAAACTGGATTGAAGTAACCGACCAAGAAACGGCTGAAAAAGTTCAAAAACTGGTGGACATGGTGGAAGAAGATGACGACGTTCAAGAAGTGATCACCAACATGGACTTGTCGGAAGAAGTGGCTGAAAAATTAGCTTCTTAATTTTTTTAAGCTTAAATAAAGCCAAATAAAAAAGCCTCCTAATGGAGGCTTTTTTACGAGTGATGGTTACGATGTTTTAGGTTTGGTGTCCTTAACTTCAAGTTTAGGTAAGTTGGGGACGGCATTATGTTCAAACAGATTGTCCATTGTTAATCCGTGGATGACCATCCAGAAATAAAGAACAACATCAAGCCTTGCTTTGTTGTTGCATGCTGGGTTGCTGAGCAGGTGAAGTAACATGTCAATACTATGTTGCTCGGGGTATTGCTTGAAGTGTGCATTTTTTGTGGAACTGTCAACAGGCAGGGGGGTGTTTATAAACAGCTTGTGGGCCAAGCTCAGTTGGCTTGAAAGTAAATTGCAGATGTTTTGTGCTGTCGGGTTGTTGAGAATAAAAATTTTATCTCGACCCCTTTCTAAGCAAGAAGTGTAGGATTGTAAGTCTGTATATGCTTGCTCGGTACTTTCCAAAACAGCTTTGGTGAGGCTGCAGCTATAAACCTCGCGTGTATCAAAAAATGGAATGGTGATCGAGTTTTTATCCACCTTGATCTTTCGGGCCTTTTTGAACAATTTAAAGTTAGGTTCAGAAAAGATGTAGTGGTTGCAGTGGGCACGGATCAGTTTCTCGCATTTTCTAATTTTGGCCACCACGTCAAATAAACTCAAAGTGATGGCGCCGCTGTTAAAACGGGTTAGCTTGTTTAAAATTTCGGTTATTTCTTCGGCGGCTTGAATGGCCTGTTCAAAGGGTTCAGTCATGGGAGGTTGCCTCATATGTTTAAAAACAGAAGAGAGAAGAAAAGGAATGGAAAGGTGTTAAATACTTATTTAGATTGTGTACAATTCGCCCTTAAATATCAAGTAAAAAAGGTTTGAAGTGAAAGGGAGGTTACAAGAAAAGTGATTTATAAATAACAGTGCCTACAAAATTTGCCATTCATTGTTTAAATTTGGTTGGTTCTCATGTATGATGGAGGGCATAAAATTTTAATTAAAAAAAGAAGAAATTTGTGCAATGTCTCAGTTTGATCTAATTGTAATTGGTGCGGGGCCAGCGGGTTATGTTTCTGCCATTCGTGCAGCCCAGTTGGGAATGAAAACAGCGTTGATTGAAAAACGCAAAGAGCTTGGCGGCACTTGCTTAAACGTAGGTTGCATTCCTTCAAAAGCACTTTTGGATTCTTCCGAAAAATATGAAATGGCACAACACCACTTTGCCGACCACGGCATTGAAGTGACCGACGTGAAAACGGACATTCCAAAGATGATCAAGCGCAAGCAAAGCGTGGTGGATAAGATGACCCAAGGCATCAACTTCTTGATGAAAAAAAACAAAGTAACTGTGATTAACGGCTGGGCGACCATTGACGGCCCGAACACCGTAAAAGTGGACGATGGTGACGTTTATGAAGCGAAAAAAATCCTCATCGCCGCAGGGTCGGACGTGATTGAGCTGCCGTTTGCTAAGTATGATGGTGAACATATTATTTCTTCTACAGAAGCGTTGGAACTGCAAACAGTGCCACAGCACCTAATTGTGATTGGTGCCGGTGTAATTGGCTTGGAGCTGGGTTCTGTTTGGCGCCGTTTGGGTGCAAAAGTTTCTGTGATTGATATTGCAGATAAACCACTTGCGGTAATGGACGGTGACCTTGGTAAAGAAGCGCAAAAGCTGTTTACCAAACAAGGGTTGGAGTTTTACATGGAGTCTAAGGTGACTGGTGTGAACGTTGAAGATGGCAATGTGAATGTGGAGCTGGAAGACAAAAACGGCGAAACTAAAAAGCTGAATGGCGACAAAGTACTGGTGGCTGTCGGGCGTAAGCCAAACACCAGCGGCTTAAAGCTTGAAAATGCCAACATTAAAACCGATGACCGTGGCTTTATTGAAGTGAACGAAAATTTCCAAACTTCTTGCGAGAGCATTTACGCCGTGGGCGACTGTGCGCCAGGGCCAATGCTTGCCCACAAAGGTGAAGAAGAGGGCGTGGTTTGCGTAGAGATGATGGCTGGTCAAAAACCGCATGTGAATTATGACTGTATTCCTTGGGTTGTTTATACATCGCCTGAAATTTCTGGCGTTGGTAAAACCGAAGAAATGCTGAAAGAAGAAGGTGTGGCGTACAACGTTGGTAAGTTTAATTACTTGGCCAATGGCCGTGCAGTTGCCATGGCAGAAAGCACAGGCTTTGTAAAAGTGTTGGCGGACAAGAAAACCGACAAGCTTTTAGGTGTCCACATGATTGGTCACAACACGTCAGAGATGATCCACGAAGCTGTAGCCATTATGGAATTTGGCGGTTCTGCCGAAGACATGGCACGCATGGTTCATGCCCACCCAACCATGAGCGAGGCCACCAAAGAGGCGGCATTGGCTGTGGATGGACGTGCGATTCACGCTTAAGTTAAAAGTTTGTTGAGGCCGTGCATTACACCGCAGAACAGATTAGTGAAATTTTAAAGGCAGAGTCTTGGCGTGGGTTTGACGCTAAGGCTCTGACTTTATTAGAAGAGTCTGTTCAAGAATGTGTGGACTTGGCTTATGCCGAACTGGGGCATGAATATGTCATGTTGTTTGAAACTTTGACCGACCATTCAGCAAACCAAATTGAATTATTTGCCAAACGGCTTGAGATGGCCTTTCCTAAAAAGTCTAAGCATTATGTTCTGGACGTGGGGGCAGGGCACGGTGTTTGCACCCAGCACCTTGCCAAACAACCAAAGGTTAAGGTCAAGGCGGTTGAGCCTTCCGAGTATTTTTACGCCCGCCATTTGCTGGAAATGGAACGTGAAGGCACCTTGCCCTTTGGCTGTGCGATGAAGGCGGACATGTGCCATCTGCCGTTTGAAAATGCCACTTTTGAAGGCGTTTATTGCAACGCTGTTTTGCACCACCAACTTTACCTGCCGGGTAAAAACATTGGCATTGAAAAAGCAATGAGCGAATTTTCGAGGGTGTTGATTAAAGGCGGGCAGCTCTACATTTTAACCCTGTTGGGGGAGCATCATCACATTCATAATCACAAGTTTTTCCAGTCCCTGGAAGGGGCAGATATGGAAAAATTGGCCAAACGCAATTTATTAAAGGTGGACAACTTAAAAGAAGTGGTGAGCAAAGGTCCGTTTGGTGACCAAACCCGCTGGTTAGAAGCCTGCTTAACAAAAAGAACGTAAGGGGTTGATATTATCAGGGCGAATGAATATACTTTATTCAAGTTCTCACCTAAGGTAACGTTTATGAATGTAAGATCTGTGATTTCTCACGCAATTTTCTATACCACCTATTTGATCAATGCACTCGCCTATGGATGCTTAATTGATGTCTCTGTTAAGTTTAATGTGTCGTACGTTATACCGTTTATCTCAATGGCGGCCTATACCACCTTGTTAATTTTTGTTAAGAATTTTAATAAGCAGAAATTAGACACCCAAAATTTTACGGTTTGTCCGCTTAAAACAACAAACGAATCGTAGTATCGAAAAAATAAAAAGCCTCCAAGTGGAGGCTTTTTTGTTGCACCTTAGCTGTTGTTTTTCACCAGCGCATCGTTTAAAAAATTGGTGAGCATTGCCCCAACACCAAAACGCAAAGCGTTTAAAATGTCGGGGTTTTCGCCACCAAAGTTGTGGTCGGCATGTTCTATCACCAGTTCACTGCGCAGGTTTTTTATGTGCTTCATTAAGCTTAAAGTTCTCTCCGGCTTAATGTAACTGTCCGCCCCTGCGCGGATAATGTAAGTAGGCGTGTGGTTGTTTTTGGCTTCGTCACTGTCAAAAACTTCAATTTCTAAGGGAACACGGTTGTTGAATGTTTCATCTTGGCGCATTTCGCACGGGTGTACTTCTTTTAAAGGGAAGATTAAGCCGTCTTGCTTCATGCGTGCAATGAACAGGCGTAGTTTTCGCAGTACCATAAACGGTACCTCCAAAGGTTTTATGTGAATGAAAGGTAAGAAAAATAAAGGTTTTGTAAAAGATATTATAAGAATGGATACCTAACATGTAAAGAGATATGCGCTTTTAGAACCTTTTATGCAGCACCTGTTGCGCTTGAATAAGGATTTGCGTTTGCGGGCAAAACCTTTTATAACTAACCGCTGTATAAAGATGTTTAAAAACTTAATTTTAAGGGGAAAACCTTGCAAGAGCAGATTGTTGGCAAAAAATCACATTCACGCACCAATCCAGAAGTTTTGGAGTTTGTTGAAAAGCACAAAGCACTGCATGTGGACCTTGGGACAGGGGATGGTTTGTTTGCGTGGCGTTTGGCAAAGGAAATGCCCAACACAGCAGTGCTTGGCATTGATGCGGCAAGGGAATCTTTGAAAGAGGGCAGTGCCCGTGCGGCCAAAAAGCCAAGCCGTGGTGGTGCACCCAATGCGATGTTTTTATGCGCCAATGTGCTGGAGATGGACAACCTGCTTGACGGCAAGGCGGACGTGGTTTCCGTGAACTTCCCTTGGGGGTCGCTGTTGCAAGCGGTCAGCATTCCATTCCCTGGGTTTGTGGCCAAAATGGCCGCCCTTTTAAAAGAAGGGGGTGAGCTGCACCAACACATCAACATGCATGTGTTTAAGGACGAGGATCAACGAAAGTCTCTTGGTTTACCAGTGTTGGATGACGCTTATATGGCGCAAAAAATTATCCCCGCGTATGAAGCGGCAGGCCTGAAAATGTTGGAATATTATTTTATTCCCGCAGGGCAAAAAACGGAAATTGCCTCCACGTGGGGTGGCCGTCTCACCCGTAACAGCAGCCGACCAACCTTGGTCTTTAAGTGCCAGAAAGTTTAAAGTTTCATGCAAAAAACACAGCTATTTTTGGTTGGCGTGCCCATTGGCCACTTTGATGACATGACCTTCCGTGCCCTTGAAACTCTTAAAAAGGTGGATGTGATTGCCGCCGAGGATACCCGAAAAGCCAAAAAACTGTTGGATTACTTTAAAATTACCGGCAAGCAAGTGCTTTCCCACGGGGCGCACAATGAACATCACAGCGTGGATGGTTTGATTGCGCTGATCCAAAAGGGGCAAACCATGGCCTATATCAGCGATGCGGGGATGCCAGGCATCAGCGACCCTGGTTACATGTTGGTGCGTGCGGCGTTGCAAGCGGATGTTGTTTTTGATGTCATCCCAGGGGTGACAGCGGCAACCACGGCGGTGACGTTGAGTGCGCTCCCTTGCGATAAATTCACATTCCACGGTTTTTTGCCCCGCAAGGAAGGGCCAAAATTGCGCTACCTTGAAAATTTGATGAGCAGGGAAGAAACCCACATTTTTTATGAAGCACCACACCGGGTGATGGACACCTTTGCAGCCCTTGCGCAAACCTGCCCCGATCGCTTGTGCGCCGTGGGGCGTGAGCTGACCAAAATTCACCAAGAATGTGTCCGTGGCACCGTGGCAGATGTTTATCAAAAATTTCAATCCCGTGATGATATTTTGGGCGAGTTTACCATTATTCTCGCCGGTCAAAGCGAGGTGGCGGAGCAGGTGGAAAGCTTAGACGATGCCATTTTAACCTTGCTTGCAAAGGGCATGAAGGTGAAGGATATCCGTGACCAATTGGTGGAAAAATCCACCCTTTCTAAAAAAGAAATTTATCAGCGCATTCTAAGCTTAAAATCTGACGGCTGACCCTTTTTAAAAAGTGACTTTTTTGCAAGGGGGTGGCCTTGTGAGTTTGCTTGTTATGTTGTCTGTTTAGGGGCTGTTTTGTTATAGTTTTTTGGTCTTATGTAAGACAATGTAACAAAAATAAAAAGGTGTTCATCATGCGCACGCGTGGATCCATGGGTAAAATGGTCAACAAGCTAACAAAGCGAGAGAAAACGCAAGCTTTCTCCATGATTGACCGTATTGCACGTGGTGTAAGCCACCCCTATACGCGCGAGTTTATGCCAGCGGTTGTTGCCAGCAATGTGGCCGAACCAGTTAAGCAAACCATGCAGGCAACCCCTGTGCGTGAAAGTGCTTTTGTGGTGCGTGAGCAAACGGCTGACAATGTGGTGGTGATGCGCAGTGAGCCGAAGGTGGCCAGTAACGCCAAGCCTAAAATAGTTTTCCCTGACGTTTTTTACGAATATTTCGAAGTGGTGGAGCATCAACCTAAAAAGGTTGGTTAATGGGTCACCAATAACTTTCAAAAATGCCTGACAGTTGGTTGAGAGGTGGTTTTAAGTCTTGTGCTTAAACACGCTCACGTCTCAAGGACTCATAACGAGACTGAATGGGCGGAAACTTCTTTTTACGAACCTGCTCCTTCATGTCGTACTGAATTTTAAGCGCTACGATTGGGAAACTGATAGAGGTGAACAAGCTACCGACCACTAAAATGGCTTGCTGTTCCGCAAAGAGGCCGTATAAAACCCAAAAGCAACTTGCCGCAAGAATAAGCGCTTTGGCAGGCAGGGAAACTTGGCTAAAGTCCCCATCTTTGAGTTGGCTCCATACTTGAAAAACATAGCCTATGCAGGTTAAAAAAGCTGCAATATAACCAATCAGCATCACACCCATTATTCTTACTCCTATACTTTAAGGTTCCTTGTTACCACTTTAGTATTATATGTGGTAACACAAATAAAAAACAACAAAAAACTGTCACTTTAGGGATATGTCCAACTAAACTGGTGCGTCTAGGTCACATAAAAAAGACCCTGTCATCTGACAGGGTCTTTTTGTTGCGCTTTCCAGGCATTGTAAGCTTGGCGCATGCAGTAAAAACAAGGGCGGTACCCTGCTTGTTGGGCTTGGGCTTCGTCTTTAAAAAACACTCGGTTCTCACGGTGTATTTTATGGCGACCTGAAGCGCAGGTTAAAAGGCCATAAATTTTGCCTTTAGACCAACCCGCAAGGGTGATTTGTTTGTTTTGAATCAGTTTATGAAGCTGTTGCTTTGTTAAACGGTTGTGATGGTGCATCTAGTTACCTCAAAAATAGGTAGCGATTATGCACCTGACATTATCACACTTTTAAGGATTGCTTAAGCTGAATTTTGGCAGGGCGACCACGCATTTTGCGCACCACTACAACAAAAGCAACAAAGCCAAATTCTAACCCTGTTAAGAATACGGGGTAAACAAGGTTTTGGGCGTTGGGTGTTTCAATGGCAAAAATCATAAAGCCATAGGCAAACGCCGCCAAGGTGTAGGCGGTTAAATCCTCACTGTAAGGTTTGTAATAAGTTTTGCGGATTGTTGGGTAAAAACTCAGTACGTCAATGGCCATTAGTAAGCAAAGTGCGGCCAACGGGTCCTTGGTGATCAACCACATGGGGATGGCGCAAAGCGCCCCAATGAATGTGTAGGTATCACTGGCGGTGATGTTTTTATTTTTCATAAAAGCGGCATAAACGGCAATGCTTAAATAACATGCGGCTGTAATGTAAAGCACCAAGGATGAGCCGCCACCTTCATCCATATGGCCTTGGGCAAGTCCGCCCACAGCCATCACAATAAACCAGCTTAACCAACTGAAAACATGGGGTTGTGACTTGCCTTTGTAAATTGAATAAACATAAAACGCATAAGCGAGGAGCGACATAAAAATTGCCATTCCACTAAAAAACTGACTACTCAGCATATAACACCGAAATTGTTGAAGTTATCTATTAGTATAAGGGTTTTTGCCCCTTTTAGCAAGGGGTGACTTAATGCACAGGCTGGCTGGGTCGGCGTAACCACAGCAAATAAGCGGCAAATGACCATTCTAAACACAGTAAAAATAAAGGGTATATCAACGCTTGAGAAAGTAGGTTTTCTAAGGCGAAGATGACAAACAGGTAGCGTGTGCCAGCCACGATATAGGCGATCAAATCTTCGCTGTGTGGTTTGTGATATGTTTTACGAATGGTGGGGTAAAAGCTTAACAGGTCAATGGTGATCAGCCAGGCCAAGGCGGTAAGCGGGTTTTGGGTGAATGCCCAGATGGGAATGATGGCCAAGGCGGCCAAAAATGTTAACCAGTCGCTTTTTGTGAAGTTCTTCTCCCCTGATATAAGGGCGGCAAGGGTAATGCTAAAACAATTAAAGGCGGACATGTAAAACACCCAAGAGGATGCACCTTTGTCCATATCTCCTTGGATCAGTGCGCCTGCTAAAAATAAAATGGACCAATTCAGCCAGCTTAAGGCGTGGGGTTTGGTGATGCCTTTTAAAATAGAACGCATATAAAAAACATAAGAAACAAAGGCCATGGCTGTGGCAAGGCCACCAAAAATGTGGATGGACTGCATGTGGCTTGCTCCTTATATTTATGATTAAAATGTTTGGGTTTTTTATTTATGGTATATAGCAAAAAAAGAAGGCGTTAAAGCCTTCTTTTTTATTTTTCGTTATTTTTTACAATTACAACCGGTGCAGTCTTCCACACGGTAAGTGCCATCGCCGTTTGAGAACAAGCGAAGCGGTGCGGCGCCTGTGGGGGCTGTGCCCAAGTATAGTGGGAGGATGTCGTCTGAGTGTACATGGTCTTCGTCTGTTGCTGGGATATGTACTGTAAAAAATACATAGTAATACTCGCCTTCAATGGTTTCAGCCACTGCAACGCCATTGGGGTCAAGTTTGGGTGCACTTTCGGCAGAGCAGCAAACGAGAATCTGATTGTCTATGGGTTTTTCTTGATTTTTTGATAGAGCTGTTACCAGCTTTGGGTGTTTATCAACCAGTTTAGCCAGTGCCGACTCCATCAATGCAATATGTGCCGTATCTGTAAAGTATTGTGAGGTGAAAGTAACTTTTGTTTTTTGTGGCATGCTTTAGCCCTCAAAGTGAAGTGAATTGAAAAAGGAAAAGTGTGTAACATTTGAAATGTATACGGTTTTATTGTTTCTGTAAAGATTTATGTGAATCATTTGAGTCATTCGAAGCTCCCTTAATTTTTGGTCATGCAGGGATGACTAAAATGTGTTCAGCAACCACCAGTCACCGGTCGAAGCGGAAGCATCAACAGCACGGGGTGCTGTTGACCGCTGACCCCGAAGCGCGTATCGGCGCGTAGGTTAGGTGCTCAAAAAAAAGGGAGCCGAAGCTCCCTTAATTTTTGGTAATACAGAGATGACTTAGGTGTGTTGAGCAACCACCAGTCACCGGTCGAAGCGGAAGTATCAACAGCATGGGGGTGCTGTTGACCGCTGACCCCTAAGCGCGTATCGGCGCGTAGGTTAGGTGCTCCAAAAAAAAGGGAGCCGAAGCTCCCTTAATTTTTGGTAATACAGAGATTACTTAGTGATGTCAGCAACAACACCAGCACCTACCGTACGGCCACCTTCACGGATCGCGAAACGTAGACCTTTGTCCATCGCGATAGGAGCGATCAACTCAACGTCGATCTCAACGTTATCGCCAGGCATTACCATTTCTGTACCTTCTGGTAGAGAGATAGCACCTGTTACGTCAGTTGTACGGAAGTAGAACTGAGGACGGTAGTTGCTGAAGAATGGAGTGTGACGACCACCTTCTTCTTTAGATAGAACGTAGCACTCAGCTTTGAAGTTTGTGTGCGGAGTGATTGTACCAGGCTTAGCAAGTACTTGACCACGTTCAACATCTTCACGTTTTGTACCACGAAGTAGAACACCAACGTTGTCACCAGCTTCACCACGATCAAGTAGCTTACGGAACATTTCAACACCAGTACATGTTGTTTTTGTTGTGTCTTTGATACCAACGATTTCAATTTCATCACCAACGTTTACAACGCCAGACTCGATACGGCCAGTTACAACTGTACCACGACCAGAGATAGAGAATACGTCTTCAATCGGCATTAGGAATGACTTATCGATGTCACGCTCAACTTGAGGGATGTAAGAATCAACGTTGTCCATCAATTTCATGATAGAACCAGCACCTAGGTCAGAAGCATCACCTTCAAGAGCCTTAAGAGCAGAACCGCGGATTACAGGAATGTCATCACCTGGGAAGTCGTAAGAAGATAGAAGTTCACGTACTTCCATTTCTACCAACTCAAGAAGTTCTTCATCGTCAACCATGTCACATTTGTTTAGGTAAACAACAAGAGCAGGTACACCTACCTGACGAGCAAGAAGGATGTGCTCACGTGTTTGTGGCATTGGGCCATCAGCAGCGTTTACAACAAGGATAGCACCATCCATCTGAGCAGCACCAGTAATCATGTTTTTAACGTAGTCGGCGTGACCTGGGCAGTCAACGTGTGCGTAGTGACGTGCGTCAGTTTCGTACTCAATGTGAGATGTGTTAATTGTAATACCACGCTCTTTTTCTTCAGGAGCAGAGTCGATTGTGCTGAAGTCACGTAGTTCTGCTTTACCAGCTTCTGCTAGTACTTTAGAAATTGCGGCTGTTAGAGTTGTTTTACCGTGGTCAACGTGGCCAATAGTACCGATGTTGCAGTGCGGCTTACTTCTGTCAAAAGATGCTTTTGCCATTTTAGCTAAATCCTTGTCTTTTTTAGTTTATATATATTATCTGTCCAATGTTCATATTCCTACGAACAATTGGCTTGTTCGATAATGCTGGCATGATAATCCTGTCGCACAGCATGAATAATCATCAACACCTTTATAAGGGTTTGATTTATTTTTTCAACCCTTTTTTTTGATTTTTTTTACGAAACGGTGGGTTTTCTTAGATATTTTTTGCACTGGGTTGGTTGCATCATAAAAAAACACCCCGTTTATGAAGGGGTGTTTGGATTCGTGAAGGGCGGTTTAGAGTTGTGGACGCAGGGGTCGTTTTTCAAATTGATCGGTTAAAACTAGGAAGTTCATAGGTTCCGAGGAGCTAATGGTTTTCTTAAGACCTATTTCGGGAGTAGGATTAAGTGCACAAGACATGAAAAATCCGTAACGTGAATAATTATTCAAGGCTTGTTTGACTGTATCTTTTATTTGTGTTCCCAGCTCGGTGGTTTCCACAAAAATGGTTAATCGTAAGGGTTTGTTAGCACGCTCGCAACATTGCACAAATTTCTGAATGCGTTCGCTTAAGTCGTCTAATGGGGTGTGTTGATGCAAAACAATGCTCATGCTTGTACGCACAAAGTTATCGTCAACAACAGTTTCGAATGGATATTGCTTGTCTGACATATAAAATGCCTCCGCATGAAAATGGAAATGGAAAGAAAGGTGTTAAGTGTATATAAAAAATAATGTTTTAATCTTAACCTGTCAAGTTTGTATAATGGCATAAAAAACACCCCGTTTGATTGGGGTGTTTGGGTTCGTGAATGGTGGTTTAGACCTGTTAATAGTATAAGGTTGTACCCAAGAAACCGAGACATGCCGTTGTTAAAAGGCTTAATCCGATTTCCGGTTTGTTCGTGTTACGGTTTCTCAGTAATAAAAAACCGATTGAAGCTACAATGGCAAACACTATCATTAACAGAACGGGGGTGGGGAGTCCTAAGATCATTATGTAATCTCTCTTGTAGATGTAAGTAACAAACGCTTGAATGTACAAGCGATGAGTTTGTATGGTATTTGGGTTCTCTGTGCTCGCTTAACCCGTTATGAAGGTTATCACGCCTTCCAGTACAGGTGTCCAAGTGAATAGAACTCCTAAGAAAGTAAAGAAGACTACTACAAAAATTATCAAAAAGATAATGCATAGCAGGAAAGCGCCTGTAGCCAGTAGAGTGGAGTCTGCGTCAAAGCCGTAGGTTAATAATTTACTGCCAATTGCGCAGGTAACCCAACTAACAACCGCTAAGATGATGAGTTCAATGAGTACAGGCATAAAAGCCTCCTAAGTGATGTAAGGATTTATAAGGTAAACGAATAAGTGAATCTAATACTATAAATAAGATGTAGGCACTCAAGGTTCTGTTGTCAAGGTGTTACGGATGAAGATTACAACTGTTCCATTGCTTTAATGGCTTGTTCGCTGGAAAACCCACGACGTAATAAGAAATTGATGCGCTTTGATTTTTCTTTTTGAATTTCTTTTAAAGTGGCTTGTTTTTCTTCCCACCTGTTTGCGTTTTCGGCTTTCTCGTAAAGCTGGTTGGGGAAGGGGCCATATTTACGGGTCAGCAGTTCATTGGCTTGTTGTTGCCAGTTGTGTGTTTCGCCAAGGCGTTCTTCTTCGCCGCTTTCAAAGCGTTCAAATGCAGTGGCAATGGTGTTTTCGGCAACGCCTTTGTTTTTAAGTTCGGTGTGAATGCGACGTTTGCCCCACTTGGATAAGGTGGCCCGTGAGCGGATGCGCTCATAAGCGAAGTTTTCATCGTTTAGGTAGCGTGCGTCTATCAAGGTTTGAATACACGCGGTTACCTCAGCCTCGGGGTATTCTTTTTTTAAAAGAGCGCTTTTCATTTCCGCCACGGCGTAACCACGGCGTGAAAGCAGTTGGATGGATTTGTCAAATGCGGATAATTTGGATTGTCTTTTAGCCATGTGGGGTATGATAATATCAAAAAGGTGATTTGTCAGGTTTATTTTTAAACGGTTTCTTGCTAATTTAGCGGTTATGAAAATTTTGCATCACAAAACGGATATTGCGGAAGCTTTAAACACCTTTGACGTAGAGGACAGCATTGGCCTGTGCTTTTACAACGGTGTGGTGGATACACCTTTTGTGGTGGCGGCAAGGCAGGCGGGTTATGTGTGTGACCGTTTGGTGCTGGTGAACCTTGCTAAACCCACCAACCAAACCACGCAAAACCTTATGAAACGCATTGGCGCCGACTTGTTGTTTGAACCACAAGCGGTGGACATTCACCTGCAAGGCTTTTTAAAGGACGAGTCCCGTAAGTTGGCTTTGATTGTGATGTCCCTTTTTCAGTTTATGCCTTTAACGGTGACCGTGGCGGAAAATGCCCTGCCGCTGATTCAAATTTTAAAAAACTTAAGCGATGACTTTGGTCACCCGTTTGAATTAACCGTTAAACAAACACCGCACCACTTGCTCAATGCCCAGCAAAAAAAAGTGCGTGCGGCAGTGCTGCCAATGCTGGATCTGTTGCAGTCGGGCGAGGCGGACATGACCGAGCTTGTCAGCATGCTCAAAAAAAGCATGGAGGTGCATCAAATTCAGCTGGACCATGTGCAGTTTTATGACGCCGATACCTATGAGGCTTGTTACGGCGTGGTGTCGCCTTCTTGTTATGTGGCGGTCGATTGTCACGTGGCGGGGCAACCGGTTCATGACATTTTTACAATGACGGACCTTTAAAGGCCATTATTTCTGTTTAATTACACAATTAACCTTGAAATTTTAAATGAAGTTCCTTATAAAGGCTTTATACCCTTTTTGCGGGTGGAAGTTGAATGTCTAAAAAAGAGGAATCATAAGAACATGGCTCGCGTAACAGTTGAAGATTGCGTTACAATTATCCCAAACCGTTTTGAATTGGTGCTTTTGGCATCTCAACGTGCACGTGACATCAGTGCTGGTGTACCTCTTACCGTTGAAAAAGACAACGACAAAAACCCAGTGGTTGCCCTGCGTGAAGTGGCCGAGCAAACCATCGACTTTGAAGAACTGCGCCGCCACATCGTTCACGGTGTTAACCGCCACGCAGACCTAAACTTCGAAGATGACAACATCACCACATTGACAGAAGACGCATTGAGCGACCTAACAGGCTCTGCGGAATCTATCCAAGAAGTTGAATTTGAAGGTGAAGAAGGTGAAGGCGAAGAAGCTGAAACCGTTGAACTTTCTCCAGAAGATGCTGAAGATGCTGCAATGGACGCTGCCGCTGCCGCTGCCCTTGAAAGCTTGACATCTATGGAAGATAGCTTCGCCGATGAGGAAGAAACTAAAGAATAATTGGTTTTTCATACAACACAAGACCGCCACCTGTTTGGCGGTTTTTGTTTTTTTAATAGAAAAAGCATGAAATTTAAGCCAAAAAACTTTATATTAAGCACAACATTTAAATAACAAAGGCTCGAGAACGGTAGATGATTCGCCAATATGAACTGATAGATAAAATTCAGCAATTTAACAAAAAGGCCGATGTGGCCCTTTTAAACCGAGCTTATGTTTACTCCATGAAGGCGCATGGCAACCAAAAGCGCGCATCGGGCGAGCCTTACCTCATCCACCCGCTGGAAGTGGCATCCATTATTGCTGATTTGCATTTAGACGATGCCTCCATTGCCGCCGCCTTACTGCACGACACCATTGAGGACACTCTGGCCACCAAAGAAGAAATTGAAAAACTGTTTGGTGAAGAGGTGGCCAACATTGTTGAAGGTGTAACCAAGCTTTCAAAACTTGAATTTACCAACAAGCAAAAAGAGCAGGCGGAAAACTATCGCAAACTGTTCCTTGCCATGAGTAAGGACATTCGTGTTCTTTTAATTAAAGTGGCCGACCGCTTGCACAATATGCGCACCTTGCATTGCATTCCCAAACCCGAAAAACGCCGCCGTATTGCCCAAGACACGATGGACATTTTTGTGCCACTGGCCGAGCGTGTGGGTTTGTATGGTATTAAAACCGAACTGGAAGAAATTGCATTCCGTGAATTGCATCCTGAATCCTTTGAGCGTATTTCTGAGCGGTTAAAGTCCTACCGTGAGCAGGACAATTTAATTGGGCGTGTGCTAGAAGCACTGAAAGAAGAACTAGCGGAAGAGGGCATTGAATGTGAAGTAAAAGGCCGTGAAAAGTCGATTCCATCCATTCACAAAAAAATGGTTTCAAAGAACTTGACTTTTGACCAGCTGACCGACATTGTCGCCTACCGCATTATTGCCAAGGACAAGGTGAAGTGTTACGAAGTGTTGGGTAAAATTCACGACATTTACAAGGCGATTCCTGGGCGATTTAAGGACTATATCTCCAATCCGAAGCCAAACGGTTATCAGTCCTTACACACATCGGTGATTGGGCCTTTTGGCAACCGGATGGAAATTCAGATCCGTGACCAACAAATGGACGAAATTGCCGAAAGTGGTGTGGCGGCGCACTGGCTGTATAAACAGCAAACGGGTGCAGCGATGACCGAAGGCATGCAGTACAAATGGCTGAAGTCCCTGATGGAAACTTTGCAGGACAGTGAAGACGCAGAAGAATTTATTGAAAATGCCAAAATGGACCTGTTTGATGATCAGGTGTTTGTCTTTTCTCCAAAAGGGGATTTGGTCACCTTGCCCAAAGGTTCCACCACATTGGACTTTGCTTATAACGTTCACTCCGAAGTGGGTAACAAATGCCAAACCGCTAAGGTAAACGGTCGTGTGGCACCACTGCGGACAAGGCTTAAAAACGGCGATCAGGTGGAAATTATCACCAGTAAAAACCAAACGCCCACCCGTGGCTGGCTTAAATTGGTCATTACCGGTAAAGCAAGGTCGGCCATCAACCGTTTTATCCGCCTGCAAGAGCGCGATGAGCTGATACGCCTTGGCCGTGAAATGTTGGAAAAAGCCGCCAGACGTGAAAGTTTGTCCTACACTGAAAAATCGCTCACCACACAGGTTTTAAAAGACCTTAAGATGGACTCACTGGATGATTTGTATGTTGGCATCGCCCAAGGTCACGCTTTTACAAGGCAAGTTTTTGATGTGCTGTTCCCCGAGCGTAACCAACCGCAAGAACAAAAGAACGAAATTGAAGAAGCGCGTAGCAACAACAAGCCAAAATTTGAACGACGTGACACCCGTGTTGCCATTGATGGTTTAACCCCAGGCATGGCCATTTACATTGCCAAATGTTGTAACCCACTGCCAGGGGAAGACATTGTCGGCATCATCAACACCGGTCGTGGTATTAGCATTCACTCCTCACTTTGTAAAAACTTAGACGCTTTGTCCGACCAGCCAGAACGTTGGTTGGATGTCCGCTGGAATGGCGACGTGATTGAAGACAATACTGACAGTTTGTTCATTGCCCGTTTGCGTGTGGAAACCATGAACGAAAAGGGTGTGCTTTCGTTGTTCTCAACCGCCATTTACAACGCAGAAGCCAACATTGAAGACTTGTTTATTGATAACAAAAATAAAGACGATTGCTCGATCCGTGTGGATGTGGAGGTGGCCAACCTTGCCCACCTAGAAAGGGTGATTGATGCGGTGAAGAACCTGCGCTGTGTAACCGAAGTTGAACGTTTGACCAATTGATGGATATGAGGTGTCTTTTTGAAGATATTTTTTAAAGTAAACAAAAGGAAACGGGTGCGCGGGCGTCACCGCAAAAAACGCCGTGACTGGTTTCATCATATTCAAGAATTTATTTGGCCTTCTATTGGTGGCCGCGCCTTTTTAAGGTTTATGGAAATTAAACTCAAGCGGGCAAGGGGCACCGCGCATGGCATTGCCCTTGGTTTTGCCATGGGGGCTTTTGTGTCGTTTACGCCTTTTATGGGCTTTCATTCTTTGATTGCGGTGGCGTTGTCTGTGCCGTTTGGTGGTAGTGCCATTATGGCCATTTTGGGCACGGCAGTGGGCAACCCTTGGACATTCCCCGCCATATGGCTGGCCAGTTATAACTTAGGGAACTTTTTATTGGGGCGACACGCATCTGCGCCTGAGTTTTTGGTGACGTTTGATATCAATGAAATTTGGGCGGACTTTGCCTTTTACGCCGATAATTTCATTTGGCCGATGACCGTGGGCGGTGTGCCCATGGGTGCTTTGGCCGCCACGTTAATTTACATTGTGCTTTACAATAATTTAAACCGATACCGTAAGTCCCGCCAAAAGTTCCTGCGAGACCGCCGCTCAAAGTTATACGCAGTGAAGGAAACAGCGTCCGCCGTGAAGGAAAAGGCCAGCGCCTTGAAAGAAAAAATTGCCGAAAAAGTAACAAAGGACTAAACATGGCCATTATTGGACTGGGGACAGATATTTGCCAAACCTCACGCATTGAAAAGGTGATGCGCTTGAAAAAGGACTCGTTTGTGAAAAGGTTGCTGACCGAAAATGAAATTGCCAAAGCGAAAAACATTGACGTGGCCTTTGTTTCAAAGCGGTTCGCCGCAAAAGAAGCGGTGGCAAAGGCGCTGGGTACGGGGATTGGCGAAGGTTTATCCTTCCACGATTTTGAAATTGTGCGAGAAGGGAACCAAAAGCCAACGGTGCACATGATGCACGCCCACTTTAAAAATTTAACCTTTCATCTTTCGATAAGTGATGAAAAAGAGTATGCTGTCGCGACAGTTTTGGTTGAAAAAACAGAAAAATAAGGAAATTTAAATGGCGGATAAAAATACAAACAATGGCACGATGGCAGTTGTTTTAGAATATACCAAAGTAATTTTAGGGGCGTTGATTTTGGCAGCGACCGTGCGTTCCTTGTGGTTTGAGCCTTTTAAAATTCCGTCCACCTCCATGGTGCCAACGCTGCTGGTGGGGGACTATTTATTTGTCGATAAAAACAACTATGGCTGGCGCAACCCTTGCACGGGCGAACGTTACGGCAATGGACATGACATTCAAAAAGGTGACGTGGTTGTTTTTTCAAAGAAAAAGGGTTACCTGTGCGGCTTAACATTGGGTTTTGGTAGCTTAAACTTTATCAAACGTGTGGTGGCTGTTCCAGGTGACAAGGTGGCCTACAACAACAAAACACTTTACGTCAACGGTGAAGCGGTGCACATGAATTTTGAAGATGTGCACACTTATGAAGATGCTGGCGGGCAAAGCCACAGCGTTAAAAAGTATAACGTTACTTTCAACGGTGTGACCCACCAAGTGTTGCTTAACGCTGAACAACGTGGTTTTGACTTGGCCGAACAAGTGGTACCAGAAGGTAAATATGTGGTGATGGGCGACAACCGTGACAACAGCTTAGACAGCCGCTTTTGGAACTATCCAGACTGGGGCTTTGTGAACAAAGAAGATGTTGTGGGGCAGGCCAAGCGCATCTTTTGGTCATGGGACAACAGTTTAAAGCCACGCTTTGAACGCATTGGTCAAAGTTTGGTTGCACAAACAGCCAAGGTTGAAGGCCAATAACCATGCTTGAACAACTTCAACAAAACATTGGTTACACCTTTAAAAATATCGAATTTTTAGAGCGTGCGATGGTTCACAGCTCCTGCGATATGAAAAAGGACGACCGTATTTATGACAATGAACGATTGGAATTTTTGGGTGACCGTGTGCTTGGTTTAGCCATTGCGGACCAAATTTTCCACCATTATAAAGCGGACAGGGAAGGCATGCTGGCAAAACGCCACACGTCCCTTGTGCGCCGTGAAGCTTTGGCTGACATTGCCATTAAATGGAACATCCAACCCTACATTTTGATGAGCGAAGGGGAAGAGCAAACCGGTGGCCGAGAGAAAAGTTCTATTCTAGCGGACACGGCGGAAGCCATTTTAGGCGCCATGTACCTGGACGCAGGTTTTGAATTTACAAAAACCTTTATTCAAGACCAATGGCAAAACGTTGAAGTGAAGCTGCCACTTAAAGATGCCAAGTCCACTTTGCAAGAGATTTTACAAAAAAAACATATGCCACTGCCAGTTTATGCTTTAATGGAAACAAAGGGCTTTGCACATAACGCTGTTTTTGTGATAGAAGTGCAAACCGCTATTGGTACGGCCTTGGGTGAGGGGTCGTCCAAACAAAAGGCTGAACAATTGGCCGCCAGCAAATTATTAGAGAAGATTGAGGAAACTGAATGACAGAACAAACAAAAGCCGGATTTGTAGCCATTATTGGCGCACCAAATGCAGGGAAATCAACCTTGATGAACCTGTTGATTGGTCAAAAAATTGCCATCGTATCACCCAAGGTGCAAACCACTCGTGTTAACATGAAGGGTATTTTAACCCGTGGTCAAAACCAATTCATTTTTGTGGACACGCCCGGTATTTACAAACCCAATGAAAACAAGTTGTTGGACCGTTCCATGGTGGCTGCCGCTTGGCAAGCTGGCCACGATGCTGACGTTGTGTTGATGGTGGTGGACGCTAAAACAGGCTTAAACGAAAAAGTTTTAACCATTTTAGAAGAGTATCAAAACCAACCAAAGTCAACCCCGCTTTACCTTGCTTTTAACAAAGTGGACTTGATTGAAAAAGAAAAGTTGTTGCCATTGGTGCAAAAAGCGCATGACATGGACATTTTTAAAGAAATCTTCTTAATTTCTGCCAAGCAAAATGATGGTGTGTTTGACATGCTGGACCGCTTTGCAAAGCACCTGCCTGAAAGCCCTTACCTTTACGATGAAGAAGAGCTGACAGACGTGCCGATGCGTTTGATTGCTGCGGAGATGACCCGTGAAAAAGCATTCCGCTTGTTAAACCAAGAAATTCCTTACGGATTAGCGGTGGAAACAGTGCAATACCTTACTCAAGATAATGGTTCGGTGCGGATTGACCAAAACATTTTGGTGGAACGTGAAGCGCACCGCAAAATTGTTTTAGGTAAAAATGGTTCAAAAATTAAAGAAATTGGACGTAAATCACGCCTTGAACTGGCCAACATGTTGGGTTGCCCTGTGCACTTGTTTTTAAAAGTGAAGGTCAATGATAAATGGCTTTCCAGTCATAGTTTTATGCGGGAGATTGGTCTGGAGCCCGATTTGAAATAAAGCTTGGATCTGATATTGGAAGCGCCCTTAAAGTAACTTTGGATAACACTTTAGGGGTGTTTTTTTGTGTTGTTACGATGTTTTTGAAAGGTTTTTTATATATTTACTTGTTTTATGGCTTTGTAATACATACAATTTATTTATATATCAAAAATAGGGTGTTGATTATATGGGTAAATTTTGGAGTTTCTTTTTAATTGTTTGTAGTATAAGTGCTTCTGCTGTGGCGTTGGACAATTCTGTCTCTTTTAAATATGATGACTTAGATAACTCTGTCATAAGAAAATACGAAGAAAAAATTGCTGATTTAAAGCAAAAACTGAAAGACTCTTCTAACTTAGTTGGAAAAATTAAAGAATGTCACCAAAATAAATTGCTGTACACTTCTTCAGGGTGTGCGTCACCTTTTCAGCCAGAGCTTGACCCGAATACGCAAAGTCAAGCTATAATTGCTAACCCTATTTCTGTTTGTCCTGCGGGGCAGGTTCACCATTGGAGTGGAGGTTCTTGGTCTTGTAAGGAAGTCCGCAAAGATGTGAATTCTGGTGTACCACCTGGAACTAAAAAATGGAAATGGACAACAACGGAAAGTTGTGCAGATACTTACATACGAAAGTGTAATGATTCGGATGATACATGCCCAGGTTTAACTGATCCTGATGGTAAAACATGCACGCCACAACCTGCTTGTCGTTTTGTTATGCAAAACAAAAAGTTCTTTAAAATTTATTCGTGTGGTTAAGGAAAGGGTGAGATGATGAATATTATTTGTAAATTATTGGTTTGTCTTCTGGTTATAGGAGGTGTAAACCACGCAGTAGCTAATGAATCTACGTCACGTTCGACTTACTTTAATCGCATTCAAGATCTTCAAAGTGAGATTAACCGCCTTGAAAATGAAATTACAACCTTGGATTCATACATTGCGGAAGTGGTAAATTGTGGCGATAAAACGCCCCCGGAACATTACGATGGGACATCATGTGTGGTTTTGGATGAAAATGACCCTTTAGTAAAGAGCCATGGGATAAAAAGTTTAACAGCAGGTTCGTGTTCGGATTCAGACAAAGTTCAGGTGTTTAATGGCACAAGCTGGACATGTAAAACAATCAATTAACGGGTGAAACGGGGTAATTATGGTTAAATCAATTTTCTTAAAAAAATGGGTGTTTACAGTTTTTGCATGCGTTGTCGCTAGCTCAGTCAATGCACAAGAGCATACAGCTTCTAACCTTGAAAAGGGTGTTTCGCCGTTGGATGTTCAAACTAGAACTTTGGATAAGTTGATAGAGGTGACAGACAAAAATATTCACGATATTACCAACTGTGCGGCAACACAACAGTTGTTGTCTAACGGCAGTTGTGTAGACCCTGATGAAGTTGACCCAGAAACTTCGGCGGCTTTCAAAACTGTTATGCCAGTTTGTAGTGGTGCCAATGAAGTGGCAAAGTGGGATGGTAGCGCGTGGAGTTGTGCAACCATCAACCTTTCTAAAGACTGTTCAGGTGCGGCAAACCTTGGTCAATGTCGCTCTGCTAATTTAAGCTTACAGGACGGACAAACCCAGTCAGGCGTGACATGTTCAGGTGACCATGGAACATGTACGGCGGATGTTCAGTGTGATGAAGGTACTTATAAGTTTACGAACGGGCCAAGTTGCCCATCTTCACCAATCAATTGTTATGATAGCGTAGGTGGTTCAGGTTGTGGTTCTATGCAGTCGGTGAACCATGGTGAATCTGCCAGCTGGTCATGTGATACGGGTTACACAGGCTCTTGCTCTGCTGTTTGTAAGAATGGTAGCTTTGATAAATCTTCAAATGATTGTAGCTTAACGCCAGTAAATGGTACATGTGGTACAACAGCAGATACATGTAGCACTGGTGACTATGACTCTAACCCCGCTGATACAGCAACTGAATTTAGATGGACCTGTAAAGGTAAGAATGGTGGAAGTGATTCTCCAACTTGTACCTTTGCGAAAACACCTGATTGTGCTGCAATAAATAAGGTTGTAAATAGTACACCAACAGGCCCCAACGGTCTACAGGCCTCATGTTTCCATATGCTTCCAAGCGGTATGAATGGCGAGACAAAATCTCTGGCGCATAACGACGGTACATGTCAAGATACAATTCCGATGCTATTCTTACATAAAGATGTGCCAACATGTTCAGCGGTCTATAAATGTTCTGGTAACACTTGGGTTGAACAATCATCTTCAGGGTCTTGCTCTACAACTCCAACGCCTGTAACCGGTGTGTGTGGATCCAATCATGACGGATGTTCCAAGGGTGTATGGCAGGATGGTACAGATACAGCATCTCAATACAAATGGACATGTTTAGGCCAAAATGGTGGGTCAGATACGAACTGTACTAAAGCGAAAGCTGTAACACCTGTCAATGGTTCTTGTGGTAGCACAGCCAACACTTGTAGTGCTGGTGACTATGATTCTAATCCGATTGACTCGTCCACGCAGTATAAATGGACTTGTACTGGTAAAAATGGCGGTAGTGACGCAAGCTGTACCAAAGCAAAACCAATGACACCTGTAAATGGTTCTTGTGGTAGCACAGCCAACACTTGTAGTGCTGGTGACTATGATTCTAATCCGATTGACTCGTCCACGCAGTATAAATGGACTTGTACTGGTAAAAATGGTGGTAGTGACGCAAGTTGTACCAAGGCTAAGCCAGTCAATGGGTCTTGCGGTAGCACAGCTAACACTTGTAGCACTGGTGATTACGATTCTGACCCAACGGATTCATCTACTGAATATAAATGGACCTGTACTGGTAAAAATGGTGGTACCGATAAAAGTTGCACCAAAGCCAAGGCTGTCAATGGTCAGTGCGGAAGCAATAAAAACACTTGTGTGAAAGGGACAGTTGACAATACAAGTAGCACTGCGACTCATGACCTTTGGGACTGTAAAGGCTCTGGCGGTGGTACGACAGACAGCTGCAGTAAGGTAAAATCATCCTCATACTCATGGGTTAAGGAGACAACTTTAGGATGCTCACCGTCTGGGTTTAGTCAGTGTTCAACACATTGGGAATGGCAATGTCAAAACACTTCCGGCAACCAAGTTTCTTCAACCAATTGCTCTGGCGCTGCGCCAAACCCAAGTTCTGGTATTGATAGTTGCCACTGTGGAACACTCGGCGGCGGCGGCGGTTGCTTTGTGCCAGAAACCTTTATCACCATGCATGACGGCACATTGAAACCTGTGATTGAAGTGAAGGTCGGTGAGCGGGTGAAGTCACCGCAAGGTTATAACACGGTTCTTAAAAAGCATGTTTACGACCACACGGGTAAACTGTTTGGTGTGAATGACTCTGAAAACTTTGTGACAGGTTCGCACCCAATTTACACCGTAGAAGGTTGGAAAGCGTTTGAACCTGTAAAAGCCAAACAGCTGAACCCAGAGTTGGACATTCAGCAGTTGTCACTGGGCGATGTGATTGTGACGGATAAAGGGCATGTGACCTTGAATAAGATCACCCATATTCCAGTGCAAGGCCTAAAGGTGTATAACCTCAGGTTGGATGGCTCGCAAGAGTATTACGCAGATGGGTTTGTGGTGCATAACAAGTAAGCACCACATCAATCAAAACAAAAAGGGGGCTTTAAGCCCTCTTTTTAATGTCGGCTTCATGTTGACGGATTTTGTTAGAGCTCAGCATGCACAGCAAGGTGGCATGGATAGGGGATATCAGTTGGTTAAGAACCTTGAAGGTTTAGACGTAAATGTCTGTGAGGTTACCGCGCTTTTCTTCCCGACCTTCGGACTGGTCTTTTGGCGCACCGCGGTCTTCATCCCGTGGTTTGGCTTGGGACTTTTCACTTTCTTGCACCACTTTGGCGTTTTCGGCCTTTTTGTTGGAGACGTCAGCTTCATCTTCGGTGACTGTTGCGGTTACCGTTTTAACCTGCGAAACATTGTCTCGCCGGTCATATGCCTGAACTGCACTGCCAATTGCGGCTGCGTTGTTAATTGGATTCATAAAATCTCTCTCCCTAAGCCAATTATGGGGTAATGTGGTCTAGATTTCAACGATTTACGGTCTAAAATTGGTGGTAAATGCCACTAAAGTTGTATTTTTTTGAAGAAAAACTTTGTTTTTCGGGGCTATGGGGCTTAAAATAATATATAACAACAATAACGGTGAGGCATTAGCCCGTGAACGAGACAAGTACGTCTAAGCCTTTACAATGGATATTCCTAGCGGCCTTAGCAGTCATGCTTTTGGTCACTCTTGTGATGTGGAGCGACGTTATTTTGTCCAATTCCAACCCCCATACAGCCGTTTTGGTGATTTCGATTGGTGGTTTTTTAACTTGCGCGGTTATTTGGATATTCATGCGCCAGCGCACCATTTCTAAGATGGTGCAAGAGCAGGTGGTTTTAAGAACCCATGAGCTGGAAAACACCAGCCGCAAGTTCCGTGTGATTACCGACAATGCTTATGACTTGATCAGTATTTTAACCCTTGATGGCCACTTGGACTACACCAACAGTGCGTATCACCGCATCTTAGGCTATTCGAGAGAAGAGCTTAAAAACAAACCATTTGTAGAACTGGTGCACGAAAATGACATGGCAGGTTATGCTGAAGCCATTCACCGTATTATTGAAAATTCCAGCTCGGAAGAGGTGACCTTGCGCTTAAAGCACAAAAAAGGTTACTGGGTTTATCTAGAGTCAGTCGCTAAGGGCTTTTACAGCTCGAATTGGCAACTTTCTGGGATTGTCATCCATTCCCGTGATATTTCAAAACGCAAAAAATATGCCGATGAATTGGCACGCAGTGAGCAACGATTCCGAGACTTTGCCGATTCCTCCGCTGACTGGTTGTGGGAAGTGAACGAACGTTTTGAATTTACATATATCTCCCCAGGCATTAAACAAACACTGGGCTTTACCTCCGAAGAGATGATTGGCCGAATGAAGTTAGACGCTTTGTTTAGCAAAAACAGCGACATGACAAGAGAGCTGATTGAAAGTCGTGTTGAAAGGCGCCAACCCTACCGTGACATTGAATTTTGGACCAAGTCTAAAGAAGGTGAGCGTGTCTGCTTGCGGATTTCTGCCGTGCCTGTTTTTAATGAAAAGCAAGAATTTACGGGTTACCGTGGTGCGGCAACCAACATTACCACCAGTAAGTTGGACCGTGAAAATATGTTCCGCCTTGCAACAACCGACCATCTCACAGGTTTGTTAAACCGTGCCCGCTTTGGTGAAGAGCTGGACCGCACGTTAAGCCTTGCTAAACGCCACAAAAGCCAAGGTGTTTTGCTGTTCATTGACTTGGATCAATTTAAAAGTGTGAATGATACCTACGGCCACGATGCAGGGGATGCGTTGATCCGTTCTGTGGCGGAAGTGTTGGGGGACAATGTCCGCTCGACCGATATTGTCGCCCGCCTTGGTGGTGACGAGTTTGGTATTATTATGCACAACATTGACGTGAACCGTGCCAAGGTGAAGGTTCAAAAAATTATCAACAAATTAGATGCTTTGCGTGTGCCTTATAATGGTGTGACCATTCACTGCACCATGAGTATTGGTATGATTCCTTACCCGCAAGAAGAAAGGGACAGCACAGGCTTGTTGATGAGCGCCGACTTGGCAATGTACCGTGCGAAAGAATTGGGCCGTAACCGCCTTTATATTTATGGTGAAGACAACGGCAAGGGCGGCAATGAAGACAATGACACCATGGTTGAACGGAAGGACACCATCAAGGCGCACTTGCAGTCGGTTCAAAACATCCGCTCTGCTTTGGAAACTGGCAAATTTGAAATGCATTACCAGCCCATTGTGCCTTATGACAATCAAAACTGTGAAATGCACTATGAAGCGTTGGTCCGTATCCGTGATGAGAAAGACAACATCATTCCACCAGGGTTGTTTATTGAAGCGGCCGAGCAATATGGCTTGATTCAAAAATTAGACCTTTGCGTGGTGGAGCGTTGCATTCAACAACAGCTAGACCTTGAGAAAAAGGGCCATGCGGTGAATTTGTCCATCAATTTATCGGGTAAGTCTATTGGTGACCACGATATGTTGAAAGAACTGAAGCGCATTGTGACCAAGTACAAAAAACGTGGATTTAAACCGCAGCGCATTACTTTTGAAGTGACGGAAACAGCGGCGATGAATGACCCAACAGCGGTCAAAGAGCTGGAAAAATTACAGTCCTTTATTGCAGTGCTCAAAAACATGGGCTTTAAGTTCTCGCTAGATGACTTTGGCACAGGTTACTCTTCCTTTAACTACATTAAGCACTTAAACGTTGATTATATTAAAATTGACGGAAGTTTTATTTTACCGCTAGAAAACTCCGAAAAAGACCGTGTGTTTGTGAAAGCCATTGTGGACCTTGCTAAAGGTCTAGGGCTTAAAACAGTGGCGGAATTTGTTGAAAATGAAAAGATTTTACGCATTTTGAACGACTTAGGCATTGATATGGCACAAGGTTACCATTTGTCTAAACCAGAAATTGATTTGGAAAAATTAGACGCATCTTTTTCCAAAAAGTCCATTGAAGACTTTATAACAAAAAAGGTTTAAGAGGCAATGTCGGACGGTTTTATTGAAAATCAGCAAAAAAAACTGTTGTCTATTTTAAAGGGGATGGACAAAAGTGCCTTGTTTAACCACCTGAACTTACAAGCGGCTTTGATAGAGCGTGACTGGCACACCATGTATGAAGAGTTTTCGGAAAACGTGCCACTTGGTAACATTACCAGTTATCTCAACACTTTGCGTGCCATTACGGGGGATATTCGTGCCGACGATGTTCACATTTTAAGCTACCCCAAAATTATAGAAAATGGTTCATCCATTTATGCTGCTTTGCACCAAGGCCATGCTTTTCCAGTAAATAAAATGATGCTGGAGAACTCCTTCGTGGTAGAAGAGATGCTTCAAAAGGGCGAAATTACCGGAATAGATGCGATTAAAGGTAAATTTTTACACATTTATGATGAAGTGCATACCAATCAAATTTTTGATGTGAATGCCGCAAGCTTTCACACACTGCGTTACCCCCACGCGCCTCGCAAAATTAAAAAGAAAATCCTCCCCAATTTAAAGGATTTTCAAGGTGTTGGTGCCAGTCGTTATCAAAAGATTCACGCCTTTATCATGGTGTTGGAAAAGTATGGTGCGGAGGTGGAGGCTATTTTCGTGCGCCCGCAGATATTATCTGAAATTGCGCTGGTTTTAGCGCAAAGGGAAGGGCGGTATATTCCACTTCGTGAATTATGCCCCAATTTAAAGCTGATTGTTCATTTTGGTGAAAATGTGGCGCCTTATAAACAAGCTATTTTCGAATTTTTAAAAGGGATGACCTGCCAAAGAATGCAGCTTTTGGCGCATCCATCTGGTTTATTTGCTTATCAAGAAAATCTGTATGAAAAAAATGTGCTGCGCTTAAGTGACCACGAAGGAGTGTTTTATGAATTTATCCCTGTGAGTGACTTGCGTGATGATGGCTCTTTAAAAAAACACTTTAGAAGACGCACCGCAAAAGACGTGAAGGTTGGCCACCAATATGTGATTGCCGTTTCAAACGAAGCCGGTTTATTGGGTTTTAACACAGAAGTGATTGTGGAAATTTATTCCAAAGACCCTTTTGAGGTTGTTTATAAAGGGCGCAGTGAAAGCTTGAATTACTTTGGCGAGTCCATCAACCCACATGCGTTGGAATTGATGATTGAAGAGCTGAATAAAAATTTCACGAACTACAACTTTTTTATTCGTGAATATTTATTGAGCGACCATGTGGACGAGCATAAGTCATACTGGTTGTTTGAACTGAGCAGTGATGTCCAACGCATCAGCGATGAATATTTGCAAAGTGCGGCCAACAGCATCCACAATGAAATGAGTTTGCAAAACAGCCATTACAGGCAGTCGATGTTGTCATCGGTTATGCCTTTGCCAGAAGTTTACTTTTTATCTGTGGGTGGCATTTCAAATCAGAGCACAGATTCTTACATCAGCCATGTGGATTTTGACGAAGGCTCAGAATTGGCACGCGCCATTATTGACAGTGGCGTGACATATAAAAAGTTCACACCTAAAGATGTATAGATGTGAACTTATGCCATGCAAAATATATTATTTAACATAACATAAATTATGCGAAGTTGTGTATAAGTTGAGATAGGTCTAAAAATGTTTGTGATTGACCCGTTACAAAAAAGAACGTATACATTATTATAACAAATACAAATCTTTAAAATAACTTTTATTCTTTCTACCCTTTTTTGATAAGGAGTTGAATCATGTCAAAAGAATCGCACATGACCGCAGAAGATATTTATAAACTACGACAAAAGCGTTTAGATGTTATCAATAAGGAGACATCGCAAAAAAAATCCGAACGAGAGCTTAAAGCATCCCTTAAGGAAAGAGTTCCTGAAGTTCTTGAGAAATTGGAAGAAAGTATCATCCTTTCTTTTAATAATTACGCTGAAGGCCGTAATTCAAAGTTTGACAACAGTGATGATTTTACAATTTATGCCCAGCTTGTAATGAAAAGTCAGTATCATGTGGACGAAGGCGTTAAATTAAAAATGGAAGAATGGTCTGAAATTCGCAATGGTTTAAACCAACTTTTGGAAAAATATCAATTGGTCTTGCAAGATGAAGATCACCGTAGCTATCGCTACCCCACAGAAATAGATGGCCAGCGCCTCTTTTGTATTGGGTTTATTTTTTATGTAAAATTGAATTAACGACAAAAAAAAGCCCGCAAATGCGGGCTTTTTTATGGGATGAAGCTTACAATTGAGTGGAGCTATGGGGTAAATGGGTTACCCAATTGTAAGTGCTTGCGCCGTTGCATGCACAACAGACGCAATTCGGATGGTGGATTGCACACCTTGTTTGCTAATGCCAGCTTTTTCAACCACGCTAACGTGGGCGTCCATACACATGCCGCAACCATTGATGGCGGATACAGCCAGTGCATAAAGCTCAAAGTCCACTTTTTCAATGCCAGGATTGCCAATGATATTCATGCGTAATCCCGCAGGCATTTTGCCGTATTCCTTGTCACTGGCAAGGTGAATGAAGCGGTAATAAATGTTGTTCATCGCCATGATAGTGGTGGAGCCTTTTACGGCGTCCAACTCAGCTTCTGTGAATGTTTCTTTATAATCAGCTTCAAGCGCTTCAACCAATGCTTTGTTGTTTGTGGCATATGCAGACGCTAGAGCAATACCAGCAATTTGCTTTTCGTTTAAACCTGGTGAGCCTTCCTCGTCCAACACGTTGCCAAGGTTGATTTTAATGTCCTTAGCATAATCTTTTAAACTTTTACGAATGTCGCTAATGCTCATAATGTTCTTCCTTATTTTGTTTTAAGTGGGCAGGTTGTGTTTTAAACCCCCTGCCCGTTTGTTCCGTCCATCAACTAATCATGCTGTGGCTTCGTGTAGGTCGATCGTTTCATCACCTTTAGACCAGTTGCATGGGCATAGTTCGTCTGTTTGCAATGCATCTAACACACGCAACACTTCTTTCGGGTTACGACCAACATTCAGGTCTGTCACCATGACAAATCGGATGATGTTGTCTGGGTCTGTAATGTAAACGGCGCGTTGTGCAACACCTTCGGCTTTGTCCAAAATGCCTAGGGATGATGTCAACTCACGCTTGACATCTGAAAGCATTGGGAAAGGTAAGTTTTTCAACTCTTCTTGCTCACGACGCCAAGCCCAGTGTACAAATTCACTGTCGGTGCTGGCAGTAAGCACTTGGGTGTCACGGTCTTGAAATTCATCATTCAGGTCGCCAAATGCCGCAATTTCAGTTGGGCATACAAACGTAAAGTCCTTAGGGTAAAAGAAGACAACTTTCCACTTGCCTGGGTATGATTCATCTGTCACGTCAATAAAAACGTTGTCAATGTTAATGTCTTCCAGTTTTGCATCGCTCACAGCTTTTACGTTGAACTGTGGGAACTTATCGCCTACTCCTAGCATGTTGTGTTTCTCCTGTTTATGTAACTTTTATAAATAATTTGTTTTGTAAAATGCACTTGTTGTCACTTTCTAAATTTAATATAACGGCGCCCTGTTTATTTTTAAAATATATTGATTTTATGATTTTGATAAATTATTCTTATGTTGTTTGATAAGTGAAAGTTTGATGTTATGAATTTACGCGATTTGAAATATTTTATATCTGTTGCCAAACACCAACACTTTGGCAAAGCTGCGGAGGAAAGCTATGTGAGTCAACCAGCTTTAAGTATGCAACTTAAAAAACTGGAAGAAGAGCTTGGCGTGCAACTTTTTGAGCGTACCAATAAAAGTGTTCAAATTACCGCCGTGGGTGAAGATATTTTAGCATATGCTAAAAATATTGTTAAAATGTCTGAGGATATTCAAAGCATTGCTAAAACCCACCATGACCCGTTCGCTGGCGAAATTAAATTGGGTGCCTTCCCTACATTGGCGCCTTATTTCTTGCCGCATATTGTGCCAATTGTTTCAAAAAAATTCCAAAATTTAAAGCTATTGTTGGTGGAAGAAAAGACCGACAACCTACTTGAAAGTTTAAACGAAGGTAAAATTGACGGCGCCTTTTTGGCCTTACCTATCGATGATGAGGGTTTAGAGTGTACACCTTTGTTAGAAGATGAATTCATGCTTGCGGTGTCTCCGTATCATCACTATGCAAAACTGAAAAGCATTGAGGTAGAAGACTTGAAAGATGATTGTTTGCTGCTTTTGGAAGAAGGTCATTGTTTGAGGGATCAGGCGTTGGATATTTGTTCTAAAACAGGGGCTTGTGAAAATCAAAACTTTCGTGCAACCAGTCTTGAAACTTTAAGGCAAATGGTTGCCGCCAATGTGGGCATTACCCTCATCCCACAAATGGCAATGAAACACAATGATGGCTTGGTTTACATTCCCTTTGGTAAGAATAAACCAACAAGAAAAATTGGTTTGGTTTGGCGAAAAAAATCATCAAGGATTAAAGCTTTAACGGAAATTGTAAAAAGCATTCAAGGCTCCTTTGAAAGCTAAGTTGTGGTTTTTTTTGTAAGGTTTTTATGGTATCAACAATGGATGAGATTTAACAAAAAAGCATGGCATTTTGAAATTTAAATATACTCTTTTTTTACTGTTAGCATCTTGCAACTTGGGCTCTGATCAAGAAGCCGAGGTGCGTCATTACCAAGTGCCTGAAATGGAGACGATTGCCCGGGAAACGGGCAATCAAGATTTTACGTGGCAGGCACCAAAGCGCTGGCGCTTTGACCCTAATTTAACGCCCTTGCAGGACGCCCTTTTTTATGTACCAGCCGAAAGTGATAAGTTTATTGAAAATGACTATACCACAGCCTATGCTTCGGTTAGTTTTTTGCAAATGCCGTTTGATTTGAACAGCAATTTAAAGCGTTGGCAAAACCAGCTTGCGGAGGATGAGTCACAGGTTTCAACACATTTGTCGAATTTAAATCTTCAAAGCGGTGATTGGCGGTTTGTAAAGCTGACCACAGGGACAGAGGCTTCCTTAATCGCCGTGCATGAAAGTGGTTTGGGTACACTGTTTTTAAAACTGACTGGGCCACAAACTACAGTGCTGGCACAGGCTGAAAGCTTTGTCCAATTTGTCGAAAGTGTGAGGCTGGTTCAATGAATTTTTTGATGCGGTGGGTGACTAACGCTTTGCGGTTTACAGCGCGCGTAGATGTTTTCTTTTACCTTATGCTTTATTTGATGGTCTTGCTTGTTGTCGGCACTTTGGCGCAAAAAGATATGGGCTTGTATGCCGCACAGCACCTTTATTTTTCAACCTTCTTCTTTGATTTTTATGGCGTGCCTTTGCCTGCGGGTTACACTGTTTTAGGTTTTATGTTTGTAGGTTTGCTTTACAAAACATTTTCTGAAAAGTTTACAAGAAAAACTGCCGGTTCATTTGTTACCCACCTTTCGGTTTGTTTGCTGTTTTTAGGTGGATTTCTCACGGCCTATTACAGCCACGAAGGTTATATGGTGATTGAGGAAGGTCAAAGCAGTAACTATTACAACGACTATTACCAAGCCGAGCTTGCATTTGTAGAAGTGGGTGAAATGAATCAAGGTCATGTTTATGCCATGGATATGGATGATAGTGTGAGAAGTTTATCATTTAATATCAATGACTCTAATTTAAGTATTAAAGTGTTAAATTACGTTGAGAATAGTGAAGTTAAGCGCTACAAAACACCAAAGTCAGAAGAAGATGCGCATATAAGTTATAAAACCTATGCCATTGAAGCCTTACCTGAAAATAAAGTGGCCGAATTGAATTTATCCGCGCTTCAATTGATGGTGAATAATCAAAAATATACCATTTATGAAGGCATGGCTTTCTCCCCTCACCTTCAATTGGGTGAAAGTGTTTATCAAATGGTTTTGCGCCAAAAGCGTTATTATGTGCCATGGCGTGTGGCGTTGGACTCCTTTAAAAAGCACCGCTACACAGGGGTGGATCAAGCCAAAGCTTATGAATCCTTTGTTTATATTTACCCAAAAGATGGGCCACGATTTGCCGCACACATTCAAATGAATGAACCTTTAAGGTATGAGGATTTCACCCTTTTCCAGTCCAGCTACGTGGAAGGAAGTAAAGATGCTACGGTGTTGGCTGTGGTTCAAAACAAAGGACGATTGTTCCCTTACATTGCCAGTTTGGTTATGGCGGTTGGTTTGCTTTTGCATTTGTTTTTAAGATTGCCAAAGCTGATGCGCAAGACTACTTGTCTGGCTGTAGTATTTGCCTTAAGCCATGGTTATGCGGTGTCGGCTGATGCGTTGCCAACGCAGCATTCCTTTGAAATTGAAAGTTTTAAACAAATGCCAGTGCTTGAAAATGGCCGTATCAAACCTTTAGATAGTTTTGCACGCCATCAGTTGTTGCAGTTTGCAGGGCGAGAGTCTTTACCGCATTTAAATGCTGAGCAATTTATAAACACTGTGCTGTTTAAGCCCTATCAGGCTTATGATCTGGCAGTTTTTAAAATTCGTAATCCAGCTTTAGTAGGCATGTTAAAGTTGCCAAAAACAGAAAAAAGCTTGTATAGCTTTAAACAAGTTTTTAATGCTACAAAACCTTTTTTAGCGGAAATTGAAAAGCTGAAAGTGCAGCGTGAAACTTTGCCATTGTTGCAAAGCCAACTTTTGCAACTGCATGAAAATTCGGTTGACTTTTATGACTTAAGCCGAAGTTTAACAATGCTTTTGCCTATATTTGACTTGCCAGAAGAATTTGTAATAGAAATTGGGTTAAAACCACAAGGGCGATACTCCTACCTAGACTTGCGCCCTTTAAAAAATAAATTTTTGGAAATGGCAGGTCGAGATCAGGGGTCAGATAAACTTCAGCAAGCGCTTGCGTTGTTTAAGGATATTGAGGGGGATTATCAAAGCACTTTATTGAAGATTATTCCCCAGCAATGGGGCGACGGTGATGAATGGTACAGCCCGTGGCAAGCTTTGCACAATGGCCAAGGTTCAGCCAAAACGTCCAAATTTTTTGATGTACTTACTCAAAAAGCATTTGCGCTACAAATAGGTGACGACGATCAAGGTTACTCATTTAACATGGATGATGATTTTACCGTGGCTTTGCAAAATTTATATCAAAACGTTGCAGGTGTGGATGATGGTCGCCTTAAGCTAGAGTTTTATTATAACAAAGTTTCGCCATTCTTTGGCGCATTGGTCGCCATGTTGATGGTGCTTGTTTGTTGGGCGGTATTCCAAGCCTTTAAATGGCAGGGTTTTTATGTTTTAAGTAAGGCTTCGCTGTGGTTGGGCTTTGCACTTTTAACATGTGGCTTACTGATGCGTATGTACATCATGGGGCGCCCACCAGTGGCGACGTTGTATGAATCTATCATTTTTGTCTCTTGGGTTACTGCGTTATTTGCTTACATTTTTGAAAAGCGGCGCCAAGACTGTTTGGGGTTATTTGTCGGTGGTTTGGTGACTTTGGTTCTATTGTTTGTTTCATCACGTTATGCTTTAGACGGCGATACCATGGGCAATTTGGAGGCTGTGCTGAACACCAATTTTTGGCTGGCGACCCATGTGCTGACCATTACCATTGGTTATGGTTGTTGTTTAATAGCAGGTGCATTGGCGCACGTTTATTTGTTTGCACGGTTACGTGGTGCAAAGGCATCGTCGCTACAACATATTCAAAAAAACACCTTAGCCGCTGCTTTAATTGCTTTACTATTTTGTAGTATTGGTACCATTTTGGGTGGTATATGGGCCGACCAATCATGGGGACGCTTCTGGGGTTGGGACCCAAAAGAAAATGGTGCCCTACTCATTTGCTTGTGGCTGATATGGTTGTTGCATGGCCGTATTTCAGGTCAATTACGTTCGCTTTATTTTGCGGCTTTGATGGCGTTGACTAACGTGGTTGTTGCACTGGCGTGGTTTGGCGTAAACTTGTTGGGCGTGGGCTTACATTCATATGGCTTTACCCAGCACATAGCAGTCAATTTAACAGCCTTTTGTTTGCTTGAAATTGCTGTTGTCGCCACCTTGTTGGCGTGCAATTATGTGACCGATAAAGCGGTTAAACTAAAAGGATTTCAAAATGAATAAGCATTTATGGGTTTTGACTTTGTGTTTAACAAGTAACTTGTGGATGGGTCAGGCGAAGGCGACGGATTTTCCTGCATTTGATTTGCAAAACTTAAATAGTGGCCAGCCCAGAATCACGATGGATAGCATACAAACCCCTTATGCGTTGGTGAACTTTTGGGCGTCTTGGTGTGGGATATGCAAAGCTGAAATGCCAAAGCTTTTAAAAATGGTGGAAGCGTTTGATGGTCAGATGTCGTTATTAGCGATATCCACCGATGAGCAGTTGGAAGACGCTGTGACAGCTTATACCTCTTTGCAACAAAAGCATCCGAAGATTCAAAGCAAAGATGTTTCATTTGGCTGGGATCAGGGTCAAGCATTATCACTAGGTGCTTTAAATGTGATGCGTGTGCCCGAAACTTTTGTTTTAAAAAAGGTAGAAGGTGCACGGTGGCAAGTGGTAGATAAAGTGGTTGGCAAGCATCTGTGGCACACAGGAAGGCTTCAAGAAAAATTGAAATAAAAAAGGCTCGTTCGAGCCTTTTTTATTTATGCTGTTTTCGTGGGTTGAGCCTCTTCCGCCATTTGTTTGATGACGCCCATCACGCCTTTATCGTATTTATCTTTTTCTTTTTCCATTAGGTCAATAGCATCTTCAATGCTCAATGCATCACGGTAGGCACGTGGCTTGGTAAGCGCACAGTAAACATCACAAGCGCCTAAAATGCGGGATAAGAAGTTGATGTCCGCACCCTTCATTTGCTGTGGATAGCCGGAACCGTCAATGCGTTCGTACATTTGCTTGATAACCTGTGCAATAGGAAGGTCAAAGTCCATGTCTTGTAATACTTCCATGGCATGGTCAATGTGACCACGTAGAACTTTCAGTTCAGCGGCCGTCAGTTTACCTGGTTTGGTTAAAATTTTACGTGGGATGAAAATTTTACCAACACCGGATAGCATAGCTGCATAGTAAAGTGTTGAGCGCTCTGGGATGGACAAGCGCATTTGGTTGGCCACACGCAGTGCAGTGCGTGCCACACGGTCATGGTGGCCGCTTAAGTAAGGGTCACGAATCTCAACAGACTTGACAAGTGCATTTAACACTTGCTGTTGGTGGTTTACACGGTAGCGGTTTCTGGTGCTGAGAAGGTAGTTGATCAGTAACAAAATTAAAGCGCTGACAATCACAATGGTTAACAACATAAAGCCGTGCACGCCAAATGAGTGTTCGTTTAGTGGTTGCAAAGCAGTTTCTTTTGTATATTCCTGCAAGATGATAAATGGCGTGCCGTGAACATAAGCTGTGGAAGCAAAAACGTCTTGGTCACGGATCATGCTTTTGTTGGCGGTAAAGTCGTCTAGGTTGCGGTTACCTACAAGCAGTTTGTCTACCTTGTTAGACTTAATGCTAAACAATGTTGGCTGTTCGTTGTTGAATGCGATGTGTTGCATCACGCCCAAGTTGTCCTGCAAAATGTGGGTAGATTCTCCCGGTTTGCTCAATGGGCCGTCCTTTAAAAAATGCACAATATGGTTGGTGACAACAAAAGTGCTGACAAGTGTTGCAACCGCTTGTGGTTGGTCGGACATATGGTCTAAAGCGTGGATGGGGCGGACAACCACTGTAAACACCTGACCACCTTCAACGGAAAGTGGAGAAATGTATGTTTCGCCAGTTTCTAGCACATAATCAACATACTTTTTTTGTGAACTGGTTAAACCAGCAGATGCGCTGGACTGTAAAAATACACGTCCTTCACTGCCCACAACATAAGCACTTGCAAGCTTGTTTTGACGTACATATTCATCAATAGAAACTTGGAAGTATTTCGCTTGGCCTTTAATAGCCTCGGTTACTTCGGCATCGTTGCCACCTTCTTCATAGGCGGTGGCATTTTCGGCAGCGAATAAGCGCATTACATCGGCACTGGCAATGTGAGAACCCGAAGTTTTAAGTGCTTTTGACCATGCCTGTACAAGTTCGGACTTGTCCTGAGTCATAATCTCAAGGCGGCTTTGAATATCATGATAGAGGTTCTGCTCGCGGCTGTTAATCAAAAGGTAAGAAAGGGAAAGGCCAACAAAAAGCATGACGAAAAACACCAAGCTTCCCCATGTAACCATCGACTTAAAGGACATATAAAAATTTGAGCCCTTTGGTTGCTTTTTTAAATCAGTGACTGTTGGTGTGTTGTTCATTTTTTTACCCTTAGTTCTTCTCATCGTTCATGGGCATAATGTGTGCCCAGCGAGCATGTTCGTTGACTGAATAGTGCGGAGTATACTGCAATACTTTGCTGTGGGGAAGCACAACATCAAATAAACTGTCTAAAACAAGTGGTTGGCTGTTGTTATCATACACCACTAAAATGGCGTGATTGAGCAATCTTAATTTATCCATCACCACGACGATACGCATTTTGTGGGTGTCAAAGCCCAGTTCTTTTAAGGTGACATATTTAATAATCGCATAATCTTCACAGTCGCCCGATTTATCCAGAAACTCAGTTGGTGAAGCCCAATAGTCAGACCTAAGCCAGTTGTCCCTGTCTTCTTTATAAGGCCATTCATTGATAAAGGCGTTTACTTTTGTGAGTGTTTCCTTCAGTGGTAAGTTGCGTGACTTTTTAATAAAATCACGCCATTTCTTCAGCGGCACATTCAAGCATTTTTCCAAGTTTTGTTCACACTTTAAAATAATTTCCTGCTCAATTTGAATTTTATCGAGAGTGTCTTTCCACTTTGGTAATGCATTGATAGAACCGACGTTAAATTCAACCGAACCAAAAAGGCCATTGCTTTTAAGTTGGCTTGCCACTTTTTCTGTTTGAGCAAGGGTGACGTGGCTCATCAAAAAACTGATGCTTAGGGTTAAGGCGAATGTTAAGGTGCGGATTTTTTTTCGCATATTAGCGCTCTCTTAGTGCGTTTTCACGCATTTTATTAAAAGGCTTTAACATGTAATCTAGCACTGTTTTCTTACCAGTTAGAATATCCACCGTTGCCACCATACCTGGAATAATGGGGAGTTTTTGCTCACCCTTCCCTAGGTAGTTTTTATGGGTTCGTACACGAATGTGGTAAAACGGGTTGCCTTTGTCATCGGTGACGGTGTCAGCGCCAATAAATTCCAGCTCAGCGTCTAAGCCACCGTAAATGGAAAAGTCATAAGCGGTGATTTTAACTTGCGCTTTTTGGTTGGGGCGCAAAAATGCAATGTCTTTTGGGCGAATTTTAGCTTCCACCAACAGGTTGTCATCCATGGGAATAAGTTCCACCAGTACTTCGTCTTTGCCAATAACGCTGCCAATGGTGTTTACAAGTACACGCTTCACGGAAGAATCCACTGGTGCACGCACGGTGGTGCGGTCCACACGGTAGGTGTCTGCTTTTAAAACTTCGGACAATCTTTGCATTTCCTCTTGCTTTTTACCCAGCTCCACAAGGGCTTCGGTCCTAAACTTCACTTCCACTTCATCTAAGCGACGTTTGGCTTCTTCCAGTGCAAATTCTGCCCTTGTGACCGCTAGTTCAGCAGTTTCTTTTTCGCCCAGAAGGTCGTTGACTGTGCGTTCAAGGCGTAAAATTTCAACTTCACTGACCGCACCTTCTTTAAGGAGGGGTTTGGTCATGTCCAGTTCTTTCTTGGAAAGCGCGTGCGCACGCGCTGTTTGCCCTGCTCTTGTTTCGGCCTCTTTGAGTTCTTGAGATTTTTGTTGAACTTGATTCTCTAAAATACTGAAAGAGTTTTTCTTTTCTATCTTGCGAGCTTCGTAAATGTTGTTTTGGCTTTCCACAATGCTCGGGGCAGTATTTTGCAAATCTTCCGGGAATGTGATGTGGTCCGTTTTGGTTTCAGCATCAGCCAACTCGTGATTTAAACGGGCAATTTCTGCAAGCAAGGTGTTATACTTGGTTTTGCGTTCGTCAAGTGATGATGCAAACTCAGTATCATCAATGCGCAGCAACGGGTCGCCTTTTTTAACAATGTCCCCTTCACGGACTAAAATTTCTTTTACAATACCACCTTCTCCATGTTCAACTTCTTGAACTTTGGTGGATGGAATAACCTTGCCTTCACCGTGTGTCACCTCGTCAAGCTCGGCGTGGTTGGCCCACACCATCATAATAACAATAAAGCCAGCGCAGACCCAAAACAGCAAGTTGGCAGCCGGGTTGGCGCCACGCAGTGTGGCTTGTGACACATCGTCCATGTATTCACTGTCAGACCAGCCTTCGGTGTCAAACCACTTGGCAAGGGCGTTTTTTGAAGTGGTTAAGCCGTCTTGTGTGCTTTGTTTGATGGCAAATGGGTTAAAGCCTCTGCCTTTTACTTTGCCTTTGTTTTTAGGTGTTGCAGGCACTTTTTCGCTGCTTTTGTTAATGGGTGTTTTAACAACCTTTTTTTCACCTTTAAGGTTGATAGAGCCTGTTTTTGCTTTGACGTCTTGCTTGCTCATGACTGGGCTCCTTTCACTGCGCGGCGTTTAAGTTGTTCGAGAACTTGATCTTTAGGGCCGTCCGCCACAATGCGGCCGTAATCCATCACAATTAAGCGGTCCACAATATCTAACATTGAAAACTTATGGGTGACAACAACAACGGTTTTGTCCTTCAACTCTTCTTGCATGGACTTTAGAATAATTTCTTCGGTGCGGTTGTCCAGCTCGCTTGTGGGCTCATCCATTAAAATTATATCAGGTTCTTTAAGCAGTGACCTTGCAATGGCCACGGTTTGACGTTGGCCGCCAGAAAGGGCGCTACCAAGCTCACCAACAGGTAAGTCCAACCCCATGGGGTGGCGGCGTGCAAAGTCCGAAATTGTGGTCATGTTACAAATTTTGGCCAAACGCTCGTTGCTGGCCTCTGGGTGACCCATTAAAATATTTTCACGCAATGTTCCGCTAAAGAGCATTAAGTTTTGCGGAATGTAACCCATGTATTTACGAAAATCGACAGGGTCAAGCTGTCGCAGTTCAATGCCATCAAGTAAAATACTACCTTCATTGGGGTTATAAAGGTTCATCATCAGCCTTAAAATGGTGCTCTTGCCCGAGCCTGTACGGCCGATGATACCCACCTTCTCGCCCGGTTTAATGCGGAAGTTGATGTTCTTTAAACTTTCAAGCGGGGCGTTGGGGTAGGTAAAGCTTAAGTCATTAAAAACAATTTCGCCTTTAATTTTGGGTAAGTGAACAAAGTTTTTACCGTCCGGTCTTTCCACCTCCATGGACATAATATTGTTAAGAGACTGTAAAGCTTGTTTTGATTGTTCATAGCGGGTGTAAAGTGCCACGGCTTGCGAAAGTGGTGCCATGGTCCGACCCGATAAAATGGTGGCCGCAATTAAAGCACCCATACTAATGGTGCCGTCTGCAATTAAAAACACACCATAAAACACCACGAGGACAGAAACCATTTGCTGTGCATAAGCTGCAAAGTTCACCCCAAGTGATGCTAGAAAGCGTGACTTCATACCAACTTTAGCTACAGTGCCGACAGATTTTTCCCACTTGGCTTGTGCTTTGCTTTGGGCGTTGAGAGATTTTAAAGTCTCCAGTCCGTTTAAAGTTTCAACCAAGTGGCCATGTTTCATGTCCATTTCATGGGTAGATTGCTCAATAATTTTTTTAAGTGGTTTTTGAATGTAAAGGCTTACCCCAATCACAATCGGCACTGCGGCAAGCGGTACCAATGCCACAGGCCCTGCAATAACCGCAATAATGCCAATGAACAGGAATACAAACGGTAGGTCAATAAATGTGACCATGGTGGCGGATGTGAAAAAGTCGCGCAGGGTTTCAAATTCACGCAGTTGGTTGGCGAATGATCCCGCAGAGGACCCGTGCTTACCCAAACGAATGTTCAGCACTTGTTGGAATAAGCGACCAGCGAGCAAAATGTCCGCCCCCTTGCCTGCAATGTCAATAAAATAGCCACGTAACACTTTAAGCAAAAAGTCAAAGCTGTAAGCAATGGTTACACCAATAGCCAGCACCCACAAGGTTTCAATGGCTTGGTTGGGCACCACACGGTCATAGACGTTCATGACATATAAAGGTGAAGCCAGCGCAATCAGGTTAATTAAAACTGCTGCAATAATAACTTGGGTGTAAATGCGCCAAAACTGTTTAACAGTATCCCAAAACCAAGTTTGCCCTGTGGATAAGCTTTCGCTTGTCAATTCAAACATGGTGGAAGGACGCACAAGGATGACTGAACCAGCGTAAACTTTTTCAAAGTCGCTATGTTTTGTAAATTCACGCAGTTTGCCTTCTTTAGGGAAATAAACATGAATGTTATGTTCATCCATATAGGTAATGATACAGGCTTCATTGTCCTTGGTGAATGCCACGGCAGGTAAAACGTAGGGAGAAATTTTCTCTAACTTACGGTCCACCACCTTGGCTTGCAGGGTGCCACGCTGTGCAGCACGTACAAATAAAAAGGGTGTCAGCTTACCATCTTTTAAAGGTAAGCCTGCTGTCAGTGATTCTGCCGAGTGAAGTTTTTTATAATGCCTTACCATGTACATTAAAGACGCTAATAAGTCGTCATGCTCAAAGCCTTTGGTAAAAGACTGCATCTCATCCACGCTGGGTAGCTTGTGTTTTTTCGTCATCGATTTATATTCTTATTATTCCCTATTGCTACATTTATTATAGGGATAGTCATAAATTATAAAAGTAAAACAGCTGTCATAGTTGGAATTGATTGTTAGAATGCTTCATAAAAACAACAGTCTATTTTTATATTTTTAACTTTTTAGGGGTAGAGTCTCTTGAAAAGTAAACCGAAAGGCTCTATTTAGGGTAACATAGGTAAAGGTAATAAAATTATAAAAAGGGCAACCTCGGTTATGAAATCGCTTAAAAACATTTTGTTAAGTGCAACTCTATTGACCTGTGCGACACAGGCTTCTTACGCTGCATCATTAACTGAAGCAGTCACAAAGGCTATGCAAACAAATCCAGAAGTACTTATTGCGCACAGAGGTAAGGACGCCATTGAACAAGAAGTGCGTCAAGCCAAGGCTGGCTACCTTCCTACGGTTGATTTAACAATTGGCACAGGGCATGAGCGTTCGAACAACGCAACAACCCGTAACCGTGCTGACCGTGGTGATAACACGGGTGGTCACAGGTCTCTATGGCGTAATGAAGCGAGATTGATTGCAAGGCAAATGATTTTTGACGGTTGCGAAACTTGCCATAACGTTGACCAGCAAGAAAACCGTTTAGAGTCCTCTATTAAAAACACCAATGAAGTGCGTCAAAACGTTGCTTTGCGTGTTGTACAGGCCTACTTAGATGTGATGCGTAACAGTGAACTGGTAAAGCTTGCCCAAAATAACGTGGATAACCACAAAAAATATCTAAAACAAATTGAAGCTCGTTCAACTTCTGGCCGTGGCAATAAAGCGGATATCCGTCAAGCGGAAGGTCGTTTGGCTTTAGCAGAGTCTACACTGTATGCAGCACAAGGTGAGCTTAAAAATGCCCATGCGGCCTATGTTGAAATTGTAGGCGAAAAAGCAGAAAAGTTGGAAAATTACACTGCACCAAAAAGTTTGATGCCAGCCACGCGTGACGATGCTGTGGCACGCGCGATCGAAAATAATCCAGCAATTCATTCTGCTCAGTACGACATTTATGCGGCGCAAAGTGCTTATCGTGCGACAAAGTCGGTATTTTATCCACGACTGGACCTCGAGCTTGAAGCGCAGCGTGCCAGAAACTTAGACGGTTCTGACGAGGCGAACAATTCTTATATGGCAATGGCTCGTATCAGCTACAACCTTTACAACGGTGGTGCTGACCTTGCACGTAAGCGTCAACAATCTGCTCGTGTTTCCGAAGCCCGTGATACTTTAGAGCGTGATCGCCGGGAAGTGGAAGAAAGAATGTTTGAAGCATGGAACAACCTTGAAACTGCTAAAATGCGTCTCAAGCCTCTTTCTTCACATGTCGGCTCAAGCGAAGAAACGAAAAAAGCATACAAATCTCAATTTGATATTGGTCAACGTAGCTTGTTGGACCTGTTGGACACTGAGGTGGAATACTTCAACGCCAAAACAGCATACATCAATGGGCAATACGCTGTAGATTTTGCTATGTATAATGTTTTAGCCACAACGGGTGACATTATGCTGGCATTCGAAGAGTAATTATTTGAAAAAATAACAAAATACTACTTTTTTGTTAAAGGGAGGGGTTGACCTTCCCTTTTTCAATGCATACAACTTTAACACGCTGTATTATAATGGTGGGGCGAATCTGTTTAAGGTAAAAGGGAATTATGAAAAATAACGCTGTCATTCAAAATAAAGATGTTGCTGAAAAAGTTTATGAGGTTAAGCCTGGAGACGTAATCAGTCTGGAAAATTATTCTTTGGATAATTTAACCTTTGCTTCAGCAGGCACACACCTTGTTATTAAAGCGCAAGGTAAAGGCGATGTAACGCTTTTAAACTTTGACTTGGCCGCCAATGAAGGCGAACCAGTTGTTTTTGAATTGCCAGACGGCACAAGGGTAAACGCAAAAGACTTTGTGCAGCTATTAAACGTACCGGTGAATGACATTGAACCTGCAGCAGGTCCTCAATCGGGCACTCAATCAACTGTGGAAGAAGACGGTGGCTTTGAAGAGCCAAGAATTATTTCCGACACATACAGTGCTGACAATCCAATTAGCTTGGTTATCGATCCCATTCCTTTTAACAACAGCTTTTTTCGTGTAGATGACGAAACGCTTGAAGAAGACGGTGTTATTACAAATGCCAATCAACCCCCTGCTCCAAACACAAGCCCTGACGCCGTCAACGACAGCTTTAACGTCGATGAAGACAACGCACTGAACTTAAC